>ERZ887830.999-NODE-999-length-16639-cov-5.339725_pt1 | contig 16639 bp, 15 predicted proteins | sample MGYA00521101_ERZ887830 | MGnify/ENA primary metagenome ERZ887830 (study PRJEB32303, sample SAMEA104408592) | aquatic metagenome | biome: Marine water; feature: Pelagic; material: water | place: Baltic Sea | collected 2014-06-05T16:38:00 | depth 1,762 m ... | reverse complement strand
GAAGAGGACCGCGCCTATGAAGAGGATCTGCTGGCCGATCCAAAGGAATGTGCCGAGCATTTGATGCTTTTGGACCTTGGGCGCAATGACACGGCCAAGGTCAGCAAGGTCGGCAGCGTGCGCCCAACCGGAAAGTTCATCATCGAACGCTACAGCCACGTGATGCACATTGTGTCCAATGTGGTGGGCGAACTGGCAGACGACCAAGACGCGCTGTCCGCCCTGCTTGCCGGCCTGCCTGCTGGCACTGTCTCCGGTGCCCCAAAGGTGCGCGCGATGGAGATCATCGACGAGTTGGAACCCGAAAAGCGCGGTGTCTATGGCGGCGGTGTCGGCTATTTCAGTGCGGGGGGCGACATGGACATGTGCATCGCCCTGCGCACCGCCGTGGTGAAAGACGAAAAGCTGTATATTCAGGCGGGCGGCGGCGTTGTCTATGACAGTGATCCACAGGCCGAATTCGAGGAAACGGTGAACAAGTCCAAGGCAATTCGCATGGCGGCTTTAGAGGCCGGACGTTTTGTCCGCGATGGAAATCGCTGAACTTGGCTTTCACAAATCGAACAATTCAGGAATTCTTAATAGGAATTTCTTGAATGATTTTAATTACATGTCACTTTTCGAACGCCACTATTCGAACATTTAACCCAATTATTGGGCTTGTAGGACGGCGGACACGGGAGCAAGGGACACCGTCGCGGCGCGATTGCCGAGCGACCATTCCGTGATCGCCACCAAAGTCTCTGGGCGCGCCTGACCGACCAGAACGACAGGTCCTGCCTGCCCGGCCCGGAACGCGCCCTGATCCATAAACCGCTTGATCGCTGCGGTATCTCTGTCCCCGTCATCAAAGACGCGAAACACCGTCGTCGCCTTGACCCCTCTGCCCGCCGCGATCTGCAATCCAGAATTCAAACCGCGATCGTATGTGAGCATCCCGTGTCCTGTGTCAGCGAGGATTTCCACCACCTGCGATGCGCGCGGGCGGCTTTCCTGCAAGACAGCCTCTGGCAAATCCATGACCGCGACCGCTTGGGGCACCGCATCCAAAAAGGCCTGAAAGGTAATTTCCACATCCGCCGGGGTAGCCCCTGCCGGAACCGGCGTCAGCACGACGATCTCGACGCCTGCGCCACGCAATTCGGCCATCCGCGCGCCTGCGCCGGGTGTGAGCGGGTCAATTGCGATCGTCAGCGGCACTGGAAAGCCCGTCAAAGCCGCCGGATCCAGCGATCCATCGTCAATTAATACCAATGACATCAAGGGGATATCACTATCCGACGTAAAAGGCACCGCGTAGCGCACAAGGGCCGGTTCAAGCACGACAGTGCTCGGAACGACCGCCTCGGCCCCGATGCGCGGCAAGCCGTCAGCAACCTCGCCGGGTGAAAACTGTTCAATCTCGGGCACCGCGACGCCAAAGCCTTGCGGCGCTTCTGGAACCGACGGGCGCACCGTCTCAAGCGGAGCGACAGGCGTGACGATCCGCTCTGGCGCGCCACCTGTATCCGGCACAGGTGCGGGGGCATCTGTTATCGGGTTGGTCTCGGCGCTTGGCTGGTCGGGCGCGGCCAAGGCAGTCGTTTCCACATCAATATCAGGGGCGTTTTCCACCACAACCGGGGCCACCTCGCCCGAGGGCGCGGGCAAAGCCTCGGACACTGCCTCTGCGCCTTGCACTGGGTCAAGCGGCTCTAATGCGTTCGGCGAGGCGTCCAGCCCCGGCTGGTTTGGCAGGACAACCGCGCTGGTGCTGGGCCCGTCGTCGTTGCCCGCAACGGTGATATCCGCGATGGCCCCACTCGACGGCACGTCCAGTTCCGCCTCTGCCGCTCCGGTGATGGGCGTCTGGGCGGGATCCGTATCGGGCAGCGGATCGGCCCCCCCGTCTGATTGTGTCACAAGCGGCGTAGCCGCCCCCGCCGGACGCCCTTCTGTGCGCGGAAGGATCGGAACACTTTCGCTGCGCGGAGCATTGAACTCTGATCCGGCGGGAACCGCAACTGCGGCCGTCTCTGGGGCCGGTAAGGCAAGATCCTGCCGATCCAACGTGCGGGAGGCCACGACAAGCGTACCCCCGGCAACAAACCCGCCCAAAATCAGCCCGCTAAGTAAACCACGTATCATTTTGCCTGCTCCCCCCATGCACCACAGGGTCTTTGATTCCGGCAGACGCCTTGACCACCGCCTCTGCCTCTGGGCATGTATAGCGCGATGGAAATCCGGGGGCACCCCCCTTCGCAAAGAGACGCCGACGTGCTGCTTTTAATAGATAACTACGACAGCTTCACCTACAACCTTGCGCATTATCTTGGCGAGTTGGGGGCCGAAGTCGTGATTCACCGAAATGATGCGCTGGATGTCGCGCAGGCGATGGCGCTGCGCCCCGATGCAATCCTGTTGTCGCCCGGTCCTTGCGATCCGGATCAGGCCGGGATCTGCCTTGGCCTTGTCAACGCGGCGGCCGCGGCGCGCATCCCCTTGATGGGCGTGTGTTTGGGCCATCAGACCATCGGTCAGGCCTTTGGCGGCAAAGTGGTGCGAGCGGACGAGATCGTGCATGGCAAACTGGGTGCGATGCATCATTCAGGTCAGGGCCTTTTTGCCGGTCTGGCCTCGCCCTTTGAGGCCACGAGATATCATTCGCTGATCGTCGAACGGGACAGCCTGCCAGACTGTCTTGACGTCACAGCAGCGCTTGAGAATGGTACGATCATGGGGCTGCAACACCGCGATTTGCCGATCCACGGCGTGCAGTTTCATCCGGAATCCATCGCCACTCAACATGGGCATAAGCTATTGAAAAACTTTTTGGATATCGTACCGGTGCCCGCATGAGCGAGGCGCTTAAATCCCTGATCGGCGCGGCGGCAGACCATCCTTTGACCCGCGCCAATGCCGAGACCGCCTTTGAAATCCTCTTCAACGGAGAGGCGACCCCAAGTCAGATCGGTGGCCTGCTGATGGCGCTGCGGGCGCGCGGCGAAACCGTCGAGGAATACGCCGCTGCCGCCGCCGTGATGCGTGCCAAATGTCACAAGGTCAAGGCCCCCGAGGGCGCGATGGATATCGTCGGCACGGGGGGCGATGGCAAAGGGACGCTGAACATTTCGACCGCCACCGCCTTTGTCGTGGCCGGGGCCGGCGTGGTGGTGGCCAAACACGGCAATCGCAATCTCAGTTCCAGATCGGGCTCTGCGGATGCGCTTGGCCAGATGGGAATCAACGTGATGATCGGCGCGCAAGCCGTTGAAAAGGCTCTGGAAACTGTTGGTATCTGCTTTATGATGGCACCGATGCACCATCCTGCCATGGCCCATGTTGGCCCGGTGCGCGCCGAACTTGGGACACGGACCATTTTTAACATCCTCGGCCCGCTCACCAATCCGGCAGGTGTCAAGCGCCAGTTAACCGGAGCGTTTTCCCGCGCCTTGCTCCGTCCGATGGCAGAGACCCTTCAGGCGCTGGGATCAGAAAAGGCGTGGCTGGTGCATGGCTCTGATGGCACCGATGAATTGTCGATCGCAGGGCCGTCCTGGATCGCGGCTTTGGACGGTGACGCCATCACCGAGTTAGAGATCTCACCCGAGGATGCCGGCCTGCCCGTGCATCCTTTCGAGGCCATTCTGGGCGGAACGCCCGTTGAAAACGGCAAGGCCTTTCTTGCGCTCCTGCAAGGAGAACAAGGGGCATACCGGGACGCAGTATTGCTGAATGCCGCCGCTGCCTTGCTGGTGGCCGATAAGGTCGGCAGTCTGACAGAGGGCGTTGAAAACGCAGCTCATAGTATCGACAGCGGTGCGGCCCTTGCAAAAGTGCAAGCCCTCGCCAAAGTCACATCGGAGGCAAAATGACGCAAACCGTTCTGGACCGGATCAAGGCCTATAAACTTGACCATGTGGCCGCATGCAAGGCGGCACACCCGATCGCAGAGGTAGAGGCCCTCGCAAAACAAGCCCCGCCCCCTCGCGGCTTTGCCAAAGCTCTGCGTGACGCCTCAAAGCACGGCTACGGATTGATCGCCGAAATCAAAAAGGCCAGCCCGTCAAAAGGGTTGATCCGCGCCGATTTTGACCCGCCCCATCTTGCCAAAGCCTATGAGTCCGGTGGAGCGACATGTTTGAGTGTGTTAACCGATACACCGTCCTTTCAAGGGTCTGATGATTATTTGACCGCCGCGCGCAGTGCCGTATCATTGCCCGCATTGCGTAAAGATTTCATGTACGACCCCTATCAAGTTGCAGAGGCACGCGCGCTGCACGGTGATTGCATTTTGATCATCATGGCAAGCGTGTCTGACGCCCAGGCCGCAGAGCTTGAAGACGCTGCATTTGGGTGGGGTATGGACGTTCTCATAGAGGTCCATGACGCAGAAGAGCTGGACCGCGCCTTGGCTTTGAAATCATCTCTGATTGGCATAAACAACCGTAATCTCAAGACGTTCAAGACCAGTCTTAATGTAACACGCGAACTCTCAAAGAGCGTACCCTCCGACCGATTGCTGGTCTGCGAGTCTGGCCTTGACACGCCACAAGATCTTGCGGATATGGCCGCTTATGGCGCCCGTGTGTTCCTGATCGGGGAAAGCCTAATGCGGCAAACGGATGTCGAACAGGCAACCCGCAGAATACTTGCCGATCCTGTCGCGGGGGCAGCGTGATGTCCGGTCTCACACATTTCGACGCCAAGGGCGACGCACATATGGTGGACGTCTCTGAAAAACCTGTCACATCGCGCGTGGCCGTGGCAGCTGGGTCCGTGAAAATGGGGCTTGAAACCCTTGAAATGATTACAGAAGGCCGCGCCAAAAAGGGGGATGTCCTTGGCGTTGCGCGACTGGCGGGCATCATGGGGGCCAAGAAAACCTCTGACCTTATCCCCCTGTGTCACCCGCTTCCTGTCACCAAGGTTTCGCTAGATCTGACCCCTGACCCTGCCTTGCCGGGGATACGGATCGAGGCGACCGTCAAGACCACCGGACAAACTGGTGTCGAGATGGAGGCACTCTCGGCCGTGTCTGTCGCTGCTCTCACAGTGTACGATATGGTCAAGGCTGTGGAAAAGTCCATGGAGATCACAGACATTCGCTTGATTCTGAAAGATGGCGGAAAATCAGGTCGTTATGAAGCAAAGTGAATGTGAAATTGATCAGCGTCGACGAAGCTCTTAACAAGATCTTAACACTAGCCCGGCCCGCAATTGTTGAACATGTGCAACTTAATCGCGCATCCGGCAGGATACTGATCTCCCCCGTCCAGGCAACGCGGGACCAGCCCCCTTTCGCCGCATCTGCGATGGATGGATATGCCGTTCATACCACGCATGTGCGCCCCGGCGCAATGTTCAAGGTTATCGGTGAATCTGCCGCTGGACATGGGTTTTCCGGCGCGGTTGGACCCGAAGAGGCCGTTCGTATCTTCACCGGGGCCCCGGTGCCGGATGGGGTTGATCGCATTGTTATTCAAGAGGATGTTAATCGGGTCAAAGATCAGATCACCCTCACTGAAGGCATTGATACCAAACCATATATTCGCGCAGCAGGGGCTGATTTTCGAAAAGGTGACCAGATCACAGCCCCGCGCCTTCTGGGCTCTGCAGATCTCGCGTTGATGGCCGCGATGAATATCTCTGAGGTGCCGGTTGCACGCCGACCCGTCGTTGCATTGATCGCCACAGGCGATGAACTGGTGATGCCGGGCGAGACCCCGAACGCTGACCAGATCATTGCCTCTAACACCTTTGGATTGCGCGCAATGTTCGCCGCGGCCGGGGCCGAGGTCAGGATGCTGCCGATTGCACGCGACTCGGCGGCCTCACTGCGGGTCGCCTTTGCCCTGGCGGCAGACGCGGACCTGATTGTGACCATCGGAGGGGCCTCTGTTGGCGATCACGATCTGGTGGCCCCTGTCGCCCAAGACCTTGGCATGGAACGTGCTTTCTATCGGGTCGCCATGCGGCCGGGCAAACCTTTGATGGCCGGTCGGATCGGTCAGTCTGCCATGGTTGGATTGCCCGGAAACCCCGTGTCATCAATGGTTTGCGGTGCGATCTTTATCCTGCCGCTTATTCGCGCCATGCTCGGACTTGGGGCCGAGCCTCTGGTGCGCCAAACCAGAGTTCTGTCTGCGCCGCTGGCAAAGAATGGGCCGCGCGAGCATTACATGCGTGCCAGATTAACTCAGGACGCGATAGCCCCTTTGGACCGGCAGGACAGCGCATTGCTATCAGTCCTCGCGCAATCAGATGCCTTGCTGATACGTCCCCCAAACGATGGGCCGCGTGAGATCGGTGAAATGGTAGAATTTATTCTGTTGCCCTCGTGATTGTTGACACGAAAGGTGAACGTGCGTAGAACATTACCTGAACGCATTGGGCGTGATCCGGTGCACGGCTGAAACAGGGTTAATGCTATGCTGACGAAGAAGCAGTTGGAATTACTAGATTTTATCAACAAAAGACTGGCGCGCGACGGGGTGCCTCCGTCGTTTGACGAAATGAAAGAGGCGCTGGATCTGCGGTCAAAGTCGGGGATACACCGGCTGATCACCGCCTTGGAAGAACGCGGATTTATTCGCCGGCTCGCCCATCGCGCCCGTGCCATTGAGATCGTGAAATTGCCGGACTCTCTGGGCCGCAAAACCGGGTTTACCCCGACCGTGATCGAAGGCGACCGTCGCGACCCGCCGTCGGATGCTATGGATGTGCAAAGCAATGGCGCGCTGGACGTGCCTTTGATGGGACGCATTGCAGCGGGTGTTCCGATTGAGGCGATCAGCCACGTGCAGGCCAGCGTGGCGGTTCCCGGGGGGATGCTATCCGGCAAGGGGCACCACTATGCACTTGAAGTCAAAGGCGATTCCATGATCGATGCCGGGATCAACGACGGCGATGTGGTGGTGATCCGCGAAACCACCACGGCCGACAACGGCGATATCGTCGTGGCGCTGGTCGACGGGCACGAGGCAACACTTAAACGCTTTCGCCGCAAAGGATCCTCTATCGCGCTGGAGGCGGCAAACTCGGCCTATCCGACACGGTTCTTTTCCGACGATCAGGTGCAGGTTCAGGGGCGTCTGGTCGGGTTGATCCGCACCTATTAAGCGCAAGTTAAGCGCAAGCCTTAGTTGGCGCCGGACCAAAGCCGCGTGCCGCTAAACTCTTTTGCCCCAACCAACCGCAGCCCGGTATCTTGTGCTGACACAGCCAAAGACCCGCTGCTGCGCAGTTTCTTGATGTCATAGACAGGACAATCGGCCTCCTCGGCGACGTCCTTGGCGATGACCACCAATGCGGCGGTGCGGCAAGTGTCTGCGATCCGCGCCTCTGCCCCTCGGCCACTGAGGTGTACGATGGTCAGCCCATTGAGAACAAAGGATTTCGTACCATCAACGCCGCCCCAACCGGGGCGCATCGCAGCCCCGGTCTGGTCCTGTCCGTCGCCATCATTTTCGAGCCAGCTCATCGCCGTAAAGCCGTCCCCGCGCGGCTTTGACAGGGCGCGCCCCTGTTGCGTCATCACCCCCATCATCGCGCCGGATTCTGCGATCAGAACGGGCGGTCGGTCGGCCTGTGACCAGAGCACAAAGGCCAGAACCGCGGGCGCGAGGCCCGCGAACCGCAAGCGCCCCTGCCACAGGATCAGGACCAGCATCCCGCATGCGAACAGCGGCAAGACCAGTGCAGGCGGCGTCATCACATGGGTCACCGCCCCGTCGAGCCCGGACACCCAAGCCGCGACGGCAAGGATCCACTCGATCGCCGGGCGCATGACTGAAAGGCCGATCCAACTCAGGCCAAAAGGGGCCAGCACCGCCGTCAGCACCGCGAAGGGCATGACGATACTGCCCATCAGCGGAACCGACAAAAGATTGGCCAGCAGGCCGTAGTCCGCGATTCGGTTGAAATGAGCGGCGGCGACCGGCGCTGTGGCAAGCCCCGCCACCGCCGAGGAAATCACCACCGCAAAGACCGGTCGCAGCAGTTTGGGGCCGCGCCATCCGGTCCAGTCGCGCATCGCCCCAAACACCGCGACAAGGGCCGTGGTGGCGGCAAAAGACATCTGGAATCCGGGCTGTGTCAGGGTTTCCGGGCGCAAGCCCAGCACGAGAATGGCCGCGATAGCCACGGCGCGCAGGGTGATGGCCCGCCGGTCAAAGAGGATTGCGACGAACATGACCCAGACCATGATAAAGGCCCGCTCTGTCGCCACATTCCCGCCCGACAGCAAATAGTAGAAAGCGCCTGCGACCAGAGCGGTCACTGCGGCGACTTTTTTGACCGGCACGCGCAAGCCGACCCAAGGAACAAGGACCAGGATGAGGCGCATCGAGGCCAGCACAAAACCCATCAGCAGCCCCATATGAAGGCTGGAGATCGCCAGCAAATGCGACAGGTTAGAGCCGCGCAAGGCCTCGGTTGTCTCGCGGCTGATGCCGGATCTGTCCCCGGTGGTGATCGCGGCAGCAAAGGCCCCGGCCTCTCCGGGAAGGGCGTCTTGCACGGCGGCTGATATTTTCATCCGCAAACGGTGTATCCAAAGCCCCGCCGCCCCCTCTTGCGCCGGGGCCAGCCGCAGGACCGGAGAACGCGTATAGCCCAACGCGCCGAGTTGATTGAACCACGCCATCCGGCGAAAATCGAAACCGCCCGGCTCGACGGGCCCGTTGGGGGGCGAAAGATGCCCGGTCAACATGATCCGCAGGCCCGGTTCGGGGATGATATAGCCCTGCTGCCCATGCAACGACACGCGCACGCGGAGCGGAGTGCGCGCTGGTGACATACGCTCAAGGCGCACCTGATCCAGCGTCAGGCGCAGTTTATCCGAGACAGAGCGGTCGATGGTGATGATCCGCCCTTCAATCGGGCCATAATAGCGAAACCCAAGGATCGGCCCCGCCACAAAATGCGTGCGCGCCCCCGCGATACAAACGCCTGCAAGGATAAGCGTCACAGCCATCAACGGCGGGAAAAGCCGCTCTGGCGCGACGCGGCTTAGCGCAACAAGGGCCAGCACGGCGGCCCCAAGGCCAAGATAGGCGGTCAGACCCGGCTCGAACCGCAGGGCAAAGTAGATGCCGATGCCAAACGCCAAAAAGACAGGCACCCAAACGAAAAGATGCCCGCGCTGCGCCTCGATCGCGTCGAGAGGCGAGGTATGTCGTGCCACACTTGTCCTCTCGCATCTGATTGAATAGACCGCAGATAACGCTACCTCTTCATGGTTTCCAAAAGGTTAAATTCTTATGGCCGACACGCCCGTTGTTACCCGTATCGCCCCGTCCCCGACGGGCTACATGCATATCGGCACCGCCCGCACCGCCTTGTTCAATTGGCTTTATGCCCGTGGCCGGGGGGGCAAGTTTCTATTGCGGATCGAGGACACGGATCGCGCGCGCTCGACCCCCGAGGCGACACAGGCGATCTATCGCGGGATGACATGGCTGGGGCTGGATTGGGACGGTGAGGCGGTCAGTCAGGCCGCAGGTGTCGCCCGTCACGCCGAGGTGGCGCACGAGATGCTGGCGCGCGGCAAGGCCTATAAATGCTACTCCACGCAGGACGAAATCGCTACCTTTCGCGAGGCCGCCAAGGCAGAGGGCAAATCGACGCTGTTCCGCTCGCCGTGGCGCGATGTGCCAGAAGGCGATCACCCGGACGCGCCTTTCGTGATCCGCGTCAAGGCCCCACTGGCGGGGCAGACTGTCATTCACGACCGGGTCCAGGGCGATGTGACCATCGGAAATGATCAGCTGGATGATATGATTTGTTTACGTTCTGACGGTACGCCTACCTATATGTTGGCCGTTGTGGTCGACGATCACGACATGGGCGTCACCCATGTCATTCGAGGAGACGACCACCTGACCAATGCCGCGCGCCAAATGGTTGTTTATGACGCTATGGGGTGGGATGTGCCGGTCTGGGCGCATATCCCGCTGATCCATGGCGCGGATGGCAAGAAACTGTCCAAACGCCACGGCGCCACCGGGGTCGAGGAGTATCAGGCCATGGGATATCCGGCAGCCGCCATGCGCAACTATCTGACCCGATTGGGGTGGAGCCATGGGGATGACGAATTCTTCACTGATGCGGAGGCGCTCAACTGGTTCGATCTGGATGGAGTCGGCAAATCCGCCGCGCGGTTTGACACCAAAAAGCTGGAGAATCTGTCAAGCCAGCACATTGCTGTCAGCCATGATGCTGACCTTGTTGCAGAAATAGAGGCCTATCTGGCGGCGGCCGGGCTTCCCGATCTTAAAGATGCTCAAAAAGATGGCTTGTTGCGGGCGATGTATTGCCTCAAGGACCGGGCAAAACTGTTTCCGGATCTGCTTGAAAAAGCGCATTTTGTCCTTGGTTCCCGGCCCTTTGTACCTGACGAGAAAGCGGCGAAATCGCTGGATGATGTATCCCGTGGTATACTGGGTCAATTGACGCCGCAGTTGCAAAATGCTAGCTGGAACCGCGACACTTTGGAACAGGTTGTGACAGAGGTGGCCGAGGCAAATGAGACCAAACTGGGCAAGCTGGCGCAACCTCTTCGTGCCGCTCTTGCCGGGCGCACCGTCTCTCCGAGCGTCTTTGACATGATGCTTGTCATTGGCCGCGAAGAGACCATTCTGAGACTAAAGGACGCGACGACCGCGTAATGCACGCGGGCATAATACCCCGGCTGACCCAGCGTCTGGGTTAAGTCGCTGTAGAAAAGGAATAATGATGGCTGACAGCACTAAAAACGCGACTCTGACGTTCGACGACAAAGTGATCGAGTTGCCGATCTATTCGCCCACTGCCGGGCCCGATGTCATCGATATCCGCAAGCTTTATGCCCAAGCTGGCGTGTTTACCTATGATCCGGGCTTCACCTCGACGGCGGCCTGCGATTCCACCATCACCTTTATTGATGGCGAAGAAGGCGTTTTGCTGCATCGCGGCTATCCCATTGACCAACTCGCCGCCAAAAGCCATTTTCTGGAGGTCTGCTATTTGCTGCTGTACGGCGATTTGCCAAGCGGTGCCGAGCTGGAAGATTTCGAAAGCCGGGTCACCAATCACACCATGCTGCACGAACAGATGCAGTTTCTGTTCCGCGGTTTTCGTCGCGACGCGCATCCGATGGCTGTCATGGTTGGCGTGGTGGGCGCAATGTCCGCGTTTTATCACGACAGCACCGATATCACCGACCCTTGGCAGCGCGAGGTCGCCTCGATCCGCCTGATTGCAAAGATGCCGACGATTGCCGCCTGGGCCTATAAATACACCATCGGCCAGCCTTTTGTGTATCCAAGCAACAATCTGGATTATGCGGCGAATTTCCTCAGCATGTGTTTTTCCGTGCCCTGCGAAAATTACGAGGTGAACCCGATCCTCGCCCGCGCGATGGACCGGATTTTCACCCTGCACGCGGACCACGAGCAGAACGCCTCGACCTCGACTGTGCGTCTGGCCTCTTCGTCGGGTGCGAACCCGTTCGCCTGTATCGCGGCCGGCATCGCCTGCCTCTGGGGCCCCGCGCACGGCGGCGCAAACCAGGCCTGTCTGGAAATGCTGAACGAGATCGGCACGCCGGATCGCATCCCCGAATTCATCGCCCGCGCGAAAGACAAGGACGATCCGTTCCGCCTGATGGGTTTTGGTCACCGGGTCTACAAGAACTTCGACCCGCGCGCGACGGTGATGAAGCAATCGGCAGACGAGGTTCTCGATCTGCTGGGCGTGGACAACAAGCCGATCCTGCAGGTCGCCAAAGAGCTTGAGGCCGCCGCCCTGGCAGATCCCTACTTTGCCGAGAAAAAGCTGTTCCCGAACGCGGATTTCTATTCGGGCATCATCCTCGAAGCGATGGGCTTTCCCACATCCATGTTCACGCCGATCTTTGCGGTGGCCCGGACAGTGGGCTGGATTTCCCAGTGGAAAGAACAGCTTGACGATCCACAGTTGAAGATCGGCCGTCCGCGTCAATTGTATCAGGGCGAAACCCTGCGCGACTATGTGGATGTCGAAAAGCGATAAGGCCATGAGGCGCCTATGACACGGCTGACCACTGAACGACTGATTCTAAGGGCGGCGCAAGACAGCGATCTTGCGCCGCTTTTTGCGATCTACAGCGATCCGCGCGCCATGCGCTATTGGTCCTATCCTCCTCTCGGCACCATCGACGACATCAAACCTCTGCTCCAAGAGCTTATGCGTCCCGGCCCACGCCAGTATTTCGTGGTCGAGTATGGTGGCGCCGTCGTGGGCACCTGCGGCATCCATGAAGGAACGGAAATCGGGTTTATCCTGCACCCGGACCATTGGCGCAAAGGTCTGGCGTCAGAGGCCGGGCGCGCCGTGATCCAGCACATGTGGGACACAACCGATGTGCCCCATATCACAGCCGATATTGATCCGCGCAACACGGCATCAGAGGCGATTCTGACCCATCTCGGCTTTACCCAAACCGGCACGGCAATTCGAACATTTTGCATTGCGGGCGACTGGTCTGACAGCGCCTATTTCACACTGGACCGCCCCTCGGACTAAACCTTGCAAGCTGGCGGTTCTGTCGCAGGGACACCCGAGATCGGCATCCTATCTGTATTGCGAACAGATAAAGGAGACAGTTCAATGCAACAGACCCACGATCTCGACAGGGTCCATCACGTGCCCCGTGACATGTCTGATCGCGTGGCCTTCCGCACCGTCAAATTCATGCGGTTCTTTGCGGATAAGTTTTTTTCCGGACGCTACGGTCATCGGGCTGTGGTGCTTGAGACCGTGGCCGCCGTTCCGGGGATGGTGGGCGGACTGTTGCAACACCTCAAGGCGATCCGCCATATTCGCGATGATCAGGGCTGGATCAAAGAGCTGATCGAAGAGGCCGACAACGAGCGGATGCACCTGATGACCTTCATCCATATCGCAGAGCCGAGCAAATTCGAACGGCTGGTGATCATGTTGACACAGGCGCTGTTCTATAACTTCTACTTTTTCCTCTATCTCTTCGCGCCCAAGACCGCACACAGGCTGGTTGGATACCTCGAGGAAGAAGCCGTCGTCAGCTATACCAGCTACCTTGCCGAGATCGACGCAGGCCGGATCGAAAATGTCCCTGCCCCAAAAATCGCCAAGGAATACTGGAGCTTACCCGATGACGCGCGCCTGCGTGATGTGGTTTTGGTGATCCGCGCGGATGAGGCAGAACACCGGGACAAGAACCACGATTTCGCCAACCAGATCGCGAACGGCGAGGTCTGACACCCGCGTGCGAATCTTTACGAAGATTTGTTCAAAAGGGCCAGTTTGCCATGGCACATATCATCCCGAGGGGCGGTTATCGCCCCTCAAAGCTGGGTTTGCGCTTTTCCAGGAAGGCCAGAACGCCCTCTTGGAAATCACGGGATTTTCCGCAAGCCCCTTGCAGCGAGGCCTCAAGTTCCAGCTGTTTATCCAGTGTATTGTCGTAGCTTTGGCGCAGGGCCTTTTTGGCATTCGCATAGGCCAGCGTCGGCCCCTTCGCCAGTTTGGTGGCGCGGCCATACCAGTGATCGGCAAAGTTTTCGTCGGGCACGGCCTCCCAGATCATACCCCAATCAGCGGCTTGGCGCGCGGTGATCGGCTCTGCGAACAGGGCCGCCCCCATGGCTTTGGCAAAGCCCATCTGACGCGGCATCCAATAGGTGCCCCCGGCGTCCGGGATCAATCCGATGCGCGTGAAAGCCTGCAAAAACATGGCCTGCTCTGAGGCAATCACCACGTCAGCGGCCAGCGCGATATTTGCGCCTGCACCAGCAGCCGGCCCGTTCACAGCCGAGATAGTGGGCACGGGACAGTCATAAATCGCCTTCAGCAGCGGTTCGTATTCGTCCCGCAGGGTCCGTTCCAGATCAACAGAGGCCGCGTTGGCACGGTCGCCCAAATCCTGACCAGAACAAAACGCGCGCCCTGCCCCCGTGAGCACCAGCACCCGGCCCTCTTTTCCACCCTCTTTCACCGCATATAGCAGCTCGGCACGCATCTGTGTGGTCAGCGCGTTCATTTTGTCAGGGCGGTTCAAGGTGATCACGGCGATATCGTCACGCAGGCTTAGGCGAATGGTCTCGTATTGCATCGGGGTCTCCGTGACGTCTGTGTTTGGCCTGAATTGGGTTTGGTTCGCGTAGAATAGCGACGGATGCAACAAGGGAAAGGCGGCGCGGGTATTTTATACCGGCGCAGATCCCTTTTGTCTCACGCGTCTTTCATCAACTCGGACAAACGGGCCTGTTCGTCATCGCTTAGCCCTTCGGGGGCGGTGCCGACAGAGCGACGGCGCAGGTAAATCGCGCTGCCCCCCACTGCAATCAGCAGCATAAGCGGCCCGGCAATCCAAAGCAGCAGGTTTGACCCGGTCGCATTGGGTTTCAGCAGCACGTATTCGCCGTAGCGATCGACGATAAAGGCCATCGCTTCTTCGTTCGTGTCGCCTGCCGTGATCCGCTCTCGCACCAAAAGGCGCAGGTCGCGGGCCAGATCCGCATGGGATTCGTCGATGCTTTCGTTGCGGCACACCAGACAACGCAACTCGCGAGAGAGGTCGCGCGCACGCTGTTCAAGAGCCGGATCGGCCAGCACTTCATCCGGTTGCACAGCCCAGACCGGAGCTGCAAACAGGCATAACATGAGGATCAGGCGCTTCATTCCGCTGGCACCGCTGGGGTCGCTGACGCGGTCTTGCGCGCACCGGCGGCAACACGGAACCGCCGGTCTGTCAGGCTCAGCATGCCGCCAAAGGCCATGATGATACAACCTGCCCAGATCCAGTTCGCAAAGGGCTTGATGTAGGTCCTCACAGCCCAACCGCCATTCGCCTGCGGATCACCGATCACCAGATAGAGGTCGCGGGTAAAGCCATTGTCGATGGCGGCCTCTGTGGTGGGCATCCGCGCCACGGGATAGTTGCGCTTTTCGGGGAACAGAGTGGCAACCACGCGCCCATTGCGCGACACTTCCATCTCGGCGCGGGTGGCGTTGTAGTTCGGTCCCTGATAGCGGGCCACGTCCTTAAGCGTGACCTCATACGCCCCGACAGGAAAGGTCTCACCCACTTGGGCGACACGAATATCCTCTTGTTGCCAAGCGGTTAGCGCGGCAATGCCAAAGATCGTGATGCCCAGACCAGAGTGCGACACCGCCTTGCCCCAATCAGCGCGCGGCAGGTTCCAAAAACGGCGCACCTTGGATTTCAGATCAACGCGCCCGGTGCGCATCCAGACATCCAGGATGGCCCCGCCGACAAGCCAGACCACCAGTACCATCCCCAAAGGCGCCAACATCGAGCGGCCCGTCTGAATCGTCCAGATCAGCGAACCCGCAACAATGGCGAGGACCAGTAGCCCCCAAAGCGGCTGCATCGCGCGACCCAACTGTGCCCGTTTCCAAGGCAGCATAGAGCCGAGGGGCAGGATCACGGCCAATGCGACCATGAAGGGTGTAAAGGCGGCATCAAAGAACGGTGCGCCCACGGACAGCTTACGATCAAACAGCAATTCGGCAATCAGGGGCCACATCGTACCGATGAAAACCACGAAACAGGCCACCGCCAGCAGGATATTATTGGCCACCAAGGCGCTTTCGCGACTGACAGTGCTAAAGACGCCCTTGGCCTCCATCGCGCTGGCACGGAAGGCATAAAGCGTCAGCGCGCCCCCCATGAAAACCCCGGTGATGATAAGGATGAACACACCCCGCTCGGGGTCGTTGGCGAAGGCATGAACCGAGGTCAACACGCCAGAGCGCACGATAAATGCCCCGATCAGCGAGAAGCCGAAGGCAAGGATCGCCAGCAGCACGGTCCAGGCCTTGAGCGCCTCGCGCTTTTCCACGACGATGGCAGAGTGCAACAGGGCAGCGGCCAAAAGCCAAGGCATAAAGCTAGCGTTTTCAACGGGATCCCAGAACCAGAAGCCGCCCCAGCCAAGCTCGTAATAGGCCCACCAAGAGCCGAGCGCGATGCCAATGGTCAGGAACAACCACGCCGCCAGCGTCCAAGGCCGCACCCAGCGCGCCCAAGCCGCATCCACGCGGCCCTCGATCAGAGCGGCGACGGCAAAGGAAAAGGACATCGAAAGGCCCACATAGCCAAGATAAAGAAACGGCGGATGAAAGGCCAAGCCGGGGTCCTGCAACAGCGGGTTCAGGTCCTCGCCGTTCATCGGCGGCACATCCAGCCGCACAAAGGGGTTTGAGGTAAAGAGGATAAAGGCGATAAAGGCCACGCCGATGGATGCCTGAACCGAAAGCACCCGCGCGCGCAGCGACGGCGGCAGGTTGTTGCCGAACCATGCCGCACAAGCCCCGAACAGAGCCAGAATCACCACCCAAAGCAACATGGACCCTTCGTGGTTGCCCCAAACGCCGCTGACCTTATACAGCATCGGTTTGTCTGTGTGCGAGTTCAGCACCACAAGCCTCAGCGAAAAGTCCGACGTTACAAAGGCATAGGTCAGCGCGGCAAAGGCCACTGTCACCAACAGGAACTGTGCTGTGGCCGCAGGTTCGCCAACGGCCATCCAGCCGCGTCAACCGTTGTGTGCACCAACGAGAGGGACCACCGCCTGCACTATGGCAACGACGAAGGCGAGGATCAGGGCGAAATGTCCGAGTTCTACTATCATGA
>ERZ887830.998-NODE-998-length-16658-cov-6.326146_pt1 | contig 16658 bp, 14 predicted proteins | sample MGYA00521101_ERZ887830 | MGnify/ENA primary metagenome ERZ887830 (study PRJEB32303, sample SAMEA104408592) | aquatic metagenome | biome: Marine water; feature: Pelagic; material: water | place: Baltic Sea | collected 2014-06-05T16:38:00 | depth 1,762 m ... | reverse complement strand
CTACTGTAAAGATACTCTACGACCACTGCCCTACGAGGGCCCGCGGTCAATAAACGCGATGTTAGAGGCCTTGCGCGACCGGCATCATTGGGCCGAGGTGCGCGAGAACGGGATGCTGATCGGTCTGGTGAAGGATGGCGCGAACATCTCTCTGGAACCGGGCGGGCAGTTGGAACTGTCTGGTGCGCCTCTAGAAACGATCCACCAGACCTGCGACGAGGTGAACACCCACCTGCGCGAGGTCAAGGACATCGCGGATGAGATAGGCGTCGGATTTATCGGCCTCGGCGCGGCGCCGATCTGGATGCATGACGATATGCCCCTGATGCCCAAGGGGCGCTACACGCTGATGAATGATTACATGCAAAGCGTGGGCACCACTGGCACAACGATGATGCGGCGCACCTGCACGGTGCAGGTCAATCTGGATTTCTCGTCAGAGCCGGATATGATCCAGAAAATGCGCGTTGCCATTGCCTTGCAGCCCGTCGCAACCGCGCTTTTCGCCAATTCGCCGTTCTTTGAGGGCAAGACCAACGGCCATAAATCATGGCGTAGCCGCGTGTGGCGTCACATGGACCCGGCCCGCACAGGTATGCTGCCGATCGTCTTTGACGAGGGCTTTGGTTTTGAGGCTTATGTGCAATACGCGCTCGATGTGCCGATGTATTTCGTCTATAGAGATGGTAAGTATATCAATGCCTTGGGTCAATCTTTCAGAGACTTTCTTGCTGGAAAACTTCCCGCTTTGCCGGGTGAAACGCCAACGCTGTCTGATTGGGCTGACCATCTGACGACGGCCTTTCCTGAGGCGCGGCTCAAGAAATTCATCGAAATGCGTGGGGCGGATGGTGGCCCATGGCGTCGGCTTTGCGCGCTGCCGGCACTTTGGGTCGGGCTGACCTATGATCAAACGGCGCTGGATGCTGCGTGGGATCTGGCCAAGGCTTGGGACACGGAAACCCGCGAGGCGCTGCGCGTTGCGGCCTCGGTGGATGGATTGCAGGCGCAGGTGGGCGATATCAAGATGTTGGATCTGGCCAAAGAGGTGCTGGATATCGCGCGCGGCGGGCTGAAGGCGCGCGCCCGGCCCGGTCTGGGTGGTATGGTTCAGGATGAACGCCACTTTCTGCATGCGCTAGAGGATTCGGTTGAGACCGGCAAAACGCCTGCGGATGAGTTGTTGGACAAGTACAATGGCGAGTGGAACGGTGATCTGACCCGGATTTACAGCGAATTTTCCTATTGAACCGAAAGCCCGAGCACAAAGTCGGTGACTTTTTGTTCGGGCATTTCACAAGGGCGCAGTAATGCGCCGGACCGGGGCAGATAGAGGTTCAGGCTAATATAGTCGCGGCCGCCCAATTCCTCTGCGACCAGCTTCCATGATTTTTGCTGTGCAAACGGTATGCGGCTGACCACATAGCGTTGTCCTGCTGATACCGCATAGAAGGTGCCGACAGGTAACGCGCTGAACTGGTTCAGAAAACCCAGATCTGTCAGTCGAACTGATCCGTTAAAGGCAAGGGTTCGGTCACACTCCAAAAGCCTTCCTCATCGGCAACGACGGCCTGAACACAGCCCCGCGCCCCAAAACTGTCGCAATAGCCGCCGTGCCGACCGAACAGAATCAGGGGCTTGCCCCCCATTTCAATGACTTGCCAATTGCCACCGCTCCATGCGGCGCTGGTCTCGCCGTTCAGGACAAAGTGCATGTAGCTGCCACCACTGCCGTGCCAGAGCGAATACGTGTTCGAGCAGAGGATATAATTGAAATCGATGACCGTATCGTTACGCTCTTCTCCGCCATCCAGATCGGTCCATGTGATCGCAGCAGGTTGCACGATCAGATAGGGCTTTGGCGCGCTCGGGTCGCTGTTTTTCACGCAGTCCGCAGTTGCGCTATCCATGATCGCCTTGATCGCGGGGGCTTTTTCGTCAATGTCCTGCGCGGTGGCAGGAAGGGCCGTAAAAAGAAGGAAAAGAGCGATGCGGATCATTTCTTTTGTCCAATTTTGGGTTCACTGCCGTCACGCAAGCGCTGGATATTGGCGCTGTGCTTGACGAAGATAAGCACAGACATGATCGCGACAAGAACTGCGCCGTGCCAATGGTAAAAGAAAATCGCGAACACGGGCGCGAGACCGGCAGCGACCAGCGCTGACAGCGAACTGAGCCGGAAAAACGCAGCCGTGAGCGCCCATGTGGCGCAAGCGGCCAGCCCCACGGGAAAGCTGAGTGCAAGCAGCGTGCCAAGGAAGGTCGCAACGCCTTTCCCTCCCTTGAACCCAAGAAAAAGCGGGAAAAGATGACCAAGCATCGCAAACAATGCGGCGATCCCGGCTCCACTTTCCCCCACGGCCCAACGGGCGATCAGAACCGCGGCGGCCCCTTTGCCCGCGTCCCCGATCAAGGTCAGCAAAGCGGCGGGCCTGTGTCCGGTGCGCAACACGTTGGTGGCACCGATATTGCCAGAGCCGATCTGGCGCAGATCACCCAGACCTAACAGCTTTGCCATGACAATGCCGAAGGGAACCGAGCCAAGCAGATAGGCAAGCGCCGCGATGATCAAGAGGGCCATAGTGTTTTTCCCATGCTGTCAAAACTTGCAAGGCAGGACGTCACGCCGAAAACACCTCGGTCCCGGACACCCATGTTTTCAGGACCTTACCCTGCATTCGCGCCCCGTCAAACGGCGTGTTCTTGGATTTGGAGTGCAGCTTGAAACGGTCCAGCAGGAACGGTGTATTCGGGTTGAACAGCACCAGATCCGCAGGCGCGCCGATCCCAAGCCGACCACCGGGCAGGCCCAGCCGTTTTGCCGGGTTGAACGCCATTGCGCGAAACAACTGCGGCAGGGTCAGTTGCCCGGCATGAAACAGGCGCAGCGCAGCGGGCAGCAGGGTTTCCAAGGCGACCGCACCGCTGGCGGCCTCTTCAAAGGGACGGCGTTTGCTCTCTTCGTCCTGCGGGGTGTGCATCGAGGAAATCACGTCGATCAGGCCAGAGGCGACGGCCTCGACCATGGCAAGGCGGTCGTCTTCGGATCGCAGGGGAGGCTTGATCTTGAAGAAGGTGCGATAATCGCCCACGTCGAATTCGTTCAAGGTCAGGTGATGAATGTTGACGCCTGCGGTGACGTTCAGCCCGTCTGCCTTGGCACGCTTCAACACACGCAACGCGCCAGATGTGCTGAGGTTATCAGCATGATAGCGCACGCCAGTCATTTCGACCATCGCCATGTCGCGTTCCAGTCCCAGCCGTTCTGCCATGGGGGACACGGCGGGCAAGCCCCGAAGCGAGGCGAATTTGCCGCTGGTCGCCGCAGCCCCATCGGACAGGCCGGGATCTTGCGGATGGGCGATGACCAGCGCCCCTAAAGAGCGCGCATAGGTTAGCGCCCGAGAGAACACTTTGGTGTCGGTGACAACGCTTTCACAATCGGTGAAGGCCACCGCGCCCGCGTCCAGCAAAAAGCCGATCTCGACCATCTCTCGCCCGTGAAAGCCTTTGGTGAGCGCGGCCATGGGATAGATATTGACGGGGGCGGCTTCTGACGCGCGGCGGGTGACAAATTCCAGTTGTTCGGGGCTGTCGATCACCGGCATCGTGTCAGGGCGGGTGATCATCGTGGTGACGCCCCCGGCGGCGGCGGCAAGACCGGCGGTGCGAAAGCTTTCCTTATGGCGTTCGCCCGGCTCGCAGATTTTCACCCCCAGATCGACGATGCCGGGGGCAAGGAACTGCCCGCCCGCGTCGATGCGCTGTTCAGCGCGATCGGCGGGCGGATGTGGGTCGTCAAAGATCTCGACAATCACGCCATCACGGATGCGAAGCGCACCGGTGCTGACCGTCCCGGCCTCTGGATCAATCAGATGCGCATCGCAGATCAGCAGGGTCACAAAGCGCCCCTCTGGATGTCGCGCATCAGACGATAGACCGTCTCGCCCCCGTCGATCCGTTCAAACCCGATATCCACTTGGTAGGTGCCGTTCTTGGATCGACGCGATTCTTGTGCGAAATGGATCGTGGCCGGGGTGCCCGCCGTATACCCCAGCGCTGTGTCAGGGGTGATCGGATAGCTTGCCAACTTGCGCCGCAAGAAAGGCGTGTCCGTGGCGATGAAACCGCGTTTGTTGGTCAGCGAGTACCATGTGTGCCGCCGTTTCCATGCGCTGTAAAACGGGGGGCCAATGCTTAACGACACGCCGACACCAAAATGGATCAGCCCGAACATCCAGAAAAATCCGCCCGCCTGACTGGCCATCACCATCCAGAACACGGCGAAGCCTGCAAAAAACAGACCGAAGATAAAGGTAAAGATATGGCCGATCTTAAAGGCAACCTGACCGTCGGGCCGCCCCTGCCACAGGATCTTTTCGCCCGGATCAAGAATGCCCTCCCATCCTGCAGGAACGGTCATGTCGGTCTTGTCGATCTGTTGCGTGCTCATAAGGCCCTCTCTGTCTGACGTGCGCGCATATTCTGTGCGAGCAGATCCATCGCCGCCATACGCACGGCAACGCCCATTTCCACCTGCTCTTGAATGACAGAGCGGTTGATGTCGTCGGCCAGCGTGCCGTCGATTTCGACACCGCGATTCATCGGCCCCGGATGCATCACGATGGCATCGGCCTTGGCGTAGGCCAGTTTTTGTGGATCAAGGCCAAAGCGGTGATAATATTCGCGTTCGGATGGGATGAACCCGCCATCCATGCGTTCCTTTTGCAGGCGCAGCATCATCACGACATCAACGTCTTTCAGGCCCTCGGCCATGTCGTCATAGACCTCGACTCCCCATTCAGCCGCGCCAGCCGGGATCAGCGTGGGTGGACCGATCAGGCGAATCCGGCTTTCCATCTTGCCCAGCAGCAGGATGTTGGAACGCGCCACGCGGGAATGGGCGATGTCACCGCAGATCGCGATATTCAGCCGGTGCAACCGACCTTTGGCGCGGCGAATCGTCAATGCATCCAACAGGGCCTGTGTGGGATGCTCGTGTCGCCCGTCGCCCGCGTTCAGGACCGCGCAATTCACCTTTTCGGCCAGCAGGTTCACGGCGCCGGAATGGGGGTGACGCACCACCAGCAGGTCGGGGTGCATCGCGTTCAGGGTCATGGCCGTGTCGATCAGTGTCTCGCCCTTTTTGACGGAACTGGACGACATGGACATGTTCATTACATCCGCCCCAAGTCGCTTGCCCGCGATCTCGAAAGAGGCCTGCGTGCGGGTGGAATTTTCGAAAAACATGTTGATTTGCGTAAGACCGGCCAAGGTATCGGCGCGTTTTACCGATTGGCGGTTCAGATCAACGTAACGATCCGACAGATCGAGAATCGTCGTGATTTCGGTGGGGTGCAGGGGCTCTATGCCCAAAAGATGGTGTTGGCGGAACGTCATATGGTGGCAGCCCCCGGTCCGGTTTTCCCGCTTATAGAAAGCGCACGGCGTCAGGGCAAGCATGGCAATCCGCGAGGCATTTATCTTGGTCGCGTCCTTGTATAGCGTGCCGCCCATGGAATTGGATTACTATCAGGCAAAAGTCCTGCTGGAATGGCAGGTGGAACTGGGCGTCGATGAGGCGATCGGGGAAGTGCCTGTGAACCGCTATGAGTCGCCTGCGACCGTGCCTGCGACGGTGCCCGGATCGGCTGTGAGGCCGGAACCCGTCGCACAGGTTCAACAGAGGCCCTCGAAACCTGTCGCGCCGCCGATTGCGCCTGCTGTCCCAGAGGTCGATCCGGTTTCGGTGGCGCAACACTCGGCTGCCTGCGCGCGGGATCTGGATGGGCTGCGCGCGGCCTTGGGGGCGTTTCCGCATTGCGATCTAAAGTTGGGCGCGCGCAATCTGGTCTTTTGCGATGGCAACCCGGCCGCGCGGGTCATGGTGATCGGCGAGGCGCCGGGGCGGGACGAGGATGTGCAGGGCAAGCCCTTTGTGGGGCGTGCGGGGCAATTGCTGGACCGGATGTTCGAGGCGATTGCGATGGGGCGGGGCAACCCCGAACCTGCACATTCGATCTACATCACCAATATCCTGCCATGGCGACCTCCGCAAAACCGCGATCCAGAACCACAGGAAATGGCGATGATGTTGCCGTTCGTGACGCGGCATGTGGAACTGGTGAACCCGGATATTCTGATTCTGATGGGCAATGTCTCGTGTCAGACCTTGTTGGGACGCAAGGGGATCACCCGGTTGCACGGCACCTGGGTCGAGACCTTGGGCCGTCCCGCGTTGCCCATGTTCCACCCGGCCTATCTGTTGCGCAACCCACAGGCCAAACGCGAGGCCTGGCATGATTTATTGATGCTACAGGCGAAATTGAGGACGATATGAGCAGAATTGATGAAGGCGCCAAGTTTATCCCTGTGCGGATCGCGGTCTTGACGGTGTCCGATACGCGCACATTTGCTGACGATAAGTCGGGGCAAACGCTTGTAGACCGGATCGAGGCGGCAGGGCATGTGGTGGCGGATCGCATGATTCTTGCCGATGAGCGCGCAGAGATCGCAGAGCAACTGCGCGCATGGTGCAAAGACCCGCAGATTGACGTTGTGATCAGCACCGGGGGCACCGGCCTGACGGGCCGCGACGTCAGTGTCGAGGCGCACAGGGATGTGTATGAAAAGGAAATCGATGCCTTTGGTACGGTGTTCACCATCGTCTCGATGCAAAAAATCGGCACCAGTGCGGTACAAAGCCGTGCAACAGGCGGTGTCGCAATGGGAACATATTTATTCGCATTGCCCGGCAGTCCGGGGGCCTGCAAGGACGCGTGGGACGAGATTTTACTCAAGCAACTCGATTATCGCCACCGTCCGTGCAATTTTGTCGAGATTTTTCCGCGTCTGGACGAAAATGAGCGACGGAAATAGACGCCTCACACGTATGATATAAAGATGTGATGCGCGCAGCTTGGACGTCGGGGCGCGCAGCGCTAATTCTAAGTCATGTGCATAGCCAAAGAAGGCCTTTAAATATGCGGTTTTTGCGACGCAGTCTGGTTGGGTTGTTTTTGTTTTCAGTGACGCTGGGTCTTTTCGCCTATGCCGGGCAATCGGTGTATAGCGCGCTAAAGGAAAGCTGGGCTGAAGAACCGCAATCGCGCCCATCAAGAGAACGGGTCTTTGCGGTCAATGTCCTGAAGTTCCAGCCGGGCACTGTGACGCCGGTTATGACCAGTTTTGGCGAATTGCGCAGTCGGCGCACGCTAGAGGTCCGCGCGACCTCTGCAGGCACAATTGTCGATCTTGCGGATAGTTTCGAAGAAGGCGGGCAGGTCAAGGCCGGTGATCTGCTGTTGCAGGTGGACCCGTCGGACGCGCAATCCGCGCTTGATGTGGCCAAGACCGATTTGTCAGAGGCCGAGGCCGAACTACGAGAGGCGGTTGCGGCGCTCAGTTTGTCACGCGAGGACGTCGGGTCGGCTCTGAAACAGGCAGGATTGCGTCAGCAGGCGCTAAGTCGTCAGCAACAATTGCAAACCCGCGGCCTTGGCACAGAGGATGCAGTGGAATCTGCCGCCTTGGCAGAGGCATCCGCGCAGCAATCGGTTCTGTCGCGCAGACAGGCCCTTGCGCAGGCCGAAGCGCGGGTCGAGCAGGCGGAAAACGGTGTGTCGCGGCGCAGTATCGCACTGGCAGAAGCCGAGCGGCGGTTGAAGGAAACCAGCCTTTACGCAGAGTTTTCGGGCACACTCAGTGGTGTGAGCGTCGTGCAGGGCGGGCTGGTTCAGAACAACGAACGTATCGCGCAATTGGTGGACGCAGATGCGTTAGAGGTCGCATTCCGCGTCTCGACCACGGAATACGCGCGCTTGCTGGATGAAAACGGCGCGCTGATCCGCGCCGATGTCGATGTGACGCTGGACGTGCTGGGGGTTGATCTGACCTCGAAGGGTGTCATCAGTCGCGAAGGCGCCTCTGTCGGTGAGGGGCAGACCGGACGTCAGATATTTGCCCGCCTGCAAGACGCCAAAGGCTTTCGCCCCGGTGATTTTGTGACCGTGCAGATCTCTGAACCAGAGCTGCGTTTTGTTGCCGCTTTGCCCTCTACGGCCGTGGATTCAAACAGTTCCGTGCTGATCGTCGGCGAGGACGAGCGTCTGGAGGTTGCTCAAGTCTCGATCCTGCGCCGTCAGGGTGACAGTGTTCTGGTGCGCGCGCGTGATTTGAGCGGGCGCATGATTGTCGCGGAACGCTCGCCCCTGTTGGGGGCGGGCATCAAGGTGCGCGCGATCCAGCCCGGTGTGGCGGCTGTGCCCGAGGCACCGGCCATGGTCGCGCTGACCCAGGAACGCCGCGCCAAGCTGGTCGCCTTTGTCGAGGCCAACAATCGTATGCCGGAAGATGCGAAAAAGCGGGTGCTGGCGCAATTGGCCGAACCCGAAGTGTCTGAACAAGTGGTCCAACGGATCGAAGCCCGGATGGGCGGTTAATGACGCGCCAAAACCGCGAACAGGAGAGATATCATGGCTGAACGATTTCAGCGTGTCGGTGGTGTCCTAAGCTATTTCACCCGTCATCGCACGGCAGCAAATCTTTTGCTGGTGATGATGATTGTCGCAGGCATCGCGGCCATCCCCCGAATGCGGGCACAGTTTTTTCCCGATGTGATCATCGACAACGTCTCGATCAGTGTCGCATGGGATGGGGCCGGGGCAAGTGACGTCGATCTGGCGATTGTGCAACTGATCGAACCGGCGGTGCTGTCTGTCGAGGGGGTTGAAAGCGCTGAAAGCACCTCTCGTGAAGGTCGGGCCAGCATCACGCTGGAATTCGAACCCGGTTGGGACATGGCGCGGGCGGCTGACGATGTGCAGGCGGCCGTGGATACGGTCAACAACCTGCCCGAAGAGGCCGAGGACCCGGTTGTGCGGCGCGGTACATGGCGCGACCGGGTGACCGATGTGGTCATCACCGGGCCTGTGGGCACAGATCAGCTGGGCCGGTTTGCCGATGAATTCGTCACGCGTCTGTTTGCCGAAGGGGTCACCCGCACCACCATTCGTGGCGTTGCCTCGCCCGAGACCATCGTCGAGGTGCCCTCGCTGTCGCTGGTGCGCTACGACATCACGATGCGCGAGATAGCTGACGCCATCGCAGCAGAGGCAGAGGCTGATCCCGCAGGCGACGTCACAGGTGCCAACGCGCGCGTGCGCACCGGGGTTGCGAAAACCAGCGCCGATCAGATTGCAAAGATCGTGCTGCGCTCTAATCCTGATGGGTCAAAGCTGACCATTGGCGATGTGGCGCAGGTCACTGTTGGCGGAGTGGACCGGGATCGTGCCTATTTCGTTGGCGAAAACCCGGCGATGTCGATCCGGGTGGATCGCTCTGACCGGGGTGATGCGATCAAGATCCAGCGTCAGGTCGAAGAGGTGGCCGCCGCACTAGAGGCAACCTTGCCGGACGGGGTCAGCGTCGATCTGATCCGCACCCGCGCCGAGGCCATCAGCGGGCGACTTAACATTCTGATTGATAACGGTCTTATGGGGCTTGGCCTTGTGGTCGCGCTGCTGTTTCTGTTTCTGAACGCCCGTACTGCTTTTTGGGTGGCCGCCGGGATTCCCGTGTCGATGACAGCTGCAATCGCGATGATGTATGCCTTTGGCCTGACCATTAACATGATCTCTCTGTTTGCGCTTATCATCACACTTGGGATCGTCGTGGATGACGCGATTGTGGTCGGCGAACACGCCGATTTCCGCGCCCGAAGGCTTGGCGAAAATCCGGTCAATGCCGCCGAGAATGCCGCGCGACGTATGTTTGCACCTGTGTTCTCTGCGACGCTGACGACCGTAATTGCCTTTTTCGGGCTGGTGTCCATCGGCGGGCGGTTTGGCGATCTGATCGCGGATATTCCCTTTACGGTGATCGTGGTGCTGCTTGCCTCGTTGATCGAATGCTTTTTGATCCTGCCCAACCATATGAGCCACTCTATCGCGCATTCGGTCAAGCAGCACTGGTACGACATCCCAAGCCGGGTCGTGAATCGCGGCTTCAACTGGTTCCGAAGCACTGTCTTTCGGCGCGTTATGCAGTTCGTTATCTGGGCGCGCTATCCGGTTTTTGCCGGTGCGGTACTGATCTTGATGATGCAATTCGTGCCCTTTATCAAAGGTGATCTGCAATGGCGCTTTTTCAACTCGCCAGAGCGGGGGTCGGTGTCGGGCAACTTTGCCATGTCACCGGGTGCCACCCGCGCAGACACGATGGCGATGATGCGAGAGATGCAGCGCGCCACCAACGCAGTTGCCCAAAAGTTAGAGGACGAACATGGTCGAAATCCTCTGGACTATGTCATCGCCGAAGTGGGCGGAAACACCGGGCGTGGCCTAAGTGGTGTTGAAACCAAAGAAGAGTTTCAGCTTGGGTCTATCGCGATCGAGTTGATCGATGCAGACCTGCGGCCTTATTCCTCGTTTCAATTCGTCGCCCAGCTGCAAGACGAGGTGCGCAATCACCCGCTGGTCGAAACGGTGTCATTCCGGGGCTGGCGATCTGGCCCCGGCGGCGATGCTTTGGATGTCCAGCTTTACGGGGCCAATAGCGAAACGCTCAAGGCGGCTGCGGAAAATCTGAAAGCGCAGCTGGCGCAATTTCCAGAGGTCTCGGCGCTAGAGGATTCGCTGGCTTACGACAAAGAGGAACTGGTTCTGGATCTGACCCCGCAGGGGCAGGCGCTGGGCTTTACCATCGACGATCTGGGGCGCGTGTTGCGCAACCGCCTGAACGGGATAGAGGCGGCGACCTATCCCGATGGTGCGCGCTCGGCCACGATCCGGGTGGAACTGCCGGGCGGAGAGTTGACGGCAGATTTTCTGGACCGCACACGGATGCGCACCCAAGCCGGGGAATATGTGGCTTTGGCCGACATTGTGACGGTGCAATCGCGGTCCGGGTTCTCGACGATCCGGCGTGAGAACGGGTTGCGTCTGGTATCTGTCACAGGCGATATTTCCGAAGACGACCCAGCCCGCGCCACGGCTATTCTTGAAGAGTTGCAAGCGACCATCCTGCCGCAGCTTGAAGAAGAATTCGGCGTCGCCTCAAACCTCTCGGGCCTGTCCGAGCAGGAAAATGAGTTCCTGAGTGATGCACGAACAGGCTTTGCTCTCTGTATGGTGGGTATTTTCCTCTGTCTGGCGTGGATCTTTGGCAGTTGGACCCGGCCGTTCGTGGTGATGGCGATTATTCCCTTTGGCCTTGTGGGTGCCTTTTTCGGGCATCTTTATTGGGACGTCCCGCTAAGCATGTTCTCGGTGGTGGGCTTGATCGGGATGACAGGGATTATCATCAATGATTCGATTGTGCTGGTCACGACGGTGGATGAATACGCGCAAGATCGCGGGCTTATTCCGGCGATTATCGATGGAACCTGCGACCGGTTGCGGGCGGTGTTTCTGACAACCGCCACCACGGTTCTTGGCCTCGCGCCCTTGCTTTACGAACAGTCGCAACAGGCGCAGTTCCTGAAACCCACCGTGATTACGCTGGTCTATGGGCTAGGGTTTGGCATGTTTCTGGTCTTGCTGATTGTGCCAGCTCTCTTGGCAATGCAGCAGGATGTGGGCAAGCAGGTCGCCGCCGTCAAACGCGCCCTGCGTGGGCGTGCCGGGGGGCAGCGGGTGACATGGGTGACAGGGATAACCGGGGCGGTCGTCGCCGGGGTGTTCGCAGTGACCATGGGGGCTGCAATTGTGCAAGGCAGCTTGCCAGCGGTTGTGCTGGCGCTTTTACCTGCAAGCGCGGCCTCGGCCTCTGTCATGCCCTTGGCGCTTGGGGTCTTTGTCTTGGGAACGGCGTTGGTGGTGTTGGCGAACTATGTAATCTCGGTGGTGATCTTGTCGGTCGCAGCAACCAAACGGCAATCAGCCTAAAGCATGGGGCGCAGTGCAAAGCTAGCCATTGCACCCCATGATATCAACGGCTTGACCCGATCCGGCAATCACCGTGATCCGCACTTGCGAACGATCCAGCAGGAAAGGCGCGCTGTTGGACGGGACCATATCCGAGGTTGCCGTCAGGGTGCGGCCAGAGCGTGCGACGCTGGCCTCGGACACCCAGATCGTCTGGTCGGGCAGTTCGAAAACGGCAATCTCGTTGCGTCCCAAAGAGGGCATATCCACGCGCGCAGTCAGGCGCAGGCCGTCGGAAATAGGCTCTACCCCGCATTTCACACCGCGCAGACCTGCTTCTTTGCCTGTTGCGGGACGGGCGGCCATTGCGCCCTTGATGCGTGCGTCTGACGCACCTGCGCCTTTCAGATCGGCCGAGACCTTGACCTGCATCGGCACACATATGTCCTCGCAGACGCCAAGTTCGACATTGGCCCGCAGGGTGATATCCTTGCCCTTGGTGCGCGGGGTCAGTTCAATCGGCAGGATCAATTCGTTCTTGTACCCTACGGTCCGCATCCCGTTGGCCTCGAACACCGAAGGCGCGGGCCAGTGAAACCGAACTGCAGACAGGTTACGGGACCCGTCCCAGTCAAAGCGCGGCGGAATGCCCGCATCGCCGGGCGCGCGCCAATAGGTTTTCCACCCCGGTGCCAATGTGACCCGCAATGCGGTCATATAGGTGCCGGTCTCGGTCCGCCAACCGGGCAGTATGTCGATGTTGGCCACATCCTTTGGCGAGAATCCGCCGGACCCCGCTGTTGCGGGCGAGGCGATGATCAGGGCCACCAGAGCGGCAGAGGCGAGTTTTTTCAGCATAACATGCAACTTAAGCATTCGTGGGCAAAGCGGAAATCACAATCGGATGAAGGACAGTTTGTGTGGCTTTTGGCGCACTTGTGTGAAGGGGCGGTTAAGGGGCACAGTCAACTCCATGACTGAGCTTTCTGATTCCAGCGATCTGAGCGGCAAGCTATTGATCGCTATGCCCGGCATGGGCGACCCGCGCTTTGAGAAAACCGTGATCTTTATGTGCGCACATTCGCCAGAGGGCTCTATGGGCCTGATCGTCAACAAACCCGCTCCGGGGGTGCAGATCGGGGATCTTCTGGATCAGCTTTCAATCCCCAGAAATGCGGGCGGTCTGGGGACCGTGGTGCATTACGGCGGTCCGGTCGAGCGAGGGCGCGGATTTGTGCTGCACAGTGCAGAATACACAGGATCGGATGCCACATTGCAGGTGGATGACCGGTTCCGGATGACAGCGACCCTCGATATCCTCAGCGACATGGCAGAGGGCAGCGGTCCCGATCAAAGGATCCTTGCGCTTGGCTATGCTGGCTGGGGGCCGGGCCAGCTGGAGGACGAGATCCATAGCAACGGCTGGCTGACCTGTGACGCGCTGCCAGAGATCGTCTTTGATGCGGATAACGATGGGAAATGGCTGGCAGCACTGGCGTCGATGGGGATTGATCCGCTGCTGTTGTCATCAGATTCGGGGCGCGCCTGAGCCGGCAGAGCGTGACCAAAATGTGTGCGACCGCACGCTTTTATTAAGATATTTGAGAGGCGACGTCAGGTACCACGCGGTGCGGCTGCACGGCGAAGGCGGTCGTTGATCGCGCGCCCTAACCCGGTTTGGGGGATTGGGCTAACGGCGATGGGTTTGTTCATGGTATCAAGCTGGTGCAGATGACTGAACAGATTGGCAGCGGCTTCGATCAGATTGCCGCTGGGGGAGAGGTTGAGGTCAGCCTCGACCGGGCCAAAACCGAGCAAAAGCTCTTCCTTTGCACATCGGTTTGCATTCAGGCGCAGGCTTGCCTTTGGGGCGTAGTGCGAGGCCAATTGTCCCGGTGCATTAAGTGTTTCGCTATCTTTTCTTTGCTCCAGTGGGGCACCCAACAGCGCTTCGATCGCATCGATGGGTAGTCCACCGGGACGCAGCAGGGATGGGCTTGGCTGGGGCGAAACGATGGTTGACTCTAACCCGACGGGGCAGGGCCCTCCATCAAGGATCGCGGCGATTTTTCCGTTTAGCCCGGCTGCCACATGGGCGGCTGTGGTCGGGCTGATCCGGCCAGAGGGGTTGGCCGAGGGCGCGGCGATGGGTTTGCCACATGCGCGCAGCAGGGCCATCGCCAAGGGGTGATCGGGCACGCGCAGGGCGATTGTGGGCAGGCCCGCACTGACCAACGGCGCGATGCCCGCCTCTGGGCGCAGCGGCAGAACAAGGGTCAGCGCGCCGGGCCAAAATGCCTGCGCCAGCATCAGGGCGGTGTCGTCAAAAACAGCAATCGCGCGCGCGCTGCGCAGATCCGTGACATGGACGATCAGTGGGTTAAAGCTGGGCCGACCCTTTGCGGCAAAGACCCCTGCGACGGCACGGTCATTGGTGGCATCCGCGCCGAGGCCATAGACCGTCTCTGTCGGGAAGGCGACCAAAGCGCCCTCGCGCAGCAAGGCGGCCGCGCGGGCGATGTCATCGGGGAAAAGCATCTCTGTCATATCGGTCTAAATGACGCTCTTGTTCCGGCTCGCGGTTGTGGTGCGATCTGTGATACCATGAAGGCGGTCTTATCGGGGGTTTGCGCCCCTGCCAAGTGTTAGAGGAATACGCCATATGCCATATCGTGCCCCCGTGTCAGAGTTTCGTTTTCTGTTCGACCATGTGGTCGGGTTGGGGCAGGTGACAAACACAGGCCACTTTGCCGAAGCGGATAGCGACACGATCGAGGCGATTCTCAATGAGGCGGGACGGTTGTGCGAGGATGTCCTGGCGCCGCTGCAACGAAACGGTGATCTGCATCCGGCACGGCTAGAGAACGCCGTGGTGCGCACCTCGCCGGGTTTTGCCGAGGGCTATCGCGCGATTGCCGAGGGGGGCTGGGTGTCCACCAGTGCCGATCCCGAGTTTGGGGGCATGGGCCTGCCCATCACGGTGACCACGGCGGTGAACGAGATGATGTCGGCGGCGTGCCTGTCATTGCAGCTTAACCCTTTGATGACGCAGGGGCAAATCGAGGCGCTGGAACATCATGCCAGCGATCAGATCAAGGCGGTGTATCTGCCAAAGCTGATTTCGGGCGAATGGTGCGGGACGATGAACCTGACCGAACCGCAAGCAGGGTCTGACGTGGGGGCGCTGCGGTCAAAGGCGGACCCCAACGGCGACGGCAGCTATGCGATCACCGGGCAAAAGATCTATATTTCGTGGGGTGATAACGATTTCTCAGGGAATGTCTGCCACCTTGTACTGGCGCGGTTGCCTGACGGGGTGCCGGGGACCAAGGGGATCTCTCTTTTCCTTGTGCCAAAATGGATACCAGATCAAGAGGGGAAACCGGGACAAGCAAATACACTGAACGTGGTCTCGCTGGAACATAAACTGGGCCTGCATGGCTCGCCCACGGCGGTGATGCAATATGAGGGCGCGCAGGGCTGGATGATCGGGCCGGAAAATGGCGGAATGGCCGCGATGTTCACGATGATGAATAACGCGCGTCTGGGCGTCGGGGTGCAGGGCATTGGTCAGGCAGAGGGTGCTTATCAACACGCGCTGGCCTATGCGAAGGACCGCAAGCAAGGCCGCGCCATGGTCGAGGGTGGGACGGGCACGATCCTTGACCACGCCGATGTGCGCCGGATGCTGAGCACGATGAAGGCCGAAACCTATGCGGCGCGCGCCATTGCGCTGGCCAATGCGGTGGCGATTGACATGACCAATGCCACAGGTAACGCCGAATGGCGCGCCCGGGCCGCTTTGCTGACGCCGATCACCAAGGCCTATGGCACAGACACCGGCATCGCTGTGGCTGAGATGGGCGTGCAGGTACATGGTGGTATGGGGTTCATCGAAGAAACCAGTGCCGCGCAATACGCCCGCGATGTGCGGGTGACGGCGATTTACGAGGGGACCAACGGAATTCAGGCGATGGATCTTGTGGGGCGCAAGATGATGGACGGGGGCGAGGCGGCCTATCGTCTGATAGACGAGATCCAGACCGAGGCTGAAGCCGCGCAAGGCGCTCTGCCCGTTTTGGCGCAGTCGGTCATTGACGCGGCAAAGACCCTGCGCGAGACGACGGAATGGATGGTTGGGCAGGACATGAACGACCGTTTCGCAGGCGCTGTGCCCTACCTAAAGGCCTTTGCCAGGCTGCTGGGTGCGCATTTCCATTTGAAATCTGCCATCGCTGATCCAAAACGAGTGGCATTGGCGCAGGTCTACATTTTGCGACTTTTGCCGGAGTATGCGGGGCTTTGCGCCCACGCCCTTGCTGGGGCAGACGGGCTTTATGCGCTGAGCGTGGATGATCTGGTCGCATGATGGATGCCGGGCCTGCACAGTTGCGCCACCCTTTTGAAACCCCGCCCGCCGAAGGCGAAGCGATTGAGGTTGCTGCGGGGGTGCTGTGGCTGCGCCTGCCGCTGCCGATGAAGCTGGATCACGTCAATTGCTATGCGCTGGACGATGGCGATGGCTGGACGATTGTTGACACAGGCTTTGCCAGTCGCCGCAGCAAGGCGATCTGGCGGCGTCTGATCGAGGGGCCTCTAGCTGGCAAGCCGATCAAGCGTGTCGTCGTAACCCATCACCACCCCGATCACATCGGCCTTGCGGGTTGGTTTCAAACCGAACATGGCGCGGAACTGGTGACCACCCGAACAGCCTGGTTGATGGCGCGGATGCTGACGCTTGACGAGCAGGCCACACCCGCCGCCGAAACGCTGGCATTCTGGCGCGGGGCCGGT
>ERZ887830.997-NODE-997-length-16668-cov-5.819419_pt1 | contig 16668 bp, 19 predicted proteins | sample MGYA00521101_ERZ887830 | MGnify/ENA primary metagenome ERZ887830 (study PRJEB32303, sample SAMEA104408592) | aquatic metagenome | biome: Marine water; feature: Pelagic; material: water | place: Baltic Sea | collected 2014-06-05T16:38:00 | depth 1,762 m ... | reverse complement strand
GATCACTCTCATACCGCAGCCGCCAACCGACCGTGGTGAATAATCCGGGTTAGGGTTAAGATACAAACAATTCAAGTATCGTGCCAATTAGCCTTGCAGGCTTCGTCCACAGCGTGCATGCTTCCCTCTAATTGGAACCCTGAAAAGTAAAGGTCAAGTAATGGCTGGAAAAAAACGGTATGAAGACTTCGACCTTCATGAATTGACCGAGCACCTCACCAACTCCATTACTGATCGAGTATATCGCGAGTACCGTGAGGACTTGAAAAGCCTTCATGCGTCCAATCGGGCGCATGACTCGACGCCAGAGAATGATCTTGAAATTCCAGATGAAGTAATTGCAAAAATAAAAAGCCAGCTTGAGGAAAAGGTCGCTGATAAAATTACTGATTCAATCGCCAAGCAAATGGTTAGGGAAGCAGAAGAGCAGTACCACCCATCGGAGGAATGAGAGAGAAATGTTGACTCATGGCTAAAAAGAATACGCTATATTGCGATATTATACTTTTTTCCAGTTGTGATTTCTATGCTTGGAATATTTGGGTTAGTTATGCTCGAGAGCTGGAAGGTTGCGATTTACGTTTTCCAATATATGGGCGAAATTAGATCACCTAACGAAGCTGGAGAATTTTCGAAGGCGGGCCTGAATTTTGCAGTAGCCGCGATCCTCTCAATTTTGGATCTGTTACTCATTGGGTCACTTGTGGTTATGGTATTGATAGGTGGTTATGAGAACACAGTATCAAGAATAGGTATGTCTCACGGGGTGCCATCTTGGTTCGGGAAACTAGATGTTGGATAATTGAAAATAAAGGTTGCAGCATCAATAGTAATTATTTCATCCATCCACCTTCTGATGGGCTTCATGCAGATCGACTTTAAGGATGCGGATGCTAATCTTAACATAAGCGCTCTCTACTGGACTGCGGTTATTCACGGCGTCTTCGTAGCATCAGCCTTAGTTCTATCGATGATGGAATACATAAATCACAAGGCCAAATAGTGTAAAAATGAAGTCTAAGTATAACAACTTAGACTTCATTCACATCCTTAGCTTAGGTATAAAGCGGCAATTAAGCCCAACGCAATCACGTCTATTGATATTACCGCTGTCATTACAATGCCGAATGGCCAAATCTTAAACGTACTGCCCATACTCACTCCTCATTTGACGGGAACGTTACCGCACCAATGATAGAAGTAGCCAAATACAAATCAACAAAAACCATCCCACCCAGCATGAAAATGTGTTCTAAAGCCAAAATGTGATATTCTCGACTCACCCATCCATCTTCAACGCCGAAATAAACGCCTCCTGAGGGATTTCGACTTTCCCGAACTGGCGCATCTTCTTTTTACCGGCTTTTTGCTTGTCCAGCAACTTGCGCTTGCGCGAGGCGTCTCCGCCATAGCATTTCGCCGTCACGTCCTTGCGCATGGCCGACAGGGTCTCGCGGGCGATGACTTTGCCGCCGATGGCCGCCTGAATCGGGATTTTGAACATATGGCGCGGGATCAGGTCTTTGAGTTTCTCGACCATGGCGCGGCCACGCTGTTCGGCCCGGTCGCGGTGGACCATGATCGACAGCGCATCGACCGGCTCGTCGTTCACAAGGATCTGCATCTTGACCAAACTGTCCTCGCGGTAGCCGACCATCTGGTAATCGAAGGACGCGTAACCCTTTGTTACGGATTTCAGGCGATCATAGAAGTCGAACACCACCTCGTTCAGCGGCAGGTCATAGACGACCATGGCGCGGCTGCCCGCATAGGTCAGGTCCAACTGGATGCCCCGGCGGTCCTGACACAGCTTTAGCACGTCGCCAAGGTATTCGTCCGGCACAAGGATCGTCGCCTTGATGCGCGGTTCTTCAATGTGATCGACAAAGGTCAGGTCGGGCATATCGGCGGGATTGTGCAGTTCCGACAGGGTCCCATCGCACATGTGGATCTTGTAGATCACCGAGGGCGCGGTGGTGATCAGGTCGATGTCATACTCGCGCTCTAACCGGTCGCGGATCACCTCTAGGTGCAGCAACCCAAGAAACCCACAGCGAAAGCCAAAGCCCAAAGCGGCAGAGGTTTCCATCTCGGTGCTAAAGGACGCGTCGTTCAGCGACAGCTTTTCAATCGCGTCGCGCAGGTCCTCGAATTGGTTCGCATCCACCGGAAAGAGACCGCAGAACACCACCGGGATAGAGGGTTTAAAGCCAGGCAAAGCCTCCTCGCAGCCCTTCTTTTCAGTTGTAATCGTATCGCCGACCTTGGTGTCGCGCACCTGCTTGATCGAGGCGGTGAAAATGCCGATCTCACCGGGGCCAAGCTCGGGGATATCCACCATCTTGGGCTTGAGAACGGCCAATTTATCAATGCCATAGATCGCCTTGGCCTTCATCATACGGATGCGGTCACCCTTACGGATCACCCCGTCCATCACGCGGATCATCACGACCACGCCGAGGTAGGGATCATACCAACTATCCACCAGCATCGCCTTGAGCGGGGCATTCCGCTCGCCCTTGGGTGCGGGCAGACGTTTCACGATGGCCTCTAGCACATCGGGAATACCAAGACCGGTCTTGGCAGAGATCATCACCGCGTCAGAGGCGTCAATCCCAATCACATCCTCGATCTGCTCTTTGATGCGGTCCGGTTCCGCCGCAGGCAGGTCGATCTTGTTCAGAACAGGCACAATCTCGTGATCTGCGTCCAGCGCGTGATAGACGTTCGCCAAAGTCTGCGCCTCGACCCCTTGCGAGGCATCCACGACCAGCAAAGACCCCTCGACCGCACGCATCGACCGACTCACTTCATAGGCAAAGTCTACATGGCCGGGGGTATCGATAAGGTTAAGGATATAAAGCTGCCCGTCATTGGCCTTATATTCGATCCGCACCGAGTTGGCCTTGATCGTAATCCCCCGCTCGCGCTCAATATCCATGGCGTCGAGCATCTGCTCTTTCATGTCACGATCTTGTACCGTGCCCGTCGACTGGATCAGTCGGTCGGCAAGCGTGGATTTCCCATGGTCAATATGCGCGACGATGGAGAAATTGCGGATATGTGCGAGGTCAGTCATAGTTGGGATATGATGCGGATTTGGGGGGTGGTCAATGGGTGGTGATACTCCAACGCAGGTTCCTGCAAATTATGATTTCTCGGCACTGCGCGTATGTTTGCCGCTCGCTCCGCGTTTTGTGAGGCATCTGGCAGTTTCAAAGCAGAACCGCGCAAGGCTACAATCGCAAGGATCATCAACACATTTGGCAAAGGTTGCTTGCGATCCCCCCTTGGTAGGCATGAAGGGGCGACCTTACAGCAAACATTTTGGTTGCAAGGGGCATACCGGCTGGCGCTGCGGCTTTTTTCGCGAGTCCGAGTTGTTGAAGACCGCGATAAGCGCCGCAAAGGCGTGGGCCGACGGGCGGGGCAAAGGCGCAGATCGGGGCTTTGTGGCTTTCCCAAGCATTCGCCACATTCCCAACACAATCCTTGGTTAACACCGCCTCTGGCGCACAGGCATCGGCGCAGTTTTGCCGATTGGGGACATGCGACCACAAGGGGCATTTGGCGCGTGATCCGAATCGGGCATTAACCCTTACAAGGAAAAAGATCAAACGAGTCGAATGATGAAGTCACTTAAATTAGCGGCACTTATCTTGGCAACTACCGGCGCTGTGGCGCAGGCTGGCGTAATCGAGCGGGCTTGCCTCAAATCTGATCGCCGCGCGGCCAGTAAATCTTTGTGTGGCTGCATCCAAAAGGCGGCCGATGTGACGCTTAGCAACAATGACCAGCGTCTGGCGGCCAAGTTCTTTTCAGAACCGCATATGGCGCAGGAAATTCGACAGTCGCATAATTCGCAGCACGAAGTCTTCTGGAAGCGCTATAAAACCTTTGGCAATACCGCCGCCAGTTATTGCGGCTAGACCACTCCACCGGCACAAATGCGCCGCGCCGCGCGCGGTGCTAGGGATAAAGCGGCCCGCAGGGCCTCAATCCGGTTGCGTTTCCTCACCGGTCGCACTTTGATCCAGTTATAACCAACTGGGGATTTTCTAATGATGCGTATCGTGATTTTGACCGGCGCGGGCATCAGTGCCGAAAGCGGGCTGGGCACGTTTCGCGACAAAGATGGCCTCTGGACCAAATACGACCTCGAAGACGTGGCCACGCCACAGGGCTTTGCCCACAATCCTCGTCTCGTGCATGACTTCTACAATGCGCGGCGGGCCAATTGTTTGGCCGCCCTTCCGAACGACGCGCATCATGCTCTTGCCCGGCTCGAAGCCGAATTTCCCGGCGACGTGGTGATCATTACGCAAAATATCGACAACCTGCATGAACGGGCTGGCAATCATCGGGTCTGGCACATGCATGGAGAGCTTTTGCGCGCGCTCTGTGCATCCTGCGGCCACCGCTGGAACGCGCCCGCGATTATGACGCCTCAGGACCCCTGCCCCGCGTGTCACGCGCTTGCAACGCGGCCCGACGTGGTTTGGTTTGGCGAGATGCCCCATATGATGGATGACATCCAACAAGCCCTTTACGAGGCCGATCTCTTTGTCTCCATCGGGACCTCCGGCACAGTCTATCCTGCGGCGGGTTTTGTCCGGATTGCGTCCGCTGGCGGCGCGCAAACCCTAGAGATCAATCTGGAAACAACCGGGTCCGTCTTTGACGAGACCCGGCAGGGAGAAGCGGGCAAACAGGTGCCGGCATGGGTTGATGAGGTCTTGAGACAGGCTTAGTTCATCGCCCCGTCTTTCATACCGCCATGGGTCATTTTCCCGTCCTTCATCGCTCCGTGGCTCATCCCCATTCCGGGTTTGCGGTTCAGGTCCACCGCGACCTCAAAGCTGATATCCCCCGCCTTTTCAAAGGTCAGAGTGACGGGAATGACATCCCCGTCATGCCAGCTTTCGATCAGCCCCATGAACATCACGTGATCGCCGCCCCGTTGCAGCAGATGCATCCCGTTGGCGGGCACGGCGATACCGCCCTCGATCTCGGTCATTTTCATCACGCCACCACCTTGATCGATGTGGGTATGAAGCTCGACCCGCGCGGCCGCCGTACTGGTGGCAGAGACCAGACGGTCATCGCTGTCGCCGCTGTTGTGCAGTTCCAGAAAGATGGCACCGGCCTTGGCAGCGGGGCTGGCGACGCGCGCGTAGGCGTCCGCGATGGTGATTTCGGCAAAGGCCGGGGTGGATAGAAGAAGGGCCGCGATCATCGCGGTTGTCATACGAAGTGGCATTGGAATCTGTCCTGTGCGCTGTGTCAAACTGGTGTGAGGTTAGAGACGGGTCACACAGCAGGCGGCGCACGAGCATTGGCACGGGTCTGGCCCGGTTGCCGGACCAGCAGCAGGGACAGCGGAATCTGGACCCGAAGATCGCGGGCAAGCGGCACAAACGCACAGGCCATAGGGTCAGCGGTGGTGGCAAAGAAGGCAAGCGCGCAGTCGGGACAGAAATGAACTGGCCCAATCGGCTGGCCGTCTGCGTCGATTTGTACGCTGATCGGACCCGTGCCAGTGCAAAGCACCATCGTCCCGCTGGCGACATCTTGCGAGCCGCGCGCAATAGCCATCGATGCGCTGGTCAGGACCATCGACAGCAGCAAGACCGAGCAAACAAGGGACCGGATCATCGTCATGGCGGCTCTATAGCGCCACTTCGCGAAACGGGGAAAGAGAGAAAAGTCGTCCAAAGGCCAAGCGCGTCAAAATGCAGCGACCCCGCGTCCTTTACGAACGCGGGGCCATCAGACTTAAGCATATCAAAGGGTTCAGGCGGTGACCTGAGCCTTTGCAATGGCTTTTTTGACTTTCAGCGCATTTGCCGACAGTTCGACATCGTTGGCTTTGGCAAGGAACGCGTCCAGACCGCCACGATGATCGACACTGCGCAGGGCAGCGGCGGAAATCTTCATCTTGAAGGTCTGGCCCAGAGTCTCGGACATCAGGGACACATCATTCAGGTTTGGCAAAAACCGGCGACGGGTGCGGTTTTTGGCATGGCTGACGTTGTTGCCCGACATAGGGCCTTTTCCGGTCAATTCGCAACGGCGCGACATGGCGTCTTCCTTCGGTTGATCATCGCTCCCGGTCACCAAGAAGGGTTCGGGATCGGGCAGCGGTTCAATACAGAAGGGCACTGCACCAGCAGCGCCCTCAAATCTAGTTTGCGGGGTGTAGGGGCAAAGCGGTTGGGCGTCAAGACGAAGGATCGCGGGTTCAGACGAGTTTATAGAGTTTATCGCGCGATGTTTGCCCCTTGATCAGGCTCAGGCGCGATTTCGGGACGCCCAGCGCCTTTGCCAGCAGCTTGGTCGTCTCTGCGGTGGCTTTGCCGTTCTCGGGGACGGTGGTGGTATAGATTCGAATCTGACCCTCGCGAAGTTCGATCATATTACGCGCGGCCTTGGGTGTAACGCGCACAGCGATCTCTGCACCGGGCCGCGCAAGGTGGGACAGATCAACGGGTGTTTTCGACATTGGCCCTCTGGGTGTGGCGTCTTAAGGTGGCCTCAGGACATTCATGCTAACAGGAGCGAACATGACCCGCACGGCGTTTTTCTGGGACGAGCAATGCTTTTGGCACGCCGGGGGAAATTATTCCTTCACCCTGCCGATTGGTGGCTTGGTGCAACCTTTGGCCGCCGGGGGCCTGCCCGAAAACCCCGAAACCAAGCGGCGCATGAAGAACCTGATGGATGTGACAGGCCTGATCCGCGATCTGGACGCACAAAGCGCACCGCAAGCCACATGGGAGGATCTGCGCCGCGTCCATCCCGAAGCCTTCCTGCAAGAGTTCAAGCGCCTCTCTGATTCGGGGGGCGGCGAGGTCGGCCTGCGCACGCCCTTTGCGGCCGGAGGCTTTGAGATCGCGGCTTTGTCTGCGGGTCTCGCCAAGGGCGCGTTGTTCAAGGTTCTCAAAGGCGAGGCGCGCAATGCCTACTCCCTCAGCCGTCCTCCGGGGCACCACTGTCTGCCTGATTGGCCCAACGGGTTCTGCCTGCTCGCCAACCTCGCCATCGCCGCCCGTGCGGCTCGCGCTGAAGGTCTGGCCGAACGAATCGCCGTGGTGGATTGGGACGTGCATCATGGGAACGGCACCGAGGCGATCTTTCTCGATGACCCGGACACGCTAACGATCTCGATCCATCAAGAACACAACTATCCGATGGACACAGGCGACGCAGATGTCATCGGCGAAGGTAAGGCCCGCGGAACTAACAAGAATATCCCTCTGCCCCCTGGTGCCGGGCACAACACCTATCTAGAGGCGATCGATCGGATCGTCGTACCCGCCCTGCAAGCCTTCAAGCCCGACGTCATTCTGATTGCCTGCGGCTATGACGCCTCTGCGATTGACCCACTGGCCCGGATGATGGCAACCGCTGACACCTTTCGTCAGATGACGCGCAAGCTGATGGCGGCCGCCCAGGATCTGTGTGGCGGGCGTCTGATGATGGCCCATGAGGGCGGCTATTCCGAGGTCTACGTGCCCTTCTGCGGTCACGCGGTGCTGGAACAGATGTCAGGCAGCGCGATCCACGCCCCCGACCCCTATGAGCAGACCTTTGCCCTGCGCCAGCCAAATGCGCGCGTCGAGGCCGTCTATTCGCAGATGCTGGGCGAACTGGCAGAATTTCATCTGTGAGATCAAAGCGCTATAGATCATGGCCGGGCGCACTCTTGAACCGCTGCGTCCGGCCCCCGATGTACCTGAAAACGGAGGCTTTATGCCAGATCCCAATCCCGCAGCCCTCGACTTCTTGCTGACCCGGCGCTCTCGTCCGGCGAAAACCCTGACCGGACCTGTGCCGGACCGGACCGCCTTGATGCCGATTATCTCGGCCGCCGCGCGCACCCCCGACCACGGCAAGCTGGAACCATGGCGCTTTATCGTGCTGGAACAGGCCGCGTTGCAACGCCTTGCCCTGCTGTCGGCCAAACGAGGCGCAGATCTGGGTCTGGATCAAGACAAGATCGACAAGGGCGTGGCGCAATATGGGACCGCAGACCTCGCCGTTGCCGTGATTTGCAGCCCCAAGGCATCCGAAAAAATCCCAGAGATCGAGCAGGTCTATTCCGCCGGGGCCGTCTGCCTTGCGATGCTGAACGCAGCCCTTGCCTCTGGATGGGGCGCGAACTGGCTTAGCGGTTGGGCCAGCCATGACCGCATATTTCTGCGCGAAGGTCTGGAGCTGCAGGACCACGAAAGCGTCGCGGGCCTTATCCATATCGGCACCGAAACCAACGCGCCACCAGACCGCCCCCGCCCCGACCTGCGCGCGATCACAAGCTGGGTTGCCGAATGATCTTTGCCGACTTCTTAAAGGCGCTCGGCCAGATCGGCGATCCACGTTTTCGCCGGGTGCTTTGGATGGGCCTCGGACTGACGCTGGCGTTGCTATTCGGGGTTTATGCCGCGTTTCTGGGCTTCGTGAACTGGCTGACGCCGGATTCGGTTTTTTTGCCGATCATAGGCGAGGTCACATGGGTGAACGACCTCCTATCATGGAGCTCTGTCCTGCTGATGATGATCCTGTCGATCTTTCTGATGGTGCCCGTGGCCTCTGTCTTTACCAGCCTGTTCCTGGAGGACGTGGCGCAGGCGGTCGAGGACAGGCATTACCCCGGCCTGCCCCCCGTCGAAAGGCTGGGCTTTCAGCAATCTCTTTTGGACAGCCTGAATTTTCTGGGTCTGCTTATCGGCGCAAATTTTGTCGCGCTGTTGCTCTTTGTTTTCTTCACCCCACTGGCGCCATTCATATTTTTGGCCCTCAATGGGTTCCTGCTGGGGCGGGAATACTATCAGATCGCCGCCATGCGACGGCTGGGGCGGCGCGGCGCAAAAGAGTCGTTCCGCGTGCATGTCCTGCCGATCACAGTCGCGGGGATGCTGATGACAATACCGCTAATGATGCCTCTGCTGAACCTGATCATTCCAATCCTCGGCGCGGCAACCTTTACCCATTTGTTTCACCGGCTGGGGTCGCCATCCGGTCAAACCAATCGAGATCGCGCACACTGATTCCGCCAAAGGTGATCGTGCCCGCGATGATCACCCAAAGAACGACTGAAATCGCCGTCACAAGGCGGAATTTCTTGCGGATATCAAGGTTCGCGGGCGATCCCGCATGGGTGCCGGGGACGATTTCTCCAACATCTCCCTGGGTCTGCAGGCGAATCGGCAGGGCGATGAAAAGCACCATGAACCAGATCACGGCGAACAGAACGAGTGCGGATGTAATGGCCATCAGACCTGCTCCAATTCGACCAAAGTGCCTGTGAAATCCTTGGGGTGCAGGAACAACACGGGCTTGCCATGTGCCCCGATCTTGGGCTCTCCGCCCCCCAGCACGCGCGCGCCACCAGCCGCCAGTTTGTCACGCGCTGCGATGATATCCTCGACCTCGTAACAGATGTGATGGATCCCGCCAGAGGGGTTTTTGTCCAGAAACCCTTGGATCGGGCTGCTCTCACCCAAAGGAAAGAGCAATTCAATCTTGGTGTTGGGCAGTTCGATAAACACCACTGTCACCCCATGATCCGGCTCATCCTGCGGCGCGCCGACCTTGGCCCCAAGCGTATCACGATATAGCGCCGAGGCCGCATCAAGGTCGGGCACGGCGATGGCAACATGGTTCAAACGACCGATCATGGGCAGGCTCCTGTCAGAATTTTGCGCTTATCGCTTTGCGTCGCGTGCAACGCAATCGGAACAATCGCCGCAGTCGGCCTCACGGTTAACCGTGGATTCATTATCTTCGGTCTTAATCAAGTCAGTTTTATTGAAGGAGTCAGTGCCATGCCAATCACTCTTGACCCTCTTCTGCTTGGTCCCGTCGGTCACTCGGATCGCCCGCTTGCAGGACTGACAGTGCTCGTCGTCGAAGACAGTCGGTTCGCGTCAGAGGCCGTGCGGCTGCTGTGTTTGCGCAGCGGTGCCCGGATCCGGCGTGCCGATAGCCTGTCAGCCGCCCGACGGCATCTTGGGGTGTATATGCCCAGCGTCGTGATCATTGATCAGGGCCTTCCGGACGGGTCCGGGATCGAACTGATACGGGATCTCGCACATGCCAAAGCGCGGGTGCCAGTGATTCTTGCCACATCAGGCGATGACCGGAACCTGATCGCAGCCATGGACGCCGGGGCCGATGGGTTTTTACCCAAACCGATTGAAAGCCTTGCTGTGTTTCAAAAAGCGGTGCTTGAAAACCTGCCGAACTATCAACAACCCAAGGGACCAAGGCTGGTCTCTAACGAAATGATATCGCCCGATCAGATCGCATTTCGCGATGATTTGGCCCATGTGGCGGACCTGCTGACCACCTCGGATCACGGCGAGACCATTGATTATGTGGCAAAATTCCTGACTGGTGTGGCCCGTAGCGCGCATGATCACGCGCTAGAGGCCGCCGCCAGCGATCTTGCGAAATCACACATGACCGGGGCTGCGATCGGGTCCGACCTTGCCCGCGTCGCGGGGCTGCTACAAGAGCGGCTGGAAGGACAAGTCGTGATCTGAAAATGGCGTCATGCCAGTAACTTGCTGCCATTGGCGGCCTGTTTCTCTGTACCTTTGCTCCGGCGACGCCCCAGATCTTCAGATGACACAATCCCGCCACGCGCCTCACAAAAACATCCGTTTTCAACCAAATTTTCACCCGGTTCTCAGATCATACCAGTGATCAGGATGCTGCTATCCTTGAACCGGAGCCTGCCATGTCAGATTTTACATTGAATCCACAAATCAAAGACCGCCTGCGCGAAGCGTTGGATTGGACCATTTTTTCGCTGGGTGTATTGTCCCTGAGCACGGCCATCGTGGCCACCGTCGTGACCAAAACGGACATTGTGCGTTTCGAGGCGACCAACGATGTTCAAACGGACGTGCTGTCAGGCTAAGCAAAGCACCCTGTGTCACCCACCATCACGGAGGGCGACACAATTGTGTCAGGCCTCTTTTGGGATAATCCGCAGGCCAAGTTCCATCAACTGCTCGTTCGACGGATCAGATGGCCCACCCATCATAAGGTCTTCGGCGCGCTGGTTCATCGGAAACATGATCACTTCGCGGATATTTGCCTCGTCAGCCAGCAACATGACCATGCGGTCAATGCCCGCCGCGCAACCGCCGTGCGGTGGGGGGCCATATTTGAACGCACCGACCAGTCCAGGAAAGCGGGTTTCCACCTCTGTCTTCTCGTAACCGGCCAGGTCAAACGCCTTATACATCACGTCAAGCCGATGGTTGCGCACCGCCCCCGAAATCAGCTCATACCCGTTGCAGGCAAGGTCATACTGGAACCCAAGCACGTCAAGCGGGTCGCCAGCCAAAGCCTCTAACCCACCCTGCGGCATAGAGAACGGGTTGTGCGAGAAATCGATTTTTCCGCTGTCCTCATCCTTTTCATACATCGGGAAATCGACAATCCAACAGAAGGCAAAGCGGTCTTTATCCGTCAGGTTCAGGTCTTGGCCGATCACATTGCGCGCACGCCCTGCGACAGATTGAAAGGCCGATGGCTTGCCGCCAAGGAAAAACGCAGCGTCGCCCACACCCAAACCAAGCTGCTGACGGATCGCTTCGGTACGCTCGGGACCAATGTTTTTGGCCAAAGGACCAGCGGCCTCAAGCCCTTCGCCCTGATCGCGCCAAAATATATAACCCATGCCGGGCAGACCTTCTTTTTGCGCATAGGCGTTCATGCGATCGCAAAATTTGCGGCTGCCACCGGTCGGCGCGGGTATTGCGCGAATCTCTGTTCCGTCCTGTTCCAGCAATTTTGCGAAAATCGCAAAACCAGACCCGCGGAAATGCTCTGACACATCCTGCATTTTGATCGGGTTGCGCAGGTCCGGCTTGTCAGAGCCGTACCATTTCAACGCGTCCGCATAGGAAATCTGCGGCCACTCCGCATCCACCGGACGGCCTTTGCCGAATTTTTCGAAACAGCCCTGTAACACCGGCTGGATCGCGTCAAAGACATCCTGTTGCTCGACAAAAGACATCTCGAGATCAAGCTGATAAAAATCCGTCGGCGAGCGGTCTGCACGCGGATCTTCGTCCCGGAAACACGGTGCGATCTGGAAATAGCGGTCAAAGCCCGAGACCATGATCAACTGTTTGAACAATTGAGGGGCTTGCGGCAGAGCATAGAATTTGCCGGGATGCAGGCGCGAGGGAACAAGGAAATCGCGCGCGCCTTCTGGCGAAGAGGCGGTGATGATCGGCGTCTGAAATTCGGTAAAGCCCTGCGCCCACATACGCTGGCGCAGATCCTGCACGACCTTGCTGCGTAACATGATGTTTTCGTGCAGTTTTTCACGGCGCAGATCCAGAAAACGATAGCGCAGCCGTGTTTCTTCGGGGTATCCCTGCTCGCCAAAAACCATTAGCGGCAGTTCTTGTGCCTCGCCAAGCACTTCGAGACCGCGGATAAACACCTCGATCTCGCCAGTCGGAATCTTGCTGTTCACAAGGCTCGCATCGCGCGCCATCACATTGCCCTCGATCCGAATGCACCATTCAGAGCGCAGCTTTTCAATCTGCGAAAACACCGGGCTATCCGGATCTGCCATAACCTGAGTGATCCCATAGTGATCGCGCAGGTCGATGAACAGCAGGCCACCGTGATCGCGCACGCGATGCACCCAGCCGGACAAACGAACGGTTTCGCCCACGTTGGATGTGTTGAGTTCGGCGCATGTATGGCTGCGATAGGCGTGCATTTTTGCGGTCCTTTTCGGAACGAATAGAGGATTTGCGCCGATACACATGGCAATCGGCGGGAAGTCAAGGGATTGGGGGCGTTTGTTGGTGAGCTTGTGGTCGAGGCTTTGACGTTCTGGGCGATAAAACCATAGGTATTTTGCCATTCTCAAAGATAATACGCGGAGACTTGGCCACATTGTCGCCAATTTCGCCGCTTAAACTCGAGGTAACAACACCGAAAAACCGACACCGAGAAACTGACAAGGGGCACTTGCAAAAAATGGCGTTTGCATCAGATCAAGGCGGTCGCTTTGAAACAGAGACGTCCACGCAGGTTTTGCGCATGACCGTGGCTTGCGCCCTATTGGTCGTAGTCGCCTTCATGGTCCTGCGCGGGATCTGGAATGGCTTTCCCCCGGACCTAAGCGCGATCTACATGGCGGCCTACGTTCATGGCACCGGAATGCCAGAGTTGATGTATGACGCGCCCCCACATTTCTTTAACGGGGTGCCGCCGAATTGGATGCCATTGCTGCCGGAATTGGGCCTGACCGGCAAGACGGCCCTGCCCTATGTCTACCCGCCCCTTTGGGCTGTTTTGTTGTCCCCTGTGACCCAAGTCATCGGACCTTATACGTTTTTCAACGTGATGGCGGTGATTGAACTTGCCATGATGATTGCAAGCGTTGGCCTGTGCTGGCGCATGGCACGCCGCTTTGCCCTGCCCGCGTGGAGTTGGGTTCTATTAACGCTGGGCCTGCTCGTAACCTCTGTCATCAGCTTTGGCGCCGTGATGCATTTGCAGCCACAAATCGTCGTGGTCTTTCTGATTCTGCTGGCCTTCGAGAGGTATTCCAGTGGCCACTTCGTCTTAGCCGGGGGCATTCTCGGCGTCGCTGCTGCATTGAAAATTGCACCTGCCGGGCTTGTCCTGATCTTCCTGTTCGACCGGCAATGGCGCTCGCTTGTCGCGTTCACAATCACCGGGGCCGCCTTGGGCCTGCTCAGTTTGATGTTGGCGGGCGTTCAGCTACACTTGGATTTCCTGACAAGTGCCGCCGCTGCCAGCGCATCGCCGCTGGTGACCGCGATGGCCTATTCCGCAGAGATCCTTGTTTACGGTGTCGCAACGTCATTTGACCTTGCCCCGCCCATCACCGCAGGTGCTGCCGATTTCCGCCTGCCAGAGATCGCTTTGGTGCAGATCCTGTCCAAAGCTCTGTTAATACTCTGCCTCGGCTGGGCCATCTTCGCGACCACGAAACTGGACGCAGACCGCCGCCTCGTCGCCCGGCTGTTCCTGTTTTCCCTGCTGATCAATCTCTTTGGCCCCCTCGGCTGGGCCCATTATTTTCTGCCACAGCTTTTCCTCCTACCCGCGCTCATCGGCTTGCTTCCCTTCCGCATCGGGGCCGTCAGCATCATCACAGTGGCGACCCTCACCAGCCACATGGCGTTACCAAAACTTGAAAGCGTGTTCCAAAGCGATCTGGGCCTTGCCTGCGTCGGGGCGGGAACGATGCTGGCGCTTTTCTGCGTGGTCACTGCAAATCTGCGCCAGAGGCCACAGGGCACAGCTTAGGGCTTGCGCCCGGTTCGCGCAGGACTATAACCCCGGAGAATTTGCCAAAACCGGGGGCTGCCATGCCAAAAAGAACCGACATCAAGTCGATAATGATCATTGGCGCGGGCCCTATTATCATTGGACAGGCCTGCGAGTTTGACTATTCCGGCGCGCAAGCCTGCAAGGCCCTGCGCGAAGAGGGATACCGGGTCATTCTGGTAAACTCGAACCCCGCCACGATCATGACCGACCCCGAACTGGCCGATGCCACCTATATCGAGCCGATCACACCAGAGGTCGTCGCCAAGATCATCGAAAAGGAGCGCCCCGACGCGCTGCTGCCAACAATGGGCGGACAGACAGGTCTGAACACCTCGCTTGCGCTCGAAGAAATGGGTGTGCTGGCGAAATACGGCGTCGAGATGATCGGAGCGAAACGTCCCGCCATTGAGATGGCAGAAGATCGCAAGCTGTTCCGCGAGGCGATGGACCGCATCGGTCTGGAAAATCCCAAGGCGACGATTGCCAATACCTTTCAAGAGTGTATGGACGCGATTAATTATGTGGGCCTGCCTGCGATCATCCGGCCCGCCTTTACGCTGGGCGGCACGGGCGGTGGTGTCGCTTATAACCGCGAAGACTATGAATATTATTGCAAATCCGGCCTTGCCGCTTCGCCCGTCAATCAAATCCTGATCGACGAGTCCCTGCTGGGCTGGAAAGAGTTCGAGATGGAGGTGGTGCGCGACACCGCCGACAACGCGATCATCGTCTGCGCCATCGAAAACGTCGATCCGATGGGCGTGCATACGGGTGACAGCATCACCGTTGCCCCCGCCTTGACGCTGACCGACAAGGAATATCAGATCATGCGCAACGGCTCTATCGCCGTACTGCGCGAGATCGGCGTCGAAACCGGCGGGTCGAACGTGCAATGGGCGGTAAATCCCGCTGATGGACGTATGGTCGTGATCGAGATGAACCCGCGCGTGTCGCGCTCTTCTGCGCTGGCGTCCAAGGCGACGGGTTTCCCGATTGCAAAGATCGCGGCCAAGCTGGCCGTCGGCTATACGCTTGATGAACTTGACAACGACATCACCAAGGTCACGCCTGCCAGTTTCGAACCGACCATCGACTATGTGGTCACCAAGATCCCGCGCTTTGCCTTTGAGAAATTTCCCGGCTCTGAGCCGCTGCTGTCCACCGCGATGAAATCCGTGGGAGAGGTCATGGCGATTGGGCGGACGTTCCACGAATCGATGCAAAAGGCGCTGGCCTCGATGGAGACGGGCCTGACAGGCTTTGACGAAATAGAGATTGAGGGCGCGCCAGAGCAGGCCGCCATCGTGCGCGAACTGTCCCGGCAGACACCGGATCGCATTCGTGTGATTGCACAGGCCATGCGCCACGGCCTCAGCGACGATCAGATCCAGGCCGCAACCGCCTATGATCCGTGGTTCCTTGCCCGTATCCGCGAAATCATCGACGCCGAGGCTGTCATCCGCAAAAACGGCCTGCCCATGGACGAGTCGGGATTGCGCGGCGTCAAGATGATGGGCTTTACCGATGCGCGTTTGGCCAAGCTGACGGGCCGGTCTGAAGGCCAGGTGCGCCGTGCGCGGCATAATCTGGGCGTCAAGGCGGTGTTCAAGCGCATCGACACGTGTGCGGCAGAGTTCGAGGCGCAGACGCCTTATATGTACTCGACCTACGAAAGCCCGGTCATGGGCGAAGTCGAATGCGAGGCGCGGCCCAGTGACGCCAAAAAGGTCGTTATTCTGGGCGGTGGCCCGAACCGCATCGGTCAGGGGATCGAGTTCGACTATTGCTGTTGCCACGCCTGTTTCTCGCTGTCCAAGCAGGGCTACGAGACGATCATGATCAACTGTAACCCCGAAACCGTGTCGACCGACTATGACACATCGGACAGGTTGTATTTTGAACCCCTCACATACGAGCATGTGATGGAGATCCTTACCCGCGAGCAGGACAACGGCACGCTACATGGCGTAATCGTACAATTTGGCGGGCAGACTCCGCTGAAACTGGCCAATGCCTTGCACGAAGCTGGCATCCCGATTTTAGGCACGACGCCCGATGCCATCGATTTGGCCGAGGATCGCGAGCGGTTTCAGGAGCTGGTCACCAAGCTGGGCTTGCACCAACCCAACAATGCCATTGCCTCGACCGATGCAGAGGCAATGGAGGCCGCCAAGAAGATCGGCTATCCTCTGGTGATCCGGCCGTCCTATGTGCTGGGTGGACGCGCCATGGAAATCGTGCGCGACACGGCCCAGTTGGAACGCTACATCGCAGAGGCGGCTGTGGTCTCTGGCGACAGCCCCGTCCTGCTGGACAGCTATTTGTCAG
>ERZ887830.996-NODE-996-length-16678-cov-91.959514_pt1 | contig 16678 bp, 18 predicted proteins | sample MGYA00521101_ERZ887830 | MGnify/ENA primary metagenome ERZ887830 (study PRJEB32303, sample SAMEA104408592) | aquatic metagenome | biome: Marine water; feature: Pelagic; material: water | place: Baltic Sea | collected 2014-06-05T16:38:00 | depth 1,762 m ... | reverse complement strand
GTTGTCGGTGTGCGCAATGTGGAGCAACGACCGGATCTGAGATCCTGGAAAGTCAAACGAGGAAGAAATTCTAGATTTGCACTCTTGTGAATCCTTCTGTCAGAGGAAGGGTGCGACAACTGCAAGCAGTACGCCAGTGCTGTGAAGTGGGTGAAGCAAGTCAATCTGAGGTGAAAGCCAAAAGGGATTGATCTACAACGGAGAGTTTGATCCTGGCTCAGGATGAACGCTGGCGGCGTGCTTAACACATGCAAGTCGAACGAACCTTCGGGTTAGTGGCGGACGGGTGAGTAACGCGTGGGAATCTGCCCTCAGGAGGGGGATAACGGCCGGAAACGGCCGCTAATACCCCATATGCCGAGAGGTGAAATGAATTTCGCCTGAGGATGAGCCCGCGTCTGATTAGCTAGTTGGTGAGGTAAGAGCTCACCAAGGCATCGATCAGTAGCTGGTCTGAGAGGATGATCAGCCACACTGGGACTGAGACACGGCCCAGACTCCTACGGGAGGCAGCAGTGGGGAATTTTCCGCAATGGGCGAAAGCCTGACGGAGCAACGCCGCGTGAGGGATGAAGGCCTCTGGGCTGTAAACCTCTTTTATCAAGGAAGAAGATCTGACGGTACTTGATGAATAAGCCACGGCTAATTCCGTGCCAGCAGCCGCGGTAATACGGGAGTGGCAAGCGTTATCCGGAATTATTGGGCGTAAAGCGTCCGCAGGCGGCCCAACAAGTCTGCTGTTAAAAAGTGGAGCTTAACTCCATCATGGCAGTGGAAACTGTTGGGCTAGAGTGTGGTAGGGGCAGAGGGAATTCCCGGTGTAGCGGTGAAATGCGTAGATATCGGGAAGAACACCAGTGGCGAAGGCGCTCTGCTGGGCCATCACTGACGCTCATGGACGAAAGCCAGGGGAGCGAAAGGGATTAGATACCCCTGTAGTCCTGGCCGTAAACGATGAACACTAGGTGTCGGGGGAATCGACCCCTCCGGTGTCGTAGCCAACGCGTTAAGTGTTCCGCCTGGGGAGTACGCACGCAAGTGTGAAACTCAAAGGAATTGACGGGGGCCCGCACAAGCGGTGGAGTATGTGGTTTAATTCGATGCAACGCGAAGAACCTTACCAGGGTTTGACATCCTGCGAATCTCTTGGAAACTTGAGAGTGCCTTCGGGAACGCAGTGACAGGTGGTGCATGGCTGTCGTCAGCTCGTGTCGTGAGATGTTGGGTTAAGTCCCGCAACGAGCGCAACCCACGTCTTTAGTTGCCAGCATTTAGTTGGGCACTCTAGAGAGACCGCCGGTGATAAACCGGAGGAAGGTGTGGATGACGTCAAGTCATCATGCCCCTTACATCCTGGGCTACACACGTACTACAATGCTACGGACAAAGGGCAGCAAGTTCGCGAGGACAAGCAAATCCCATAAACCGTAGCTCAGTTCAGATCGTAGGCTGCAACTCGCCTACGTGAAGGAGGAATCGCTAGTAATCGCAGGTCAGCATACTGCGGTGAATACGTTCCCGGGCCTTGTACACACCGCCCGTCACACCATGGAAGTTGGCCACGCCCGAAGCCGTTACTCCAACCCTTGTGGAGGAGGACGTCGAAGGTGGGGCTGATGACTGGGGTGAAGTCGTAACAAGGTAGCCGTACCGGAAGGTGCGGCTGGATCACCTCCTAACAGGGAGACAAACAACGATTTTGATGTCTGAGTTTATTTATTCTTAGGCCAAAATCCTGTCACCTTAGGTCGATCGGTACCTCAACTTTGAAGCTAAGAGAATCCAGCAATGGATCTCTGCTTAGTGGAGATTTTTAGTTCCTAAACTTTGTCTAGTTCACAACCCATTAGGGATGAGACTCCTGGGCCATTAGCTCAGGTGGTTAGAGCGCACCCCTGATAAGGGTGAGGTCCCTGGTTCAAGTCCAGGATGGCCCATTCGGTGTAGGGGGTTTAGCTCAGTTGGTAGAGCGCCTGCTTTGCAAGCAGGATGTCAGGAGTTCGAGTCTCCTAACCTCCACTGACTACCAAAATCCCCATCTCCAAAGCCTGGAGTATGAACTCGTATGGATTGTGATTTAGATGTGTCCGCTAGATGACCCTAGCTTCTTGTCATTTTAAGGCATGGAAATGATTCCATGATATTTAATTGATAGGATGCTGGGCTCGATGCAATGTATTGAGAGATCAATGCATTGTTTTGATGTCTGGCCGAACCTTGACAACTGCATAGTAAGTCTGGAAAGAATAAAGCATCTTTATGGATGCATCATTCTTGAGTGTTAATTCACGATGGGATGGTGTTAATTCTAAGCAAGAGCCGAGACTCCAGCATGTTCTTTCAAATGTGTCGAGCATTTGAGAGTTTGATTTTAATTTCTACTTGTAGAAGTTAGAAGAATCTGTTTCAACGACAGCAAGCGTGTTGGAGATACATTGGTCAAGCTACAAAGGGCTCACGGCGGATACCTTGGCACACAGAGGCGATGAAGGACGTGGTTACCTGCGATAAGTCTCGGGGAGCTGGAAACACGCTTTGATCCGGGAATTTCCGAATGGGGCAACCCTTAGAACGGCCAGCTGAATCTATAGGCTGGCGCGAGCCAACCCAGCGAACTGAAACATCTTAGTAGCTGGAGGAAAGGAAAGTAAAAACGACTCCCTAAGTAGCGGCGAGCGAACGGGGAAGAGCCTAAACCAATGGTTTCGACCATTGGGGTTGTGGGACAGCAACGTGGATCAGGAATGTTAGTGGAAGTGTTTGAAAGACACGCCATAGAAGGTGAAAGCCCCGTACACGAAAACTGAACTGACCTAGCTGTATCCCGAGTAGCACGGAGCACGTGGAATTCCGTGTGAATCAGCGAGGACCACCTCGTAAGGCTAAGTACTCCTGTGTGACCGATAGCGAAACAGTACCGCGAGGGAAAGGTGAAAAGAACCCCGGGAGGGGAGTGAAATAGAACATGAAACCGTGAGCCTACAAGCAATGGGAGCCCTACTAATAGGGTGACCGTGTGCCTGTTGAAGAATGAGCCGGCGACTTATAGGCACTGGCGGGTTAAACCGGAAATGGTGGAGCCATAGCGAAAGCGAGTCTGAATAGGGCGTTTGTCAGTGTTTATAGACCCGAACCCGGGTGATCTAACCATGGCCAGGATGAAGCTTGGGTGATACCAAGTGGAGGTCCGAACCGACTGACGTTGAAAAGTCAGCGGATGAGCTGTGGTTAGGGGTGAAATGCCAATCGAACCCGGAGCTAGCTGGTTCTCCCCGAAATACGTTGAGGCGTAGCGTCTCGTGCTCCAGCAGGGGGGTAAAGCCACCATTTCGGTGCGGGCTGCGAGAGCGGTACCAAATCGAGATGAACTCTGAATACCCTGTGTGTAGCGAGGCAGTCAGACTGTGGGGGATAAGCTCCATGGTCGAGAGGGAAACAGCCCAGACCGCCAGCTAAGGTCCCCAAATCAACACTAAGTGATAAAGGAGGTGGGATTGCCCAGACAACCAGGAGGTTTGCCTAGAAGCAGCCATCCTCAAAGGAGTGCGTAATAGCTCACTGGTCGAGCGATCCTGCGCCGAAAATGAATGGGGCTAAGTGTTGTACCGAAGCTGCGGATTTATGGTAGGGGAGCGTTCTATGTGGGGCGAAGCGTTAGCGTGAGCGGGCGTGGACTGCATAGAAGTGAGAATGTCGGCTTGAGTAGCGAAAACATGGGTGAGAATCCCATGCACCGAAACCCTAAGGGTTCCTCCGGCAGGCTCGTCCGCGGAGGGTTAGTCTGGACCTAAGGCGAGGCCGAAAGGCGTAGTCGATGGATAACAGGTCAACATTCCTGTACCGGTTATGTTTTGGGAAGAGGGACGGAGAAGGCTAGCCAAGCCAGATGTTGGTTACTGGTTCAAGCGTTCGAGGCGTTGAGGATCGGCGAAAACGATCCGAGCTGAGGCGTGAGTACGAGCTGCTACGGCAGCGAAGTTGGTGATGTCATGCTTCCAAGAAAAGCTCTATACCCGTTAAGGCATAACTGCCAGTACCCGAAACCGACACAGGTGGGGTGGTAGAGAATACCGAGGTGCGCGAGGTAACTCTCTCTAAGGAACTCGGCAAAATGGCCCCGTAACTTCGGGAGAAGGGGTGCCACAGCAATGTGGTCGCAGTGAAGAGGCCCTGGCGACTGTTTACCAAAAACACAGGTCTCCGCTAAGTCGCAAGACGATGTATGGGGGCTGACGCCTGCCCAGTGCCGGAAGGTTAAGGAAGCCGGTCAGCGTAAGCGAAGCTGGCGACTGAAGCCCCGGTGAACGGCGGCCGTAACTATAACGGTCCTAAGGTAGCGAAATTCCTTGTCGGGTAAGTTCCGACCCGCACGAAAGGCGTAACGATCAGGGCGCTGTCTCGGAGAGAGGCTCGGCGAAATAGAATTGTCTGTGAAGATGCGGACTACATACACCCGGACAGAAAGACCCTATGAAGCTTTACTGTAGCTTGGTATTGTGCCCGGGCTCTGAATGCGCAGGATAGGTGGGAGACGTTGATCTAGTGCTCGTGGGTACTAGGGAGTCAATGGTGAGATACCACTCTTTCAGAGCTAGGGTTCTAACGTTCACCCGTTATCCGGGGAGCGGACAGTATCAGGTGGGCAGTTTGACTGGGGCGGTCGCCTCCTAAAAGGTAACGGAGGCGCGCAAAGGTTTCCTCAGGCTGGTTGGAAATCAGCCGACGAGTGCAAAAGCAGAAGGAAGCTTGACTGTGAGACCTACAAGTCGAACAGGGACGAAAGTCGGCTTTAGTGATCCGACGGTTCTGAGTGGAAGGGCCGTCGCTCAACGGATAAAAGTTACTCTAGGGATAACAGGCTGATCTCCCCCAAGAGTTCACATCGACGGGGAGGTTTGGCACCTCGATGTCGGCTCATCGCATCCTGGGGCGGTAGTACGTCCCAAGGGTTGGGCTGTTCGCCCATGAAAGCGGTACGCGAGCTGGGTTCAGAACGTCGTGAGACAGTTCGGTCCATATCCGGTGTAGGCGTTAGAATATTGAGAGGAGCCTTCTTTAGTACGAGAGGACCGAGAAGAACATACCTCTGGTGTACCAGTTATCGTGCCAACGGTAAACGCTGGGTAGCTATGTACGGAGTGGATAACCGCTGAAAGCATCTAAGTGGGAAGCCCACCTCAAGATGAGTATTCCCATGGGGTAACCCAGTAAGGTCACGGGAAGAACACCCGTTGATAGGCTCTACGTCGAAGTCCAGTAATGGATGCAGCGGAGGAGTACTAATAGACCGAGGGCTTGACCAACACTTGGTTCTTGCCTTTAAAGACTTTATTCAATCCAGATTGCATCAATAAAACGAAAGTTGAGTTGATGCCGCTATGCAGTTCTCAGGGGTCAAACCTTGGGAATTTTCTATCCTGGTGTCCATAGCGCTGTGGAACCACTCCGATCCATCTCGAACTCGGTTGTGAAACGCAGCAGCGGCGACGATATTTGGGGGGTAGCCCCCTGAGAAAATAGCTCGATGCCAGGTAAAAACATTCCAAACGAAGAAAGCCATCCCTTGAAGGGGTGGCTTTTTTTGTGCTTATTGTCTTGTTAGTTTGGTATTCATTGGTGCCAGCACCTGCCATGGCTACTTATAAACCACTGAAAAGGTTGGTTCGTAGCCTTTGGTGCGCCTGTTTGCGTTGGGCGAAGTGCGATTGTGTGGATCTGAGTGCTGCATTCGCGTACTACACGCTGCAGTCAATCTTCCCTATTTTGCTGATTTCGTTATCAATTGCCTCGTGGTTTCTTGGGCGGCAAGATGCCTTGGAGAGCAAGATTGTTGCGTATGCAAGTGGTGTCTTGCCGCCATCAGCAGTTGTGATTGTGCAAAACACGCTGATGCAGTTAGTCCGTCAGGGGTTTGGTGCTGGTTTGTTGGGTGCGGGTGTGTTGTTACTTACTGCAGGCAATGTATATCTGACATTGCAACGTGGATCGGAAAGACTTTGGAATGGTGTGATTGCACCCCAACAACGTAACTTGCCTTTCAAGCTTCAAGCTGTTCAGTTTATTCGGAACAGGCTTGAAGCTTTTTTTGTTGTGATCTTGATAGGACTCTTGGTTGTTCTTGATCAGCTCAGTGCCAATGTCCGCATGATTCCTACTGCTGCTTTGTCAGAATTGTCGTTGACGATCCCTTGGCTTGGGAATCTCCTTTCTCATATCCCAGTCTTGCAATTTGGTCGGTTAATGGTTCCATTCTTTGGGTTTTCACTTTCAGCACTATCGCTTCAATTTTTGCTGCCAAGTCGTCGAGTCCCGTTTAGGCCACTCATACCAGGTTCGTTATTGATTGGCTTTGCTCTTACTGTTCTTAATCTTGCGGTGAGTCGTAGCATCCTCTCCCTGGGGTCTCGCTTTCAGGCCTATGGAGTGATTGGCAGTGTCCTGGTTCTCACCTTGTGGGTTTGGATGGTGGGTGTTGTGATTTATTTTGGCCAATGTTGGAGCGTTGAGCTTGCGAAGGCCTCTGCCAGACATACCAGGGATCCAAATAAATCCATCCGTGCCTGAATGCAAAAAAACAGCGATTATGAGAGCATCGTTCGTATGGAGTGTTGATTGATGGGACGTTTCCCTCCACTCCTCTGGTTGCTTTTGTTAGCGCTGTTGCTGCTACCTACGGCAGCAGGCCGTGTTCTGCTTGATTTGGCTGGAGGTCTCCTGATCACACTGCTTGCTTTGCCCGTTGTCCTCGGTGGTTTGGGGTGGATTGGTTGGAAGGTGTTGCAGAGCCGGGTAAGAACGTGTGAGGCTTGTGGCTTGAGCACGATGACGACAGACGCTCAATGCCCTGCCTGCGGATCTCCTCTCCCGGCAAGAACATCTGGTGCATCAAAGGAGAAAGCCGTTGATGATTCACTGCCAGCAAGTGATGTCACTATCGATATCAAAGCTGAGGATGTAGATCCCTAGCTCTCAATTTGTATCTTGTTCTGAATTGATTGCCATTAATTTGCGTTCCCGCAAATACAGGAAGAGTGGGCCTCCACATGCGAATGAAATGCTGAAGCTCACGATTAAAGCGATCCACCAACCCTTGATCTGTAGCTTTCTTCCTTCGGTAACGATCCAAATACTGAAGGCTGATGCGGCAATCACGAGATCTCTGTTTAAAGAGCGGGAGGCTGCATTGATATTGGCATCTTGGATGAAAGTTTGGAGGTCAAATCCACCACCAGGATTCATTTGCATGAATTCGAGATTGGCTTGCCAAGGGAGGATGGCTCCAAGGATGGCAAGCAAGAGGTAAATCCATGGGAGAGATTTATTCATTGTTGCTTGTGTCGAGCGTGCGTTCTTCCATCGTATTCGGATCGAGTTGCCGTACTGATTGCTCTACCTGGCTGAGAAGTAAGTCACAGCGATCGAGGTAGATCGACGCACGCGCATGATTTTTCTGTAGATCCGCTAAGGGAATGGAATCGTCTTGCAATTGGCCAAGCAGTACATCGAGAGCCTGTAAGGCCTCTTCATAGCTGAGCTGGGATGCATCTTCTCTCCAAGTGTCCTGTTCAGATGTCTTTGATGGTTCGGGCTTTTTGCGTGGCATGTCAGTTAGAGAGATGCTTGTGAGTCAGAACTTTCATTCGCATGAATGGTTTTGGTGATGGCCTGAACCACACCATCCTTGAGGCGAATGTGTACCTGTTCATTGAGGCAGATGTCATCAATGCTTTGAACGGGTTGTCCGTTTGCTGTATGGAGCATCGCAAAGCCCCGATGGAGCCATCGTTGGGGTGAAAGAGCGAGCAACAATTGCTGCCGCTGTTCCCATTGATTGCGTCGACGTTGTAGGGCCACAGCAGGCCGAAGTGTATGGAGTTGCAGGTGTCGTTCTTTTAGTCGTGAGCTGGCTTGCTCTAGTCGCCAGCGTTTGTATTCGCTAAGGCGTGTGCGCCTTTGGCTGATGGTTTGTTGTGCCGACTCCTTGCTCGGCATCAGTGTGACCATGGCGGCTGTTGGCGTTGCGGCTCGATGGTCTGCCACGAGATCAGCAACGGTGAGATCATCTTCATGGCCGAGCCCAGTTACAACTGGCAGTGGGAAGCTGGCCAAGATTCGGCAAACGTCCGCATCATCAAAGACCATCAAATCTTCTCGGCTTCCTCCCCCGCGGGCGAGCACGATCGCGTCCAATCTGAGCTGATGATGTTGTTCCGCAAGGCGACTTAGAACCCCGCAAATGATCGGCGCGACCTCCCCTTGGACGGGGATCGGAACCACAAGAAGCTCGCTCAAAGGCCATCGCTCTTGTGCGGTACGCAGCATGTCTGCGAGTGCTGAGCTTGGAACGCTTGTGAGGACGGCTAATCGTTTGGGGTAAGCCGGCAATTTTCGACGCCGGCCGGGATCAATGACGCCTTCCTCGAGCAACTGTGCTTTGACCGTTTCAAACCGTCGCAACACGGTGGTCAAGCTGGGCCTCATATCGAGAACCTGAACAGCAAGGCTCGCTCGTGCTGACCAAAAATTGAGCCTGCCAATCACGGTGACTCCGTCGCCGTCGGCAGGAACAAAGTCCAACTGTTTTAACTTTGAAGCCCAGGCCACGGCAGTGATGCTGGCATCTCCATCACTCAAGGTGAGCCAGAGATGGCCCTTTTTGACTTGAGGCCTCGATGCTGTTGCTTGGATCACAAATCGAGGCGCAAAACCCCGCTCCAACAGCACTCCGATCGCGTTGTTGAGTTCGCGGACGGAGTAGGTAGGAAGTGATTCAGCGCTCAAGACGTTGGTATGCCAATCCCCAGTAAATGCAGATGATCCCAGAAACAATGCTCAGGATGATTCCCCACGTCTGGTGAACCTGCGTCAATCCGATGGCTAAGAAAACGAGCATGCTGCTCAGCAGCCTGGCGCCTTCACGGCGACTGCTAGCAAAGAAGGGAAGCATTGCTAACGACGCGAATCTCACCAGTTTGGCCTAACGGGTGGATGCCATTAAAAAATCCCATCAAATGAATGATGGGATTGACAGCTGGGACTCATCCCCAGCAGCGGCCGAATCAACCGAGGCCAACCTGAGTCAGGATGCCCTGACCGGTGAGAAGCTCGGTGCCAAGGCCGATGACGAAACCGAGCATGGCAAGACGGCCATTCCAGGTTTCAGCAAAATTTACGAATCCAAAGCGGGCTGCGTTGTCAGACATGTGAAACTCCGTTACTCATGCATCGTAACAAACCGTAGCGATCTCTTGACTGTTCCTTTGGATACATTTATAGGGATGCGATGAGCACCTCAAGGGCGGGCCTTCCTTTTCGCTGTGGGTTCGGCATGGGCTGGATCCTCTGGCCATGGATGCTTTGGATAGCGACCGCGCATTTCCTTTCGCACCTGTTGGTAGCTTCCCTGCCAAAACCCAGCGAGGTCTCGGGTGCGTTGAAGCGGGCGTCCTGCGGGTGATAACAATTCAATGGTCACGAGGAGTTGGCCATTTAAAACAGCAGGTCCCTCAAGGCAGCCAAACATTTCTTGCAGCTTGACCGACAGCACAATGTCGTCGTTTTGATAATCCAGTGCTGCATTGCGCCCTGATGGGATTTTGATCTGCGTTGGTAAGAGCTGATCGAGTTGCTGCCGGTTCGACCAGGTGAGATCACCCCAAAGAGCTTCCATCAGTTGCTCTTCCTTGACGTCGTCCCAGCCTCTGCAACCCATCAAAGTGTCTCCAATCCAGGAGTCTGGATGCTTTACCAGGTGTTGAAGGTTGCGTAGCGGCCACGGCTTCCCTAGCTGATGGTGGGCTAAAGCGAGACGACTGCGAAGTTGTTCCGTTCGCTGGCTCCAGGGCAGTGCCGACAGACCATCCTTGCTGAGTTGCTTGACCAAGACGTCCCGGCTTTGTTCACAAGACGCATGTTGTTGAGGCTGTCGCTCGAGTTCCAGCGCACCAAGCTGCAAGACCCGTTCAGCTCTGATCCGCTTGGTTAGCTCGTCCCACAGCACACGCTCTTGCCAGTGACCGTTTTGATCTGCAAGGTCCCTAACCCACTGATGTGTCAGGGGTAGCGCTAAACGGATCTTGGCTCTCGTGTCACCGAGGTCAAGCTGTGCAATCGCAAGTGCCTCAGCTCCATCGAGTGGATCGCTGACCTGCAGAGCCGCACCGCGCCCTTGGCGCAGCAGAAATTGTCCGCGTTGTCCTGGACGGGCCACTGCAATCCATTCTGGAAAAGCTGTTGCAATCAGCTGTGCTGCGAGTTGCTCGTCTGTGGCCTCAATGGTTTGGGGCGCTTGCTCCTGTTCGAATTGACCAAGTTGTTGAACCCAACGACGGCTCTGATCGAGGACTGTCCTGAGGCGATCGGCTGCTGCCCGATCCCCTGAAATTCGTGTTGAGCTCCGGTGGTCTCGGAGCAAGAGCATGCGAGCCCAGAGGTCGCTGCCGTGGTTGTTGTGGCTTAATAGATCGCGCTCATTGAGGATGGAAGCGAGATCGGCTCCTAGTTGTGGTCTCCCCATGGCACGCGCTTTCAGAAGAAGCAATCCCAGGCGCGGATGGGCACCAAATCGAGCCAATTTCTGCCCGGTGTCCGTGGGACGTCCCTCTGGAGTTAGTGCTCCCAGCTCAATCAATTGCCGGCGGCCTTCCTGAAGTGCGGCCCTCGGAGGGGGCTCCAGCCATGGCAAAGATTCGCCTAGACCAGCACCCCAGAGTGCAAGATCAAGAACGGTGGGTTGAGGGTCAGCTCGCTGCAATTCAGGGATGTCGTGGGCTGGCCTTCGTTGCTGTTCGGCAGGAGACCAGAGCCTGATGCAACGACCAGCGTTTTGGCGTCCAGCACGGCCTCGCCGCTGATCAGCACTGGCCTGACTGGCTGGCACTGTGATCAGTCCCTCCATTCCGGTTCCAGGATCAAATTGGGTGTGTCGCGTGAGTCCGCAATCGATCACAAGGCGAACACCATCCAGAGTGAGGGAACTTTCAGCGATGGACGTTGCCAAAATCACGCGTCCATCGTGCTTGTGGTTGCAAGGTTTTAGGGCTCGCCCCTGCTCAGCGAGGGATTGCCTTCCATGCAGAGCGATGACCTCCCATTGGCTCAGCAAGCCTGACTTGAGTAAACGTTGCCGGCAACGTTCGATCTCCCGTAATCCAGGTAAAAAAACCAAGACGGTGGGCGGATGATTGCGACTTTCTTCAGTGATCAGCAGGTGGGCGATCTCCTGCTCAATCGCTCGTAGAACGCGCGCCTCGAGAGGTTCATTCGGTCGGGGCGAGAGGTGTTGCGTCTCAACAGGGAAGGCCTTCCCTTCGCTCGTGAGGACCTGCGCATGAGGTAATTGGGCGCGCAGGTTGGTGAGATCCAGCGTGGCCGACATCAGCAGCAGGCAAAGATCTGGCCTGAGCAGTTCCTGCGCTTCCCGAACCAACGCAAGCGCTAATTCACTGTTTCGACTGCGCTCATGGAATTCATCAAAGATCACGCAGTTAATCCCTGTGAGCTCGGGATCGTTTTGCAGTCGACGGAGGAAGAGGCCATCCGTCATCGCTTCCATCCGCGTGCGAGAGGAGCGCTTTTGCTCATGCCGCACGGAATAGCCCACCCGCTCGCCAATCGGTTCGTTCAGGCTGAGCGCGAGCCTGGTTGCGGCAGCCCTTGCCGCAAGTCGCCTGGGCTCAAGCATCAGGGAGCGACCCGGAAGAGGCTCCGTCCCCGCAATTTCCCCAAGAAGTGCCAAGGGCACCCGCGTTGTTTTGCCCGCACCTGGCGGGGACTGCAGTAAGACCGTGGCACCTGGAACAAGACTGGCCCGCAGTCTTGGTAGTAAGGGATCAATCGGGTACTCGCCCAACGCCTCTCGCCCTTAGCTGAAAAAGTTGATCATCCCAACGAGCAAAATGCTGCTGAGGGCTCCGAAGGCAGCCAAGAGGCGCACCAGTGAACCAACGCGAACAGGAATGGAGGCCATGAAGAAATCCTTAAGGCCGGTTTGAATTCATGTTTAGCTGAGCTCAGGGAGGATTCTCACTCCCTGGTTGCAGTGCTTCACAACTTCTCCAAACTCAGACGTCAGCGAATGTGCCGTGCGCCGTCAACCGGGTGGTATTCCTCCCCCGTCAGCTCCTCGTAAACGATGGCGGGGAGTCCTGTTTCGAACATTGTTTGCAGCGCTTCTTTGAGATAGGGATTCCAGCCGCCGGTGCTGACATCGCCATGACGCACGGTCCAGTCCCAGGTGCCTTGTAGGTCTCGTGGAATGCGGCCTTCACGATCTCGGCGCGCCACTAAATCCAACGATTCCACCAGCCCTACCTGAATGGGATCTTTCCCGTAGGCAGGAGTCAGGCTGAGCTCAAGCCGAACAGGATCTTCTTTCATCAGCCTTAAGCGGAAGCGGGGTGGCAGTTTCACGGATTTAATTACCGCCGCCACAATCCGTGTTCGTTGGTCCACCTAGGAGTCCCCTCTACGAGTCAATCGAGCAACTTAAGCAGTTGCCATTAACCCAACCTATTCACCGGGCTTCGCAGTTGGATTTGGAGGCTCACTATCTCCGCCAAATCGCACAGTCAAAAGATCCTCTTCTGTAAGACGTCCTTCTCCATCAAGGAGCTCTGGATGAATCGTCAGGCGACCTGTCCGGTCGACTTGTTCCGCGACAAGGGGTTTGCCGGCAGCGTTGAATCCGCGTCCCATGACGCGAAAGGCTTGCCACAACAGGACGATGAAGATCAGTCCATAGATGAGAGGAAACAGGCTACTGAGCATGGCAATCACCGCTGAACTCGGAGATGGGCCGAACCATCCCATGCATCATCGCTCTTTTTGGACATAGGGACGCTGATTTTGTGGACCCTGGTCGCATCCAGTCATGAAATCACTGGAAATGGGTCTGTTTTTGTAGGGATTCACTGCTTACGGTCACGTTGACTCAGATCATTGATGAAATAGGGACATGGCGGTGTTTAATCCTTTGCTTCCCCTGGTTTGCGCTGGTGCGTTAACCGTTCCAGGGATGTTGATGCAACCGCCGCGAGCCTTCGCATCGGCTCCCCCACAGGCTGTCGCACCAAAATCGTTCGTTGCGCAAGCCGTTGCACGCAGTGGACCGGCTGTTGTCACACTTGAAACACAGCGAACGGTCCGGACGGCTGGTGGAAATGGGCTTCCTCGGAGCGTGATGGCGGATCCATTCCTGCGCCGTTTTTTTGGGATGCAATCTCAAACGGCCCCGCGTTCACGGGTCGAGCGCGGGCAGGGCAGCGGGGTGATTTTTGATGAACAAGGGTTGGTCCTGACCAACGCTCATGTTGTGGAGAATGCGGATCGCGTGATGGTGGGACTGCCTGATGGCAGACGCGTTGCTGGTCGGGTGATTGGACAAGACTCGCTGACGGACCTGGCAGTGGTGCAGTTGGAAACCAGAGGGCCATGGCCTACGGCTCCCTTGGGCAACTCAGATCGTCTTCAGGTGGGGGATTGGGCGATCGCTGTAGGAAATCCATACGGCCTTGAAAACACAGTGACGATGGGGATTGTCAGCAACCTCAATCGCAACATGTCCCAACTGGGCATTTCAGGAAAGCGTCTGGATCTCATCCAGACAGACGCTGCGATCAATCCTGGTAATTCGGGTGGCCCGCTGTTGAACGCCCGTGGTGATGTCATTGGGATTAATACCCTCGTGCGCTCAGGACCAGGGGCTGGCCTCGGTTTCGCAATTCCCATCAACAGGGCACGGTCGATCGCCAGTCAGCTCGTTAAGCAGGGAAGGGCGAGTCATCCCATGGTGGGTGTCGGCCTTTCAACGGTTCCTGCTCCCACACCAGGATCGAGTGCTCCTCCTGGAGCTGTGATTCGATCCGTTGTGCCGGGTGGCCCTGCAGATCGTGGAAACTTGCGCGTCAACGATGTGATCGTGTCGATCGATGGTAAATCCATTAACAATCCCGCTGAAGTTGTTTCAGCGATTGATAGGCATGGCGTGGATCGTCCTTTAAATCTTGATGTGATGCGTTCTGGTCAACGTATTACGCTTTCAATGACACCTGTTGAGATGACATCTTTGCGTCGATAGTCATCTCAATGCTGTTCGTTAGCTATCGGTGTCTTTGAGTTGTTCTACGCACTGTGTGATGCATTCCCCATCATCGAGGGAGCATGTTGTGATGCACTCGAAGTAGGTTTCAACCGCGTCCCAGGTCTGGGCATGCTCAGCGCTTTCAGTCATGGACGCGGGGGTTCCAGCGGGAGTGACATGACGTGATTGCGTGTTGTTCATGGCCGACTGGGGATCAGTGATGTCAGCCTATCCACACCGTCTGGACTGGTAAAGGGAAATGAGTCTTCCTGCCTAACCAAGTGTGAAGTTTCGTCTTGCGATCGCCGAGATGCTTTGCTACGCAGCGTTCTTTTTGCGAGAGGCCCGCTGTTTTTGCTTGGCGGTGTTCGCTTTGCGCTTGGCTTCTTTCTCAGCACTCAGCCGGTTTGCCTCCGCTTCGGCCTTTTCCTCGACCTTTTTCTCTTGGTAATACGCGTAATTTCCGCGATAGACCACAAGTTCTCCGTCGCGAATTTCCACGATCCTGTTCGCTACACGTGAGATGAAATAACGGTCATGCGATACCAATAAAGCGGCTCCCTCGTAGGCGCATAGTGCATCTTCAAGCATCTGTTTGGCGGGGATGTCGAGATGGTTTGTTGGTTCATCGAGAACCAGCAAATTGCAGGGACTGAGCAACATCAGAGCAAGAGCAAGACGTGCTTTCTCTCCGCCACTAAGTTTGCCAACGTCTTTAAAAACACTGTCATTGCTGAAACAGAAACTCCCCAGCAATGAGCGCACTTGAGTTTGCGTCCAATCAGGAACGGCTTCGAACATGGTTTCGATCACCGTCTTGTTGAGATCGAGGGCTTCGGCTTGGTTTTGTTCGAAATAGCTGGCAATGACGTTGTGTTCCCCGAGCCTTGCTGACCCTTCTTCGGGAGTTTCGACCCCCATGATCAATCGGAGCAGCGTGGACTTTCCGGCTCCGTTGGGACCGACAAAGGCGATCCGATCACCTCTCTCGATTTCGAGATCAGCTTCCATGAAAAGGATATTTTCCCCGTAGCAATGGGTCATGTTTTCGATCACAGCGACCTGAGCGCCAGATCGTGGTGCCGGGGGGAAGCGGAAGCTGGGTCCACCCACTGACTCAACCGGGGCATCAACCCTCTCCACCTTGTCCAGCTGTTTTTCTCGGCTTTTTGCCTGGGTGCTGCGCGTTGCACTGGCACGGAATCGATCGATATAGGCCTGTTGGGTTGCGATCTCTTTCTGCTGCCGTTCAAAAGCTGCTTGTGAGGCCTCTTTCTCGAGTGCTTTTTGCTCGAGGTGCGAGGTGTAATTGCCTAAGTACGCCCTCGACACACCTCGCTCAGTACTCACAATTTGATTGCAGACGCGATCCAGAAACGTGCGGTCATGACTGATGACGACCAGTGCAGCTTTTTGTTCGATGAGATATCCCTCGAGCCACTGAATCGTTTCGACATCGAGATGGTTGGTTGGCTCGTCTAACAGAAGAAGATCAGGGTCTTGTAAGAGGATTTTCCCCAGTGCTAGGCGCATTTGCCAGCCACCGGAGTAATCCGAAACCAGGCGGTCTGCCTCATCGAGTTTGAACCCGATAGTGGGGAGAAGTTTGTCGATGCGTGCATCGAGCTCATAGCCATGCAGTCCTTCAAATCGGGTCTGCAGTCGCCCTAGTTCGTGAATGAGCTCATCGAGATGATCGGGGTCTGCCGCTGCGCGGTCTGACCCCATCTCCAATTCAACTTTTTTTTGTTTGTCCAGCACAATGGCGGCCTCCCCAAAGGCTTGAAACAGCTCTTCGCGGACCGTGCGGCTGGGGTCAACATCGAATTCTTGCTGCAGGTAAGCGATTCTTGGCTCACCTTGTTTCACGACTTGCCCACTGCTGGCTTCTTCCATGCCCGCAATCAGCCTGAGCTGAGTTGACTTCCCTGCCCCATTCACGCCAACGAGGCCGATACGGTCACCGGGTTTGACCTCCCAGGTCACATCCCGCAGAACTTCTCCGGTGGGATAAATCTTGCCGACTCGCTCAAGTCGCAGCACGGAGTGGAGGCAGGGAAAGCCCATCATCCCGTGTCGAGGTTTCCAGGCAGACTGCTGGAGCTGGGAGCAGGCTCAATGCGAAGACTGGAGCAGGTCACGGCCCTTGTGGTGGCAGCCGGTCTTGCCGTGATTAGTTATTGGTTGTTTTTTAGTTGGGCAGGGGGAGGAGGAGTGCGAGAACGTTCGACACCCAAGCCAGTCTTAGCGCCCTCTGATCAATCCATTTCTGATCAAACCAGGACGTCCAAAGACTCGCTGGAAGCAGCTGAAATCAAAGCCCTCCCCTCGCCTTGATCAGCCATTGCTTGGTGATCTCGTCGTCGAGGCTATTGAGGTGATCCTTCACCTCTTGGAGCGTGACAGGCAAGTTGAGTTGATTGCCGATTTCACAGATGGAATCGAGGGCTCCAGAAGGATTTTGAAGTGCCTGCCTGAACAATCCCTTGCTGAGGTCTCGATCATTCTCAATGCGTGCGTACAGAGCAGCTGCGTTGGACATGATCGTGATGCTTCTGACGAAACCTTATTCACGCCATCACGAACTGCCATCCCTTC
>ERZ887830.982-NODE-982-length-16798-cov-5.246073_pt1 | contig 16798 bp, 14 predicted proteins | sample MGYA00521101_ERZ887830 | MGnify/ENA primary metagenome ERZ887830 (study PRJEB32303, sample SAMEA104408592) | aquatic metagenome | biome: Marine water; feature: Pelagic; material: water | place: Baltic Sea | collected 2014-06-05T16:38:00 | depth 1,762 m ... | reverse complement strand
AAATGCGCGGGCTGCACGCCTTGCGCACTTACCGTCACATCGGCCAGATAAACCCCGACCACATCCGGGTCCACAGAGGCCTCCAGCAGGCGGATCTGGGCGTGTGCCTCGTCCTCCAGAACCTCGGCCTCTGTCAAATGCCGGGTCCAGTCTTCGCTGGCTGTAAAGTAGATGACATCGCCCGCCAACAGGGCATTGGCGGTGATGATCTTGGGGGTAAATGCGCGGCTCATCGTGTGGCCTCCGCAGCGAAATGCGATTCTTGAACAAGGGCTTGGCGGGGGGCCAGACCGTAGAGCATCAGGACCGGGCCGGTTGGCGCCGCTTCCATCAGGCTCTCTGTCAGCTCCGCCAGAACGGTGCCAAGAATTCGCTGATCGGGGCGAGAGGCGTTTTCGATCAGGCTGATCGGCGTGGCAGGGTCCGCCCCATGCATCATCAAGCGCCCCTGCACAAAGCGCGCCGCGCGTTTGCCCATGTAAATCGCCGCAACCTCGCCTTGTTGGGCCAAGGTCCGCCAGTCGTGATCGGCAAAACCCTGCATGTCGTGCCCGGTCAGGAACCTTGCCGAGGCATTGCGCCCGCGTTGGGTCAAGCTTTGACCTATAGCGGCGACAGAGGCCGAGGCGGCGGTGATGCCGGGGATGATGCGCCAGTCGATCTCATGGGCGTCAAGCGCCTCGATTTCCTCGTCCAACCGGCCAAAGATCGTTGGATCGCCCGATTTCAATCGCACCACATGCGCGCCCTGTTGCGCGTGGTCCACGATCAGCGCGTTGATGTCCACTTGCGCCATCGCCGCGCCAAAGCCGGTCTTGCCGACCTCGACCAGTTGCGCCTCGCGGCGGGCCAGTTCGAGGATTTCAGGCGCGATCAAACGGTCGTGCAGGATCACATCTGCCTTGTCCAACGCGCGCTGCGCCTTGAGTGTCAGCAGCTCCGGATCGCCCGGACCCGCGCCGACGAAATCCACATGTCCCGACCTTTCTGTCTGGTCAAGATGTTGGACAAGCAGCGTATCCAGCGCGGCCTCGACCCCGTCAGGCCCCTCAGCCGCAAGCGCGCGGGGGCCGGTGGTGTCGTAATAGTCTGCCCAAAACATGCGCCGCGCGCGGCCAAAGGGCAGTTTTTCGGCCATCGGACGAAAGGCTTTGCCGATGCGGGCCAGCTGGCCCAGCGTGGCGGGCAGGCGGGCCTCAAGGTCTTGTTTGATGGCGCGCGCCAACACGGGGGCGGCGCCCTCGGTGCCGATGGCGATGGTGACGGGGTCGCGGTCGACGATGGCGGGGGTGATGAACTGGCTGTCGTGCAGATTGTCCACGATATTGACCAGCGCACCCTCGGCCCGCGCTATCGCGCATGCTCGGGCGTCCTCGACCGCATCCTCGTTGGCGCCGTAAAACAGCGCCGCGCAAAGCGTATCGCCCAGTCTCAGAGGGCGGTGGGTCAGGGTCAGACGCCCCGCCTTGGCCCAGTCTTCGATCTGCGGGGTGGGGTTTTGGGCAAAGACGGACAGGCGTGCCTCTGTTTTGAGCAGCAGGCGCAGTTTGGCCAAGGCAGCCTCGCCACCGCCAGAGACAACCACGTGCTGTCCGGTAAGATTAAGGAAGATCGGGAAATGTTTCATGGGGCATCGATCCTGTTGTGTTGCCCGTAAGATAGAATATTTTCCCATGTAGTTGCTATTGCTTGCGCTCAATAAGGACGTATGTTCTGATTCTAGCCAAGGTCGGAACGGCCGTTACGCAATAAAGAGGAAACGGGAATGGATATTCGGCTGGACGCCATGGACCGGAAAATTCTTGCGGCGCTGCAACGGGACGCCAGTCAGTCACTGGACGATATTGCGCGCGAGGTCGGGTCTTCCAAGACGCCCGTGTGGAACCGGATTCGCAAGATGCGCGAGGCCGGCGTGATCGGTCATCAGACTGTTATTCTGGATCCTGAGGCACTGGGGTTCGAGGCGTGCTTCTTTGTGCTGATCCGCACGTCAGAGCATGAGGCGGGCTGGCAGGATCGGTTCCTTGCCACGCTGCAAGCGCGCCCCGAAGTGATGGAGGCGCATCGGCTGGCGGGTGAGATCGACTATATTCTGAAGGTGCGCGTGGCCAATGCGCGGGCCTATGACGTGTTCTATCAGGCGCTGATTTCCGAGGTTAAGATCTACAATGTGACCGCCTTGCTGAGCATGGAAGAGATCAAATCGACAACGATGTTGCCGATCTAGGTGTGTTGTAAGGGGCTTTGCCCCCAAACCCCCAGAGTATTTGCACCAAGATGAAAAGGCAGGATTTTCAGGGCGTGACCCACAGGGATTTCAGGCCATGGAAATGGTAGACATCTGCGTATTGCGGCTTGCCTCGCAGACGCAGGCCGGGGAGGCGGTTCAGGAGGCAGTCCAACGCGATCTTGAGTTCCAGCCTTGCCAGCGGTGCGCCGACACAAAAATGGAGGCCCGCGCCAAAGCCAAGCTGGGGTTTGGCGGGGCGCGTTGCCATCAGGCGCGCAGCCTCTGGATAGACGGCCGGGTCGCGATTTGCGGCGGCCAGCAGGCAGGCCACCTGATCGCCACGCTGAAAGTCATGGCCCATAAGGGTAATGGGTTCATAGGCGTAGCGCGTGAACATATGCAAAGGTGCGTCAAAGCGCAGGATGTCCTCGACGGTGTGTTCAGCGCGGGCGTCGCTTAGGACCTCGGCCCCGAGACCCGCCTCTAACAAGGCTTTGACCCCGTTGCCCAGTGTGTGCACGGTTGCCTCATGCCCTGCGTTCAGCAGCAGGATGCAGGTGGTGATCAATTCATCGGTGCTCAGGCGCGCGCCGTCTTCTTCGGCGGCGATCAGATGGGTGATCAGGTCGTCGGCGGGGGTTTGGCGGCGCTTTTCAACATGGCCGCGCAGAAAGTCGGAGAACTCCTGGGTTGCTGTGACGGCGGCATCCTCGATCTTGCGCGTACGGCGGGCTTGGTACATCGACACCATGGCGTTGGACCAGCGCAGCAAATCAGGGGCCATCGTCTCTGGCACACCCAGCAGGCGCGCGATGATGATGACGGGCAGGGGCGTAGCATAGGCAGGCAGCAGATCGAAGGCGTCGGCCGGGAAGGCGTCGATCAACTGGTGGCACAGCCCCTCTATCTCTGGTCCAAGCGCAGCGATGCGGCGCGAGGTGAAGGCGCGCAGGACAAGCCCGCGCAGCCTTGTGTGGCGGGGCGGTTCGAGTTCCAGCATGGAATGGGCCTCGACCGCATAAAAGGGCGCAAGATGGGGGGCAAATGCCAGCGGCTCTGGCGCTTGGCGACCAAAGCGGCGGTCGCGCAGGATGGTGTTTACCGCGTCGTAGGTGGTTGCGGCGGGTTTTTCATAGTCCTCCCACCAGACCAGCGGGCCAAGGGCGCGGGCGCGGTCGTAAAACGGATAGGGATTCTGCACAAAGGCGGGATCGGTGGGGGATTGTGACAGGCGGGGCAGGGTCATCTGCGCAGGATTGACCAAAGCCACTGGCCTTTGCAAGCGACGGTTTCTAGACTGTGGCCAATGACATACCGTGCCCAATGACATATGGCTTGAAACGCCGTCTTGCCCTCAGGGGGGCCTTTTTGCTGTCCATGGTCGCCATCGTGGCCGGGGTCTGGTGGTTTGCCTTCACCTCGGCGCTGGACCAGTTGGAAACGCGGGGGCGCGCCGATCTGGCGCTGGCGTCGGACCGCCTGACGGGGCAGTTGCAACGGTTTCGAGAGCTTTCGGTCTTGCTGGCCGATCACCCGACCTTGACGCCTGTTGTGTTGCAAGGCGCTCAGGCGGCCGCTGCTGAGGCGCGGCTGCTGGAAATGGCGGATAAGACCGGCTCTCTTGCGTTGCTTGTCGCGGGGCGCGATGGGGCGGTGCTGGCGGCCTCTGGGCCTGTTTCGGGCGCAATTCTGAACAATGTTTCGCTACGTCCCTCGTTTCGGCGGGCCATGTACACCGCCTTGGGAACCGAACATTGGGTCGAGGCGGACACAGGCCAGCGCATCTTTGCCTTTGCGGCACCGATCCAGAAACCGGCAGGCGCGGCGCAGGGCGCGGTGATGGTGCAGGTCGATATCGAAGATCTCGAGGCGCAGACCCCGACGCAGGCCTCGCCGGTCTATTTTCGCGACGCGCGGGGCCTGATCTTTGTCACCAACCGCTCTGAATTGATCCTGACGTCTTTTTCGCCCCACGCCGGGGCGCGCTATACCACCGTGCGTGACAGAATGGTGAACGGGCACGAGATCTGGTCGCTGGATCTTGGCCCCTATCTGCCCAGACACGCGCTGCATCTGACACAACCTTTGCCAGTGATCGGCATGACGTCTGAAATTTTGCTGGACCTTGCGCCGGTGTTCAAGATTGCCAACCTGCAGGCCATGGTCGCCGCCGCGTTCTGTCTGGCGTTTAAGGCGATGCTGTATATCGCGGCGCAACGGCTGCGCACCGAGGCTGCGACCAATCTGATGTTAGAGGCGCGGGTGCAGGACCGCACACAGGAATTATCGTTGCTGAACGCGGACCTTTTGCGCGAGATTGCAGAGCGCAAAGAGGCCGAAACCGCCCTGACCCGCGCGCAGGCGGAACTGGTGAAGGCGGGCAAGCTTAGCGCCCTTGGCCAGATGTCGGCGGGCATCAGTCACGAGTTGAGCCAGCCGCTGATGGCGATCCAATCCTTTGCCGAGAATGGCGAGATCCTGCTGGATCGGGGCAAGACCGGGGCCGCGCGCGAGAACCTAGGCAAGATCGGCGAGCTGGCCAACCGGATGGGGCGCATCATCCGCAATCTGCGTGCCTTTGCGCGCCAAGAGACGGTGCCGGTCACGGATGTGGATCTGCTTAAGGTGATCGCGGCGGCGTTGGAAATCGCGAGGCCAAAGATTGATCAGGCCGGGGTGGCCGTGGATTGGACCCCGCCGGGGGGCGCAATCATGGTGCGGGGCGGCGAGGTTCGCCTGCAACAGGTGGTGATGAACCTGCTGTCCAATGCGGTTGATGCGATGGAGGCAAGCGCGCGCAAGGAACTGGAAATCCGGGTCTATCAGGGCGCGCCCGTAACCATCAGCATCCGCGATACAGGCCCCGGAATTGACGACGCAGAGAAAATCTTTGATCCTTTCTATTCGACCAAAAAGGTCGGTGAGGCGGCGGGCATGGGGTTGGGCCTGTCGATCTCTTATGGCGTGGTGCAAAGCTTTGGCGGCGCGATCCGCGGGCGCAATCACCCAGAGGGCGGCGCGATCTTTACCGTTGAACTGACCCCCGCCTGGATGGAGCAAGCCGCATGAGCACCCGCGTTCTTCTGGTCGATGACGACCGCCCCGTCCGAGAGGCCTTGGGTCAGACGCTGGAACTGGCCGACCTGCGCCCGGTGTTGGCGGGCTCTGTGATCGAGGCCAAGGACCACATCTCTGCCAGCTTTGACGGGGTGGTGGTCAGCGATATCCGGATGCCGGGCAAAGACGGGTTTCACCTGCTGGAACATGTGCGCGCGATCGATCCGGAATTGCCCGTGATCTTGCTGACGGGCGAGGGTGACATCCCCATGGCCGTGCGGGGCATGGCGGCGGGGGCCTTTGATTTTTTGGAAAAACCCTGCGCGCCCAAGGATTTGCTGCACGTGGTAGAGCGCGCTTTGCACACGCGCGCCTTGGTCTTGGAAAACCGCCGCCTTAAGGATGAACTGGCCGCAGGGGATGCGGCAACGCGTCTGCTGGCCGGGCGTTCGGCCCTTGCGGATCAGTTGCGCGACCGGGTGCGGGCGGTGGCGCGCACCTCGGCGGTGGTGCTGATCAACGGCGAACCGGGCACAGGCACCTCTAAAGTCGCCGAAGTGATCCACCTTTTGTCCGGTGCCGCCATGCGCCCGTTTCAGAAACTTTCTGGCGCCGCTCTGACCCCCGAGGGGCTGACCGACGCCTTTGAGGCTGCGCGCGGTGGCACCCTGTTCATCGACGAGGTCGCAGCGCTAAGCCCGGCCACTCAATTCGCTCTGGCAGAGCATCTGGACACTGTTAACGGCGCAAGGGTGCTGGCAGGCACCTACCGCGATCTTGAACAAGACGCCAACGAGAGGCATTTCAGTTTGGATCTGTTTTTCAAACTCGACGTCATGCGCCTGCGCATCCCCAGCCTGCGCGAACGCCCAGAAGACATTCCGATCCTGTTCCGCCACTTTGTCTCGATTGCCTGCGAACAAGCCGCGCTGCCTCAACCGGAAATTCCTGCCGATCTGACAGCCCGGCTGATGGCTCAGGACTGGCCCGGAAATGCCCGCGCCCTGATGAATACGGCGATGCGCTTTGCCATGGGGTTGTCAGAGGTGGAAACCGGCAGCGATCTGGGGCTGACGGAACAGATGGCGCAGGTGGAACGCTCTTTGCTGGTGGATGCGCTGCGCCGCCATAACGGCAATGCCACAGAGACCGCGCGCGCCCTGAAACTGCCGCGCAAGACCTTTTATGACAAGCTGGCGCGCCATGATCTGCGCGCCGACGAGTATCGTACAGGCTGAAAGTGTTAACGGGCGAGTCTGGTCTCTGTGTGGGTTTTCACACAGTCAGCGGTAACAGGTGTGTGATTTTTCGCCGGAAAATCGGTCTGGCCCAGCCGCCGCCGCAGATTGTCTTTCGCAACACCCTGAATTTAAGTCATTTCTTGATGAATCTGCAAAAAACTTAAGCAGCCTCTTGAAACCATGGGGCAGAGTCCTCTTTATCGCCGAAACGCGCTGCTGTGCGTTTTGACGATATTTTCGTTCATCTATGGGAGGAACCAAGACGATGAAATTCCTGACAGTAACCGCCACGGCTGTGGCACTGACCCTTGCCGGTCAAACCGCCTTTGCCCAAAGCGGCACAGAGGGCTGTGACGACGGCGAAATGGTCATCAAGTTCAGCCACGTCACCAACACTGACCGTCACCCCAAAGGCATCGCCGCATCGCTGCTGCAAAAGCGCGTGAACGAAGAGATGAACGGCAAAGCCTGTATGGAGGTCTTCCCGAACTCCACGCTTTACACCGATGAAAAAGTCATCGAGGCCATGCTGCAAGGCGACGTTCAACTCGCAGCCCCTTCGCTGTCGCTGTTTGAATCGATCACCAAGCAATTCCGCCTGTTTGACCTGCCGTTCATGTTCAAGAACATCGATGCGGTTGACGCCTTTCAGAACTCTGAAACCGGCGAAGCGATGAAAGCATCCATGTTGCGTCGTGGCGTTCTGGGCCTTGAATTCTGGCACAACGGCATGAAGCAGATTTCAGCCAACAAGCCGCTTGGCCTGCCATCTGACGCTAATGGCCTGAAATTCCGCGTGCAGCCGTCTGACGTGCTGATTGCACAGATGAACGCCTTGGGCGCCACTGCGCAACCCATGGCCTTTGCCGAAGTTTACGGCGCGCTGCAAACCGGCGTTGTGGACGGACAAGAGAACACATGGTCCAACGTTTATGGTCAGAAGTTCTTTGAGGTTCAGGACGGTATCACCGAAACCAACCACGGCATCATCGACTATCTGCTGGTGACCTCGGTTGACTGGTGGGATGGTCTTGACGAAGACGTGCGCACCCAGTTGCGCACCATCATCCGTGAAGTGACCGAGGCGCGCAACGCTGAATCCACTGCGGTGAACGAGGCTGCCAAGAAGGCGATCATCGACGCTGGCGGCACTGTGCTGGAACTGACACCAGAGCAGCGCGCGACTTGGGTTGAAACGATGAAGCCTGTCTGGGACCAGTTCAAAGACGAAGTGGGTCAGGAAAACATCGACGCGGCTCAGGCGATCAACGCCTCTATGTAATCTGGCCCTTGGCCTGATAATCCTGCCCGGGGTGCCCTGCGCACCTCGGGCAAGATCACGAACAACACATAAAAAATTGGGAGGGGGCCCGCGATGTCAGGGCAGGGAAAATACCAGCCAAGGTCCGCCTTTGGCCGGGCCATTCATAGTTTTGAAGAGAACGCCATCGCGATAATGCTTGGCCTGATGACGATGATCACCTTCGTGAATGTGATCATGCGCTATGTGTTCAACTCGCTTGTAATCTGGGGGCTTGAGGTCGTTCTTGTCCTCTTTGCGTGGATGGTGCTGTTTGGCATTTCCTACGGATTCAAGATCACGGCCCATCTGGGCGTCGATGCGATCACCAACCTGCTTAGCCCCTCAACCCGCCGTATCCTCGGGCTGCTGTCCGGGGCGATCTGCATTCTCTATGCGATTATGCTGCTGAAAGGGGCTTGGGATTATTGGGCGCCCTTTGCCGGGATGAACGCAACGTCGGGGCGCTGGTTCCCGACAGGGTTCGAGACGACCCGCAGTCGATCCTATTTCGAGACCGATCAGGTGCCGATCCCCTTTGACTGGTTCAAGGCCTGGCTGGAACAGACGTTCAATTCCTATCAAGAGGGCGGAAAGACCATCGTCGAAAGCTATTCCAAGCTGCCGCGCGTTGTCCCCTACCTTATTTTGCCCGTCGCTTGTGCCCTGATATTGTACCGCGTCATAGAGGTGACGCTGCGGATCTGGCGCGGCGATCAGGACAGTCTGATTGTCAGCCACGAGGCCGAAGACGCCGTCGAAGAAGCAGCGGCCCGCGCCGCCAAGGAAGGCTAAGGCCATGGATGTAGTTCTACTTTTTTCAATGGTCATCGGCCTGCTGATGATCGGCGTGCCAATCGCCGTCGCTCTTGGCCTGTCCTCGATCATCTTTCTGGTGGCCTTTTCTGATACCTCGATGGCCTCGGTTGCAGCCCAGCTTTATAACGCGATGGCGGGGCATTATACGCTGCTGGCCATTCCGTTCTTCATTCTGGCCTCTTCTTTCATGTCGACGGGCGGCGTGGCCAAGCGGATCATCCGCTTTTCCATCGCCTGTGTGGGCCATTTGCGCGGCGGGCTGGCGATTGCGGGCGTCTTTGCCTGTATGTTGTTCGCGGCGCTGTCCGGGTCATCGCCTGCGACCGTGGTTGCGATCGGCTCTATCGTCATCGCGGCCATGAAGCAGGCCGGCTACACCAAGGAATTCGCGGCTGGCGTGATCTGTAACGCGGGCACCTTGGGCATTCTGATCCCGCCGTCCATCGTGATGGTGGTCTATGCCTCTGCGACGGACGTCTCTGTCGGTCGGATGTTTCTGGCGGGGGTGATCCCCGGCCTGCTGGCGGGTCTGATGCTGATGATCACGATCTATATTTTCGCCCGTATCCGCAACATGCCCAAGGGCGAGTGGCAGGGTTGGGGCGAGATCGGGGCAAGCTTTCGCGATGCGCTGTGGGGGTTGATGCTGATCGTGATCATCATGGTCGGGATTTACGGCATTCCCGGTCTGACAGGCGCGATCTTTACCCCGACAGAGGCCGCCGCGGTCGCCGCCGTCTACGCCTTTATCATCGCGACCTTTGTCTATCGCGACATGGGGCCACTCGCAACGGCGGACGGAGAGCGCAATATCAGCCTGATGTCAAAGCCTTACGTGCTTGTGACCGGGTTCTTCCACAAGGACACACGCAATACGTTGCTGGATGCGGGCAAGCTGACCATCATGCTGATGTTCATCATCGCCAACGCATTGATCCTGAAGCATGTTCTGACCGACGAGCAGATCCCGCAATATATCGCCAACTCGATGCTGGACGCGGGCTTTGGGCCGATCACCTTTCTGATCATGGTCAACGTCATCCTGCTGATCGGCGGGCAGTTCATGGAACCCTCGGGTCTGATCGTTATCGTGGCACCACTGGTGTTCCCGATAGCCATTCAACTGGGGATCGACCCGATCCATCTGGGCATCATCATGGTGGTGAACATGGAAATCGGGATGATCACGCCGCCCGTGGGTCTAAACCTCTTTGTAACCTCAGGCGTTGCGGGCATGCCGATGATGGCCGTGGTCAAGGCGGCACTGCCGTTTCTGGGCGTGTTGTTCATCTTCCTGATCATGGTGACCTATATTCCTTGGCTCAGCACCTACCTGCCGACGACTTTGATGGGGCCGGAGATTATCACGAATTGAGCTAAATCAAGGTTAAAGAAATGAGCGCGTCCGCGCGCTCGTATTGCCCATAAAGGAAAGGCGACGCTCTGTTGACAGGGTGTCGCCTTTTACTTTGGTCGGATTTGAGTATTTTTTCCAAGATGAAACTGGAAGGATTGCAGGGTGTCTTTGCTTTATACGGCACGTCTGCGGCTGACAAAACGGGGCAGCATGGCAGAGAAATCCTTGCCTGCGCCATCTTCGAGTTCGACGAAGCGTTCGTAGAGCGCGGTTGCGCGCTGGCCCATTGGGGTGTCTGCATCGACCGCCTCTGCGGCTTGCTGACTGAGGCGGAGGTCCTTGAGCATCAGGTCAGAGCTGAAACCGGGTTTGTATTTGTTGTCTGCCGGGCTTTGAGGGCCGATGCCGGGTGCGGGGCAATAGGCGTTCATGCTCCAGCTATAGCCCGAGGAGGTGCTGACCACGTCGAACATCGCCTGACGGCTGAGGCCGAGTTTGTCGGCAAGGGCGAAGGCCTCGCAGGTGGCAATCATGGTGACACCGAGGATCATGTTGTTACAGATCTTTGCAGCCTGACCACTGCCGGGAGGGCCACAATGCACGGCTTTTTGGCCCAGAATGTCAAAAACCGGCTTGGCTTTGGCAAAGGCAGCCTCGACGCCGCCACACATGAAGGTCAGTGTTCCGGCGGCGGCCCCTGTGACCCCGCCCGAGACCGGCGCATCCACCGGCAAGAGCCCGGCGGCTTTAGCATAGCCCGACACATGACGCGCGCTTTCCACGTCGACCGTAGAGCAGTCGATAAAACCTGCCCGCGGGCTCATCATCGGAACGATCTCTATCGCGACATCGCGCAGGATCGACCCATTTGGCAGCATAGTGATGACGATATCCGTCCCCGTCGCGGCGTCTGCCGCACTATCGGCCTGTGCGATGCCCTCGGGGCAAGGGACGGTCATATCAAAGCCGGTCACTTTATGGCCGGCTGCCGCAAGGTTGAGGGCCATTGGCATGCCCATATTTCCGAGACCGATAAATCCAATTTCCATTTTTACGTCTCCCAACGCAATTCTTCCGCTTTCAATGACGCGATCATAGTTTCAATATCTTTAATGGGAACAGAATCCAGTTCATGTTTCCACTTTGGGGTGCGATCTTTGTCGATAATCGCGGCACGGATGCCTTCGAGGAAGTCGCCGTGCTCCATGGCGCGCGACGTGAACCTGTATTCTTGTTGAAGGGCGGTCCGCAGATTTGTGCCAGGTGCTTGCAGGTTCTGGATCATCTTCACGGTGCAGGCCATCGCAAGCGGAGAGTTGCGGGCGAGGGCCTTGAGGCTGTCAGAGGCGAGATCGGCGTCCTCATTGAGAGGCTGGCGCAGGTTGGTCAGGATCGCGTCAAGATCAGGCGCGTCGAAATGGCGATCCACCCAAGGGCGTATCTGCGTCAAACCCGCTGTTTCGAGGATCTCGTCGTCAGGGCAGATGGGCAGGGTTGCAGGATCGCAGCTTTGCAACAGGCGCGCCTTGGTGTCCTCCCACTCGGCGAGCGGCACAAGGTGGTCGCCAAATCCGGTGTAGAGGATGTCCATTCCGGCCACACGGCGCGTTGTGGTGCCAAGGTAGACGCCCAGATGCCCCGGCGCGCGCGCGAGGATCAGAGACCCGCCCACATCCGGCACAAGGCCGATCCCGCATTCAGGCATCGCGACCACCGAGTTGCCGTTCACCACGCGATGCGCGCAATGACAGCCAATGCCAACGCCGCCACCCATGGTAAAGCCCTGCATAAAGCTGACAGTGGGTTTGGGGTAGGCGGCGATCTTGGCGTTGAGGCGGTATTCATCGGCCCAGAAGGTCTGCCCATAGGCGAAATCGCCTGCCATGCCGGTGCGGTAGAGATCAGCGATGTCACCACCTGCACAAAAGGCCTTATCACCCTCTGCGTCGATCAGGATCATCTGGACGGTGTCATTGTCTTGCCACTCGTCCAGCGCGGCGTCGATCGCGCGGATCATGTCATAAGTCAGCGCGTTCAGTGCTTTGGGGCGTTGCAGGGTGATGCGGCCCGCGTGTCCCTCGATGCGGATGGCGATTTCGCTCATGCGTGTTCGGCCAGAAGGGCGCGGCTGACGATCAGGCGCATGATTTCATTGGTGCCCTCAAGTATCTGATGCACGCGCAGGTCTCGCACGATTTTCTCGATGCCGTAGTCGGCCAGATACCCGTAGCCGCCGTGCAGTTGCAGGCATTGATCAGCCACATTGCTGCCCGCTTCGGTGACGAATTTCTTGGCCATGGCGCAGAATTTCGTCGCATCCGGCGCGCCTGTGTCCAGCTTCCACGCGGCCTGACGCAGAAAGACGCGGGCGGCTTGCAACTCTATCTCCATCTCGGCGAGGCGGAATTGCAGGGCCTGAAACTGGTCAATGCTGCGCCCGAAGGCTTTGCGTTCGGACATGTATTTCAGGGTTTGTTCCAGCGCAGATTGAGCCGCGCCCAGTGAACAGGCCGAGATATTCAACCGACCCCCGTCCAGCCCGGCCATGGCATAGGAAAAGCCCTTGCCCTCTTCGCCCAGCAGGTTCTCAGCGGGGATTTTGCAGTCGTCGAATTGAACCTGAGCGGTGGGCTGACTGCGCCAGCCCATCTTTTCCTCTAGCCCGCCAAAGGACAGGCCCGGCGTGCCGTCCTCGATAATCATGGCGCTGATGCCCTTGGGGCCGTCTTCGCCGGTGCGCAGCATGCTGAGGTAGGCGTGCGAATAGCCGCCGCCCGAGATGAACGCCTTTGTGCCGTTAAGCGTGTAGCCTTCGTTGGAGCGCGTCGCACGGGCCTTGAGGGCGGCCGCGTCAGAGCCAGAGCCGGGTTCGGTCAGGCAATAGCTGAACACGGTCTCCATGGTCAGGGCTTTGGGCAGGTAGCGGGCTTTGATCTGGTCAGAACCAAAGCTGTCGATCATGCGGGCGCACATGTTGTGGATTGAAAGAAACGCCGCGACAGAGGCGCAAGAGCGGCTGAGCGCCTCGAACACAAGCGTGGCATCAAGGCGGGTCAGGCCAGAGCCGCCGCTGTCCTCGCTGACGTAAAGCCCGCCAAAGCCAAGCTGGGCGATCTGGGTCCACAGCTCTTTGGGGATCGTGCCGGCGGCCTCCCACCTGCGGGCGTGGGGGGCGATGTTTTCCTCGCCAAAGGCGCGCGCCATGTCAAAGATGGCGGTCTGTTCGTCACTCAGGGCAAAATCCATGGCGGCCTCGCGTTGTGTGGAAATGAACACATGTTCAGTAACGCGGCGACGCGGCTGGGGCAAGGGAGACGTGGGGGCCAGCCCCTACTCTGGGTCGCTGCCCCGTTGCCCAAGGGCAACCCCTCGGAGTATTTTGACCAAGATGAAAGGGGGAGGGAGCGTTGGGGGTGTCAGATCAGGCGGACTTGTGTGCCGATCGAGGCCAATTCAAAGAGTTCGGCGATTTTTTCGTTATAGAGCCCGATGCAGCCGGAGGAGGACAGGCGGCCGATCTTGCGGGTGTCATGGGTGCCATTGATCAGATAGGCAGGCCAGCTGAGGTAAAGCGCGTGGGTGCCCAGCGGATTGTCGGGGCCGCTTTCCATGAACGCGGGCAGGGTCGGGTCTTCTTCGCGCATTGAAGCGGTTGGGGTCCATGTGGGGCCGACTTTCTTGCGCACGACCTCTGTATAGCCGCGCCGCGTCAGTTCCTCGGTGCGGGGCACGGACGTGGGATAGAGGCGATAGTCGCTGCCATCGGCGGACCAATAATGCAGCGCGCGCGATCCGGTGTCGGCCACGATTGTGGGCACGCCAAGTGTGTCGAAATGGTCCTGCCAGTTTTGCGGACGAAAGCTGGACACATTGTGGCGGGCCGTTGTGTCGATGGGGCGTTGGTTGCGCGCGCAGGATCGCCGGGCTGGCAAGGCTGGCGGCAGCCGCGCTGATCAGGGTGCGCCGGGTCAGATGGTGGGTCATGGGTGCCTCAATGCAGGATTTTTCCTTGGTGTCGGATATAGGCGCGCCAAACACCAGAGCAATCGCGACACGCCTGCTTCACATTCGGTTTACAGGGGGTGGGGCCTGCGGGTTTGCGGGCCTGTGGCAAATGCCGGGGCATGTCGCGCAATCCGTTCCCGCCTTTGCGATAGGGCAGAGGTGCGAAATAGATGGTAAATTTTTGTGCACCCATAAGGCGAAAATGTGGAGGTTTTGCCCGCACTCACGGCGATTTCCCTTTATTCCGGCAAATTTGGGACAGATTTCAACGCTAGGCTGAGATCAGCGAACAGCAAGGTGTTGCCATGATACGGTCCGAGATCCTTACAAAAGTCCCAACATCACGGGTGCAATCCACAGGGTTGCAATCGACACGAGTTCAAACGGCAGGGTGGAAATCGATTTCCGCGCAGGATAGCGCGACCGGGTATTCAATTTATGAATCCAAGGATCGGTTTTTTCACAAGAACCCGACGGAAAAGACGCTGTGTTCAGCGGGGATCACGGGCATTGTGATTGGCCTTTTGGTCTTGCTGCTGCCCGGTGGAGTGTCGCCAGAGCATTCGACGGTGACCCGCATCACCCTGAGCGCACTGTGCATGGGCATGGGCACTGCCGTCTATTTTCTGGCGTCGCGGGCGTTTCGCAAAGTGCTTCACCTTGATCTGGCGACGCAGACGGTCTCTCTGGCGCATGTGACCCCCAAGAACAAAAGCCTGTTTGATGCAGGCTATAAGATGGACGAGATCGAAAGCATTTTCGTGCGGCGCGGTGTCACAAAGGGCGGCCTTGCCGCGCTGCATATCCGTATCGCGGGAAATCCGTCCAGCCTGAAGCTGCTGCACGGAGAGCAGGAAGAGTTGGAAGAACTGCATCTCTTCCTGTGTCGCGACATTCACTCGGCACTCGATTGCACCCCGCGCCGGGTGCAGCGCCCGGCCTATCGCGGCCTGTCCGTCAAAACGCCGCGACCAGAGCATCGCAGCAGGGCGCGCAAAACCTATCCTGTCGCCTTGCCCGCCTCTTATCGTGTGGCCGATCGGACAGACCAAGAGCCGGAAAAAGGTCATTCTGCCGAGGTGGTGTCCTTGATGGCGGCGCGCGCATAGGCGATTGCGGATCATAACCGGCACGAAAAAGAGCCGCCGCAGGTCATATGCGGCGGCTCTTTTCTTTTTGCCTATGGTGTGGCCGTCAGGCCTTAATCCATCGCCTTGAAGTTGAACTCGCCACCTTCCTTGATGCCCGAGGGCCAACGCGAGGTGACGGTTTTGGTACGGGTGTAAAAGCGGAACGAATCCGGTCCGTGCTGGTTCAGATCGCCAAAGCCGGATTTCTTCCAGCCGCCAAAGGTGTGGTAGGCCAGCGGCACGGGGATTGGCACGTTGATGCCGACCATGCCGATGTTGATCCGGCTGGCAAAATCGCGCGCCGCATCCCCGTCACGGGTAAAGATCGCGGTGCCGTTGCCGTATTCATGATCCATCGCGTAGCCAAGCGCCTCTTCGTAGGTCTTGGCGCGCACTTGGCACAGCACAGGGGCAAAGATTTCCTGTGTGTAGATGTCCATATCGGTGGTCACATGGTCAAACAGATGGGGACCCATGAAAAAGCCGTTCTCATAGCCTTGCAGACTGAAATTCCGGCCATCGACCACCAGTTTCGCACCTTGCTCGATCCCGCTTTCGACCAGACCCAGCGCGCGGGTTTTTGCCGCCGCAGTGACCAGCGGGCCATAGTCCATGTCATTGCCGGCGGTGTAGGGACCAACCTTCAGCTTTTCGATGCGCGGCACCAGCTTTTCGATCAGCTTGTCCGCGGTCGCATCACCTACAGGCACGGCAACAGAGATCGCCATGCAGCGCTCGCCAGCGGCCCCGTAGCCCGCGCCGATCAGCGCGTCAGCGGCCAGATCCATATCCGCGTCGGGCATGATGATCATGTGGTTCTTGGCACCGCCGAAACACTGCACCCGCTTGCCGTTGGAACAGCCGCGCCCGTAGATATATTGCGCAATCGGGGTCGAGCCGACGAAACCAATCGCCTGCACCGTCTCGTTATCAAGGATCGCATCGACGCTTTCCTTGTCGCCATTGACCACCTGAAGGATACCATCGGGCAGACCCGCCTCTTTCATCAGTTCAGCCAACATCAGCGGCACGGATGGGTCACGCTCTGACGGTTTGAGGATAAAGGCGTTGCCGCAGGAAATCGCGGGGCAGAATTTCCACATCGGGATCATCGCAGGAAAGTTGAACGGGGTGATCCCGGCCACAACACCCAGCGCCTGACGCATGGAATACATGTCAATGCCGGGGCCTGCGGCGTCGGTGAATTCGCCCTTCAGCAGATGCGGCGCGCCTATACAGAACTCTGCGACCTCAAGCCCGCGCTGCACATCGCCTTTTGCGTCGGGGATGGTCTTGCCATGCTCACGGCTTAACGCCTCGGCCAGCTTGTCCATGTCGCGGTTCAGCAGGTCGACGAATTTCATCATCACCCGCGCGCGGCGCTGTGGGTTGGTGGCGGCCCATGCGGGCTGCGCCTCGGCGGCTTTGGCAACGGCTGCGTCCAGCTCAGCCTTTGACGCCAGCGGCACCTTGGCCTGCACTTCGCCCGTGGCCGGGTTGTAGACATCGGCAAAGCGGCCAGAGGTGCCCTTGACGTGTTCGCCGTTGATAAAGTGGGTAAGTTCCTGCATCGTCGTCCTCCCGATCGGGTTTCACTTGGAATTGACGCGACAATAGACTTGCAAGTTTGCAGGGAAAAGAGGCAGTTTCCCAAAAGGG
>ERZ887830.981-NODE-981-length-16806-cov-11.355382_pt1 | contig 16806 bp, 16 predicted proteins | sample MGYA00521101_ERZ887830 | MGnify/ENA primary metagenome ERZ887830 (study PRJEB32303, sample SAMEA104408592) | aquatic metagenome | biome: Marine water; feature: Pelagic; material: water | place: Baltic Sea | collected 2014-06-05T16:38:00 | depth 1,762 m ... | reverse complement strand
GCAAAAGGAGGGGTGCTGGCGTCATGGCCGGTCTTCAGGAAACCGCAGCCTATGCTATGCTATGCCGCAATTGTGGAACAGCTGGGCATGTTGGCAGTGCGGTCCCATTAACCGCTTGTCCGTCTTGCCAGTCAGAGCATATTCGCACCCACCCTGATTTATTTGCCCTGACTATCGCTCACATTGATTGTGATGCGTTTTTTGCTTCGGTTGAAAAGCTCGATAATCCGGCGCTTGCCGACCGGCCAGTGATTGTTGGTGGCGGTGATCGCGGAGTCGTTGCGGCGGCATGTTATATCGCCCGCCAATTTGGCGTGCGTTCGGCAATGCCAGCATGGCAAGCCCTGAAAAAATGCCCTGATGCCGTGGTAATCCGGCCAAGAATGAACCGTTACATTGATATTGGGCAGCAGGTTCGCGAAAAAATGCTGTCTTTAACACCATTAGTGCAGCCGCTTTCAATCGATGAGGCCTTTCTTGATCTTGCTGGCACGCAAAAATTGCATCGGGCCAGTCCGGCAGAGGCACTGCATCGGCTTCAACAGGAAATTAAACGTGATATTGGCATTTCGGTTTCGGTTGGGCTGAGCGGCACCAAATCGCTTGCCAAAATGGCATCGGATCGCGACAAGCCTGATGGGTTTTTTGTTGTTGGTACGCGTGAAGCGGCGGCATGGCTTGCCCCGCAGCCGGTTTCGGTTTTGTACGGGGTTGGTAAATCGGCAATCGCGCGATTGAATGCCATTGGTGTTTTTACCTGTCATGATCTGGCCGAGGGCAATCCAAAAGCCCTTTCAGCGGCGCTTGGCAGCCAGACAATAACGGTAATGAATCTTGCCAAAGGTATTGATCCGCGCCCCGTTGTAAGCGAACGCGAAACAAAATCAATTTCAAATGAAACCACCTTTGCCAAAGATTTGTCCGATCTTGATGCGCTGGAAACTGAGCTTGAATTTCTGTGCCAAAAGCTATCGGCAAGATTAAAGGCAAAGCAGCTTGCAGGCAGTACGGTGACATTAAAGTTAAAGCGGTCAAACCACCGGATTATTAGCCGAAGCCGAACCGTGCCAAGCCGTATCGACAAAGCCTATCACCTATTTGATATTGGCCGTGAACTTTTACATCCTGAAATCAATAAATCAAATAAATACAGGCTAATAGGTATTGGTGTTGATAATCTTGGCGAGCCTTCTGAGGCGCGGCTATTTGATTTGGATGGCGGCGATGATGACAAGCGCAACCGGCTTGAAGCTGCGGTTGATCACCTTCATGGAAAAATGGGGATTGGTGCGCTTCGCACGGGCCGCCAATTTTCGCGTGCTTATGATAGATCGGCAAAACAGAAACCGGCCAATACGAAACCCCCGGATGATAAAGCTGATCAATGATAAAGCTTTGCCCGCCCAATCTGTGCCCGCCCAATCCGAGCCCGCTGGGGTGCAGGCTTCCGTAAATGCCTAAAACGGGTTTTTGGCGCGACGGTCTGCCGATAGTGATTGCGCCTTTGCATGGGCAATATGTTCAATCGCATCGGCAATATGGCCTTGGTCAATCGTCGCAGCACCAGCCGCAATGCGAATATGATGCGCCGCTGTCAATACATCTGTATGGGTCGAACCTGCGGGCGGTTCAAACCGGTATGATGCCAGTTCAATCAACAGGCCAAGCGGGTCACGAAAATAGATCGAATCCATAAAGCCGCGATCTTTCGGCCCTGAATGTTTGACCTTGCGTTCGTCAAGCCGGTCAACAACTTGCCAGAAACTCGCCTGTGACACGCTAAAGGCAATATGGTGTACATGGCCGGGATCTTGGGCAAGGCGGGTCATTTTAGCGGTGCGAGTCTCATCGGTGAAAATTGTGATCAATCGGCCATCGCCCGGATCGAAATAAAGATGGCCTTCATTCGAATTATCCAGATTTGGCTGTTCAAACACAAATGGCATGCCAAGAACGCCATCCCAAAAATCAATGGACGACTGGCGGTTTGCACCAACCAAAGTGATGTGATGGACGCCTTGGGATTGAATTTTACGCATCGAAATTGCCCGATCTATCATGTCTGTTTGATTGGCGTGATGATCTTTTGCCATTGGCCCCTAAATCGCGCTAGCCTACCAGCCAGCGGCACCGGTTTTGATAAAGGTGCCATTGTTCAACTCACGCATGGCGGTCTGTAATTCGGCCTGCGTGTTCATCACAATTGGCCCATGCCACGCAACAGGTTCGCGAAGCGGTGCCCCCGAAATCAGCAAGAACCGAACGCCTTCATCGCCTGAGGTGACCGCAACTTCGTCACCAGCGCCAAAAACGACCAATGTACGGTTGCCCGATAAATCGCGGATTTCCAGCTCTTCACCCTGAAATTCCTTTTCGACCTTTACCCCGAATGGGTTTGATGCATCTTTGAAACGGGCGCTACCTTCAAAAATATAGGCAAATCCCTGCCGCCGCGTGTCAAAGGGAAATCGCTTGAAACAACGGGGGGGAAGGGTGATGTCCAAATATTGTGGGTCGGCCGCAATCCCATCAACAGGCCCTTTATAGCCGCGGTAATCACCGGCAATGATGCGGATTTTGCTGCCATCATCATCAAGCATTTCAGAAATTTCCTGTGACTTGATATCTTGATAGCGCGGCGTCGTCATTTTCTGTGACGATGGCAGATTGGCCCATAGCTGAAAGCCGTGCATGGCGCCGTCTTTGTCACCTTTTGGCATTTCTTGATGAATGATGCCCGATCCGGCGGTCATCCATTGAATATCGCCGCCACCAAGCGTGCCGACATTGCCAAGGCTGTCGCCATGATCAACTGTGCCTTTTAAAACATAGGTGATGGTTTCGATGCCGCGATGCGGATGCCATGGAAACCCATTTTGATAGAGCTGTGGATCATCATTTCGGAAATCATCCATCATCAAAAAAGGGTCAAAAGGCTTGGTGTCACCAAATCCAAAGATGCGGTGAAGATGAACGCCAGCCCCTTCCGTTGTTGGGCGTGCCTCGCTTGACATTTTAACAGGACGAATTGACATCAAAAAACTCCGGTTTTGCAAAAGCCAAAAGGCTTTTTCAACTTTATTCATAATGCGTGGTGCGCGTGATGGACGAAAGCGGCAGACCATCTATTCATCAGAATATGACAGTTTACGCCTTTTACGTTGTTTTTGCAGGGTGTAATTGGAAAAGAACTTTTGCATTATCGACAAGAATAGCGAGTGATTTTTGCAAATTTAACGGTGAGTTGCGATATGGTTTCTTGTTGTTTTAACGAAAATTCAAGCGCATAAGCAAATAGCCGATGAGATTCCGGCATTGCGGGTGGGCAGTCCTTTTCATCATGTTGCGATCGCAACCGCCATTAGGTGAAACCGATTATGAAATTAACGGATAATGTTTTTGGTGCCATTTTGATGGCGGTCAGCATGCTGTCATTCATTGGTAATGATGCCCTGATGAAATTTCTGTTCCAGACCATTTCGGTAGAGCAGGGCATTTTCCTGCGCGGTCTTGTGTCGGTTCCGCTTCTTGCGGCGATCGCCTATTTTCGGAAAAGCCTATTTATCCGCATTGATTGGCGGAATTGGCGGGTGATCCTTATTCGTGCCTTTGCCGAACTTGCCGCCACAATGTTGTTTCTGACTGCTTTGGCGCAGATGCCACTAGCCAATATCACTGCCATTTTGCAGTCATTGCCGCTGACCGTCACGATGTTTGCGGCGGTGTTTTTTGGTGAGGCGGTTGGCTGGCGTCGGTGGAGCGCCATTCTGGTTGGGTTTATTGGGGTTTTGATCATCATCCGCCCGGGCAGTGACGGCTTTAACGAATATGCTGTTCTGGCGCTGCTTGCGGTTGGGTTTATCACATTGCGTGATGCGATTACGCGGCGGCTTGACCGTTCGGTTCCATCGCTGTTCGTTGCTTTTGTTTCAGCCATTCCGATTTTTCTGTTTGGCGGGGCCATGACCGTGACAACGGGCTGGTCGCCAGTGTCTTGGTCAATGAGCCTGATTGTCATTGTGGCTGCGGTCACCATTACCTGCGGCTATTTATTTGCCGTGATGGCCATGCGTAATGGGGAGATTAGCTTTGTTGCGCCATTCCGCTATACCGGTATGATTTGGGCAATTTTATTCGGGTTTCTGCTTTTTGGAGATTTGCCTGATCAAATGACGATTTTAGGAACATTTATCGTGATTGGCATGGGCGTTTACGCATTTCACCGTGAACGTGTTCGGCAAAAGGCCAGCGCGACCTAAACAAGGCGGTTTCGCACTGGCCTGTTTTGTTATTAGACGACCGGAGAGCTACCACCATCGACATTGATCGCCGTTCCATTGATATATGATCCGGCATCCGATGCCAGAAATGTTGCCATATTGGCAAATTCTTCAGCCGTGCCAAACCGTCCGATATTCAAGCCTTCAGCCGCGTCAGCATACCATTCTTCAAGGGTAAGGCCGCGCGGGTCGGCGGCATGTCTTTTTTCCCATTGGTCGCTACGGATACGGCCAACAAGAAGGCCATTTACCAGAATATTAAAGCCCGCATTTTCATTCGCCAGAACTTTGGTCAAGGCCATACCCGCGGCGCGGCTAACGGCGGTTGGTGCGCCGCCTGCATTCGGGGCTTTTGCGCCAAGATTCAACACATTGATGATGCGGCCCCATTTGCGTTCCCGCATGCCCGGAATTACCAAACGGCTGAGCCGGATTGCGGAAAATAATTTCAGATCAAGATCATCCTGCCAAATCGCGTCGCTTACGTCGAGAAATGCGCCGCGTTGTGATGTGCCCGCATTATTTACCAAAACATCAATCTTGCCGAATTCAGCGGCAATTTTTTCAACAACTGCAGTACATTCATCATCGCGGCGGATATCGGCCGATAGCGCAATGACTTTGCCGGTGCTTCCGGTTTTTGCGCCTTCAGCTTCGATTTCACCTTTTGCGGCATCCAAAACATCACCGCGCCGCGCCACAATTGCGACATTGGCACCTGAGGTCAGAAAATTTTTGGCAATGGCTTTGCCAATGCCGGCGCTGCCGCCGGTGATGATGGCGTTACGCCCGTCCAGTCTCGCTTGCATTTAGTCACCTATATTTACTGTTATTGTCGGCGGAACTACCGAATGATGTTGAAAATACCATATAGCTTTTGACGGATTTGCCAAGCAGACCCGATAAAGCATTTTGTGAATTATGTCTCAGATTTGACGACCTTTCATGTCTGGACTTGTCTCAATTTCCAATGCTAGGATTTTTTATGCCCCATGATCACCATGATGAAGATGCCCATACTCTGTTGCCAAGCGAGCCTGCGCTGCGGGTCAAGGCGCTTGAGACAATTTTGGTACAAAAGGGGCTGATTGATCCGGCGGCGGTTGATGCAATCATTGACCGGTACGAACATCACATAGGCCCACGGATTGGTGCGGGGGTGATAGCGCGCGCTTGGTCTGATCCGGCATTTAAGGCGCAGCTTGTCAATAATACTGATGGTATTTTGTCCGATCTTGGTTTTGGTGGGCGGCAGGGTGAACATATTGTCGTTGTGGAAAATACGCCCGATTGCCACAATCTTGTCGTTTGTACCTTGTGCAGCTGTTATCCATGGCCGGTTCTAGGGGTGCCGCCAGCATGGTATAAATCTGATGCCTATCGCAGTCGGGCGGTGAGTGAACCAAGACAGGTGTTGGCCGAATTTGGTGTCATAATCCCGCCTGATCAAAAGATCCGTGTATGGGACTCAACCGCTGAAATCAGATATCTGGTGTTGCCAATGCAGCCCGAGCAAAGCCAAGGCCTTGATGAGACCGAACTGGCTTTATGGGTAAACCGTAATGCCATGATCGGCACCGGCTTGCCACAGCCCCCCGTCAAGACATGACCAGCCGCAAGATGAAACCACATCATGATATGGGAGGTGATCCGGCTGGGCCAGTCACGCCCGATCAGCCCGATGATCCGATTTTTGACAAGCCTTGGCACAAGCGCGTTTTGGGACTGACGGTTGCTGGCGGGGCAATGGGGGCGTGGAGCATTGATACGTCACGATTTTGGCGGGAAAGTTTGCCCAAAACAGATTACCAATCTTTTACCTATTATGAAAAATGGCTTGCGGCCTTAACGAACCTGTTTGTTGCCAAAGGGTTTGTCACGCGTGATGAAATTATCAATGGATTACCGGCTGGCCCGAACAAGCCGCTTCATGACGCCGCGCTTTGCGCTGATCGGGTGCCAGCAATGTTGGCAGCAGGCGCTAAAGCCTCGCGTCCGGCAGCAACAAAGCCGTTATTTCAGCAAGGGCAAAAAGTGCGAACACGCTTGCCCGACGAAACCAAGCGGCAGATGCCAGGCCATACAAGATTGCCGCATTATGCAGCGGATAAAATCGGTGTGATCCTGTTTTACCATGGCCATCATGTGTTGCCGAACAGCAATGCGCATTTTCTGGGCGAATGTCCTGAACCGCTGTATTCAGTTGAGTTTTCGAGCACCGATTTATGGCCAGATGGCCGCGCTGGCGACAGTGTGATTGTTGATTGCTGGGAAGGCTATCTTGAGCCATTGACATGACCGGACAATTGCCAAATGACCCCAAATTACAAACCATGAAAAAGGACGAAACCGGCGCGGCCGCTAAATTGCCGTCACCCGAAAAAGCCTTTGATGCGCCGTGGCATGCCGAAGTGTTTGCACTTGCTGTTCATTTGAATGAGGGCGGGTATTTTGACTGGCCCGAATGGACAAGCCGTTTTGGTCAAAATCTGGCAGCGGCAAATGCGGTAAAAATGGGGGCGGGTGAGGGGCTTGATGGCAGTGATGATTATTATCAAATCTGGCTTCAAACCCTGATCGAACTCATGCAGGAAAAAGAGCTTGTCGATGCCAAGATGCTGGCATCTCTAAAAGCGCAATGGCGCGATGCCTATTTGCGAACCCCGCATGGAGCACCTGTCCATCTGTAAAGCTGTTTTTTCGTAACAAAATCCATAAGGCATTTGTGCAAAAAGCACCAAAGGCATGCCATTCACCTCATATCGGCGGTGGCTTTATCAGGTAAAGTCTTTATAAGGCTAATTTCACTGATCAAAAAGCGAGATTCTTTTGCGCCCTAGTTTTTTTTCACGGTTACCGCAGCTTTTGCTTGGTGCCGCGCATGATACCAATTCCCCTCAACGTCTAAGCCTGCGTCAATTGAATTTGGATGTGTTGTCTGGTTTAACTGTATCGCTGGCTTTGGTTCCCGAAGCGATTGCCTTTGCCTTTGTCGCGGGTGTTGCCCCGCTTGTCGGGCTATATGCCGCCTTTATCGTGGGGTTGATCACGGCGGTTTTTGGTGGGCGACCGGGAATGATATCGGGTGCGACCGGTGCTTTGGCCGTGGTGATGGTCGCGCTTGTCGCCCAGCACGGCGTTCAATATCTATTTGCAACGGTCATCTTGATGGGGATTTTCCAGCTATTTGCAGGTGCGATGCGATGGGGGAAATTCATCCGCATGGTGCCGCATCCGGTGATGCTTGGCTTTGTCAATGGATTGGCCATTGTTATTGGCCTTGCGCAGATTGATCAATTTAAAATCACCAACGGTGCTGGCCAAAGTGAATGGTTGTCGGGTCACACGCTGATTCTGACTTGCGGGCTGGTTGTGGCAACGATGGTTTTGATCTGGTTAACGCCGCGTCTGACCCGCCTTGTGCCGGCGCCTTTGCTTGCCATTGGTGTTGTGACGGGTGTTGTTCTTGGGTTTGATCTTGATGTGCAGCGCGTTGGTGACCTTGCCAGCTTGTCGGGCGGTTTGCCAAGCTTTGCGATCCCGATGGTGCCAATGACCATTGAAACCTTGATGATCATTTTCCCCTATGCCTTGATCCTGTCGGCCATTGGGCTGATTGAAAGCTTGTTGACGCTTAATCTTGTTGGCGAGATGACCAATCAACGTGGCGGTGCGTCACAAGAATGCTTGGCACAGGGCGCGGCCAATCTATGTACGGGCTTTTTTGGCGGCATGGGTGGCTGTGCGATGATTGGTCAATCGATGATCAATGTTAAATCAGGTGGCCGAAGCCGCATTTCAGGCATTGTTGCAGCGTTGTTTTTATTATGTTTTATCCTTTATACCGGCCCGGTGATCGAAATGATTCCGATTGCGGCGCTGACCGGTGTGATGTTTATGGTGGTCATTGGCACTTTTGCGTGGAATTCACTCAAAAGCCTGCTGATCGTGCCACGCGCGGACGCGCTGGTAACGATTGTTGTGACCTGCGTAACGGTTGTTGAAGATCTGGCCGTTGCGGTTGTTGTTGGCGTGATTATGTCGGCGCTGGTTTACGCCTGGAATGCCGCCAAGCGCATTGATGCATCGAAACGCCCGTCAATCCGCGAAGCGGGCGCTTTGGTCTATGATATCCAAGGCCCGCTATTTTTTGGCTCGATTACAAGTTTCCATGAATTATTTGATATCAAAAATGATCCGGACAGGGTGATTATTGATTTTTCGGCATCACGCGTTGTTGATCAATCAGCTTTGCAGGCCATCGAAGATATTGCGGCAAAATATGATGCAGCCGGAAAAACTTTATTGCTTCGCCATCTTACCCGCGATTGCCACCGGCTATTATCCAAATCAGGGCAGTTGATGGTCGATAGTGATGATGATCCAGATTACGGCGTTGCTGTTGATTATGGCGTAAAGCTTGGGATTCTTGACAGTAAGCATTGATTTGCTGCCCAATAATGCGCAAGATTGCAAGGTAATCTGGTTTATATTGGGGGATATAATGATTCTAAATCAGGAAGTAAAAAAATGGGCAACCGATCTTCATATTTTTCTGCATAAGGCAGAAATGTTTTTGCCAAGTTCAAATTCCGCCGAAGAATTTGTTGGACAGGTCTTTAGTGGTTTCGAGGAAAAGCCCCAATTCCTATCGAATGAAGAAGCTGAAGAAATGCTGCATGAACTGTGGCTAGCCTATAAAGATGGTCGCCTAGACTAGGCCTTGCGCCACAATTAAGGTTTTCAGATTGGTGTGGATTATTTGTAATGTTCGCGCCGGTCTGAAAATTTGCGAACACGCCGCCGCCAAGCTTCATAGCTGCCGCGTTTCAGATTTTGGCGCATGAGGCGCTTTACATCATCCGCACGAAGCCCATACAGCTTTTCGATATCGCCAAAGCTGGTATGATCGGACAAGGCCATCTCAATCACCTCGTTGATGTCGTAATCTTGTGCCAAATCTGTATCCTGCGGCAAATGGACGTGATGAAGCGATATTTCACCAATGGCAAAAGTAGCATGAAATCTGGGCTCATGGCGATAAAAGCGCAATTCGGCGTATCAAAGGCGCGATTGTCGATAAAAATCACTGAAAATAACAAAAATGGCGGCCGAGGGTGCGACCAACTGTCCTCGAACGCCATGGTTTATGCTGAGGAATCCAAAACCCATTTTTCGTTACAGGGATATTTGTAAAAAAGACTCAAAAAATCCCATCGAAATTAGAATTTAAATCTCTCAAAATTAACTCTCATAACGGGTCTCGCCGCGCCTTGTAGTATCCGTGTTGAGTTCAATGAATAATGGGTCATGTGCTCGTTGTGAGCAGTTATGTCTCAAACATAAATGACAGTTTATTCCGATCTTGCTGAAAGCGTCATTGGCCGGTTTTGGAAAGGCTGATGTATAGATTAACTTGCTTGCATGTTTGATATCGCAGCCCAGTGATATCGCCAATCGTCTATCTTGCGTTTGCATTGAGAAAACTGGGCGCTCGGTTGTTCGTGCCAGGGTGAAAAATTTCTCCCCATCGGTTAGTTCTACATATTGCGGTAAAATAACCCCGGGCGTCCGGAAAGCCGTATGCAGATTCCAAACAGGGCACGACCCGCCATGTTCAGCTATGTTAAAGCTTGTGGCGTTAAAGCGTTTTGTGACATTGCCAGCCTTATCAACGCGCAGAAAGAAAAATGGAACACCTCGCTTGGCCTCTCGTTGCAAGGTGGTTAGCCGCTGGCAGACCTGTTCGAATGAAACGGCAAAGGCTGAGGCCATGCGGTCGATGTCATATTTGCTTTGCTCCGCCATTGCGTGAAAAGCATCATATGGCATCAATAAAGCCGCAGCGAAGTAATTTGCAAGCTCGACATGACATCGCGCAACGGCGCGTTGCGATTCGATATTACTGTCGGATGTAATGCCGCTTAAAATATTTTCTGACTCAACAAAGCATAGAATATGCGCCAACTGAAATGTGCGGTTTTGATAATCCAGGGCTTCGGAAAGTTTAATAACGCCAGCGCTAGCATCAAAAATACGCAGTGAGTCTCTCATTTTTTCAACTGGCTGTGTCTCAACCATTATGCCGTGCTTGGTAAAAAGACGTTGTTGAAGCATGCTTTGCATTTCATATGGCTGGCTTGGTTCTTCTTCTCTAAGCGCGTCAGCTGCTTGTTCCAGTACATCAAAATAATTGAAATGATCTCGAAAGAAATCATGAATGATTGCTTCTGGCGAGGTTGTCAGCAACTCGGTGGGCATTCGTTCATTGCCGAATTTCATAATATTGTCCATTGCGGTGCGATGGCTCTGGTGAAGCTTGAGAAAATTCTGGACGAGAGATGGCGCATGATCGACCGCGGCGCGCAATTCCTGTAGGTCAGGTTGTCTGGCTGCAAATAAGGGATCCTGCATTGCGTTGCGCAAGTCAGATAGCAGGTTTGCGCTCTTGTCCATGACAACATCGCGCCAATCGACATTGTAGTTGTCGGCCAATGCCATCAATATCGAAACCGAGAGGCTTCGTTGGTTTTTCTCCAGAAGATTAATATAAGCGGCACTGACCCCAAGCACGCGTCCCATTTCAGCCTGTGTTTGGCCCTTTTCACGCCGGAGCTGACGTAATTGTGTTCCAATAAATGTTTTTTGCATTTTTGAATGGCTCCATTCAGGATATTAACAAATTAACAAAATATACATTTGTTAATTAAACACTATACACAATAACACTAATTTTAGTGAATTTAAATTTATTTTGTTTAACCCTTAACCCTCAACACGACGGAGGAAGTTATGATTGGCTACAAAACATTGGCTGTACCTGGCCCGACAAATATGCCCTATGAAGTGCAGCGCGCAATGGAAGTGCCGCTTGAAGACCACCGCGCCCCTGATTTTCCAAATTTCACATTGCCGCTTTTTGCTGATCTGAAAACGATTTTCCAGACTGAAACGGGGCGCGTTTTTGTGTTTCCTGGTTCGGGAACGGGTGGCTGGGAGGCGGCGATCAGTAACCTTTTGTCTGCCGGCGATAAAGTCTTAACCTCTTCCTTCGGCCAGTTCTCAACGCTTTGGGTCAATATGTGCCGCGACTTCGGACTGGATGTACAGAATTTTGATGTCACTTGGGGCGAGGGCGTTCCGCTTGAAGACTATCACTCTGCCCTCGCGAATGACAAAGGTCACGCAATCAAGGCAGTGCTCGTGTGCCATAACGAAACGGCAACTGGCGTCACGAGTGATGTCAGGGCGGTTCGACAAATATTAGATGACCTTGACCATCCAGCCCTCCTTTTTGTAGACGGGGTCAGTTCGGTTGGAAGCCTGGATTTCCGGATGGAGGAATGGGGTGTTGATGTCGCCGTATCGGGATCGCAAAAGGGCTTTATGATGCCAACAGGGCTTTGCATTGTTGGGGTTAGCCGTAAGGCTTTGGAGGCATGTTCAACATCCCGTTTTCCGACCGGTTATTTCAGTTTTCAAGAAATGATGAAAATGAATGACCAAGGCTATTTTCCATATACGCCAGCTGCAACGCTTTTGCGCGGATTGCGGGCTTCAATTGATCTGTTAAAAGATGAGGGACTGTCAAAGGTCGCTTCGCGCCACAACCGATTAGCATCTGGTGTGCGAGCTGCCGTTGATGCTTGGGGACTTTCGAATTGTGCATTGGCACCAAAATGGTATTCGGACACGGTGACAGCGATCGTGGTTCCGAAAAACCATAACGCCAATGATGTTATCAATGCGGCTTATCATAATTATGGCGTTTCGCTTGGTGGTGGTCTTGGAAAAGTGGCTGGCAAGGTCTTCCGTATTGGCCATTTGGGCTGGTTAAATGAAACGATGGTTTTGCGTGCATTGGGTGGCGTTGAAATGGCTATGCGCGATGCAGGTATTCCGTTTCAAGCCGGCTCAGGCGTTGGCGCTGCCGTCGAGTATTACACCGATACCCGCCAATCTTTAAGTCTGGCTGCTGAATAGTAATTCGACTTATGGCTTGAAACGGCGTTGTTGTCGCTGCATTTGACAATGGCGGCTAACGGGGTGGTAAAAACATCAGCCCAATAGCCCCTGGTGACATTTAATTGGACGAAGAGGCGATTATGCTGGATTTTTGAGGCAGGCCGTAGTGACCCAAGACTCTTAGATAAGGGGCAAGGCTGATCGGGTTTCTATAGTCTGAAAGGCCTTGTTCCAGTTTTTTAACAGGGTGGGCGCCAGCACGCGCCTGCCAGCATGCAAGCGGAACGGCTTTGCGTTCGAGACGCTGTGATTAACTCCAACTCACGGTGTCTTTGGCGTCAAGCGCTGTTATCAGCGTTGTGGTGTAAACGATTGTATGATCGCATAAATCATAACGGCGGCTTAGTTTTTCTCGGGTGGCTTTCTCTTCACTCGTTTTTGGTATTTTGGATCGTTCCCACATTGATAAATCGGGCCTTCTGGTTAGCAGAAGGGTTGATATGCTGGTTTTGTCAATCTGTTGTTGCCGCCAAAGTCCGATCACTTGAGAGTCAAAGCTGCTTTCAAAAGACGGCCAAGCCTCCGCGCACAGCTGTAAAAATTTGTCGTAATTCTTTTTTGGGGTTTCAAACCAGCGAAAGGCATAATTTCCCTGTTTAACGGGTGGTTCGCTAGATTTTGGGCGTAGTGTCGGTGTAAGAAACTTTGTTGTGTGGCTTTTTATGAATTTCAAACCGCTAAAAATATTATCTGATCTGAATGATGCGGTTCTCATATCTGGCCAAACCGAAATCATCGTCAAAACATCTCGTGGTAGGCCAATTTGGCTTCGCCAGATCCCATAGAGAAAAGCTTGTCCATCAGAATTCCTGAAATGACTGGATTTTTGAATCTGTTCGGCAACCTCTGACCAGTGTCGTGGTGCACAGCTAACCTCATGATGAACGTAAATTTTAGACATTGTTGCCTCAACTCCGACGGCATCAGACATAATGAAAAGCTCCAATCATTGTCTCACTCAATCGAAATCGACTACATCAATATTGGTTAAATCTTATTGCCGGTCATGCTTGTCATTAAATAATCATCTGCTTTCGCCTTTAAGGATTTTGCAGACATGGCCTCGCAAGGGCGTTTGCCGGGATTGGTTGAAAGTTCCAATGTTGTACGGTTTAGCTCATACCGCGTGTTTGAAAAACCTTCTCGGTCCAACCAGGAAATTGAATTTGCGCTGATCTCTGTTCTGAGGGTTTTGCTCAAACGGATTTGATTGTTCTCAAACCTGATACGGGACACGCTTTGGCGATCTTCGGCAAACAAAAAGAACAAAGGTTTTTTATCATCCTTTGAATTTTTGTTTTCACAAAGGATTCCAACTCCATTTTTGAATGGTTCAAATATATCACTTCTGGCCGACTGAATTCCCGTAAAACAGACCAGTGCGATCTGCAAAGCACAGACAGAGAACAGGGTGAGTTTGCGGGTCATTTGATTGCACCTAAGTTCGATAATTATCTACTTTGCCGAGTAATAAAATCAAAGTCCAGACCTCTATTCAATGCGATCTGGTCTGAACAATTGATACCAAAAGCGCTACGCAAAAAATGTCAATTTTGATCAAGCGTAAACGCTCACCAGAAGCTGCAAACCAACAATGCCTAAAATAAAATGCAAAAGCAGATAGAATTGCTGATCACTCATCAAATCACTTATTTTGCGCCCCAGAATCACCCCAATAGGGATGGCGGGAAGAAGCAATAGCGAGACAATGACGCTTGATTTTGACAATATATCAAGCTCCCAGTAAAGGGGAACCTTGGTTAGATTTAATATAAAGAAAAACGCACCTGCTGAGCCTATGAAAACAGTTCTTGGTACCTTGCAAGATAATAAGAATATCTGCAAAGGGATGCCGCCTGACACTGAAATAAAGCTGGCAATGCCTGAAATTGTGCACCAAAAGCCCCCCCAACTCCAAAGCGCTATCGGCCTGTCTTGTAGAGGAGGTATGCTTATGAGTTCTATTTTGACTGGCAGAAACCGCTTTTTGAAATATAAAAAAGCGGTCAATAATGACATGCCACCAATAAAGGTGACAAGCGCCGCGTTGGATATGTAATCGAAAAAATACCAGCCAAGGCCATGCCCCAAAAGACCAAAAATCAGCATTATAAACAGCAGCTTATAGTCGATTTTGTTGTTCGAAAAGAACACCACCCAGATATCAATAATCAATAAAATAGGTAGCGTGACCGCCAACGCGACGCGGGGTGAGGTAACCAGTATAAGCACCGGAATGCCGAGTGCGACCGCCCCGCCAAAACCGGATTTTGAAACCGCAGTGATCAGCACCGCAATGAAGCCAATTGCGTAAAACAATAATGGCGTGACAACGTCAAGTGCGCCAAATAACTCAGTGAAATATGTCAAGCTATTGTTCCGTCCCGATGTGAGGCTGACTAGACTTTAGCTAGATTGCTTCACTTGGCAAGTTCTAACCGGACGGGTAGTTGCGCGCTGGTGGAGTGTCTATTCAGGAAATTTTCAAGAAATTGATTTATATATAAAAAAACTGACCCTTTAAAGATTTTAACCGCAGAATGCCTCTCATTGAAGCCGGGGTTACCATGGTGAGCATTCTGCATTTCTTGTTGGTTTTTCCGTATTATTAAAATTGTGCTAAGCTTTTGTTTCGGTTTAAAGGGAAGGTGTGCTGGCAATGAATATCTTGGCAAAACTTGGACTTGGGACTTTCGTAATTCTGGGCGTCTTGTCGGGTGGTTATTACGTCATGGACCTAAAGGCAAATGAGGCGGCGAAATTTGCAATTGAGACCTTCAAAAAAGATTTTGAGGCCAGTGTACCGTCCAGCACAGTCGATATTGGAAAAGTAACGGCAAACGCTTTTGACAAGGAAGCCATTGTTCAGGATTTTTCAATTAGAGTTGGTGAATCGGCTAAAATATCTTCAGAAGTCATTGTTTTGGCTCTAAAAGACGGCAAGATATATTCAAGTGAATTTCGTAATATAAGCTTTAAGGGCTATCTGAGCAAAAATGAAAATATTGAGGGGAAAGCTGACAGCTTGATCATCAAAGGTTTTGATGTCGTTCACATAAAGTCTATCGCCGAAACTTTACTTGCCAATCCTCAGTCGGTTCCCAATCAAATAGACCGGTTGGCGTTTACGCAAATCAAAATTGAGGGTATCAGATTCGAGTTATTCTACAAAGGTAGGCCAGAGCTTGAATTAAAACCATCTTCCTTTGATTTGGTTGGCGTAAAAAACAGTAAAATTGAAAAACTAGTTATGGCTGGTGCATTGGAAGCAAGTAAACATATATTTGCCGAAGATCGAATGAAATTTCTGCTTGGAAACCTAACCTTAGAAAAATTTGATTTTTCCAAAATCGTTACAGCACTCCTTTATAATAGCCAGCGAGACTTGTTAGTTGGACTAAGTGATGGGTTCGGCTTGAACTCTATGGAGATAAACGATTTCAGCATTTCTGATGGCGAGCATGAAGCTTATCTTGCTTCTGGTAAAATCGCAGTTTCCAACGCAAAAAAAGCCAATCTTGAGATGCGGGGGCTTACTATTAAAAATAACATTGAAAACGCGTCTATAAGCATTGGGTCTGCGGCTTTAATGACGCTTGATTTAAATATGCTTGAACCGTCTATCATGACCCCCAAGGGGCAAGCCAAAGCTCTCAGCACTTATTTAGGTGTCACTGAATTTATTTTGAGGGATGCCTTTTGGCAAATTGCTGTAACCAGCCACAAGCGGATGGGTGTGACGGGGATTACCCTTGATAACATTTCTAGGCATGATGGTCTGGTCACAGCTGCAAATTTAAATGTTGATAAATTTATTATCCCCGCTGACGTGATAGCGCAGCAAAGCAGGGATTTTGCCCTAATCGCCAAAGAGGTTACTGGTTCCGATGAGGTGACGGTGAGTTTTGAGGTGGGAAGTGATTATGACGTAAGCCGCAGCGCATATGGCACGATACTTGGACTGGATATTTCCGAGTTCGCCAGTCTCACGCTAAAGCTTCGTCTGGAAGATGTTCCCTTTGACAAGTTAAAAGCGATATCGAACGCAAATGATCCTTTGGACACAATGAAAATACTTGGCGAACTCAATCAAACCGTTTCCTTTAAGGAGGCTTCGATTGATTATGTCGATGGAATGCTGGCGGATAAGATATTAGAAAAAGCACCGCCAGCGAGCCAGTTGAATGCAATTATCCGTCAACAATTAAGCTTGTTTCTGACTGCATATCCAATTCAGCGCGAGCAGATCCTCGATGCTGTATCTGGTTTTCTTGCGGGCAAAAATGCCTTTTCACTGGAACTCTTGGCGAGCAAACCAATTCCGGTTAAGGATTTGGCGGAAAAATTCACATCAGGTCAGATAGACAAGGATTTGGCGATCACCGCAATTGGCAGTTAAAGCTTTATGACCGGCACCGCTTGATGAAGGCGCTAATCAACAAACGTCGATGGAAAAGCTGATATGAAATAGGAAAATGGCGGAGAGGGTGTCTGCCTCCCA
>ERZ887830.971-NODE-971-length-16900-cov-46.824518_pt1 | contig 16900 bp, 6 predicted proteins | sample MGYA00521101_ERZ887830 | MGnify/ENA primary metagenome ERZ887830 (study PRJEB32303, sample SAMEA104408592) | aquatic metagenome | biome: Marine water; feature: Pelagic; material: water | place: Baltic Sea | collected 2014-06-05T16:38:00 | depth 1,762 m ... | reverse complement strand
CACCAGCACAATCACCAGCACAATCACCAGCACAATCACCAGCACAATCACCAGCACAATCACCAGCGGCGACGGAACCAGCACATTCGCCGGCCGCGGGCTCAGAGGGCGGCGAAGGCGAGCCGCCGAGCAAGCGCGCCAAGACCGATCGCGCCGCGGAAGAGGGGGCGGGGGAAGGGACGGAGGCGGATCCGCAGCAGGAGGAGGCAGAAAGAAAATCGGGCGCTAATACAACAAGAAACAACAACGGTAAAGGGAAAAAAAGCACAATAAATGTTATTTTTAATAAACTTTTAAAAAATCGAATATTAGAAGAAACACATATTTCTATAAATATATTCAGAAAATTTCTCTTACTTGGTTTAGTTTCAGCATGGATATTCAGTATATATTCTATACACGATAAACAAAATGGATTATACGGACCTGCATCTATTGTTATTTGGAGCTATGGTACAGCAATTGTTTCACTATTATTTATTTTATTATTAAATAACTTATTAGATAAAAATTTCTCAGCGCCATCTTTTAATGGAAATACCATAACAGGTTTTATAACAATAATTTTAATTACATGGTTAATAACTATCAATCTAAAGCATTTTAAAAAAATAAATATGAATGCTATTCCAGAAAAATATTCTAACTATTCCAATTGGACTGCATTATTAATATTAATACAATCATTTTTTGTATTTCTAACTTATGGTGATAGCGATGATGAAGAATTAAAATCATTTATAAATAAAATTGTTTCATTAAATTACATAATTATATTTTTAACATTTATCTTAGTTTTAATTCAACAACTTATATTAGACAATTTTTCAGTAGATGTGTTATAATAAAATTTATATACAAGGCCGATAGAAGTATCGCTTTCCCAAATACCCGAAATTTTTATGTAAAATTTTTCTAAATTTGGATGGTGTGAAAAAGAATACAAATATGGTTTTGAATTGATATCGTTCGTTAAATTACAAACTATGTTTTTATTTATTGTATTATTTATAGAATTCAAAATTTTTAATTCTATTTCTTCAATATTTTTTATAAAATTATCACCCTTGTTTACAAGAACTTTATATCTATATGTATCATGTTTTATAGAAAACGATGTAAAATTTAACTTTATAAGTATATATTTTAATGTAATATATTTGTTTGAGAACAAAATTTTGTAAAAATTTATATAATTTTCATTCTGATTTTTTATTGGCAATTTAAATATAAGATTATGAACTTCTATTTTATCATGTTCAATAATATACTCCATTGATAATAGATGCCTATTATATTATAATTATTTGTATTTAATTATTTAAGTATAAATAATTTTAACCATTATGAAAAAGTATTCTGAATACTGTAATAATTATAAATATAAAATTGGTGATAATATATTAACCGAAAATTCTTCTAAAAATTTTATATTTTATAGTAATAATCCATTAAATAATTATTATTTTACACTATCAAATTTAAAATTAATCAGCAAAAGCGATCTAAAATATAGTAGAAGAATCGCTATAAATTATAATGGAGAAGATTTACTATTTAACATAAGCGATATTCATTTTGAAGTTGATTTTGAACTACTGGGAGTAAATCAGTATAATATTTTTTTAACTTTGTTCCATCACATAAAAGAAAATATGATTTCTGACAAAAATATATTTTATATAGTTTGTTTAAATTTTCAAGAAATAAAATTAGAACTTATGAATATTTTTTACAGCTTTATGAATAATGTCAAAATAAAATTTATAATATTGACAAAAAACATATCTTTTATTTGTGAAAACATTTTTCATTCATCTCTTATAAAAAAGATCAAAGGAGATATTATAAATAAATCCTCAAGTCAAGAACAACATATCGACAATATTGTAAAAATAATTACCAGCGAAAAAATATCATTATTCTCTCTAAGAGAAGAAATATATACATTTCTCACATTGAATTATAATATCCACGACTGTTTCTCCTCTATTATTTTCAAACTGGTGGAAATAAATTATGTGAATGAATCCAATATTAATAATGTTTTAAAAAAATGCAATGATTTTACAGAAAAGTATAACAACAATTACAGACCAATTTATCACTTGGAATCGTTTATATTATTTTTAATAAACTTAAAAAATAAGCAAGAAAGCTAATTATGACTCTTGGGGTAAGCCTTGAAGAATGTTGTAATTTATTTCAAATACCCGATATAAATAAAATAGATGAAAAGGAATTAAAAAAAAAATATCATAAATTGTGCTTAAAATATCATCCGGATAAATACAAAGATCATAAAAATAAATTCTTAGAAATAAAAGAATGTTATGATACTCTTAACGAATACATTGAAAAACAAAAAGAACAAAAATATAATACTTTTAATTATAATCCCACTTTCAAAAATAACAATTATTCAAATTCTCAAAATATATATGAAATAATAATAGCGGCTCTCTCTATTGAAAACATTGAATATGCGCTCAAATTAATAAACAGTTACAAAATTTATATGAATAATGTACCTGAAATAATAACATTAAATGTATCATTAAAACAAGTTTTTGAAAGATCTGTATATGTAAAAGATAACGAACATTATATACCACTTTGGCATAATATGGTACACAAATTTAGTGTAAAGGAACAAAAACATATCATTTATATTATTAAAATTAATGATATTCCAGATAATATTAAGATTATGAAAAATAATGATATTGTAGTTAATATACTTAAATCCGATATCAAAAAGGAACATGTAAATAATATAAAAATATTAAATTTTGTCAAGATTGATGTGTATATAGGTGTAAAAGAAATTGAAAATTCAAAACTTATTATTAAAAATAAGGGGATTCCAAAAACAAATATAAATGATATATTTGATATCTCTAAAATATCAGATATTCATTTGCAATTAAAATAAAGCCTTTGCGGAGGATTGAACTCCGGACCTTTAGTTTACAAGACTAACGCTCTACCACTGAGCTACAAAGGCATAATTTATTAACAATAAAAAATATTTTTGTGCTAAATCAACTTTATTTTTCTGTACGAATTAATTGTCATTTTTCTTTTTTAATCGGGTTTTTAATATATCATATTTTATTCATCAGAAGATCTCTTCTTAACAACACGCTTTTTCTTCGGTTTTTTCTCCGGCTCCTCTTGGACTGGCTCTTCTTGGACTGGAACATCTTCCTCTGCAGCCGATGAAGGAGAAGCTACTTCATCAGACACGACATCTTCAGCTTCCTCATCGTCTGACTCAACCATAGTTCCATTTTCAACATTAGTTGTTTCATCCCCACTAGTAGATGATTCTGCCATTTTTGTTGTATCTTCATCCGATAGCGGAACATGGCATACACCCTTACCAACTTCTAGTTGGACGTTTTCCTTGTATTTTGCCTGGAAAAGCTTCCACGAAACCCCAAAATTACCATTTGCCATCCAAATTCCACCACACTGAATAACACATGCAATATTACTCGCCTTTTGGATAACCATATCAGGTGTTCGTCCATCATCGTTTGGAATCAGAAGATTATTTCCCATATCAAACAGTTCAAATTTATATTGACCATCCCACATAGGGAGTTTAATTTTAAGTGTTGGGGCACGCGTAGTGTCAGGTTCTTGGGTTTCCTGATTCTTAGGATATTTAAGAATTGGATTCCAAAATGCCTCTACAACTTCACGACTTTGCGATTTTCCAAACCAGTCCTTGCTGTTTTCAACCGCATCACTTAGAATCTTGGATTCCATATCCTTAATCATGTTTAGCAAATCATTTGTAGCCTGTGACGCAAACTCTTCGCGAGGAAATTGTAGAGAAAGCGAATATGAATTACCATTAGGGTTTTCAAATACATTTACTCCCCAGTTCAACATAATTGGTGTAGAAACCATTAGCGAGCGCTTGGTATTTGAGTTAATAATGCCAATACTCTTGCCACCAACAGTATTGATCTTAACCTTGGTGTAAATCAAATCGGAGGCAGGAGTGAAATCGTTAGCAGATACGATAGCAGCCATGTTTGTTCTTTGCTTGTTTACAATATACTGGTGGGGTGTCTTTAAATCAATTTTATTTTTAATCGAGCACTAGCCTTAAAGTGCGAGTTGTATAATATGGACTTTCATATAAACATTACTTATATAATATATTTAAATAATAGTGATTGTAATGGAAAAATATTTCAAAGTTAACAATTATCCGATTCCATCAAATAAAAGGTGCAAAGAATCTGTAAAAAGCAAAAATTATTATTTATTGTATCAATATAATTTTACAATACCGCAAATAAAATCGGTTTTGAGGGAAAATAAAATACCACTTTCTAAATATAAAAAGAAAAAGGAGCTTCTTTATTACTCCATTAATATGTTGTATATTTGTAATCAAATTAAAAAAATACAACGTTGTTGGAGAAATCATTTTATCAAATTATTCAACAAAACTTTAGGCCCAAGCTTTAAAACCCGAAAATTATCAAACAATATTGATGATTTTTACACCGCAGAAGATGTAGATGAAATAGATTATTATTATTATTTTAGTTTTAAAGATGACGATGACTTTGTTTATACATTTAATATTGTTTCAATTCATTCTTTACTTGAAAAAAGACAAATGGAAAACCCTTATAATCGTAAAAAATTTTCAAATAATGTTATAAATGCAGTGAAAAATCGCATGAAATATAATAAAATATTAGGAAAAACAGAAGTTTTTGATGATTATAAGCCGGTAGAATTAACATTTGAAAATAAAGTTTCCAATATATTTAATCAAATTGATGAACTAGGAAATTATAGCAACGCATCATGGTTTCTAGAATTGAATTTAATTCAAACAAAACGATTTATATATGAATTGTTTGAAATATGGACTTTTAGAGCGCAATTAAGCAATCAAAGAAAAATTGAAATATGCCCGCCGACAGGAAACCCGTTTCACGGGGTACCAACAACTGCATATATATCAACTTCGGATTATCATAATTTAGAAACGTTACGTAAAATGAGCTTAGAAATTATGGAAAAACTAGTTTATCGAGCACATACCGAATCTGACAAAAATATCGGTGCGTTATATATTTTATCTTCACTGACTTTAGTTTCAATTAACGCACGTGATTCGCTGCCATGGCTTTATGCTTCTGTAAATTATATTAATTAGGTATTAAAACTACTTAAACACAAGCGCGCTTATATAGGTATAATAACAAACAACAATGGCAACCGCACCGACTAAAACTACTACCAAGAAAACTGCAACTAAGGCTTCCGCAAAGACTACTAAGCCTAGCAAGAAATCCGCCAAGGCTGCTTCAACAGAGACCACTCCTCCGCCTCCTCAGGTAGAGGAGAAAAACGTTGTTCCGGAGACTCAGACAGTATCGTCTGTTGCTCCGGAATCAGCTACCATTGAGAGTGCGCTAACCGAGCAGCTCAATACTCTTTCTGATAGCATTCAAGCTATGACCACTCTTCTTACCAAGCTTAAGGGAGACTACAAGCTTCTTGAGAAGCAGGTTCTCCGAGAGGCTCGCGCCATTGATAAAGTGAACGCTAAACGCAAAAAGAGCAAGGGGTCGCGCGCTCCAAGTGGATTTGTAAAACCGACCGCAATCTCCAAGGATCTTGCTAAATTCCTTGGTGTCGGAGAAGATACTAAAATGGCGCGCACTGACGTAACCAAGATGATTACTGCATATGTTAAGGAACACAAGCTCCAGGCTCCGGACAATGGCCGAAAGATTCTTCCAGACAAGAAGCTCATGGGTCTTCTCAACAGCAAGGCGTCTGATGAGGTCACATACTTTAACCTTCAGAAATACATGAAGCCGCATTTCATCAAGGCCGAGCAAGTCTAATCCAATAACGGCTTAAACCAATATAGTACATTAAATAAATTGATATCATAATATTACTTGCACTTTTGTGTAAATAATATTATTTATATTTTACATTCTTGAATACTTTTTATTCCGCCGAAGAGGCATTGTTATTATTTCCGTACATTTAAATTGTTCTTATTTTGTTTTGATTTGAATTTCTTGATAATTTGTTTCATTTCTTTAGTTGTTAACCGATTTCTCATACAATTTGGCATCATATCTGCCTTCTTTATAACTTTTCTAAGCAGTTTATCAGACGGATCAATAGTTCTCAACTTTTCAAAAGTGTATTTACTGTGCGATTCACAAGGAATACCATTTGCCATAAGCGTGTCGTTGAAGTAATTCTCTGTAAATACATGATAATATGTGAACTTCTTCTGAGTCAACGTTTTATCCTCTTTCAGATGTTTCATGGAAGCCACTGGTGCAAATTTATCCAAATGTGGTAAATACACACAATGATTATAGGTAAGATACAAATCGCAGATACACTTATAATCTGCACTCAATTCACTTCCACTTGGTATCTTATAAGGGTATTGTTTTCCATTATTTTCTTGCGAATACGTTTGCAAATCTAAAAATTGTAATGGTTTATTATCTTTATCTAATAATTTGTCTTTCTTTGGGTCTAACCTCTCAACATTTTTATAACCTTTTGTTGTTAGTATCTTGGTACCCTCTAAGAAACAAGGAATGTATGAACCAGATATTCCAACACCACCGCTTCCACCACCATCTAATGAATAACTCCACGAATACACATATTGTACATCGTTAAACGTATTATTTGTATCATAGAATGCGCTTATATCCACAAATACACCTAATGTGTTATTTATGCTCGCATCTACTGGTGCAACTGTAACTGATATATAGCTATTGCTACTGTCTATACTTTCAATTGACCGCGATATAATTGACGTATTCGCATTGAATGCCTCGATATCATTCAAGCTAATTTCAACTGTTGTACTAAAGACAAACGATAAATCTATATAGCTTATATCCGTTGTACCTCCATTACTTACTTGGCCGCTTGTAATTGTCAATGTAGGTGGATCTGGTGTAACTGCTGATGTTGAAATAATCTGTGAACCAAAAATGATTTTATTAATATTAGTTGCTTCATAAATATCATTCGAATACCATTTACCATCGCCGCTATCCGGATTATCTATGGTGCCGCCATTGTTACTACTTAATATGAAAACCCCTTCTCCATCCACAACTGTTGTATATTCAACCCCATCAATCGCAACAATCGCGAAATCGCCTACATTTGCTAATGGAATATATGTTGCCGACGGTTTGGTAGGATCTTCCACTAATGTACTCATATCAATCGGCTCGGTCTGATTAGACTTTACCATAACAATTTCTTCTACATCGGCAATTTGAACCTCTGCTGCCGCAGCCACAACAACCGACGATTTATCAATTTTCAATGTTTTCACACTTTCTGATGCTGTTGCAAAAATTTGGTCTATTAATTTGGTAAATACTTTACGATTTTTTATTTTAATTGCAGGCGGAAATGTAATCTTTGGCGGATCTATAAATGTAGGATTTTTCGTTGTAGTAGTATCATTATTATCATCATTGCTTTCACCTGTTTCAGAATCATCGCTAGTGGCAGCCGCAAAGGGACTTGTTGTATCGGGGATAGTAAATGCCGCAGAAATCACTAAGTCAATCTCAGAAGAACTCAATTTTTCATCCGCTGGAATATCCACATCATTTTCAAAAATTTGCTCTATCGCAGACGATTCTTGTTTTCTTGAAAAGAACTCATATGAGAACGCGAAAGTATTAGACTGACTATTTATATTACCCGCTCTATCAGTAACAGAATCATCTTTCAAAAATATATTTATAGAACAGTCTGTTGTATCGTCTAATGGCTGAATTGTCATTATAAAAGAACTTCCTGACGTATCGCTTAAATTAGAAATAACCGCATTTGATACAACAAAATCAGATAATTTCAAACCTTCAATTTCTTCGCTACTAGTAACAGATAAACTCAAACTTGTTAAATTTGTAACGCCGTCGTCATTTATAATAGATGAACCAATAGTAATTGCCGGTACAACTGAATCATAATTCCATTCAAAATTATAAGAAATGTCGTTTTCGTGTACGCCATTATGATCTACGTGTGCGTTGCCTTGAGGCAATGTTAGTCTAATCAGATCATCCGACGTTACTGAGGTATCAATTGTAACTTGATACATCGTTCCCGAACCACTGAATGATGATATTGTGCCATTGTATACGCTTAGACTATTTTGATCAAATACAACATTCGCTTGATCGAATGTTAATGTAAAATCTATTGACGAATTATTTGTATAGACTCCTTCATTTATTTGAGAACTTGTTATAACCAATTTAGGGATTGGTGGATTATACGTCCATGAAAATATATTAGATTCTATATTTTCTTCTCCTAAAGACGTCTTAACTGCTCCGCCAATAATAAATGCAGTTGTTGGAACTCCTTGCGCGTTACTTGTAATTGTAAACGTTTTAGCCGAACTATCTACATTGCTTATAGTACCATTTTGGTAAGAAATATCAGCATCTTCAAAAAGAACGATTGCTTCTGTCGTTGTCAGCGATATTGTAATTGAATCATTTGTAAATGTCCCATTATTTGTAACATCACCTGAAGATAGAGTTGTTAACAAATCATTGCTATCAAAAATCCAATCAAACTCATTTGAATCAGATACATTTTCGTTGCCCGCGCTATCAGTAATTGAATTTGCAAATATATAAACAGAAACAGTATCATTTTGCGTTGGATATAATTTTGCAGTATAAGATTCTTTCTTACTTGTTTCGCCCTTAAATCCCATGAACCCATGAAGTCCACACTGATAATATAGAGGCGATGGAGTTGTTTCATCAATTACAATCGTTGTTGTTGCTCCACTTGTACCCTGGCTATCCGTATATACAACACCACTTGTATAAAGCACGTCTTTTTCAGCAGTTGTATAAAATTTCAACGGATGTGTTGAATTGGTAGAATCTGATTGATCGAATGTATATGTTTGACCTACAATAAAATCTATTAACGGAGATTCTACCCCATTCAAATAATACCCGCTTCCACTACTTCCATTACCCGGTTGGTATTGATGAGATGCTGTTTTTGTTGCAACAGTAACATTAAAAGTTGCGGTATGATTCACAAATGTATTGGTTTTTGTCATCGATCCCAATACACCATTTACGACATTCGCATCATCATTTAGAACAAAATCATCCACTGGTTTACTCATTGTGAAATAAATATCAATATAAAGATCTGAAGAAGATGCGCCATTTGATATATCGGGCGAAAATATTTCCACCGTCGGTGGCACGTTATCATAATTCCAATCAAATGAAACTTCATTTTCATTGCTATTACCATATTGTTCCGTGTAACTATTTACGGGGACTGTAATATTTATATTTGATGTGCTATTTGGAGTTACTCTTATAGAATATTCTGTTGCTGAAATCGTTGTGAAACCTGACAAGCTCGCATCGCCAGTCACTACTATTGAAGATTCTGTAAAATCACTTGTATTCATTGTTGAAACGAAAGACAAATCCACAAACGAGACATTATTTGTCAATCCGGATACCTGCGAACTTGTCATAGAAATATTAGGCCGCGTATCATCATAATTCCAATTAAATGACAAATTACTTGAGCCAGTAATATATTTTTGAAGACCACGACCGGTTGTAATTAATTTATTAGATTGCAATTCAATAATTGGCGACGTCGGAAAGTACGTCTCTGTTTTTATCGTAAATGTTGTAAAAGTTGTATCTGTAGAAATATTTGTAATTTTACAGTTTGTTACATTAAAATAACTCTTATCAAAATTGTAAATACTTTCCGAAAATGTAAATTGCAGCCATAATTCATTTGAATTAATATTATCGCCAGCATTAATAGTATTTCCATTTGCATTATTTACTACAAGAGAACTTATAGTTAGATCTGCAGAATCGTAGCTCCATGTAAATACATTACTTGTGTTGTTCGTGTTTACTTTATAAATATTATTGAATGTTCGTGACACTATATTCTGTGGAATAAATACACTCGTTGATTCAGTAATCGATGACGAACCCAATTTAAATGCAATTTGAGTTTGAGATATTACAGAAATATCAAACACATAACCATTTACTGCCGAAACATCAAACTGTGAGAAAGTGGATTCTATACTGTTTCCATGAAGAACTTCTCCGCTAAATTCTAACAACATATTTACTTCTTGTACTCCAAAGTTCCCACCATGAGTCACATCGCTACTGGTAATTGTGATTTCAGGGGGCGTTACAGTGAAACTCCACGTCCATTCGAATACATTACTGGCTTCGTTGAAATCCGTTACAGTTTCTGTATTTGAAACGGTGTCTTGTAAAACTTGAATTGTACTCGCTTGCGAAACGCTTTCCGATTTGAAATCAAATGTATAATAATTATTTGATACCTTTGTAAAATTAGAAACAACCCCATTGGAAAAAGACAAATCGGCTTGCACCACATTCAAATTATTTGATGAAACATATATTGTCATTGAAACTGTTCCAAGATTTTGTGATTCGCCGTGGTTCAAATCCAGACTTGAAAATGTGATGGACGGGCGAGTTGGGGTGGTTGATGTGTCACTTGCTCCCGAATTCAGCGCAGTCCATTCAAACTTATTACTTGCTTTGTTGTGCTCTCGGGTCCACCAGGATGGAGGGGTGATCCCACTTTCAGTACGATCAGCAGCCAACGCCATTTCGCCAATAGAATGCATTGTATCTCCTACACCGCCTACATTTGAAGAAACCGATATTACATATGTTTTGTATGACTGTATATTTGAAAATGAAAAACCTAAGCAATTTGTCAGATTATTGACACTACTCGTATGATTCGTATTTGCTTGTAAAGTCACCGTATCCCAAACAGATTTGGATACTGTTCTAGAGTCTAGAACATCATAAGTACTACTATCAGTATCATTATATCCAGAAATGTTATTTGTTCCTCGTAACTCCCATGTTCCGGGTGCATGCTCGCTCCAACTCTGGTCCGTTCCAGTACCTGATACGCGTTTCCATAAAAAGTATTTGTTTATAACAGTTTCACCCGGAAACGTGAAATACAAGTAGTATGAAGAAACATTATTTCCATTGCTCGCATAAGAGCCCCAAGTGTCATTTGAATCGTTTAATGTTCCATTCCACATTGTTCTAAAATCATAGATTCCATCACTTCTATGACGATTTGAACCACCTGCCGTTCCTTGCGTGCCACCAGTTCCGTTTAATCCACCGCCACCTGCGAGCACAGTAGTCGTTGTGGGAGCTGAACTAAACGTAGCTTCTGGCGCAAACAAATCACTTACATCTCTATTGTATATAGTATCTTGCTCGATAAATATAGAACTTACATTTGACTGTTTATTGTAATCTGATGTATAAGTCAAGTCCCAAGTTGTCGGCGAACTTTGCGAAAATGCTGTAATTGTACCATTTGACGTAATGATATCGGATGATGATATATTACCATCCAAACCATCATCGCTTACAGTAAGCTTCAAATCTAATGTTGATTGGTCGAGCGAAGAACCGGACGCAACTTCGGCTTTTGGAAACTGAATGATTACAATGCCGCTACCACCCGAACCTGATGTGTAATAAGCTTCCGCAGACCCGCTTTCGCCCGGTTGACTACCACCACCACCCGAGCCAGTATTATCCGCACCATCACTCGCCAATCGCTTATAATGGGCTGGGTAATCTTTACCAGAAATGGCCTGAACCCATCCAGTTCTCCACAACATACCATCTCCACCAACACCATTAGAACCTCCTAAACCACGATTCAAATTTGTATTATACATACCAGTTGATCCACTGCCAGGTCCGTGCCAAGACGGGTGGTATCCCATTTGTGAACCGCCGCCACCTGCTGCTACAGTTAGTGTACTCCCACCAATGTCTATTTCAATACCATTTTTACCATTTACATGCGACCATCCAGTATCAGTATCATCGTCGTTATATATAATAGCACTTGCACCACCGCCGCCCATACCCATGATTGGCTTGTAATTAGTTGTTTGTAGAGCATCGCCGATCAAAGTATTACCATTATTACCACCAGCAACATACGATTGAGCTGAGATATCATATAATGTATTGCCTTGTGTCGCTGTTCCACCAGTGTATATGGTGTTATTTGAACTATTATTCCAAGGTCCAGAACTACCGCCGCCTGAACCACCACTTACTCCTGCAGCCTGGGAACCACTATCATGGTTTATTATATTACCGCCGCCTCCACCGCCATAGCCAATAGCATTTATGGTATTATTTACTAAACTAATTGGCGTGCCACTTTGTTTTATTGAACTATCTAAACCTGATTGCGAATGATAAATTCCATCTCCACCAATATTAGTTGGAACAACGCCACCACCCTGTCTCCATCCAACACCACCAGCACCCACTTCAATATTATATGTTCCTGCAGTTAGAGTCTGGTTTACAGCATAGACGACTCCACCAGCACCACCACCACCACCGGCCCAGAAACCACCACCACCACCACCACCAACAATAAGTATTTCAACATCTGTAGCGTCGCGGTCTATTGTTATTGAAGTTGTTCCTGTATTTGTAAAACTGTAAGCCTTGTATTCTTTTCCATTTTTGACAAAAGAATTAAATGTCATTTCTGCGCCATTGCCGTCAAGTATTTTAGACTCTGGTAATGGCGCACTGAATGTCAACGTTGGACGAGGAACTGGGATTAACGTCGTATTCGCAAAGTCATTGTCATTGAAATTGGAATTGATCGCATACAAATGACGCATTTCATATGATGTTAGCGCCTTATTGTAAATACGAATATTTTTCATTAATCCAGAAAATCCACGGTTTGCCGCATAACCGTATCCAAATAGTTGGTGTTGGCGTTTTCCGCCCACGATTGCGCGCGAAACTGGTAACGCATTGGACCGATATTTATTGACGTAATCTACCACTTCGCCATTGATGTAAAATTGTTTTACTTGTCCTTCTTTTATTGTGATTGCCATGTGGGTGTATTTTGGTGTTGTATTTGTTTCTGTATTAGTTATATTTACTACTACATTTTGAAGACCGTATTGTTGTGTAGTTACATTTGTTCTATTATTGTAAACAGTCAGATTTACCTCTGAATAAGTGCTTGCAGATGCATATCCTTGTCCCAGTGTTTTAATTCCAATATTTCCACCCACGTCAACTGCTTCAACAAGTATCATCTTATGATTATTGTCTGTGTAATAAATTATCCACTGATATGTATCTGGAACTTTGTATACGCCTGTAAAGGCTGCAGGTGACTGATACGCACCTTGAACATAACCCTCACTTATATCAATACTATCTAAACTTGTCGCATCTGGTATATCTACAACAGTATTATTTGCTGTTATACTAGTTATGGATTGAGTTGTAACGGTCGTTTCAGTATTTACAAGCGGTAGCCCTACCTCCAAACCCGCCTCCGAAATCGCCATTCCATTATCATCTGGCGAACCATAATAAAACCACGCACCAGGAGTCGTGCCATCGCGGAAAATGTGAATATCCGTGCTATCACTAGAAGTATTCAACGAATTGCTGTCGCTGAAATTAACCAATTGATCGTTACCATATTGGTTCCCACTTCTCATGGCATACATTAAAGAAATTGTTAAATCGCCGTCGCGAATTACATCTTCGTCGATAGACAAATATCCATTTTCGGAAATATCGTATTCATTTTTGGACGCATCGTAAGTTACAGTTCCATTCAGAGTGACCGGAATTTCGATATGGGATCCTGTACTTGTAATCATCGCAATTGTTTGGTCTTGTAATGGTGGCATCAAATCCATTTCCACATCAGTTTTCATAAATTTAAACATATTGCTTGCATGATTATTGTTTGTTGTAAACCAAGATGGTTTATCAGTCATATTATTGATTATGTTATCAAATAACGAACTTTCTGAGATTGATAATGTGCTTTCCACGTTTGAACTTGCTGGCGTAAAATCAAAACTCCAAGTATTCGTCGTATTGTTTGTAAAAATGCTGATAGTGCCATTTACAACATCTATATCACTTGAAGTAATATTGAGCGAAGAGTCCGGTGTTGCTGTAATCTCCATCGAAATGCTCGTTAATTCTGTATGATCGCCCGAACTAATATCACTTGAACTAATTACAAGATTTGGGACGACTTGCGAAACGAAATTTTTGTTATCTGTGTATTCATTTGTTATCATGTTTGTGTAAATTGTCGTTACTTCGCTCTGCGAAAGGACGCTGTCGTAAAAACGAACATTCTTCAAGTAACCTTTGAAGGCACTTGATTCACTTGAACCTGACAACGGGCCTTTACCGAGCAACTGAAGTGGTTGAGATACTCCGCTGATAAGCGCACCATTATTTGCCGACAAATTGCCACTCTTTTCAAGGACACCATTGACATACATTTTAAATCCATTTGTTTCATTGAGCGTCAAATCTTCGTTCATGGTGATCGCAATATGTGTGTAATTTGAACTGTTGTCGAATGTTGCTGATGGAACTTCCTTGATACTTGTTTCGTCTTCTTTGTAGAAAATGGATGCTTGGTCGTTTGGCGACGAATATATCGCAAAATCATTGGTGTCGTGGGCGTTTTGATTGAGTGGACTTGGGTATGGATGTCCGATGTATGCGATGATGTTTCTGACTGGTGGAGGTGCTGAATGTATTTTTATAATTATAATACCGCTACCACCTGAACCCGCTGGATAATAATTTCCATTATATTTTTGTCTATCCGACCAACCACCGCCACCAGAACCGGTTCCATCTAGACCACTCGTTGGAATACCCCGCTCATAGAACTGACTTCCAACATCGACGCCCCAATAAACATTTTGCCCATTATTTGCATCATAAACTACACCATCGCCACCTATACCACTACCACCTTTACCATAATTTACATCTGAAGCGTAATGAACACTAAGATGATGAGAATATTGTGCTCCTCCTCCACCCGCAGCCACAGTAATCCCTCCACAAATATCAACATAAATACCATCATCGCCATCGTGTCCGGAATCGTCATTTGCTGGACCCATACCGCCACCACCTCCACCACTTGTCCATCTTACTAATGATCCAGTACCTTTTGACGCATAGGTTGAGCCATCGGAACCACCTTTAATATAAGTTTGAGTTGAAACATCGTAAAATGTATCAAGTTGGGTAGGAGTAGCATTTGGTAAATTTGATAATATTAAATTTCCACCAGAATCAAAAGTATTGTAGTAAGATGGGGCACCAACACCTCCACTACTACCTCCGTTATTTCCGATGCCATTATAACTAGTTGAATAAACGGATCCTAACTCTCTTCTGCTACCTCCACCACCTCCACCATGTCCTTTCAACTCTTGTGTAACTCCGCCCATATCCATAGTAATAATACTCCCATTTGAATCTGATATATAACTGTCTTCTCCGTTATTTGATTCAACTGACCCCGCCGAATAATCTTGTCCTTGACCGCCTGCACCTACAAAAATATTATATGTTCCTGCGGTCATAGTTTGATTTACTGTATATACAACGCCACCTGCGCCACCGCCGCCGCCAAGCGCGTTACCACCCGCGCCACCACCACCAACAATCAAAATATCAACAGTAACGTCTTTTGTTAATGTGAGAGTTCCGTTTGTGGAAAAATGTTTTATTTCGCCATCATTATTAATTGTTTCCAGAACAGGTTGCTCGCCACCCGACTTATACATAAACGACATGGACATCGCATGTTCGCCGAATAATTGTCCTTCAATCGATGCATACCCGCTCAAATCGCCGGGGAAATAATATTCATTTGCAAAACGATTGTATGTTGCGTCGCCGTGTAAAGTGACACTTCGTTCTTCTTGAACTCCGCCCGATTTGACAAACGGGATTGTTTGGGATCTTACCGGATTAATTGTGGTATCTTTTGTCAGTTCCGAAAGTGAAAGATCTATTGGCGTATATTTTATTTCAAAGTCAACGTTTGATGTGATGGTGTTTGTGGAGAGGTCTACTGTGATGTTTGTGGATATGTCGCTAGTTGGTTGAGAAAGAATACTTCCATAAGGACCCATACTGTAAATACTATTAATTTCTGTCTCAGTTAGTTGACGATGCCATACACGAAATGAATATAAACGAGTTGCCTTACAAGCACCAAACCAATCGTTTTGTAGATTGTTTATGGTAAAATTATAGGTTTGGTTATTAAACATGCCTGGTATAGCGCTATTAGATTGTAAAAGAGAAAACTGTGGATAGTGTGTTCCATTTATGTAAACACCACGCTCTACATCAGTTGTAGAAGTAGGATACATGTATCCTACAATATGTAGTAATTGTTGTGTATTCTCTGTGATATATCCTGGATTTGTTAAACTTGTTCCATTATTCAGTTCATATGTTGTTCCATGAGTTGAACGATTTGCTGGCGGATGCATACCTATACCTCCAATATCTTCCTGATTTAAAATTAAATACATCGCATTTCCAGTATGCAAACCCATCAACCATCCCCAAGCACCTCTTTTTGGATCTGCAGAACTCGTTCCTGGTTCTGTACCATCTGCCGGCCAGGAATCAACATAAATCCACGCTTCGTAGGTAAGACCCTTTTGTCCGGTAGTCGTATAGTCATCCAAATCATTATAATGGTAATTCTTAGAAGCAGTGGGATAGTAAGGATATGCAGAGTTTTTATTATCTATAGTGTAATAATATTCATCGTTTGTAGTTGTTAAAGGCCAACTGGGGATATTCATATCATGTGATGTACCATCGGCAGTATACGTTGAAGTCCAAGTTGTTGTTGTTGATGTATTTGTATTCGCAATATATTCCATTTGTAAATCGTC
>ERZ887830.963-NODE-963-length-17007-cov-6.843676_pt1 | contig 17007 bp, 14 predicted proteins | sample MGYA00521101_ERZ887830 | MGnify/ENA primary metagenome ERZ887830 (study PRJEB32303, sample SAMEA104408592) | aquatic metagenome | biome: Marine water; feature: Pelagic; material: water | place: Baltic Sea | collected 2014-06-05T16:38:00 | depth 1,762 m ... | reverse complement strand
TTGGGCTAAAGCAGTCATTCATTAAAATTGCGGCGAAGGGCTTTTTGAGCCCAGAGCCACCAGTTTTTTGCAGCGCGGCGAATAGCTGCTTTGCCGCATCAGCCGACAGCCCAAATGAAGCGACATCGCTCTAGTGCCACCTCTCCAGCCATATCAAACATGAGTGGGCGACGGGACCCTGGGCCAATCTGGACGTTCCTTGATCTCGGGTGAGCGTGTTGGGATTGCCTTGCTGGCAGGTGTCACCCTTCAGTTCCAGCCAAGCACCCGTCGCGATTTGGGCTACACCCGGGCGTATACGCTCATCAACCCTGAGTTCCGCAAGACAGCCACCGCGTACGTTATGCAAGCGCAGAATTTGTCCGTCCATGAAACCGCGTTCCTCAGCGTCGCGAGGGTTCAAGGTTACCTGTTCGGCACCTTTCGGCCGATCCGATCTGCTGATCGCGCCATGGTCGAGTTGGCTGTGGAGCTTGTTACGGGGTTGGTTTGAGATCAGGTGTACCTGCCCCGGCTCTGCGCATCCCAACCACTCAACCGGTTCCATCCAAGTGGGGTGGCCCGGGCAGTCATCGTAGCTAAAGCTGGCGATGGTTTCCGAGAAGAGCTCGATCTTGCCTGAAGGGGTCGCAAGTGGGCATCCGACAGGGTCGCGGCGAAACGCCTCCAGCATGATGGTCGGTGCGTCTGGAACAGGCACCTGAACCCACCCCTCGTTTTGGAGGGTTGTCCAATCGGGCAGGTGGATACCCAGTTGCGCTGCGTTGGCACGGGAGCGGTCCCATAACTTTTGAACCCATTCGGCCTGGCTCCTGCCTTCGGTAAATGCCTCTTCAACACCCATTTCCGCCGCGATTCCGCGCAGGATTTCATGATCGTCGCGCGCCTGACTTATAGGCGGAATAGCCTGATCCATGACAACCTGAAACGGGTCTTTTGGTGTGAGTGCGATGTCCATCCGCTCCAGCGGAGTGGTACAGGGTAAAACGATATCCGCGTGCTGCGCCAGTGCATTCCAGCACCATTCATTGGCGATGATCGTATCGGGCTTTGCCCAGGCCCGGCGTAGGCGGTTCAGATCCTAATGGTGATGGAACGGGTTCCCACCTGCCCACCAGACCAGATGAATATCGGGACAATCATAGGAGCCACCGTCGTAGTCAAACACACCACCCGGATTTTCCAGCATCTCAGTGATGCGCGCCACCGGTATGAAATCGGAAACCGGATTCTGACCCTGCGGCAGAGACGCGTAGTTGATCTGTTGCCGGTTGAGGCCGCTGTTGTTCATGGCCGAATAGCCAAAGCCGATGCCAGTCCCCGGCAGGCCGATCTGACCCAGCATCGCCGCCAGCGCAATTGCCGCCCAGAACGGCTGCTCGCCATGATCCTGACGCGTGAGCGACCACGAGACGGAAATCATCGTGCGCGTTGCGGCCATGCGTTGGGCCAGAGCGGTGATCTGGCCGGCGGGGATTTCAGTGATCTCAGCGGCCCATTTCGGCGTTTTCGGGATACCGTCGGTCTCTCCGCGTAGATAAGTAGCGAACGGGCCGAAACCTTCGGTGTAGGTCTCGAGGAACTCCTGATCGTGCAGCCCCTCGTCCAGCAGCACAAAGGCCAGCGCCAGCATCAGGGCAACATCGGTATTGGGCCGGATCGGCAGCCATTCCGCCTCGATATCTTGCAGCAGATCGGATTGCAGCGGCGAGATGTTGACAAAGCCGACCCCGGCCGCATGGGCATCGAGAAGCCCTTGTTTCTGCACATGTGCTCCTGTGCCGCCCTGGCTGATCTGCCCGTTTTTCAGCGGCACGCCACCAAAAGCCACGAAGGTTTCGCAATCCGACGCGATGCTGTCCCAGCTCGTCATCGTGTCCAGGGGTTCGCGAAACGACCCAAGCACATGCGGCACCACCACTTCGGCCGCGGCGAAGGAATAAGTGTTGCGCGAACTGGTAAACCCGCCGATCAGATTTAGGAAGCGTTTTAGCTGGCTTTGCGCATGGTGGAACCGCCCAGCACTGGCCCATCCGTAGGAACCGGCGAAAATCGCGCTGTTGCCGTAGGTGTCCCGGACCCGGTTCAGCTCAGTGGCGACCAGTTGGTTGGCCTCCTCCCAGCTGACTTGCACAAATTTATCCTGACCGCGAAGCGCACCTTTCGTTCCGGGACCACCTTCCAGCCAGCTATTACGGATCATCGGCGCGTGGATGCGGGTGGGGCCATCAAGCACATCGATAATGCCATGACCGATGGCTGAGGGGTCTGGATCGTGCTCAAAAGCGCGCAGAGCAGTGACGCGCCCGTCTTCGACGTCCACGCGGTACGTCCCCCAATGGGTCGATGTTAGAAGGGGCCTGGTGTCTGCGGTCATGATCTGCTCCCCCTGTCGGTCCCTTGTGCCGCTCATACGACCTGGCTCGCCGGGGTCCCAGCCCTACGGAATTGCGCCAGCAAGGATTTCTGTTCGGCCTCAACTGCACCCACGGCCTCGTGTTTCACCGGCCCAAAGCCACGGATCTGGTCAGGCGTCTGCGCGAATTGCACAGCGAGGTCGTAATTGTGCGCATTGATCTCGTTCAGGACCCAGTCGATCATTCCGCGATAGGTGACAATCAGCTGTCGCTCCATCCGCCGCTCGGCCATGTATCCGAAGGGGTCAAGCCACCCGCCCCTGAGGATTTTCAAACGTGCTAGGACGGCCATGGCCGGTTTGATCCAGGGCCCGAAAGCACGCTTTCTGGGCCGTCCCGTCGCTGGATCGGTGCCCGGCAGCATCGGGGGGGCGAGGTTATGCATAACACGGAAATCCCCTTCGAATTGCTTGCTGAGCGCGTCTTGAAAGACATCACCGGACAAAAGCCGCGCAACCTCATATTCGTCCTTGTACGCCATGAGCTTGAAGAGATTTCTGGCCACCGCCACAGAAAACGCCTGCGAGGGGTCTGGATCAAGTGCCGAGACCTGTTCCACGACAGCAGCGAAGCTGCGCGCGTAGGTCTTCGATTGATAGGCCGTCAAGCGCCGTACCCTGTCGGCGACAAGTGCGTCGAGCGTCTCTGCCTCCGGCTTGGCGACGGCAGTATCTTGGGCCAGCTTTTCAGGGTCCACCGCCCAGGCACGTCCCCAGGCAAATGCGGCAAGGTTCAGCTCGATCGCCACGCCGTTCAGGCGGATCGCCTCTTCAATAGCGCCCCGCCCCAGCGGGATCAGGCCCAGCTGCCAGGCGGCCCCAAGCATGAACAGGTTTGCGCCGATGGAGTCGCCCAACAACGTCTCTGCGTGCTTTGTCGCACTAACCAGATGGCATTGCCCTTCTGGAACAGCGGTTGCCAGGCGTGCCTGCATGTCGTGCCCGGGCAAAGCGAAGTTGCGATCTTGCACAAAGCTGCCGGTCATCATCTCGTGGGTATTGGCGAGGATGTGACCGTCAGGCTTCATCAGGGTCAGCGAGAACGCTCCGGCACTGGTGAGCAAATCACAACCCAGCATCACATCCGCCCCCCCGGGGGCAATGCGGATCGCCTTGATCTGTTCGGAGCGTTCGGCCAGCCGGATATGCGTGGTGACCGCGCCGCCCTTTTGCGCCAGACCCGCCATGTCGATCAGCCCGGCCCCTTTGCCCTCTAGGTGCGCCGCCATCCCCAAAAGCGCCCCGATCGTGACAACACCCGTGCCGCCAACGCCGGTCAGCAAGATGCTAAGCGGCTGATTCAGCGACAGGGTCGGTGTCGGGTCGGGCAGGCCTTCGGGGATCGTTCCGGTTACATCAGGTTTGCGCAGGCTGCCCCCTTCGATGGTCACAAAGCTCGGGCAGAATCCTTTGAGGCAGGAAAAATCCTTGTTGCAGGCCGATTGATCAATTGCCCGTTTCGTGCCCAGTGCTGTGTCCAGCGGCAGGATCGCGACGCAATTCGATTGCACCCCGCAATCGCCGCATCCTTCACATACATCCGGGTTGATGACGACCCGCCGCGCCGGGTCAGGCGCCAAGCCGCGCTTGCGGCGGCGGCGCTTCTCGGTCGCGCAGGTCTGTATGTAAAGCAGAACGCTGACCCCTTCGACCTGTGCCAGTTGCGACTGCACAGACTGAAGGTTGCCGCGGTGATGGACCTTGGTGCCGGAAGGAAAACCTGAGAGACCGACCTCATTCGGCGTGTCCGCCACAACCTCGATCTGTCGGGCGCCAGCGGCGAGGACTTCGGCTGCGATCTGCGATGGTGGCAGACCGCCTTCATGCGCCTGCCCGCCGGTCATTGCGACCGCGTCGTTGTAGAGAATCTTGTAGGTGATGTTCACGCCCGCGGCCACGGCCGCGCGCACCGCCATGAGGCCGGAGTGATTATACGTCCCGTCGCCAAGGTTCTGGAACACATGAGCGCGCTTGGAGAACGGCGCCTCACCGATCCAATTCGCCCCTTCGCCGCCCATATGGGTGTAGCCTTCGGTTGCGCGGTCCATGGATTGGCTCATCCAATGACAGCCGATACCGGCATATCCGCGCGCGCCCTCGGGTAGAACAGTGGAGCTGTTATGCGGGCAGCCTGCGCAGAAATAAGGCGTGCGCGACACGAGAAGCTGTGTCACGTGCCTGTCGGCCGCCGTGTCGAGCGCGCGACTCTCTGCCTCAAGCCCCGGAATGCGCGCCGCCAAGGCGCGGGCGATCATCACCGGGTGAAGCGCGCCATCGGCTGGAAAGAGGGGCTGACCGCTTTCATCTTTCTTGCCAAGAACCGGGGGCGCCCCGTGCGTGCCATAAAGGCTCTCGCGCACCTGACCTTCGATCAGGCCGCGCTTTTCTTCCACGATGATCAGCAGATCGAGGGTTTTGGCGAAGTCCTCCAGGCCCTTCGCTTCCAGCGGCCAAACCATGCCAACCTTATACGTCGCCACGCCAAGCTCTGCGGCCCTGGCCTCGTCAACGCCAAGACTATGCAAAGCTGATTGCGTGTCCATCCAGCTTTTGCCTGTGCTGACGATCCCGATCCTGGGCATGTCGCCGCCAGACCAAACGCGCCTGTCCAGACCATTTGCCCGCGCATAGGCTTGCGCCGCGTCGAGCTTCCAGCGGTGCAGCCTGCGTTCCTGTTCATGCCGGTCATCATTCGCGCGGATGTTCAACCCGCCCGGCGGGAGCGAGATGTCCGGCGACAGAGCCGGCGGCAGATCGGCGGGAAGCGCCACCGACCCGCTGCTTTCCACGTTGTCCTTGACGCATTTGAGCCCGACCCAGAGGCCCGAATACCGGCTCATGGCCCAGCCGTGCAGGCCGAAATCCACAATCTCCTGAATATTGGCCGGGTTCAGCACCGGCATCATTGCATCGACAAGCGCATATTCGCTCTGATGACAGGTCGTCGAGCTTTCGCAGGTGTGATCGTCTCCCAGAAGGGCCAAAACACCCCCCTTTTCGGCGCTTCCAGCAAGATTGCCGTGCCGGAACACATCGCCGGTGCGATCCACGCCGGGGCCTTTGCCGTACCACATCGCAAAGACACCCTCCTTGGTGCCTTCACCGCGCATGGCCGCCTGTTGCGTTCCCCAAACCGCCGTTGCCGCCAAATCCTCATTCAAGCCCGGTTGAAACACAACGTCCGCAGCGTCCAGTGCTTTGCGCGCCGAGCTGAATTGCTGATCCAGGCCGCCAAGCGGCGATCCGCGATAGCCTGTGACGTAGCCTGCCGTTGAGAGGCCTGCAGCACGATCCCGTTCGGACTGGATCAAGCAGAGTCTTACCAGAGCCTGCGTGCCGGTCAGATAGACCTGATCGACAGACAGATCATATTTGTCGGACAGCGCGACGTTTCTCAGACTGGACAGATCGTTCAACATTGAAGCCTCCTTGGGTCGGAACCTGTCATCGGTTCCAGAACCTCTCCCGCACAATGGCGGATCGCGGCCCATCTGAGGTCTCGACAGTGAATTTAGTTCCAGGCTGCCAGTGGCTCCGACCGATGAGACCGATCGCGGCGTTGCAATCATAGGACCAGGCGCGACACGCGGAGGAGATGCGCCCAACAGTCTCGCCCAGCTCACTTACGACACGCCAAAACTCGCGCATCGGCGGCAGCGGGCCGCCTGAGATTTCGATTGGCCGTATCTGCCGCATTGGTTCTTGCCCTTCGCGCAAGGCCCGCCAGCCAAGGCACCCAACGTCCCGCGTCATTTCGCAGAATTTGCCGAGTCCGGCCTCGAAGGGCGTCATGTCGGGGGTGATGTCGGACAGGTATGAGAGCATCCCGGATTCGACCCGCTCCGACTGACATGGGGATCCGGCCTGCACGTCCAGATCGCTGCCCATCGCCATGAGCTGATCCCATAGTGCCGACGCGCCCACGCGACCTTCGAAATAGAGCTCAAAGCCGCCTTGCGTGGAATAGCCGGAGCGCGCCAGCAACATCGGCACGCCGTTCACGTCCATACGCTTGTGGCGGAAAAAGCGGATGTTCATCACGTCGTCGCCCCAGACCCTGCGCGCGAGTTCAGCGGCTTTGGGGCCCTGGATGCCCAGCGGCCAGACATCTACCTCATCAACACAGACATCAAGCCTCATTGCCGCGGCCACACCTTTGAAAAAGAGAATCAAATCGCTGTCCGCGATAGACACCCAGTAGTGATCTTCATCCACCTTGATCAGGACCGGATCGTTGGTCATGCCGCCTTTTGCATCCACGGTTGGGATGTAGAAGCATTGATCATCCGCCATCTTGTCCAGATCGCGCGGCGTCGCCGCCTGAGCCAGACGTTTTGCATCCGGACCGCGCAACTCGATTTGCCGCTCGCACCCAACATCCCAAAGTTGCACGGCAGATTTCAAGTGGCGGTAGTCCTCTTCCGGGCTTTTGAAGTCAGCCGCGATCAGGGTGTGGTTGTAGCTTGTGTAATTGTGGCCGCCCGCAGCATGCGAGCGTGGCCAAAATGGTGAGCGACGCAAGCGGACGGACACCGGCGTTGTGACGATTGTTGTGTTGGTGTCGAGCATTATCCTAGATCCGGTGAAAGAGGTTTCCTTTTGTATATATTAGATATAATATATTTTAAAACGCAAGCCAAAACTGGAGCGCAGATATGAATCCGAAGCTGACAATACCCGATCTCGCGGCAAAGAAACGGGCTGGCGAACGCTTGGTTATGGTCGCTGTCGGGGAGGCTTTGACCGCGACCTGGGCAGAACGTGGAGGCGTCGACATTGTCGGTGTTGGCGACAGTCTGGGCATGACGTTGCACGGCCATGAAAACACGCTGGCCATGACAGTGGATCAGATGATTGACCATTGCAGGGCAGTGCGGCGCGGCGCACCAAACACGCTGTGCATCGTCTCTATGCCCTATGGATCTTATGCCACGCGGGAGATCGCCGTGAAGAATGCGGTGCGCCTGATGAAAGAGGCCGATGCGGATGCTGTGAAACTGCAAGGCGGGAGTGAAATGTTCGATATCATAAAGGCGGTGGGGGACGCCGGCGTGCCGGTGATGAGCCATGTTGGGCTGTTGCCGCACCGCGTCCATGCGGCGGGCGGTTTCAAAATGCAGGGCCGGACGGCGGAAGCGGCACTCAAGATCATCGACAACGCCCGTGCCATAGAAGACGCCGGGGCCGTCGGCTTTGAAATCGAGGCGATGCCCTATGAGGTTGGCAAAGCGGTTGATGAGGCCGTCGATATCTTCACCTTCTCTATTGGCGCAGGCTCTGCAGGGACCTGTCAGCTCTTGAACGGATATGACCTCATCGGTGCCTTCGACAGTTTCAAACCGAAGTTTGCCAAGCGCTATGGGAACATTGCTGAGGTCGCGACGAACGCCTTTGAGTGTTATGCCGAAGATGTGAGATCCGGCCGGTTCCCCGATGCTGATCATACCTACACAATGAATGCTGATGAAGCGGCACGCTTGGCCGAAGCCCTGAAGCAAGATGCCGCGCCGCATTAAAAGGGCGCGGAATGCTATTGCAAGAGCGATGATGTAGATATTATATATCGCAACTGTAGTATCAAAGCATGGGCGATCCCTTGACCAAAAAGACATCAAAACTCCTCGAGCCTGACAGCCTCGTTGACAAACTTGTCGCCGCGATCCGCGATTCCATCATTGCGGGCGATCTCGAAGCAGGCGCTCACATCGGCATCAAGAAGATTGCGGATGAATACGGTGTCAGCATGATCCCGGTCCGCGAGGCCCTTGCCCGTCTGCTCGCATCGCGGCTTGTACGCGCCGAGGCAAATCGTGGCTATTTCGTCGCCTCAAAACCCTCTCGTTCCGATTTTTTCGAATTCGTCGAGGCGCGCGAATTGTTCGAGACCTCCGCCGTTGCGCGCGGCTTCGAAAAGGCCACGCCAGAGCATGTCCGCAAGCTTCGGAAACTGAATGAAAAAATGCGCAAGGTCGCAAAGGCGGGCCGGGCCAACATGATGGTCGAATGGGGCAATCTGAATGCCGAATTTCACAGCGTTCTGGTTGGCATGGCCGAAAATGCCTACCTGAGTGAGCTCTACGCTGACCTCTCGTTTGGCAATATGCACTTCCAGTTGGTGCGCAACTACCCTACTGAAATCATAGGGTTGGATTTGCTGGTCGCACAGCATGAAGAGATGATCGACGCGCTTGAGAATGCCGATCAAAGCGGGCTCTTGTCCTGCCTATCGAACCATATTCGGAATCTGACAAAAGCCGATTGACGCACAACCCGCCTGCTGGAACACCATCCTTATTGTAATAGATATTGCAAAATATTTATATATTATATATAATTTCTTGTACTTGGGATTAATAGTCAGGGATATCGTGCATGTCTGTGAAAGAGGCGAAAGATCGCATTGCCGAGATCCTCGGTAACAGGCTGGCCGCCACCCGGGCCGTCAGAGCCGAGCACGCCCGAAACGAAGCGCATTTTCCGGAAGCTATGCCCGACGCTGTTGCCTTCGTCAAAACCACGCAGGAAGTTTCGCAGGTCTTGGCGGTCTGCCACGAAGAGGCCTGTCCGGTGACCGCGTGGGCGGCAGGGACTGCGCTGGAAGGTCAGCATCTACCGACGAGGGGCGGCCTCGTGCTGAATATGATGGCAATGAACGCAGTCATGGCAGTGAGCCCGGAAGATATGGATGCGGTGGTTCAGCCGGGTGTGACTCGAGAGCAGCTCAATGAAGACTTGCGCGCGACGGGGTTGTTCTTCTCGGTTGATCCTGGGGCCAATGCGTCCATGGGGGGCATGGCCGCCACGCGCGCTTCGGGAACAACGGCGCTGCGCTATGGTACGATGCGTGACAATGTCAGTGCGCTAGAGGTGGTTCTGGCGGATGGACGGATTATTCGCACAGGAACCCGAGCTCGCAAGTCATCCGCCGGGTATGATCTGACAGGTGCATTTATTGGATCCGAGGGCACGTTGGGGGTGATCACCCAGCTGACCGTGAAACTGCATGGCGTACCCGAAGCGATCTCGGCTGCCTCCTGCGCGTTCGCATCTGTCGCGGATGCTGTGCAAGCGGTCGTGACAACAATCCAGATGGGCATCCCCATCGCCCGAATGGAGCTTTTGGATGCGGGGTACATTGAAGCCCTGAACGTACGGTTCGGGCTCCAATTGCCTGACACGCCGCATCTGTTCCTCGAGTTTCACGGCTCCGATGATAGCGTGCGCGAACAGGCAGAGACGGTCGGCACGATTGTCACAGACTGTAATGGGACCAACTTTTTCTGGAAAACCAGAGCGGAAGACCGAAACGCACTCTGGCAGGCACGGCATGGTGCCTATGAGGCTATGGGCGCGATGCATCCCGGTCGTCGATCTGTCGTGACGGATATCTGCGTGCCAATCTCGCACCTGCCTGACATGATCGAGGCGGCGCGCTCCGATATTGACGGGTCGACCATACCAGGGGCCATCATTGGGCACGTGGGGGACGGGAACTTCCACGCCCAGCTGATGGTGCAAGACGGCAATATGGAGGACCTGAAGATCGCCAAAAATCTGGCCAACCGCATGGCGCAGCGCGCATTGGACGTGGGCGGCACGATCTCTGGTGAGCACGGGATCGGACAGGGCAAGCGCGACCTGATGGAAGCAGAACACGGGGCCGCTTGGGACGTGATGGGCGAGATGAAACACATGTTCGACCCAAGGGGCATTTTGAATCCAGGCAAGCTCATCCGCGATTAAGGCATCAATCATGCATTTGGTGCACGCAACTGCAGAGATCTGGTGTTGACAATTATATATTATATAGTATTTTACTTCCATGTAACGAGACAGGAGGAATTCATGTCAAAGCCAGCGATCGATGCAGATCCATGGGTCCCTCCAAGTCTCGAAGGAGTGCATATCGAGCGAAAGAAGCTGAAGGGATTTATGCGCCGCAGCGATACGATCCCCCTGATACGCCTTCTGCTCAGCGTTTTATCAATCAGCTTTTACGGCTGGCTTTACTACATCTCTTGGGGGACTATTTGGGTTGTTCCGACAGTAATACTCTTCGGCGGAACGATGTCGCTTTTTGCCTATTCGCTCAGCCATGAATGCGCCCATGGCACGGCGTTCAAATCGCGTTGGCTGAACGAGACGGTTTTCTGGTTCTCGTCCACCTTGTTCGGCCAAGAACCTCTCTATCGCCGGTACAGCCATGCCGAACACCACACATATACTTGGTTCTGGGAAAAAGACGCCCAGATGCCTTTCACAATCCGCCAAAAGGTCAACCTGCTGACATATCTGCGCTGGTACACGTCGCTGGAATATCATTATCTCTTTATCAAGATCGCGCTGCTGCATGCGTTCGGTAGATTCTCCGCCCGGACCCGCGAGTTCACGCCGGAAACCGAGCTCTGGCCGATGCAGCGCAACTCGATGATCTTCGTTGGCATCTGGGTCGTCGCTGCGGCAGTCTCGGTCTACTTCCAGTCTATGGCGCTGGTCTGGTTCTACGTCATCCCCAAAATCGTCGGAGACATGATCAACATGACCTATGTCGGCACCCAGCATTTCGAGATGGCCGAAGACGATCTAAACCTTGCGCACACCACGCGCTCGATCAAGCCGAACTGGTTCATCGATCTCTATTACTGGAACATGTCCTACCACATCGAGCATCACTTTGCCCCGACGGTGCCGTTTCACGCGCTGCCAAAGTTGAACGAAGAGATCAAGGACAAGCTGCCGGAGCCGCAAGGGGCGATCCCGATCACAATCGATGTGTACAAGGCGATGCGCAACCGGCACCTGAGCATCGAGAAAGATGCGCTGGAAATGCCCACAAGCCACTAACTATCAAGACGGGAGATCGGTATGTCGAGCAATTGGGTTCTGGCCTGCGCCGCAAATGATGTCGACGAGGAAGATGTGCTGGGCGTTGAGCTCAACGGTCAGAAACTGGCTGTCTACAATACGCCCAAAGGTTTCTTTGCGACCGACGGCATCTGCACCCATGAGGTCGCGCAACTTGAGGACGGGCTGGTGATCGGCACGGTGATCGAATGCCCACTGCACCAGGGACGCTTTGACGTCACAAACGGCAAAGCCCTCTCGGCGCCTGTATGCGTTGATTTGAATACCTACCCAACGAAGGTCGAGGACGGCGATGTCTATATCGACGTCCCAGCCTGAGCGATGTTGGGTTCGCAGATGCGCCCGATGCCCCGATTTCCAGCTCTTGGACAGCCCTCGACATGAGACATGTCGCGATTGTCGGCGCTGGTCTCGCGGGCTTTTCCGTCGCGCGCAGATTACGTGAACTGGACTATACAGGGGCTATCACGCTTTTTGGCGATGAAGGTGCCCTGCCGTACGATCGACCGCCGCTCTCCAAGGGATCCTTGAAGGCCTCTGTGGATGCGTCCGGTGCTACCCTGCGCCCATCAGAGTTCTTTGAGGAAAACCAGATCGCTCTTCGTCCAAGCGAGCCTGTTTTGGGCATCGATACGACGGCGCGAACGTTGCAGCTACGAGGTGAAGCCTTCGCCTTTGACGCACTGGTATTGGCAACTGGCGCCACGCCACGCGCATTGCCCAATGCCATAATCCGCGGTTTGCACGGCGTCCACGGCCTGCGCACCCTCGCCGATGCACAACGCATTTCGCAAGCTTTCGGAACGGCGCAACACGCTTTGATCGTCGGCGGTGGATACATCGGGCTAGAGGTTGCGGCCGCCGCGGCTGAACGCGGGCTTCGCGTGACCCTCATCGAAGCGGGTCCCCGAATTCTGGGGCGCGTCGCCGGACCGCCAACAGCCGATGCCATCCGCGCCGCGCACAAGCGTAAGGGTGTCGACATCCGTGAAGGTGTAGGTCTGTCAGCGTTCGTTGGAACTGACCAAGTGAAGGGTGCAATATTGTCAGATGGCGCGCATGTGGCTGCGGATTGCGTGATCGTCGGAATAGGGATTGATCCGAACGTCACGCTCGCCAAATCAGCGGGGCTGGCGACAGAGAACGGCATCCTTGTCGATCCAACCTGCCAGACATCCCAGCCGGGCATTTGGGCCGCCGGGGATTGCGCAGCCTTCCCGATGGCCGATCAGATCACTCGGCTGGAAAGCGTCGGCAACGCCATCGAGATGGGAGAGGTCGTTGCCGCAAACATCATGGGCCAGTCGCGACCTTATGCACCGACGGCCTGGTTCTGGTCCGATCAGTTCGACTTGAAGCTGCAGATGGTCGGCCTCAGCCCGGGATACGATCGGATTGTGACCCGTCCTGGCGTAAACCCAGATGCAATATCGCACTGGTACTACGCAGGCGAAAGACTGCTCAGCGTGGATATAATCAATGAGCCCAAAACCTATATAATCGCCAAACGCCTGATCGAGACGGGCAAATCTCCGCCACCTGCACAGATAGCTGATCAATCTGTCAATCTGAAAGTCTTGCTCAAGTCTTGAAGCGCGTCCATTCTGGTTGGATCGACCTGCCGAAGATGCCCCAGACTATCGGAAGCCTGTAATCTGCGAAGGCAGATAAAGCGCGATCTGCGGGAAGATCAAAATCAGCACAAGCGTCAACAACTGCAGCCCGATAAATGGAATGACGCCACGATACATGTCAGCCAAAGTGATTTCCGGTGGACTAATGGCGCGCAGATAGAAAATCGCTGGCGCCATCGGCGGCGTCAAATAGCTGGTCTGAATCATCACCAGAAAGAGGATGCAGAACCACACCGGATCGAAGTCCAGTGACGTGATGATCGGCATCGAGATGGGGATCATCACCAAGACGACCGACACCAGATCCAGCGCGAAGCCCGAGATGAAGGCGATAAAGAGGATCAATAGCAATGTATGCCACGGGGTCAGGTTTGCTGCGTCCAACAATGCCCGCACATCGCCAACGCCCCCCGACGCGATGAAGACACCGGCAAACATGCTGCCCGCAAGCAGGATGGTCAGCATCATCACCGTGATCCGCACGGTCTTTTGCGCCGCATCGCCCAACACCTGAATGCTCAATCGCCTGTTCATCAGGGTCAGCAATGTAGCGCCAACAGCGCCACAGGCTGCCGCTTCTGTCGTCGTCGCAAGGCCCATCAGGATTGTTCCAAGAACTGTGAAGATCAGAAAAAGCGGGGGTAGCACGGCAAAAACAGTCATCCGGATCATCGTCAACAAAGGCACTTCCGGGCCTTTATCGGCCATTTCACGAGGGGCAAGCGCCGGATTCAACGCACATCTGATTACGATGTAGAGAACAAAAAGCATCGCCATCAGAAGACCTGGGAAAAGCAGACCGGCAAAAAGATCCCCCACAGACACATCCGCGATCGGTGCCAGAATGACCACCAATACTGACGGCGGGATCACAGTGCCAAGCGATCCGCCTGCGCAGATTGTGCCCGCGATCAGCGACTTGTTGTATCCGTACTTCATCATGATGGGGATCGCCAAAAGCCCGATGACGGTTTCCGTGGCACCCACCACCCCGCTGGCCGCAGCAAAGATTACTCCCAGCAAAACCGCCCCAACGGCAAGGCCTCCAGGCAGGCGACGGGTCCAGAGATAGAGCGCCTCGAACAGTCTCTCTGCAATTCCAGCGCGTTCAAGCATGCACCCCATGAACACAAAAAGCGGGACCGCGGCGAGGATGTAGTTTCCGCCTACATCCTGAACTTTGGAGACGAACTGAAACACCGCCTTGTCGCCGAAGCGGATGAACCCGAACACCAACGAGACGGCAAAGAGCGAATAGGCGACCGGTATCCCGACCAGCAGCAACACCAGCAAGGCCGGAAACATGAGAAGTGCGATATCCATCAGGAGGTCCGCTTGGCCACATGGCCGGTTATGAGTGTGCAGAGCGCATTCAGGATGTCGGCGACAATCTGAGCGGCAAAGAGCATGAAGCCCAGCCAGAACGTCAACCGCGCAGGCCAAACCACCGGGTTCCAGATGCTCTGACCCGATCGCTCGCCGCTGTTCAAGGCTCGCTCGAAGTAGTCCCAAAGGCCAAAACACAGCCAGATGACAAGTGGTGCGATCAGCAAGAGGCCAATCAGATCCACAAGCGCCTTCTTACGTGCCGAAAACCGATGATAGAACAGATCGACTCGCACGTGGCCATCGGTCTGGCTGACATAGGCAATGCCCAGCAGGAACAGTGCCCCCATCTGCATATAGGCTGCTTCGTAAGCCCAGATCGTGGGCCGCGCGAAGACATATCGGGAAACGACCTCCCACAGCATGGACCCGGCTAGCGGGACGATGAGCCAGGCAACCACCTTGCCGGTGCCGCAAGTTACAAGATTGATCAGGCGAACGATGGTGAGCATATATGCAGGATCCCGGACGGCCGGCTTGAGATATCAGATACAGGCAGAGATCAAGGGTGCCGATGAAAATCGGCAAGACCCCTGTCCCAAAACCCTCTTGGTCACTGTGTGGGCTTGCTATCGCGATACTCATGCGCGTTGACCCACCGGGCTTGGAAGGCGCGCTGGTCTTCCAGAACTCGGGTGAACCAGCCTCCAAGCTCTGCGGCATTCGCATCTTCCCACTCAGTGGTCAGTTCCGCAACTTTCGCCAGAACCTCGTCATCGACGGTCACAAATTCTGAACCAGCCTCCTCGAAAAATGCGTAGGCATCGGCATCCGCGTTCCCCGTCCGCTCATACACGCGGTGCGCCTGAATATAGGCCGCATGTTCGATCATGTTCTGGTTGTGTTCGCTGATCTGATCCCAGGCTTCGGTATTGAAGCTGCATTCCATTACGACGGTCGATTGGTGAAAACCGGGAAGAACGATGTAGGGCGCAACTTTATGGAAGCCCGAAGACTGGTTGAGTGACAGCGCCGACCATTCCACGGCGTCCACGACACCGCGCTCGAGCGCCTGATAGACCTCGGCACCCGGCGTCACAACGGTCGCGACACCCAGACCCGCGGCAATTTCAGACCATGCGCCAGCGGTTCTCAGTTTGAGCCCGTCGAAATCGCCGACGCTTTGGACGCGTCTGCTTGAGAACATCCCGCCTTCCCGCGGAATGTAGGCACAGGGGAATGCGACGAGTTCGGCGGTTTCCATCCGGTACTCGCGCCACATCTCTGCACCACCACCCTGGCTGAGCCAATGCTGCATCTGATCTGCGGTCAACCCGCCGGGACGCCCGCCGAACAGAACGGTTGTCTTGTCCGCCCCGTATTCGTAGCCAATGAAGGTGTGACCGGCTTCGGCGACACCGTTTCTGACTGTTTCACCGACCTTTAACGGGCTTCCCAAAGTGCCCGCGGTGAAGACTTCGATCGTCACCTCGCCATCGGTCATTTCACCCACCAGATCAGCAAAGCCTTGCGCCCACTCCAGCGGTGGACCGCCGCCCCAAGAAGTCGCCATGCTGAGCCTTTGCTCAGCGAATACACTCCCTGCAGCCAGAATGGATGCCGACAGAGCGAATGCCATTAACTTATTGAATTTTATCATGTTTTTCTCCCATGAAGCTTGTGCTGCCGAGTCTTCCGGCACAGTCTCGTCCAAAACAGCTTACCCGGGAGAGTTATAATGTCAATATTATATATAATATGCAAATTGCTTTTTATGACTTTCCTAAGAACCAAAGAGCCGGAGACATCCATGCCCGCCCTGACGAGCGCTGTGTTAACGCGTTGGAAAAAGGGTCACCTTTTCGCAAATCCGCAATCGATAAGCGAAGTTTGATAGAATGCCAGCGTCTGGCTTGAGCCGCGCTCGGTGGGAGGCCAATTACCGTATGCTCCAAGGCAAGCCATCAAATGTCAGACAGAGGCTCGGGGAGCAGGCTGACACCTCGCCCTTCGCAAAGAGGGTCATTTTGAGTGAATCAAAACTGATGGAGGCAGGTAATACTGCGTTGGCTGCGATGGAGAGCACCCGTCCGAAACCGGGACTTGAAGTTGTTGCCGCATTTTTGCGGATGGTCTTTTCGCTGACGATCCCTCGTCGCGCAGCAGGAAATCAGGACCAACCGACTTTCCAGCTGCTCATCTAGCACAGGAATTTCTTGATGCGGCCTTGTTCGGACTGACACTTTTCGCCGGTTGGAACGGGTAACCGGACATCATCAATCTCTTTGACTCGGCCATCGCAGAGGGCTGCCGGAACAAGCCCTTACCGGTACTCGATGCTGCGCCTCCAGGACCGGTCAAGAGCGGTGACTGCATCGAGTGCAAGGTTGATCTGTATACGGATCAAACGCCGCTTTCGGCGATTAGGCACATAAGCTTCGGCACTTATTCGCAAGTGACGGGGTTTCGCCAAGGTGTTGCAGAAAACTGGTTCGCGCTGCGTAGGAGGAGTTGAACAGAAACGACCTTTCCAAAAGCAGACTTTTAAGGTCAATTTGTCAAGGTCGGGTTTGTCCGCATAACAGTCGTTGATGCTTAGCCTAAGCAATGTCTGCTTCCTCAGTTGGTGCTGGCAAACAAAACCAACGTCGAATGAATTTACAACGCTAACACTAAAGGCCCGTGGTCCGAGACGCGGGGCCCTATGATAGGGGGGGCGGTCCATGGACCTGAGGTGAGCCTGGCGCGTTTCATCTGTTTGGATTG
>ERZ887830.960-NODE-960-length-17019-cov-7.548986_pt1 | contig 17019 bp, 20 predicted proteins | sample MGYA00521101_ERZ887830 | MGnify/ENA primary metagenome ERZ887830 (study PRJEB32303, sample SAMEA104408592) | aquatic metagenome | biome: Marine water; feature: Pelagic; material: water | place: Baltic Sea | collected 2014-06-05T16:38:00 | depth 1,762 m ... | reverse complement strand
TAGTAGATATATTTTATATTAAATTTTTTTATTAAATAAATTTAACTAAAGGAAATAAATATGTATGTAATGTTAACTCAAAAACTGAGCAAGGGTTTTGTTTCATGGAAAAATATGTTGCATGATAATAAAGATAAACTAGAGCAACATGGAATGACTTGTATTTTTGCTAGCTCACTTAAAGAAGATGATAACGATATGAAAGCTATTATTCATTTTGAGTCACAAGAGGGAATGATGGGATTTAAAAATGATACTGAACTAGCTAAAGCAAGAGAAGATGCTGGAGCACTTACTGAAACTACAGTTATGACACCTTTATCTGAAGAGGCTGTTGTAAATTTCCCAAGCGCAATCTAAAGAAAGTAGAATAATTATGAGTATAGTAGTAACTGCAAAATTTTTTCCCCAATCAGATAAAGTCAATGAAATGAATGATTGGTTTAAAAATAATCTGTCAAAAACAGAAGAATATGAAGGCTGTCAACTGATAAGAGGTTGCCATAATGAAGAAACTAATGAAGTACTGTTATATGAGGTCTGGGATAGCCAAGACGCACACCAAAAGTATGTAAATTGGAGAGTTGAAATTGGTGATATTCCAATGTTAGTTGGTTTATCCACTAAAGAACCAGAAATTATTTATCACAAAGAAACATATTAGTAAGGATTAAGACTATGAATAATTATATTGTAACACATAAATTTAGATCTATAGAAATGAAAGAGGCATTTGCTAAAGCTGGTGAAGGTATGTCTGACGAAGATCAAATTAAAGGAATGACAGGCGACAATGCTGCATGTCAAATGAGTTGGACTACGCCCGGCGATTCACTTTCAATGTTTTGTTTTTGGAAGGCTAATAGTCCTGATGATGTTAATCAAATGTTAGCAGACTATAATGAGTTTTTTGAACCTCATCAATTTGAGTTAACTGATGAGCCATTTAACTTTGTTAGATAATAACTAATTTTTTTAAGCACAAAAAAACCCGGCTTAGCCGGGTTTTTATTAAGCAGTAAAGCTTGGGTTACATCATGCCGCCCATGCCGCCCATGCCGCCCATGCCGCCCATATCAGGCATTGCAGGAGCCGCAGAAGATTTATCTTCTGGTGCATCAGCAATTAATGCTTCAGTTGTGATAAGTACACCGGCTACTGATCCAGCATTTTGTAAGCTTGTTCTTACAACTTTTGTAGGATCAATAATTCCAGCCTTAAACATATCAACGAACTTATCATTTTGTGCGTCATATCCAATTGTAGCAGACTTTTCTTCTTTAAGTTTACCAACAATAACTGGACCATCAACACCAGCATTATTTGATATTGTTCTAATTGGAGCTTCTAATGCTCTTCTTACAATATCAACGCCAGCTTTTTGATCTGAGTTTGAAGTTTTAACTTTATCAAGTGCACTTGCAGCTTTTAATAATGCAAGACCACCACCTGGTACGATTCCTTCTTCAACCGCAGCTCTTGTTGCATTCAATGCATCGTCTACTCGGTCTTTTCTTTCTTTAACTTCAACTTCTGTAGCACCACCAACTTTGATAACCGCTACACCACCTGCAAGTTTTGCAAGTCTTTCTTGAAGTTTTTCTTTATCGTAATCAGAAGAAGTTTCTTCAATTTGTTTTCTAATTTGAGAACAACGAGCTTGAATATCAGCCTTTGTTCCAGCACCGTTAACAACAGTAGTATTTTCTTTATCAATACTAACTCTTTTAGCAGTACCCAAATCATTAATTGTTACGTTTTCTAGTTTAATACCAAGATCTTCAGAGATTACTTGGCCACCAGTTAAGATTGATAGATCTTCAAGCATAGCTTTTCTTCTATCACCAAAACCAGGAGCTTTTACAGCAGCTATTTTCAAACCACCACGTAGCTTATTAACCACTAAAGTTGCAAGAGCTTCGCCCTCAACATCTTCAGCAATTATAACTAATGGTCTACCAGCTTGAACCACTGCTTCAAGTAATGGAAGCATCGGTTGTAAGTTAGTTAGCTTTTTCTCATGAAGTAAAATAAAGGCATTTTCAAGTTCTGCAGTCATTTTTTCTGGATTAGTAACAAAGTATGGAGATAGATAACCTCTGTCAAATTGCATACCTTCAACAACATCTAATTCAGTTTCTAAGCCTTTTGCTTCTTCAACAGTGATAACACCTTCGTTACCTACTTTATCCATTGCTTTAGCAATCATGGCACCAACGTCTGAGTCACCATTAGCAGAAATAGATCCAACTTGAGCAACCTCAGCGCTTGTTTTAACTTTTTTAGAACTTGCTTTAATTGCAGCACTAGCAGCTTCAATTGCTGAGTCAACACCACGTCTTAAATCCATTGGGTTCATGCCTGCAGCAACAAATTTTAAGCCTTCAGTAACAATAGCTCTTGTTAATACAGTTGCTGTTGTAGTTCCGTCACCAGCAACATCGTTTGTTTTACTAGCGGCTTCACGTACCATTTGTGCACCCATATTTTCAAACTTATCTCTAAGTTCAATTTCTTTTGCAACAGACACGCCATCTTTAGTACTTTTTGGAGCACCAAATGATTTATCCATTACTACGTTTCTTCCTTTTGGTCCAAGTGTAACCGCTACTGCATCTGCAAGTATGTTTACACCTTTCAGCATTCTGTTTCTTGCTTCAGTACTAAAATGTATTTCTTTACCAGCCATTATTTATTCTCCTTATATGTTTAAATATTTATTTTTTCTTCTTTTTACTTTTTGGTTTTGAGTCTGCAATAATTCCCATGATGTCTGACTCTTTCATGATGCATAGTTCTTCACCATCAACTTTAACTTCAGTACCAGACCATTTGCCAAACAATACTTTATCGCCAATTTTTACATCTAATGGGGTAACTTTTCCATCTTCAGATTTTGCACCAGAACCAACTGCAACGATTAAACCTTCTTGAGGCTTCTCTTGAGCTGTATCAGGAATAATAATACCTCCTGCTGTCTTTTCTTCACTTGCCAATCTTTTAACTAACACTCTGTCGTGTAGAGGACTAAAATTCATTATATACTCTCCTAAATAAAATTAATTCATACCGGTGATAACACCCAGTTCATGTAGGCATATAGTGATCCCCAGTAACCATGTCAAGGGCTCAGATTTAGAACTATAAGTAATTGATTTATAATGACTTTATATATTTATTTAAGCGGTTTCGCCTTCGCCACCGTCAATAACAATATTTTGCCCAGTAGTAAAAGATCCAGCCTGTGAAGCTAGAAAAACTACTGCTCCAGCAATTTCATCAGGCATACCAATTCTTTTAAGTGCTGACTTGTTAGTTTGAGACTTGAGTATTGATTCATTCTCCCATAGAGCTCTTGCAAAGTCAGTTTTAATCAGTCCAGGCGATATGCAATTGGCACGTACTCCATTAGGTCCATGTTCAACAGAAATATTTCTAGCTAATTGAGAATCTGCAGCTTTAGAAATAGCATAAGCTCCCAGCAAAGAACTGCCATGTAATCCTGCAATCGATGAAATAATAATGATAGAACCATCCTTACTCTTTATCATACTAGGTATTACCATATTAGTAAGCCAGAAGTTGCTTTGAACATTTGAGCGCATAATTTTTTCAAACACAGAGTCTGGAATATTTAAAGAAGGTCCAAAGTATGGATTTATAGCTGCATTACATACTAATATGTCAATTTCACCACACCAAGCTACTGAGTCTTTATGCAGTTTTGCCAACTGTTCCTTATCCGATATATTACAAGCCAATGCTATCGCAGTGTCTGAACCATAAGTATTATTTATTTCACTAGCTACTTCTTCACACGCATCAATTTTTCTACTTGTAATAACAACTTTTGCTCCATGTTCAGCTAGCCTGATGGCAGTTGCTTTACCTATACCTCTTGAAGAACCAGTGATTATTGCTTTTTTTCCAGATAAATTGAACAATGTAGACATAATAAGTATAATAAATTTTTAAAAAATTATTATAGTTGAATATCAATAAACTATACAAGAAAATTTTAATGAAAATTCATAATATTGCTGACAGTTATCAATTAAGTAGTTCTTACTCAGTAATCCTCTGTGATCTTTGGGGAGTTGTTCACAATGGAAAAGAAATTTTTGAACAAAGTAAAAAATTTTTAACACAAGTAAAAGCTGACGGAAAAAAAATTGTCTTAATTTCTAATGCACCAAGACCAAACCTAGTAGTGGAAGATCAATTAATAAATAAACTTGGACTCAGTAAAGATCTTTATGATTTTATTGTTACCTCAGGAGATATAACGGCCATTTCTATTAACGATAAAAGGTTTGGAAGTAGTTACTATCATTTAGGTCCTACAAAAGACAAAGATTTGCTTGAAAATATTAAATTAGACCGAAAAGATAACCTGGTCGATGCAGATTTTGTTTTATGTACTGGTATAGATGATGATGAGATTGAAACTGTTAATGATTATAGCGGTGTATTAAATGAGATGAAAAAATTAGAGCTTCTTATGGTTTGTGCTAACCCAGATAAAATTGTTTATCGAGGTGATAGAAAAATTGATTGTGCTGGAGCACTTGCTTTTAATTATGAAAAAATTGGAGGGCTAGTTAAATATTTTGGAAAACCATATCAAGAAATATACGAGTATATTTTAAATCAGCTTAATAAAGGTGATAATAATATCTTAAATAAAGACTTACTTGCAATTGGAGATAGTTTTTCAACAGATGTACTTGGGGCAAATAACTTTAATATAGATGTTTTATTTATTAGATCGGGAATACACAAAAAAGAGATTCAAACATTAGATGATTTAGAAAAAACTGCTAAAAACTATTTATCAAAATTACCTCAAGAATTATTAACTTCAGAATACCTATGAGTAAGATTAAAATTTTTACAGATTATAAAAAAATTTCAAAAAGTTTTTATAATTCATCGTTAGTCATAGGAAATTTTGATGGTGTTCATCGTGGCCATAAAAAAGTTATTAAAGCCGCAAAGATTATCTCAAAGAAAAATAAATCACAACTTGGTGTGATGATGTTTGATCCTCATCCAAGAGAGTATTTTACAAAAGAAAAACAATTTTTACTGTCTTCGCTGGAAACTAAGTCAAAAATTTTAGAAAGCCTTGGAGTTAACTTTATTATTATTCTTAAATTTAATAAAACATTAGCATCAATGTCAGCTTTAAACTTCTGTGATAAAATTTTATTAAATAGCTGTAAAATGCAGCATGTCTTTATTGGAAATAATTTTCGATTTGGTAAAGATAGAACAGGCAACTTAAAATATTTAGAAAAATTTGGAAAAAAAAATAACTTTAAAGTTAGTGGTTCAGAGCTTTATAGAGTTAGTGGAAGCAATAAAATATTTTCTTCATCCAATATTAGAGATTTTATTAAAAAGGGAAAAATAAAAGAAGCTAATAATTTTTTAGGTCATGATTGGTCAGTGTCTGGAACAGTAATTACAGGTGATAAACGTGGCAGATTAATAGGATTTCCAACTGCAAATATATCAACAGAGAAATATATCTATCCGAAGTTTGGCGTCTATGCTGTTAAAGTTACTTTCATTTCAGGTCAACATAAAGGTAAAGTAAAAAGTGGAATTGCCAACTTTGGATTAAGGCCAACATTTGGTAAAAAAACTGCTGTTTTAGAAGTACATTTATTTAGTTTTAAATTGAATATTTATAAAACTGCATTAAAAGTAAGCTTTATTGATTATGTAAGATCTGAAAAGAAATTTTCAGGAATTGACAGCCTTAAAACTCAGATTAAAAAAGATATTACCAGAACCAAAAAGATCTTAAATAAAAGTTAAATTATGACATCTAAAGAAGATAGTGCAGATTTCAGTGAAAGTCTGTTTTTGCCAAAAACAGATTTTGCTATGCGCGCTGGTTTGCCTGAACAAGAACCAAAAATTTTAAAACAGTGGTCAGAAAAAGAAATCTACAAAAATCTAAGAGTTAAATCAAAAGGCAAAGAAAAATTTGTCCTTCATGATGGACCACCTTATGCAAATGGTCATCTGCATATTGGACATGCGTTAAACAAAATTTTAAAAGATTTTGTAGTTAGATCTCAACAAATGTTAGGGAAAGATTCTTCTTATACTCCTGGTTGGGATTGTCATGGACTACCAATTGAATGGAAAATTGAAGAGGAATATAGAAAAAAAGGTTTAAATAAAGATGAGGTAGATATTGTTCAATTTAGAAAAGAATGTAGAGATTTTGCTGATAAATGGATCAACATTCAAAGAGAAGAATTCATTCGATTAGGCATTACTGGAGAATGGTCATCACCTTATACAACTATGGCCCATAAGTCTGAGGCGATTATTGTAAAAGAATTTTTTAAATTTCTTGAAAATAAGGGTTTGTACAGAGGATCAAAACCTGTGATGTGGTCCACAGTTGAAAAAACTGCATTAGCAGAGGCAGAATTAGAATACCGTGAACATAAATCAATCACAATCTTTGTTAAGTTTCCCATTAAAAAATCAAGTGATGATGAATTACTAAATGCATCTGTAGTTATTTGGACTACGACACCTTGGACAATTCCAGGCAACAGAGCATTAGCTTATAATAAAGATTTTTCATACAGCCTTTATAAAGTGACTGAAGTTATGGAGGGGTCTCATAGCTTAGAGGGAGATCAAGTAATTTTAGCGGATGAACTTTCTGAACAATTTAAAGAAAAATGTAAGATTGAAAAATTAGATAAAATTAAATCTTTAAATAATATGTCTGATATTGTTTGTAATCACCCATTTCATAATTCAGGTTATGAGTTTGATGTAAATTTATATCACGCTGACTTTGTGACGCTCGAACAAGGTACAGGCTTTGTTCATATTGCTCCAGGCCATGGCCCTGATGATTATGATCTTGGAAAAGCTAATGGGGTTGAAGTACCTGAAACAGTAGATAGAGATGGAATTTATTTTGATCATGTTCCGTTATTTAAAGGAAAGAAAATTTTTAATGACGATGGATCAGATGCTGAAGCTAATGTTGCTGTTATTATTGAACTTAGAAATCATAACGCCTTAAGTGGCAAAGGATCAGTTAGACATAGTTATCCTCATTCATGGCGATCTAAAGCCCCGGTAATATTTAGAAATACGCCTCAATGGTTTATTAGTATGGAAACTAATGATCTAAGAAAAAAAGCACTGAATGCAATTCAAGAAGTTGACTGGTACCCAATTCAAGGCAAGAACCGAATTTTATCAATGATTGAAAATAGACCTGATTGGGTAGTTTCGCGACAAAGAGCTTGGGGTGTTCCGTTATCAATTTTTTATCATAAAATTTCTGGTGAACCTCTAATTGATACTGAGCTTAATGAAAAAATAATAAAAATGTATGAAGAGCATGGATGTGATATTTGGTTTGAAAAAACCAAGGCTGAATTACTTGGAGATAAATATAATCCAGATGAATACGAAAAAGTAGATGATATTTTAGATGTTTGGTTTGATTCTGGATGCACCCATGCATTTGTTTTAGATGGAAAAGAGGATCAGATTTGGCCTGCTTCTATTTATCTTGAAGGTACAGATCAACATAGAGGATGGTTTCATTCTTCTTTATTAGAATCATGTGGAACTAGAGGTGTAGCACCATATGAGGCAGTACTAACTCATGGGTTTGTGCTACATGAAGATGGTAACAAAATGAGTAAATCATCATCAAATATTGTTCCTCCATCTGAAATTATTGAAAAATCAGGCGCTGACATTCTGCGACTTTGGGTTGCTAGCAGTGATTATTCAGATGATCTAAAAATTGGTCCAGAAATTATTAAAAGTAATGCAGATAGTTACAGAAGACTTAGAAACAGTCTAAGGTTTATTCTTGGTAATTTAAATGATTTCAAAGAAGAAGAAAAAATCGGTTTTTCTGATCTTCCAGAATTAGACAAATACATTTTGGGTAGACTTACTGAGTTAGAAGAGGAAGTTTTAAAAAATTATCAAATTTTTGAATATCAAAAAGTATTTTCTGCAATATTTAATTTTTGTACCAATGAATTATCTTCATTTTATTTTGATATCAGGAAAGATAATTTATATTGTGACCATAAATCTAGTCATACAAGAAGAGCCACAAGAACTGTTCTTGATATTCTTTTTAATCATCTATTAACTCTATTAGCACCAATTCTTTGTTTTACTACAGAAGAGGCATGGCAAAGTCGGTTAGGTAAAGATACTTCTATTCATAATCAAGATTTTCCAACAGTGAATGACAATTGGAAAAATACTGAATTATCAATAAAGTGGGAAAATCTTAAATTAATCCGTAGAGTAGTGAATGGTGCCATTGAAATTGAGAGAAAAAATAAATTAATAGGTTCAAGTCTTGAAGCTGCAGTTGAAATTTATTTCCAAGATATAGATAGCACTTCAAATATTATTGTTAGTGACTTAGAAAATATCTGTATAGTTTCAAAATTATCTATTTCTAAGCTTAATACATTGGACGACTGCTTTCAGTTAAATGAATTACAAGGTGTTGGTGTAAAAGTATCTAAGGTATCTGGAGAAAAATGTGAGCGTTGTTGGAAATATTTTGATGGATTAAATGACAGTATTTGCCAAAGATGTGAAGCTGCGATTAAATAATTAATGAATATTAAGCATAAATATTTTTACTTATTTATTTTATTATTTGCATTGATTGATCAAGTAAGTAAAATTTTATTTATTAAGTACTTTGATATCAATCCAAAATTACTCACTAGTGAATTTCTCCATAAAGTTAATGAGTACTTTAATCTTGTAATAGTATGGAATAGAGGTTTTGCCTTTGGTTCATTTCAAAATAATATGTTTAGTATTAATGTATTATATATTGTCATAATATTATCTGTAATTTGCATACTGGTCATTTATGCCAACAAATTAAACCAAAAGTATTATTTTTTCGCATTTAGCCTAGTAATTGGAGGGGCTATTGGAAATTTAATAGATAGGATTGCATATGGTGCAGTTGTCGACTTCATTGATCTGCACTATCAGAATTTACATTGGTATGTATTTAATATTGCTGATATATATATTTCATTCGGCTGTATAATGTTAATATTGGGCGAGATTAGAAACAAACCAACTAGCAATGAATAAAATAAAAAAACTTTCAATACTTTTGTGTTTATATTTCCTTACTTCATGTGGAGGTAGCAATACTATTAATGATATTCAAACATTGGAGCAGAAGGCTTTAGAAATTCCACCAAATTTTGAATTAAAGCCGCCCTCAGATAATGAAAATGTATTAAGTCAAGAAATTATTATTAACGACAGTGATAGTAATGATGTCGAAGATATTCTAAACTCAGATTCTAGTAGCGCTGAAAATATAAGTGATACTTCAGACAATGAATTGCTAGATATTCTTACGGCTGATTCAAACAATACAGAAGATTAAATTATAAAAAATTTTTTATGATTAGGTATTTTTATGTTTAAGTTTTTTCTAGATAAGAATTGGGCATTGTGGGCATATTTAGGATCTATAATAATTCTAACTTCTATATGGTTACAAGTTCAAATAGATGTAAAAATAAATTATTGGTTCGGAGAATTTTACGACCTAATACAAAAAGCTTTGGGAACCCCCGACGCAGTCACGATAGAAGAATATTTTAGCTCACTTCTTATTTTTGCTCAATTTGCAGCAATGTGGATAGTACTGTCACTTTTTTCAGCATTTTTTACTTCGCATTTTTTATTCAGGTGGAGAGCCAGTATGGTTAATTACTATCACAGTGTATTTGACAAAGCCCGTCAAATAGAAGGCGCTTCACAACGTGTTCAAGAAGATACAATTAAGTTTAGTCGAATTATGGAAACTTTAGGAACAAGCTTTTTTGAAGCAATATTAGTGCTTTTTGAATTTTTCCCAATATTGATGACAATATCAATTGGCCTACCAATTCTATGGTTTGGTGACTGGCAATATGGATTAGTTACTGGTGCTTTTATGTGGTCAGTGGGTGGTACATTTTTTATGATTTTACTTGCATGGATCTTAAGGCTAGTAGGAATAGAATACGACTTGCAAAAAAAAGAAGCTGCATATAGAAAAATTCTTGTTATAGCAGAAGATGATGGCAGTGTAAGACCAAAAACTTTAAATGAATTATTCGAAGGAGTTAGAGTTATTCATTTCAAAAGTTACCTGAATTATTTTTATTTTAATATTGGTCGTCTGGCATATCTCCAAGCCAATGTACTGTCAGCATATATTTTAATAGCGCCAGCAATAGTTGCCGGAGTCATGACCTTGGGAGTAATGCAGCAGTTAGTAAGAGCCTTTGGTAGAGTTGAAGCTTCCATGCAGTACCTATTTAATTCATGGCCTACATTAATTGAGTTAGCCAGTGTTTATAAGAGATTAAGAGAATTTGAAAAAAATCTAGAAGAACTAGATGAAGAAGCAAGGGTTTAAAATTGACAAGTGCATTCGAAATAATCAAAGAAAATTTACTTGAAAAAAAATATTCTTTTTTAGACATAGATTATTTGAAAAGTGAATATAAAAAAGAAAAAGATAAGTTGGATTTTGTATTTGATAATTACATTATTATTGGAATTGGTGGGTCTTCTCAGGGTTCAAAAGCAGTAGCTGAAGCATTAAATAAAAAAAATATTTTTTATTTTGATCATCTTAGCTCAAAAGAAATAAAAAGAGTTATTAGTTTATTTGATGTAAAGAAGATAGGTTTTATTTTTATATCAAAGTCGGGTTCAACTTCTGAGGTATTGACTTTGTTTGATTATTTAGTTGAAAAATTAAGAGATAAATTAGATTTTTCCAAAAATTTTTTAGCGATCACTGAAAAAAATACTGCTCCTTTATATGCCCTCGCTGATCATTTGGGAGTTAAGATAATTGAACATGATCCAAAAATTGGAGGAAGATTTTCAATTTTTTCACATACAGGATTGATTCCCATTTCTTTATTTAATGATGATATGGAAAGTTTTTTTCAAGGTCTTAAAGGGGCCGTAGATAACTTTATTAATGATAAATATGAATTAGGTGATTTTTCACCAAGAGATTCAGCAGCTAAAAAATTTGAGCACATGCAAGCTGGCAAAAAGACAAATATTATGCTGTTTTATGGAGACGAACTTTTTGAATTAGGTAATTGGCTGAAACAATTATTTGCTGAAAGCTTAGGTAAAAAAGGATTTGGATATCTTCCAATTGTATCCAAAATGACTCAAGATCAGCATAGTCTTTTGCAATTATACCTTGATGGCCCAAAGGACAAGTTCTTTGAAATTTATGCTATCAATCACAATGAAAGTGACAACTTCATAGATATAACCCTAACAAATCACAAAGATGCAATGATCAAAACGTTAGAGAGTGAAGAACTGCCAATTGTAAAAATTTGCAATGTTACATTTGAAAATAATAAGTCAATGAGCATGCAGCTTGGCAATATATTTGCCAATTCTATCTTGGAAGTGCTTATTCTTGCAAAATTGGGTGATGTAGATCCATTTAGTCAAGATGCAGTTGAAAAACAAAAAGTTTTTTTAAAGTAATTATTTTATTTTAAAGAAACTAAATCTAGTAATCCCTAATTCTTTAGTTCTTAGCAATTCAAGTTCTTCATATGTAATGATTGATTCCTTGATATATTGCTCAACTATAATAATCTTATTTTTTTCTATGATTTTCTTTTTAAGAAGATTTTTTATTGCTTTGAATTCTAATTTTTTTTCGTATGGTGGATCGATAAAAACTAAATCAATATCTTTACTCAGATCATCAGCCCATATACCAGTTGCATCTTTTTCTAGAAGAGAAACATCAGCATTCATTGATAATTTTTCAGCATTTTTAAATATTATATCAATCATATATTGGTCATTTTCGACTAAGATCGCTTCTTTAGCGCCTCTTGAAACTGCTTCAAAAGCAAAAGCGCCGGTTCCAGCAAATAAGTCTAATATTATGGCATTATCTAATTCAAAACCACAATCTGCTAATTCTTTACTGTGAAGAATAATGTTAAAAATAGTTTCACGGTTTTTATCTGTCATTGGTCGGGCAGTATTGCCTCGAGGAGTTATTAGTTTATGACCTCTTTTTATTCCACTAATTATACGCATAGAACTAATCTCTATTTTTCTCTATCTATATAACTAATTTTTTCTATTTCACTTTTATTGAGATTCTTAAGTTTATATGGACCAAAAGATACTCTAATCAATCGAGTTACCACCATATCAAAGGCTTCAAAGATATTTCTTATTTCTCGGTTTTTGCCTTCAGTTAGTGTCATGGTAAGCCAAGTATAAGAATTAGATGAGCTATCGATAGTAGCAATGATTGGCTTATATTGCATTTTATTAACTCTAAGTCCTTTTTTTAATTTTTGAACTAAGTCTTCTTGAACTCTTCCATAAACTCTCGCTCGATAAGTTCTTTTCCAATTGTTGCTTGGAAGTTCCATTGTTCTTTTTATATCACCATTATTTGTAAGCAAAAGAAGCCCTTCAGAGTCATAATCTAATCGCCCAATGGAAATCATCTTTTCAAACTGTTTAGGTAAATCGTCAAAAATAGTTTTTCGATTCTCTGGATCATGATGTGTAACCAAAACACCTCTAGGCTTGTAGTATTTATACAGTACCAACTCTTGTTCAAAGTTTATATTTTTATTGTCTAATTTGATACTATTAGAAGATGTCACATTAATATTAGGCTGAAGAATAATTTGATCATCAATCTTAACTCTGCCATCTAAAATAAGTTTTTCTGCATCTCTTCGAGAATACTTAGATCCTCTCGCAATAACTTTTGCTATTCTTTCAGAAATTTGAATATTTTTCATAATTGATTTTTATTTTAACAGACTTATACCATATACTCTGTAGAAATGACAAATTCACAAAATATAATGTTTGAAGCAATTAAGTGTGCTGAAGAGGCTAACTCTATAAACGAGGTTCCTGTGGGTGCAATTATTTATAATTCACAAACTAGTCAAATTATTTCTAAATCTTTCAACAAAACTAATAAAAACTTAGATCCCACAGCTCATGCTGAAATAAATGTGATTAGAGATGCCTGTAAGATATTAAATACCAGCAGACTAATTAATTGTGATTTATATGTAACTTTAGAGCCTTGCATGATGTGTGCTGCTGCAATATCCCAAGCCAGAATAAGAAGATTGTACTTTGGCGCAGATGATCTAAAATACGGTTCAATTAACGGTAACATTAACTATTTTCAAAAAGAGAATACAAATCACTTACCTGAAATTTATGATAATATTTGCAGTGAAAGCTGTAACAGATTGCTTATTAATTTTTTTAAGGAACGAAGATAATTATGACTATTTCAAAAAAAGCTCAAGAAACAACTGAACGTTTAGAAAAATTTATGGATGAGCATATTAATCCAAATACTCAAACCTACTATAAACAGATTGAAGATTTTGGCGACAATAGATGGCAAGTAGTTCCAATAATTCAGGAGTTAAAAGAAAAAGCAAAATCTGCTGACTTATGGAATCTTTTTCTACCTGAAAGTGAACATGGCTCAGGTTATACTAATGAAGAGTATGCACATATGTGTGAAATTATGGGACGTAATATCTGGTCTTCAGAAGTTTTTAATTGTAGTGCTCCTGATACGGGCAATATGGAAGTATTAGTTCGTTATGGCACAGAAGAACATAAAGAAAAATATTTAAAGCCATTATTAGACGGCACGATTAGATCTGCATTTGCAATGACTGAGCCTGCAGTTGCATCTTCTGATGCTACCAATATTCAGAGTGAGATTAAGATGGAAGGTAATCAGTATGTTATAAATGGAACTAAATGGTGGACTTCTGGTGCGATGGACCCTCGTTGTAAATTTTATATTTTTATGGGTAAGACTGATCCAGATAATGAAAATAAACATAAGCAGCAATCTATGATATTGATTGATGCAGATACTCCGGGCATAACTATCAAGAGGCATTTACCTGTATTTGGCTATGATGATGCACCACATGGTCATGCTGAAATAGAATTTAAAGATGTGCGCGTTCCACCAGAAAATATACTTCTCGGTGAAGGTCGTGGTTTTGAAATTGCGCAAGGACGTCTTGGCCCTGGACGAATACATCATTGTATGCGAGCTATTGGTGTTGCTGAGGCAGTACTAGAAATTATGTGCCAAAGACTATTAACAAGAAATGCTTTTGGCAAAGAACTATTCAGACATTCTATATGGCAAGAACGAATTGCTGATGCCCGTATTAATATTGAAATGACAAGACTATTAACTCTTAAAGCTGCCCATATGATGGATACGGTTGGCAATAAAGTTGCTAAGAATGAGATCGCTATGATTAAAGTAGCAGCTCCTCTTATGGCTCTTGAAATAATTGATAATGCTATTCAAGCGTTCGGTGGAGCAGGTGTGACTGAAGACTTTAAATTAGCTGCAGCTTATGCTGGGATGAGAACGTTAAGACTAGCAGATGGACCTGATGAAGTACATAAGGCTGCAATAGCTAGAAATGAAATTAAAAAATACTTATAGTCTATGAGCGATATACCTAACGATATAACAAAATTATCTTTTGAAAAAGCTTTAGCTGAGCTTGAAGAAATCGTTGAAAATCTTGAGAATGGATCAATAGATCTTGAAAAATCTATTGAATTTTATACTAGAGGCTCACATCTAAAAGCGCACTGTCAGCAAAAATTAAATGATGCAGTTTTAAAGCTTGAGGAAATCAAAGTATCTTCAGATGGTAAGGTTTCAAAAAAAGAAATTGAATAATGTCTAATACTCAAACTGCTATTGAGTTAAATAAATTTATAAAAAAATTTAATTCAGATTTAAAAAATTTTTTACCTAAAAGCTCTAATACACTTAATAAATCAATTAGCTACTCTATTTTGGCTGGAGGAAAAAGATTTCGTCCGTTTCTTATCTATACTTTTGCCAAGGCATTAAAAGTTAACTCTAGTAACGCTATGAAGATAGGGATTGCAGTTGAAATGCTTCATAACTATTCATTAGTTCATGATGATCTTCCAGCCATGGATAATGATAAATATCGGCGAGGAAAAAAAACAACTCACTTTAAATATAATGAATATACAGCAATTCTAGCTGGCTGCGGGTTGCTGACTCTCTCTTATAAAATCTTGTCCAGTCCAAAGTTAAAGCTGGATACTAAAGTAAAAGCAGAATTAATTTATGCCTTAACTGAAATTTCTGGTGAAGGTGGATTACTTCAAGGTCAGTTTGAAGATCTATCAAATAAAAAAAATACTTATAATCATCGTATCCATATTAATAAATTAAAAACTGGGAAGCTCATGTCTTATTGCACCGAAGCTGTAGGAATAGTAGCTAAGCTCAATACTAAAAAAATAAATCTTCTTAAAAAGATAGGTATGAATATTGGAGAAATTTTTCAAATTAGTGATGATTTTAATGATGAACCAAAAATGCCCACCAAAGAAAAAAAATACTTAGAAAAGTATAGAGATGCACTTTATACGAAAACACTAAAGTTACTTAAAGAAGCTAATATAAAAAATTCATCAGTTAGTAATCTGTTAAACTACCTAATGCTTTTAAAAGTTTAACCGCACTGAGCGCGATTACGCATCAATTGATCAGCAAGCACTAAAGCCATCATTGCTTCAGCGATAGGAACTGCTCTCAACCCAACACAAGGATCATGACGTCCTTTTGTTGATATGGTTGTATTTTTTAGTTTTTCATTAATAGTTTTTTGTGGCTTTAAGATTGAAGAAGTAGGCTTAACAGAAAGTGAAACATCTATATCTTGGCTTGTAGAAATACCCCCCAAAATACCACCAGCATTATTTGAAGAAAATATAATCTTTTTACCCTTAGCTTTTATTTCATCAGAATTTACATCACCAGTTGTACTAGCAGCTTCCATGCCAAGACCAATCTCAACTCCTTTAACGGCATTAATACTCATCATTGCCGCAGCAAGTTCTGTATCAAGCTTGCCATAGATAGGTTCTCCAATACCAGCGGGTAGACCCTCAGCGTTAACTCGAATAGTTGCACCAACAGATAAACCTTTTCTTCTGATAAGACCTAAATACTCTTCCCATACAGATACTATTTTTTTATCTGGGCAAAAAAATGAATTAGAACTAACTGTATTCCAATTAAAGTTTCTTGGATTTATACTTAAAGCCCCTACTTGTGTAACAGCGCCTCTAATTTTTACATCTTTTTTAAGAATATGTTTTATTACTTTTCTTGCTACAGCTCCGGCAGCAACACGACTTGCAGTTTCACGTGCAGAAGATCTACCACCACCACGATAATCACGAATTCCATATTTTAAAAAATAAGTAAGATCAGCGTGACCAGGTCTAAATTTACTTTTAATATCTCCATAATCTTTAGAGCGTTGATCTTTGTTGTAAATAATTAACGAAATAGGAGTGCCAGTTGTTTTACCCTTAAAGACACCGGAAAGTATTTCAACTTTATCATCCTCTTTGCGTTGTGTAACAAATTTTGATGTTCCTGGCTTGCGTAAATCTAAATATTTTTGAATATCTTTCTCATTAAGACTTATTAGAGGAGGGCAACCATCAATCACACAGCCAATAGCAGTACCATGGCTCTCGCCCCAAGTTGTAATCTTAAAAAGTTTACCAAATGAATTATGTGACATTAGTGATCTCTTGTTAATAAATAGCCAATTAGATTATCAAGATACACCTTATCTGAATCTCCCTCAAATCTTTTAATGCTATTCTGAGCTTTTTTTAGGTATTTTTTGGTAAATTTCAAAGATTCTAATTTAGTATTACTTAATTCCATAATTTTTATCACTTTTAAAAATTCAACCTTATTTCTTTGTTTCTTTTTTAAAATTTTATCTAAATAGCTTTGATTGGCTTTAGAAGTATTCTTATAGCAATGAATTAGTGGGTAAGTAATTTTACCCTCTAAAAAATCTTTTCCAA
>ERZ887830.959-NODE-959-length-17023-cov-46.709866_pt1 | contig 17023 bp, 15 predicted proteins | sample MGYA00521101_ERZ887830 | MGnify/ENA primary metagenome ERZ887830 (study PRJEB32303, sample SAMEA104408592) | aquatic metagenome | biome: Marine water; feature: Pelagic; material: water | place: Baltic Sea | collected 2014-06-05T16:38:00 | depth 1,762 m ... | reverse complement strand
CACCTTTGGGAACCGGAAACAAGGTTGCGGTCCACTCCCAAACATTGCCGCACATGTCGACAAGGCCGTAGCCGTTAGCGGGAAACGATCCCACCGGAGACGTCCAGAACCATCCGTCCGTCTGTTCGTTTGTCCAAGGGAACGCTCCTTGCCAAACATTGGCAAGCCACTGACCACCTGGAGTCATCTCCGCACCCCAGGCATAGTTCTGCTGAACCAAGCCACCTCTGGCAGCCACCTCCCATTCATCAGCAGTCGGTAAACGTTTGCCAATCCATTGGGCGTAGGCAAGGACGTCTTCATAAGCAAGATGAACCACAGGGTGATCCATCTTGTCGGCGATGCTGGAATCAGGCCCCTGGGGATGCCGCCAATCGGCTCCTTCGATCAAGGCCCACCAAGACATTGGTTGATTGCGATCCAGCGTTGGAGGAGGCGGAATAAACACCGCTGATTCTGGCTTCTGTTGATCAGGCGGAAGATTGGGATACAAGACAGGATCGGGCGGCTTTTCAGAGACCGTGACGTATCCAGTCTCAGAGACAAAACACGAATACTCGCTATTGGTAACAGGAGTTTCGTCGATCTTGAAAGACTTGATTTGAATAGAACGAACAGGCGCTTCTTCTGGATAAAAAGAATCGGAACCGATTGAGTATTCACCTGATGGAATAATAATCATTCGACCGTGTTGATTGCTCATGAAAAGAATAATTTTAAAGTAGACTCAATCCAAATCTAAAAGCATGCTAATCCGATCCTTTAGAAGCATCATCCCAACCACGGCAACCAACAGATGCAGGGTGAAAAGATCAATTTTTACACCCTGACATTATCGTCATCAATGACAGTTGAAGGGCTTAGCTACCAGTTGGGAACAAGAACTGAACCTGTGCGCGTAATGTCCAATCGCCGATGAGAGTTTCACCAGCAACCTCTGGCTTAATCGCATTGTAATAAGCGCTAAGAGAAGCATTGACTGGCTGCTTGCCGAGCACAAAAACGCGACCGAAGCCAGCACCAACAGGAACTGTCCAACCCTTATTATCAGGGGTATTCCAATTTGCAGTAATAATTGGAGAGCTGGTTAAATACCACCCCTTAGGAAGGTTGTAATTCAAAAAAGGCTGGATCAACATTTTGTTGACATCATTTTTCTTGCCATCCCCAGCAAACGACCAAATGTTATTAATCAAACCACCGGCAACGATTTTTCCTTTTGTGTAAACCAAAACGCCTGTAGGACCAGCACTCCACTGCCCAGAACTAAGCCTGCTGTCAGTCGCCGTTGGGAGAACCACGGTGGGTCCTACACCAACCGTGAAATTGCCTTTCAACGTGGGCACCAAGAACACCGAAGGATTGATATCTCCAAGTGCCTGAATCGAGGTACCGCCAACCCACGGCTGGGAAATAAAAGGCACAATCGTGCGTGTGACCAATGTCAGGCCATCGCTCACCTTGAAGGGAATAACCGGCTGAACATTGACTACATTTTGAGTCTGATTCTGCTTGGCCTTGGGGTCCAAAAGATTCGGCGCCCATTGCGTATTTGGAGTGCTGTTCCACTGAATGGGAAGGCTGATCAAACTGGCAATCGGGTTTTGCGCCGCCTTCGCCAATGAACCCTCCTCCGCAGCAACCGATTCGCCTGGAGTCACCGTGACCGGTTGATTATCCGTACCAGGAGGTTGACCGTCTGCAGAAGCCTGTGCAATTTCACTATGAACGAGAGGCGTGAAATCAAAATCAACAGGGTCGGCGACCAAAAACTCAGACTTCTCTTGCGCCTCAGCAATGGAAGGGGCCAGAAGGGCCACACATCCAAGCAGCCATGCAAGGCCTAAACGCCCACGGAAACGCGAAGTCATCAATTTGATCTAAAAACCAATCGAGTTTTATTGCATCAAACCAAGCCGACAAGGGCATCCCACAAAAATCAGCACGAATGGGATCAGATTCAGCAGCAATAACAAATTGCCCCGCCTAAGTTTCAGCGAATCTCAACTCCATACGTGACACGTTTTCTGCCCCTGGCTCTCATCGCTCCACTAAGCACGCTGTGCGTGGAAGCATCGATGAAACCGTTACTTGCGGCAGAAATCGTTGATACCAATGAAACTCAGATTGAGACTGATGTAGTAGCCAACGTCGATCCTGAAATCTCACAAACAGAAGAAATTGCACCCCTCGTGCTCAGTCAAGCGAATAATGAAGACACGCAATCCGAACAGGAACAAGACGAGGAAGACAGCTGGCGTGTGTACCTGGATCTCTATTCCTTCTTAGTTCCAACCACTTACAGCACAACAACCATCAACGGCAATACAAGCAGCGCGGAACAATCCCTCTCGGATGTGCTTAGTTCGCTCGATGGAGTGCTCACCTTTAAAGCACAAGTTGAATATGGCCGATTCGGGTTCATGGCCGGTGTCAATCACGGGAGCCAGTCCGGAAGCGGATCCAAATCCTTCTTTAAGGAAACAACGAACCCCTTGCGCAATCAGCTCGGACTTCCATCTGCACTCAGACAGCGCACGATTCGCGTCGATGGAGATCTAGATGTTGACGCTGATGTCAATCAAACCATCGTTGATCTGGCCTTCCGCTACCGAGCAGGAGCGATTCAGAAACCACGGATGAAAAAAGGAAGTAGCAGTTTCCTTGGCCTGCTTGGAGCCCGAGTGATCGACGCCAACCTCAACACCAGCTGGTCCGTTCGCAACGAGACCACCGTCTCCGTGGAGGGGCGACGTATAAGCCGCGAGAACACGCGTGAACTGGAGAAATCCTCCAGCGAAAGCTGGGGTAACACCTGGGTGCAACCGCTGATCGGTGCCTTCGGCACCTATGCCATCAGTGAAGACTGGCAGGCGTTTGCCTACCTGGATGCCGGCGGGTTTGGCTTAAGCGGAGAACAGGATCTGAGCGGAACGGCGCAGGCAGGCATTGCCTACGCCCTTGGAAACTCAGCCCAAATCTCCCTTTCCTATAAGTACTTCGGGCTTGATTACGCCGGAGGCGGAGGCAACGCCTACAGCGTGGACCAAAGCGGCGTGAACCTTGGCCTGCGCTGGCTGTTTGACTGATAATCAATCACACAACATCGGGCATACAAAACGTCAAGTCAAAAAGCCCGGGTTAAAAACCCGGGCTTCAAAGTTATTGAACGGGCTGAAACTGAGGTAGTTTCCAGCTGCCATCGAAATACGATTTTGTTGGAGAGTAAACACGAATAGCCACATTCCAACCCGGATAGATATCCAGATAATTATCCTGATTTTTATCTCCACCTAGATGAATAACATATTCACCTTTTTCATTGGCCTTGGCAAATGCACTGTTGACATTATATTTTTCACCGGTTGAAAACCCTTTGGCGTCATACACCGTGACGGACCAGAAAGCCCGAGGATCATTCGGCACATCCTTCATCACAAGAGTGTGAGGCTCGATGGAGTCAACAATCTTGGGGAAGGGATAGACAGCTCCTTGCTTAGGCAATCCACCCCAGCCCACTGCAACGCCGAAATTACGCAGCTCATCGCTGATCTCTCCCCTTTTGCCAAAGGCGTTCTCCGAGGTCACACCCTCGGGTTCACGGCGACTGTTGTAATCGGCACGGAGATCAAGAATCTCCTGCATGTTGTAGCGATGGTTAGAGATAAATTCACCTTTGTTGGCCTGCTCCAAACCAATTTGCTTTTGAACAGCAGCGGCGGCTTGCAAATCAGCGGGATCCTGCATGTTCACCTGTGTGCGCACGAACGCGAACACATAGCGACTCCCTATGGCCTCCTTCGTCAACTCATAACGACCGGGCTTAGCGCTAACAACCGGAATCCAATGCTCCTCATCAACCACTTCAAGGATTTGATAGCGGTCTGTTTCAGGTAAGACAACGGTTGCAGGGCTGTCAAGATCCAGCACTGCAAAGGAGTACAACGTATCGAAATTGGGCCTCAGGATGGTCCGATCCGCTGGATCCATGGCCTTACTGAGGTGCATAAACTCTCCAACACCCGTGCCACACGTTCCCTTGGCAATTTTGCGGACGTAATCTTCAAGAATCACCTCCGTCTCAGCAACGGCGTAATTGGCCTTGGTCACCGGTGTGACCGCAGTGGCTTTGGTCTCAATCGCCGCTTCAGGGCAGTTGTGCTTCGTTGCATGAGAGTGACCACTGTCAGCTCTGGTTTGCGAACCAACAAGCAGCCCTGCTCCAAGAGCTGAAGCCATCAAGACGGTGCGCGCTTGACGCCTGAACAAACGAAATCCCACTGAGTCGATCATTGTTTTTTTAGTCATAACCATGAATGAAGGGCCTGCATCACTGCAGACCAGCAGCGATGCAGCATTACGCACCATTGGGATCAAAAATGGGGCCTATCCACGGTTGAAGCCATAGGACCCTGATCTTTCGTGATCGCATCAGACACTCACTTCAGCACCAACTCCGGACGCGTCCAGGAGCCATCAAAATAAGCAGGCGTGGGGTTGTAAATCCTCAAGGTGGCATTCCAACCTGGGTAAACGCCAAGGTAATTCTCTTGACTGGAATCACCACCAAAATTCAGCACCACTTCACCTTGATCATTCGCTGTTACGAAGGCACTGTTGACGTTGTAATTGTCACCAACAGGGAAGCCATCCTTGTCGTAAACAGTTAAAGACCAGAATGCATTGTTTCCATAGGGAACATCTTTGAGAGTGAGCGTTTGAGCCTCATCTGAAGACGGCGTATAGAAGAGATAGACAGCCCCTTCTTTTGGTAATCCTCCAATCCCCACAGCAACGCCCATATTATTGCGCTCTGGAGAGATAACACCCTTACGGCCATAGAGGTCTTCAGACTTCACACCTTGCTCATTCCGTTCTTGATTGTAAGCAGCGCGTAAGGCAAGCATCTCCTCGAGGTTCCATCGATTGGGCTGCACAAATTCACCACGATTCGCCTGGCTCACCTTTAATTTCTTCTGCAAATCGCGAGCTTTGGCGAGGTCTTCCGGATCATTCATGTTCACGCCGGTGCGGAACCCTACCAAGGCATTGCGACTGCCAACATTTTCCTTGGTTAATTCATAATCGCCAGGGTTCTTATACACAGATGTATATCCCTGATCATCCACAACCATGGCGCTTTGATAACGACCACCTGTTTCGGGAAGCGTGATCGTTGCCGGATCATTGAGATCCAAAATCAACCATGAATACAAGGTATCGAAATTGATGCGAATCACCGTTCGATCCTTTGGATCTGCTGCTTTGCTGACGTTCAACAGCACACCCATCCCACCGCTGCAGCTTCCCTTGGCAACGTTGGCGATGTACTTGGCAAACACGGTCTGTGTTTCAGCCGCTGCATAGTTTGCCTTCGTGACAGGAACGACTGCATCACTCTGAACAACAACAGCGGGCTCAGGGCAGGTGTTCGAGGGTGCAACCGCTTGTGCTTTCGCGGCAGGGAGAACGGCAACAGAGAGCAGTCCGAGGCTCAGGGCCGACGTGAAACCAGCCAAGCGCCCTGAAACCGAACCAATACCTTGTGCCATGAGCTCTTTCTTTGCTTTTAACGTCCTAATCAAGCTGCAGCGTCTTGTCCGGCCATTCCCTTGTTTTATGGCGCCACTAAGCACAATCGGGAGCAAAAGGGCGAACAAAGGACGGTGCTCTGAACGCAGCACAATGGCGTGATGATCGATGTGATCGGCACCGACGCCGGTGCGCCCGGCTCGCTCCCACCCGGAGCTCAGCTTTTGTTGGAGCAGGCCCACCTGCTGGCAGCCCCAAAACGGATGCTGCCTGCCCTGCAGCAATGGCGTAACTCTGAACCAAACCAGCGCTGCATCGCCAGTGACAATCCAATCGCTCTAAGCGAGGAGTTGTTGGCCCTCGGGAGGGATCAGCGCGCGGTGGTGCTGGCCAGCGGTGATCCGTTGTGGTTCGGCATCGGCCGGATCTTGATCGAGCGCCTGGGACGCGAACGTCTGCGCTTTCATCCAGGCCCCTCGTCCTTGCAACTGGCATTTTCCCGACTGGGCAGGCCCTGGCAGGACGCGCAATGGCTCAGCTTGCATGGCCGTGACCCAGCACCCCTCGCTCAGCGCTTGCAACAACGCCCCAGCGCCTTGGCCGTGCTCACCGATCCCAGTCGCGGTGGCGTAGACGAGGTGCGCCAAAGCTTGCGCAGCAGCGGCCTGGAATCGGCCTATGCCCTCTGGCTCTGCGAATCGCTTGGTCACAGCAGTGAGCGCGTGCAACGGCTGACCCCCTGCCAAGCCACGCCTAGCGATTTGCACCCCCTGCATTTGGTGGTGTTGCTCGCGGAAGCTCAAGCGGCTCCACCCGCCGATCAACTTCCTCTGTTTGGCCTGGAGGATGGTGTGTTTCTCCAACACAGCGACCGCCCCGGCTTGATGACCAAACGGGAGGTGCGGATCCAATTGCTCGCTGAGCTCAACCTTCCTGCACGCGGCGTGCTCTGGGATCTTGGTGCTGGCACCGGCAGCGTGGGCCTGGAAGCGCTGCGGCTGCGGCCGCAGTTGCAGTTGCTTTGCATTGAACAGCGCAGCGGTGGTTCTTCGCTCATCGCCGCCAATGCCAAACGCCTCGGGGTTCAACCAGCAGCAGTGCTGGAGGGGGATGCCATGGAAGAACTCCCCAACCTTCCCGCTGCCTTAGCTGCCCCCGACCGGGTGCTGATTGGTGGCGGTGGCCGCAAACGCAGGGCCCTGCTGGAGCAGGTGATCCAGTGCATGGCCCCCGAGGGTGAAGTGGTGATTCCTCTTGCCACCTTGGAAGCCTTAGCGGAGCTGAGGCCAGTGCTCGAGGCCGCCAAGTACTCGGTGAAGGTGAGTCAGCAGCAGGCCTGGCGCGGCCAACCGCTGGCCGATGGCACCCGGCTTGCTCCGATGAATCCGGTGTTGATCCTCAAGGGAAGCGCTCCCTGACAACACGGGGCCTGACGCGATTGATCAGAAAAAGGTCAGAATCAAGCACTTTGAAGCTCGCAGGATGGCCATCCGAGAACGCAAACCCCAGGTCTCACCCCTGCGCCTCAAGATCACCCTTTTCATTGCAGGGGTTGGCCCGTTGCTTGCCGTTGGGCTGTGGCTTCAATCCAAAGGATTCTTCAGCTAGGCACTTCTGCGTTACCCATGCGTAACGCTTTAGTCTCCAGGACGTGCCACCTCTGCTTCATTGGCTGACATTACCGGTTGGATCGTTTCGATCACCACCGCGTCTCCAACGCCAAGCCCCAGGCGCTTGGCCTCTCCAGCCCCTAGCTCAATCACGCTGTCCGCATCAGCCATCGGCCCAAAGCTCTTGCAAGGCAACGCCGGACAGATCGGCACCTCAGCCTCGATCGCAATCACCTCGTCCTGGTGCACAAACACCATGTCGAGTGGCGCAATCGTGTTGAGCATCCAAAAACGCAGCGGACGTGCTGGCTTAAACGGAAACCACATCCCCCTCAGCGGTGGCAGAGCCGGGCGTTGCATCAGTCCAAGCCGTTGCTCGTGGGGCTGATCTGCCACTTCCAACAACACACAGCTGTCGGGGCGAACGCACCATTGCGCCTCAAGGGGCAACTGCTGGGGGGGAGAAACGTCCATTAAGAGCTCTTCAGAAAAGGAACGCCGTTGTTGAGGCAATAACCACGGCCACGAATGGTGTGGATCAAGCGAGTATCGCCACCCTCCTCAAGCTTTTGGCGCAGATAGCGGATGTACACCTCCACCACATTGCTCGACACGCCTTGCTCATCGTTCCAAACCTCGCGCAGGATTTGACTGCGGCTCACGGCCTTGCCCCGCTCCTTAAACAGCAGCAGCAGCAACGACGATTCGCGCTCCGTTAGGCCAATCGGCCGCGTGCCACGACGCACGAGGCCGCTAGCGGTTTCAAGCTGCAAATCACCCACCACCACCACAGAACAGTGCTCTTCCTTGCGTTTCTGAAGAGACAGATGGAGGCGCAAGCGTTGCAAGAGATCGCTTGGTGCACTGGTGGACAGCCAGAAGTCATCTGCTCCAGAACTGAAGCAAAGCTCTCGAGACGCGATGCTGTCTTCGGTCACGCCCAACAGAATCGGCAGCGCTCCAAGCCACTGGCGCAGCTCAGCCACTTGAGGCAGCTGGCCCGGCGACACAAGCGCAGCCATCGGCTGCTGGCCATCAGATGCAATGGCTCGATCCCCAGCCCCCCACTCCAAAGCTGTGTAGCCCGAGGCTTCTAGACGATCTTTGAGCTGCAGGGCCTCAGCACCAACCAACACCAACACGCCCTGCTCGGTCATGGACGATCCGGCTTCGCCACATGGGGCAAGCCCCAGCCCAGCTTGTTGCGCAACACCTGGAAAAACTCATGGTCCGAGAGGCGTACAAAGCGCACGGGATGATCACTTCGCCGGATCAAAACCCGGTCCTCAGGCCACACGTAACAACCTGCGCTTCCATCCACCACCATCATCAGGCGCTCGGGAGTGGCTGGAAAGACGGTGACAGGTTCCTGGTCACTGAACACAAGCGCACGCGAGGCCAAGGAATGGGCCGCAATCGGCGTGAGTTGCAACACCGGACATTCGGGGGTGATCACAGGTCCGCCAGCGCTAAGGGCATAGGCCGTCGACCCTGTGGGTGTCGACAGGATCACTCCATCAGCGGAAATATCAACAGGTGCATGCCGGCCAATCGCAATTTCGAAATGGCACATGCTGGTGAGAGGCTCACGGTGCAAGGCCATCTCATTAAGAGACAAGGCTTCCCAACGCCGTTGGTCTCCGCGCATCACGGTCACAACCATGTTGGCGCGCTCCTCGATCGTCCAGCGATCGGTGAGGATCTGCTCGAGGGCCTTATCGAGATCACCGAGATAGGCCTCTGCGAGAAAGCCGAGATGACCGGTATTGATCGTCAAAATTGGCACACCAATCGGTGCTGTTTGACGGGCTGCTGACAGCACCGTGCCATCACCTCCCAACACAATGGCCAGCGCCATTGAGGCATCGAATCCCTCTGGCACACAGGCGTTGTACCCAAGCATCCGCAAGTGCTGGTCTGGGTTGGCAAAACCCACCATGCCGCCGGAACTGCTAACTCGGACCACCTCATGGCCGGCGCGTTCGAGCCGCTCCTGAATCGTTTGAGCAGTGTCAACGGCGAGTGACTTTCCGTCATTCACGATCAGTCCGACCCTGGGCACCGATCGCGTCTCAAAAGAACGCGCCCATTTTATGAGAAAAATCCGCTCACAGCAGCGTCAGGTTGTTTTTTGAAGCCAGGGCCGCCCCGCCACCAGCCCTGCGTAGCGTTCAGGCAACCCCCAGAGGCGAGCCCAAGCGATGCCAAACAACACGCCGTCCCATGTGGTCGTGATCGGAGCGGGGTGGGCAGGGTGGGGCGCTGCCAAATCTCTCTGCGAAGCGGGTGTTCGCGTGACCCTGGTCGACGGGATCAGTGATCCCACCGGCAGCACACCACTGATGACCAAAAGCGGCAAACCATTCGAGGCAGGCACGCGGGGGTTTTGGAAGGACTACCCCAACATCAATGCCCTGACGGAAGACCTCAACCTCGGCGATATCTATACCGAGTTCACCACCAGCGCCTTCTGGTCTCCCGATGGCCTAGAAGCCACAGCTCCGGTGTTTGGCGACGCACAAGCCTGGCCCAGCCCCCTAGGCCAGATGGTGGCCACATTCACAAACTTCAAACGGCTTCCTTTACAAGATCGTCTTAGTATTAGCGGACTTCTTTATACGATTTTAGACCTGAATCGAAGCGAAGATATTTTCAATGAATACGACAAACTTAGCGCCCAAGACCTATTCATCAAGCTAGGAATTAGCCAACGCTTGATCAATGATTTCCTAAGGCCCATTTTGCTTGTGGGCCTGTTCAAGCCACCAGAGGAGTTATCAGCTGCCGTAACGATGGAGCTGCTGTATTACTACGCATTAGCCCATCAAGATTCATTTGATGTGCGCTGGATCAATGCAGAAAGCATTGCCAAAAAACTCTTTGAACCCCTCAGTCAACGCCTGATCTCAGAGCATCAGCTGCGCGTGTTGGGCGGCACCCTGGCCACCAGCTTGCGCTTCGCACCAGGAACCAACCAGATCAACGCTGTTGGCATTCAATCCGTTGCAACGGGCAAAACCGATTGCATTCAAAACGTGGATGCGGTGGTACTTGCCGTGGGCTCCAAGGGCATCCGCTCGATCATGTCCCAATCTCCAGAGTGCCGAGAGGCAGCACCGGAGCTGGTTGCAGCTGGATCGCTTGGCGCGATTGATGTGGTGTCCGTGCGGCTATGGCTCGATCGCTATGTCCCGATCCCCTACCCGGCCAATGTGTTCTCTCGCTTCGAATCCTTACAAGGAGCAGGCGGCACCTTCTTCATGCTCGACCAACTGCAGAGCAAGGCCGAACAGGCTCTCTGGGGCGGGAGTGAACCACAGGGATCCGTGATTGCCAGCGACTTTTACAACGCCTCCAAAATTGCGCTGATGGAGGATCAAGCCATTATCGAATTGCTCACCCAACAGTTGCTACCGATCAGCGATCCGCGCTTCAAGGAAGCCACGGTGCTCGACTCTGAAGTGCAGCGCTATCCCAAGAGCGTGTCGCTCTTCTCCCCGGGAAGTTTCAAGCAAAGGCCACCCTTGGAAACCTCCATCGCCTCGATCGTCTGCGCTGGCGATTGGGTACGGATGGGCGCGCAAGAACATGGCGCCAAAGGGCTATGCCAGGAGCGCGCCTATGTGTGCGGTTTAGAAGCAGGAAACTCACTGCTCAGACGCAAGGTCATCGCGGGAACAGCGAAGTCTCAAAGCGTTGAACACCCTGTGATCCCGATTCGCGCTGACGAGCCACAGGTGGTGTTCGGGAAAACCCTCAACAAAGTCGTGATGGATTCACTGAATCTGTTTGGACTGAAACATCCTTGGCTTCGTTCATAACAAGCAAACCCGCCTTTGCTTCATCGCACTCACCGGCGACTAGAACGCAGCAGCGACACAATCAACCAAAGACCAAACAAGGTGGCTCCAACAAACAATCCCTCGCTCACATCCCTCAGCAAAGGTTGTTGGGCCAACGTGGCCATCACCGTGGCACTCAGCAACAGCGAGGCCACAAGAATCGCCAGTGAAATCCGTTGCGACAACCGTTCCAAACTGGAGCGAACAGCCTCAAGCCCTTCCAGTTGAATGGCAAACACCAATTCATCACTGCTAAAGCGCCGCAACAACTGACTCAACTGGCGCGGGGAATCAATCGTGAGATTGCGCAAATCAAGGCCAAATTGCATCAGCCGCTCTTGAGGCAGCATCACGGCACGGGCGAGCAGCTGCGCCACCAAGGGCTGCATCTCCCCGGTGAAACTAAATGCCGGGTTTAAAGAGTTGCCCACCCCCTCCAAATTGGTGACGGACTTCACAAACAGGCCAAGGGTTCCAGGCACCCTTAACCCAGAGCGATTCGCCAGCTGCAGCAAGGCGGCAAGGAACAGGGCGAAATTCAGTTCCTCCAAAGGCTTGGAAAAACTCTTGGCAATCAGCTGATCAAGCTGGCGTTGCAAGTGCTGACGATCCACTTTTACCCCCCGAGCCGGGGGTGCAATTTGCTCCAACACATCCGTTGCCCGGGCGCCGTCCTGGTTAATCAGTGCCAAGACAAGATCCAGCAAGTTGCTGCGCGTGCGCGGATCAAACAGGCCCACCATGCCCGCATCCAGCAGGATCACCCTTCCATCGGCCAGCACTTTGAGATTGCCGGGATGGGGATCCGCATGAAAAAACCCCTCCACAAAGTACTGCTCTACAAAGGCACCAAGAAGAGCAGTGGTTGTTGCCACCAACCCAGGTCCAGCCTCTAGAGCCTCTCGAGCTTCAGGGCTGAGGATCGATGCGCCCTCAATCCACTCGAGCACCAAGACGCTGCGGCTCGACAATTGCTGCACCACATGGGGCAGACGAATCTGACCATCAGGAACAAAGCTTGAACCCTCCAAACTGCGCTGCAGCCGCAAGGTATTGGAGGCCTCAATCCTGAAATCGAGCTCCCGCACCAACGCCTCAAGCACCTGATCAGCAAGACCCACAAAGTCATACAAACTGCCGAGAGACGTTGCTGCAGCGAGGGCGGCAATCTTGCGAAGCAAGCGACCGTCTTCTTCCACCTGGGCAGCGATCCCTGGCCGCAACACTTTCACGGCCACAGCACCCAGCTCAGGCAAGGTCGCCTTGTACACCTGCCCCACACTTCCAGCCGCAATCGGTGTGTCCACGAACGTTGAAAACGCCTCGTCAACAGAGCAGCCCAGCTCTTGCTCCAGCTGGGGTCTCAATTGCTCCCAGGGCACAGCCGGAACATCCGCCTGCAATTGGCTCAATGCCTCGATGTAATCCTCCCCCAACAAGTCGGGGCGCGTACTCAACAACTGGCCCAGCTTCACGTACACAGGCCCCAACTCCGTCAGGATGTTGCACAGCACTGAGGGCAGGGGCAGTCGCGTCTCGGAGGCATCACCACGGTTGAGGAGCTGAGAGAGAAACGACCACTCATGGCGCGAGACGATCCGAACAATCTCCAAGGCTCGCGAGGAACCATCGAACACACTAAGAACAGACATTGATGACGCAGTGAACAGCGTGCGACCACATCTGCAGGACTTGATGGGGGGCAAGGCCACAGTTTGCAGAGTTTTGCCCTGCGAAACCACCAATCGCGGGTCCGGTTAGGGCACAAAAAACGTCAATACAGGCGCATCAGACCACAGTCAGGCATCAATCTGCAGATAAAAACGACAAAAAAACACCTCGTCTACGCATAGTCTCGAACTCATCTTTAACCAAAACGTACAGATCTATCGACGATTCAAGCAATGGACTACGGTTCTCTGGAGGGAATGAGAAATGAGAAATGAGAACATCTAAGCTTTATCTCTAGATCAATGCACAAAAAAGCCCCCGCTGATCAAGCGAGGGCAACTTGATATGAACGGGTTGAATCACTTGGCGTAGACAACACCTCTGTAAGTAAGACGAATTTTATTGGAAGCAGATGTCGATGCACTCTTGGTTTGTGCATACTGCTTGCCGCGATAAGTCAGGGTCATGAGAGATTGCTCAGAAATACAGGCCCCCGTTCCGTGACCTGAGAATCTGCGCCTCACAGATGGGGATGTGAGGTGAACGTGATTGGTAGATAAGCTACATCTCTTTTATACCCATAGCGTCAACCGATATCATGTTCAAAGTGTTACAAAACAAGCTTGCTTTTGTGCCTTCACAATACAAAACAGAGCGAGAAGTAGCACAACTGTTGTTCAAGTCACTACACAATCCTGACGCAACCTGTCAGCTTTGTGCCATACCAATACAAAACAAAGACCCCTACCAAGAAGGAGAGCTCCTTCAATCATCGTTAGCGACGATGACCGCTAAAGACCGATCAAGTCCAGCAAATCCAGAGGTGCGCAACAAAAGATCAACAATTCCGATAGTCAGAGTTGCCATTGAGGGTTGCTTAATGACAACATCTGAAACAAAAGCCCCCGACAAAAGGTTAGGAGTGATCAAACAAGCAGCGCATCCTGTTCTTCTATGAATTTATTCACTACCAAGCAGACACATTTAAGCGCGTAGGTATACCGACTGATGCCAAGGATGGGATGTGTGCTCAGAGTGGCAATATCGGGAACAGCTATGACATCCTTAAGAATTGAAAACATTTGTCTACAGGCAAGCCTCGAACTAAACGAGACCGTTGACGCCTATAGAGATCGAATTGATGTCAGTCGAGAAGCCCATTTGACTGGCTACCTCATGTCACATTTCCTGATAACAGTGTGTTGCTTAGCAGACACCGTTCGGTTTGATCTCTTGATGGAGTCGCTGAAGGCTGATGTGGTAGAGGTTTAAATATGATCAGCACTTCGCTGATCAAAGAGCCAACTTTTTAACAGTAAAAGGAGCAAAATAAATAGTGATTACTCCATCCAAAGCTTTTTGAACGCATAAGGGGCTGATTCACGCCGTTCCATCGATGCTTCTCGAATGAACGTGATGCAGGCATTTGAGCCATCAAATTGCTTACTTTTGATGACCATTGCCATCGCATCATTCAGGCTTTTCCCTTTCTTTAATCCTGCATCAAGAGTTTTCACTGCGCCAACAGGGTCGCACTTACCAAGTTTGAGTGGTTCGGGATCTTTGGCTTCACTCGTTGGGATGATGACAACAGACAGGACGAAGCTCAAGATCAACAGATTGATAGCCGCCATGGCCCTATTGCTATGGCCAACGAGTAAAGCATCAATCTCCTGTGGACTCATTGATCATTGACAGAAGCGTCGGTGCAACGAATCGGAAATCAAGGCAATGAATGATGGCTAGTCCATAGGGCAAAACAGCTAATTTCGAAGGAAGCATGGCTGGGGTGATGGCGAAAGTGAATGAAGCCTGGTGTGCTCTAGAGCCCCTACAAAACCGATCCGATGCGTTCCTTGACCACGTCGCTGCATTTTTGCCTCAAGTTCAGGCCCTAACCGCTGACCAGAAGCTTGCAATGGCCCTGTTCAAAGCCGCAGAGCTCGTCAATGCCTTGCTTCAGATCCGAGAGCGTCGCCAGGCAGAGGATCGTTTCGGAGCTGAGCTAGCCAAGGCTTCCTTTAATCGGGTGAGAGCAGTCATCCGCAACCGGACCATGGATTTGGGTGCCCAGGGGATCGTGGACCTCCAGGACCCACCGATTCGGGCTTTGATCGATGAAGGCTGCCGGTTGTTCCATGCCGGCAAAAGTGATCCTGCTTTGTATCAGAAGGCTCTCGCACTCTCTGCAGCCCAATGCATTGTCCTCAACCCCTCTCTTGAGGCCGCCCTCATGAGCTATGCAAACGGTTGCGGTTTGATATTGCCAGAAGCGCTGCTGCAAGCGGTACGGGAAGATTTCATTGCTCCCTATCGCTTGGTCTAATTAGGCCTCTGGATGTGCCACAGCTTCGCGAACAACCCTTGATAAAGCTGAAGTGGTGGCGCCATGCCTTCTGCGCCTAACACGGTTCCAACTCGGGACTCGTCAACGGAAAACACCACTTGGTTGCGTGTGGCCAGCAATGTTCTGACCTGCTCCTCCTTCAGGCCGCGATCTTGCAAACGCTGAAGGCCAATGGCCAGGAGGCGTTCAGCCAAACTTGCCTCCTCTGGCTCGCTGTAGGCACTCACCAATAACGTGCCTCCGTTGCTTGTAAGCGCCGCAAGCTGGCGCAGCATTACTGCTTGCTGATCGCCGTTGAAGAGATGAAGCACGTTATGGCAGATCACCAGATCAAAACAGGCGCCCTTCAGCGATGCATTGCAAGCTTCCGCTAGCCCCTGCTGCTGGAACTGACAGCGATGCATGCCTCCATGGCCGGCGATGCTCTTCTTGCAGAACGCCAGCATCTGCTCACTTGGCTCCAGCACCATGAATGTTGCTCTAGGACAGGCCTCAAGCAGGCTGGGCATGTCTTCCCCAGGGCCAGATCCCACCACAAGAATCCTTTGGGCCTGAGGGCTGGTCATGGTTACTGCCGCCAGCGCGATCTCATGCAGGGTGTCGTAGCCGGGCACGGAATGGCGAATGCTTGTCTGATAGGTGCGGCCATAATCGCCGTCAAAATCGAGAGCTGGCATCAATCCGTAAGCCTGGGATGTCACCCTGTTTTGGCGAAAACCTGGCGTTTCGTCATCAGCGATGTTTCCGGAATCGGCGCTGTCCTTCGGATCAACCCCGCTCATGACGGTCGCAGAGTTTTGGCGTACTCCATTAAGTGTGACCAAACCTTTCTAATCACGAGAATGATTCCTCGCTAACAAGGACTGATTAAGTCCCAATTAGAAAAGTCAACGGCAAACCTTTGAACATTGACCAACAAGATGTATCAAAGAGAACCTTTTTAATAATTTCTCCCGTTAAAAGGTGTGCAACGAGTAACGCCAGCTCCGCCACTCCCCTTAGGGTCTCGTCACTCGTTGAATTCAAGATGTCAACTCATCACCTATCAAGCCTTAAGTGGAATGAAGAGGGTGAGCTCTCACCGCAAGACACATGGAATCTGGTAACAAAGCTAACAAAAGCTGAGGACGAGTCAAAAGCATCTAGCCTCCTGCATCTGTCTTCTAAGCACAGCCATGCAAGGGCCAAGAAAAGGCCTAAAGCTTAAACGCATAGACACGAACATAACATCGAGCAACTAATAACGGCCCAGAAGAAGAGCATAAAGGAAACTAATTTCAATATCACCGATGCAAAAGATCCAAATAAATAGCATCATAAGTTGATTTATTTTGCAGATTCAACCAATACTGAAACCTTGTTAGCATTGCACCGCAAATATGGAAGGCTCATAAAAATGGGAGGCTATTTAAACCTCCCAAAAGTCACTTGCTTTCGCACCCTGATGATGCCATGTTTAAACGCAGCAATGATGAGAGAACGCTGAGAAAAGTCTTACTAAATGTATCTAGCACTGAAACGGCAGCACAGCAAAATATTGAGTTCCTCGATCTGTCAGCCACATTTCAAGGATGACCTCTCTGTCAACCCAATCGGCTTCCACTTGCTAGGCAACCTACTCTTTAACTTGGATGATCAAAATGTTACGGGCCTTAACGCTTAGAAATGTGAGAGCTTTCGTCCCGGCCAGTGGTCTGACACCGAGATGAGATGGTCAACGCTAGGGAAACACGTCAGCAGGCTCGAGCGCTATCCAGACGTTGAAGGGTCGGACATCTCGATCTACATCTGAAATTGCGGGCTTGAGCAACGCGATAAACACCAGCACGAGCAGACAGGGTGATCCCAACGAGGAAATGATGCTAATAAGTCGGGAAGAAGACGCCCTGAAGATGAACGAAAGCGGCTCCATAACTCTGCTTCAACTTGTTCAGGAGGTGGCCTACTGCGACGGCTCAATGTCTCAAGAAGAGGAAAACTTGATCATCACTCTTATCGATAGCCACGGTCTTCAGGAAGAT
>ERZ887830.953-NODE-953-length-17079-cov-6.594279_pt1 | contig 17079 bp, 18 predicted proteins | sample MGYA00521101_ERZ887830 | MGnify/ENA primary metagenome ERZ887830 (study PRJEB32303, sample SAMEA104408592) | aquatic metagenome | biome: Marine water; feature: Pelagic; material: water | place: Baltic Sea | collected 2014-06-05T16:38:00 | depth 1,762 m ... | reverse complement strand
GTTCAAACCGTCGAAAATATATCTTGCATCAAAGCGGGCATCCACACATGGGACACGGCGGGCCTGGCAATTGTTCGTCACCAACAACGGAACAGAGGGGCTGGACAGCCCCGCGATGGTCACAGCCGCCAACGAGATCGAAGAAATCTGGGGGCGCGATATCAAGCGCGGGAAGATCTTTGAGGAGTTGCTGGATCTCAGCACGAACCAACGCAAAGCCGTCCAACTTGGGCTGGACAGGGCCGGGTTTGATCCCGGTCCCGCAGATGGGGCCTTTGGGGGGCGTACAAGATCCGCAATCGCGCAGTGGAATGCAAAAAATGGTTTTGAGGAAACAGGATACGTGAACGCGGCCATGCTGTCAGCCTTTGGCATCCGTTGGACGCTCTTGATCCCGTTAGAATTCAAAAGCTCTGAACGGGCCCGAGTGGCGTCTATTCCAGCCCTTGAATTGCTTGGCGAAGACGCGGACATCATCGAACGCGTGTCCTGCCTTGGATTTGATTCCACGATTTATGGGCGCTGGAACGGTCATTTTTATGTAGCTGTCCGCTCTACCAAGGCCGCAAGAGCGGCCCAGTTCAGCGCCAGCCAATGCGGAGGATACCTTGTTAAAACGGGTTTGGCGGGCGAGCGCGCCTATCTGACTGATCTGCTGGTGGGCGATCTGCGGTTTTTTGGCGGGGGGGCGATTTCAACCGCCAGAGCCTCGCTCGACAAAGGGTCAATGGCCAATTTGTTTCGCACCGGAGTGTTGTCCCGGTCAGACATCGGCGACAATATCACGGGCCATGTGGTGGAATGGGATAACTAGCTTCTGTTTGCCAGTCTGTCTTTGATGACTTCACGGGTCGATCGCACCTGTGCGCTCGTCTGGTTTGGTTTCTAGCCAAAGGCGACCTTTCGGCCAGAAGGATAAATTTCTTTGATGGCTTGAAGGCGCAAGACGAATCCCCTATCTGAGGTATCGAGAGGTTGGCGCGGGCGAGCGCCTCGCCAACCCGGTCAGATCCGGAAGGAAGCAGCCGTAACGAGACCCGCTTGGGTCGTTGTTCAGCCTCTCACCTTACGAAAGCCGCTCCCTCGGGGGCGGCTTTTGACGTTTGAACGCCCCATCTTGCCAAAGCCCCCTCTGCAAGCGCATAGTATGGCGGCAAAAGCTTTTTGATTTGCACAGCGCCCAAAGGAGGACGTTATGATTGTAACTGAAACCCTCCAGGCAGGGTCATTCTGACAGCGTTTACGCTCCAGACCTGCCTGACCACTCCACGCCGCCCGTCCGGCTGCGCGTGTCCGTGTTTTCTTTTCTCTCAGGCAGATCAATGACACTGACCCTTAAGGACCTTGGATGGTCCTCCCATTTCGCCCGCCAGATTTCCACTGACACCGAAACCCTCACCCCTCTGCGCATCACCGAAGTACACCGCGCCAGCCTGACCGCGCTTGGCGTCGATGGCATTCAAACGCTGATCACCCCGCCCGATACGCCCACAGGCGATTTCGCCACGGGCGATTGGGTGCTGGCCGACGCTCAAAACATCGTGCAGGAGCGGCTAGAGCGTCTGACCCTGCTCAGCCGCATGGCAACCCATTACGAAACCCGCACCCAGTTGATCGCGGCCAATGTCGATGTGCTGTTCATCACCTCGTCCTGCAACGCCGATTTCAACCCCGCGCGTCTGGAACGCTATCTGGCCATGGCCCATGAAGCGGGCTGTTTCCCGGTAATCCTGCTGACCAAATCCGACCTGGCCACCGATCCGACCGACTATGTGCATCAGGCAGAGGCGCTTAGTCATAACCTGATCGTGCTGGCGATTGACGCCCATGACCCGGATGATCTGGCCAAGGTCGCCGCGTGGTGCAAACCGGGCCAGACCGGCGCGCTGCTTGGCTCTTCGGGGACGGGAAAATCCACTCTGTCCAACGGGTTGACCGCAAATAATGCCGCGACGGCCGCCATCCGTGACGACGACGCCAAAGGCCGCCACACCACCACCAACCGCAGTCTGCGGCGGATGATCAATGGTGGCTGGCTGATCGACACACCCGGCATGCGCGCCTTGCCGGTGACAGATGTCTCGGACGGCATTGACCTGCTGTTCGATGAGATCACCACGCTGGCGGCCACGTGCAAATTCAACGATTGCAATCACGACCGCGAACCCGGATGCGCCGTGCGCCGCGCCATCGAGCAAGGCGCGCTTGACCCCGACCGCCTTGCGCGCTGGCAAAAACTACGCCTTGAGGATGCCCATAACAGCGCCTCCCTCGCTCAATCGCGCGCGCGCGACAAGGCCCTTGGCAAGATGATCAAAAGCGTCAAGAAATTCAAAGGCAGCACAACGCCGTAACCCGAACCCGGCCTATACAAATTCAGCCGATGCAAGATCGGACCACGCTGTTTCATCTTGGCAAAAATACTCAAAAAAGACTCCGGGGCCTCGCGCCCCGGATTATCCATTTTGAACGCCCGCAAAGATCCCCCTCAAGAACCGCTTTCGGGGGCCAAGATCACAGGCTCCATCGTGGGAAAAGCCACAGGCTCATCACTGCGCAGATTGGCCCATAGCACCAGCGCAAGGAAGGCCAACAGCATCAGCGCCAATACCGTCAGCGGCACCAGAGCCAGCCGTCGCAGACCCATATCCAGAGGCAGACGACGGGACGAAAAGGCGCAACGCAGCGCCAGAACGGCCGCTGCCGCCTGCCACCCTAGAAAGGCCGTGATCTTGCTTAAACCCGCACTTAGCCCCATCTCGGTCGCCGCTGTCAGCTGATAACCGACAAACGCCCCCACAAACGCAATCAACCACCAGATCAGCAAAACCTGTGTCAGCCGCTCTCCGGGTTTCTTGTACATTTTACCCCCTCTTGGCCCACCATCGTCTGATTGCAGGCGTCACACGTTGCCGTCATTTACCGGCTGCCCATATTATTCAGGACGGGCCGCGACCTTACAGTCGACAACCTGCCCGGGATAGCGCCCGCCCCATTCGGACAAAAATGCCGCCATGTTGGGCTCTCCTGCAAGGCGGATCGCATCACTCGGCAAAGATACGCCTTCTTCCAGCACCAAACGCGCACACCCGATGTGATCGCGCGTCGACCGGGTTGGACAATTTTCAGATCCGTGGATGATTGTGCTCAGCAGCGTGCCACCATAGCCATTTACATGGCCCAGATCAGGTTTCAGCGCTAGGACATAGGCCAGCGTTTCGGGCAAGCCCTCCCATCCGGCGACGTGTACCGGGGGCAGTCCGATCGCATCGGGGCGGTCATATTCCAGACCGATCGCCACCAGCCGGGCAATATGGGGTAAAGCGGTTGGCAGATGCACCAGATTGCGGATCAGATTGCGAAACTCCTCCGGCAGCTTTAGCGGATCGACGAACCGCCCCGCCGGCACGTCACCGTCAGCGGCAGCGGCCAGCAGGGCTTCGCCGTTGCTCAGCATCGTATCACCTTGTGCCTGTTCGATCAGCCGCGCCGCATCGGCATTGCCATAGCCCCGCGCCATGGCATAGGGGGTGACGCCCTGATTTCGGTGGGACGGGTCCGCACCCGCCTTCAGCAAAAGCCGGATCATCGCGGCGTCACACATCCGTCGGGCCGCTTGATGCAGGCAGGGGATCACAAAGGACGGCTCGCCGGACGGATGCGGGCCAATGCCCTCATTCGGATCAGCCCCGGCGACCAGCAACATTTCAACCGCTTTGTGGTCGTTGAAATCAAGCGCACGCGGCAGCGCGTTGGTGCCCGCAGGCGTCGCGCCATGGTCCAGCAGCATCGACAGGCCCTCGTGATGGCCAAGTTCCACCGAATGATACAGCGACTCGCCATCGTTGGGATTGGCACCATGATCCAGCAGCCAGCGCGCCAGCCCCATATTATTGGCATGTCCCAGAGCACCATAAAGCGCCGATAGCGGCATGTTCGGATCGGCGTCTTGCAGATAGACGTCATTCACATCCGCGCCATGCTCGACCAGCAATTCCGCAATTTCCAACACATCAGTAGCCAGATCAGGGCGCAGATGAATGTAGCGCGAAAAGGCCAGATGCAGGATTGGACGACGCGGACCACGAGGCGTTACAGCGGCTTTTGGGTCGCGGGCCAGCGCCGCCTTGACCGCCGCCAGATCATACACCGCGATCTCTAAGCCCAGCAGGCCACGCGCCAGATCGGGGGTCTCGTCCAACAGATGTGCCACGCGCGCATTTTGCCCATGAAACAGTGCGATCTTTAGCAGTTCCTGCTTTTGTGAACGATCCAGCGCCGCTGTCTCGACGCTTAGTTTCAGCTTGGGCCAGGACAGGAAACCCGCCTCTCGCGCCAGCACATGCAGCGCGTCAGCGTATTTCACCTCTCGTGCGTCGGGCAAGACGGCTTTCACACGGGCAACGGCCGCTGCCTCGCCCGCGATACAGGATTTTTTCAACGCCTTCGCGGACCGGCGCAATTCTGGAATGGATGGTATCATGGGTTTCCCTCATCACCGCCCGGTGGTCCGCTGCTCGGGCATGAGATCAACCAATGTGAGTGCTTCGGTTGGTCAAGAGGTGCTGATACAGCTGTCCGCGGACCCGGATGCCACCTCGATTGGCATGCCCAAGTGTTAACCCGAACCCACCGCGCCGCGCAAGCCTTCGCAGCCGCTGCAGGCCGATCCCGCTTTACCCCAGAGCGCGCGCCACTTAACATGGCCCCCAGCCAAACCGCCCGAAAGTCTGACGAAAGCCCCCATGTCCGATACCCCCGCCTATCAGGTTCTTGCCCGTAAATATCGCCCAGAGACCTTTGCCGATCTGGTCGGGCAGGATGCCATGGTGCGCACGCTCAAGAATGCGTTTCAGGCGGATCGGATCGCGCAGGCGTTCATTCTGACGGGCATCCGCGGCACCGGCAAAACCACCACAGCGCGCATCATCGCCAAAGGCATGAACTGTATCGGCCCCGATGGCACAGGCGGGCCGACCACCGAGCCTTGCGGGCAGTGCGAGCCGTGCAAGTCCATCGCGCTGGGGCGACATGTGGATGTGCAGGAAATGGACGCGGCATCCAATACCTCGGTGAATGATATTCGCGAGATCATCGACTCGGTCCACTACCGCGCTGCCTCTGCGCGCTACAAGATCTACATCATCGACGAGGTGCATATGCTCTCGACCAGTGCCTTCAACGCGTTGCTCAAGACGCTCGAAGAGCCGCCTGCACACGTGAAATTCATCTTTGCCACCACCGAGATTCGCAAGGTCCCGGTGACGGTGCTGTCACGCTGTCAGCGGTTTGACCTGCGCCGGATCGAACCAGAGGTGCAGATCGCCCTGCTGCGCAAGATCGCAGAGGGCGAAGGCGGGCAGATCAGCGATGACGCGCTGGCGCTGATCACCCGCGCAGCCGAAGGATCGGCGCGCGACGCGACCTCTCTGCTGGATCAGGCGCTCAGCCATGGCGCGGGCGAAACCAACGCCGAACAGGTCCGCGCTATGCTGGGTCTGGCCGACCGGGGCCGCGTGCTGGACCTCTTTGACATGATCATGAAGGGGGACGCCGCCAGTGCGCTGACCGAACTCAGCGCGCAATATGCCGATGGGGCCGACCCGCTGGCCGTGCTGCGCGATCTGACCGAGATCACCCATTGGGTCAGCGTCATCAAGATCACCCCCGAGGCCGCCGAAGACCCCACCGTCAGCCCCGACGAGCGCAGCCGGGGGCAACACATGGCCGCCGCTCTGCCGATGCGGGTGTTGACGCGGATGTGGCAGATGCTGCTCAAGGCGCTGGACGAGGTCGCAAGTGCGCCCAATTCGATGATGGCTGCCGAAATGGCCGTGATCCGCCTGACCCATGTGGCCGATCTGCCCGCGCCCGAAGACCTGCTGCGCAAGCTGCAAAACACCCCACCCCCCGCACTGACACCGCAACCCGGTGGCAATGGTGGCGGCGGTGGCAGGACAAGCGCACAGCACAGCCATGCGCCGGTGGTGGCCTCCTCCGGCTATGGTGCGGCCAACGGTGGCGCGCAAACTGCACAGGCGCTGGCCCCACAAGATGCCCTCGCGCGGTTGGCTCGCTTTGATCAGGTCATCGAGTTGATCCGCTCCAACCGGGACGTGAAACTATTGGTAGAGGTGGAAACCACCCTGCGCCTTGCGAAATACCAGCCCGGACGGATCGAGTTTCAACCGACCGCCGACGCCCCGCGCGATCTTGCCGCGCGGCTGGCCCAGCGCCTGCAACTGTGGACCGGGGCGCGTTGGGCCGTGATCATTGTGTCGGACGGCGGGGCAGACACCATCGCCGAGGTGCGCGACTCCGACCGTCTCATTCTGGAAAACAAGGCGAAAGAGCACCCGCTTGTGCAGGCCGTGTTTCAGGCCTTTCCCGATGCAAAGATCACCGAAATCCGCACCCTCGAGGACATCACCGCCGAGGCACAGGCAGAGGCATTGCCAGAGGTCGACGAAGAATGGGATCCGTTCGAGGACGACTGACCCCTCGGGACCAGTCGTCTGTGTGTTTTGATTGGCTTGCTCTGTCAAAGCTTTGACCAGTCGGCAGGATCAATATGCCCCAGAACGGCAAAGCCGCCTGCACCATCAGGGCGGATCACATAGGCCACCCCCTGAGGTTCCGGATAAATGCCCGTGGCTGCCTCAAAGGGATCATCATGGCCGACGATCGCCAGATTGCCGTCCTTTGGCTTTGCACTGAGCAGAGGTGTGATCCGCGCACTCATGGCTGAAATCTGCGCGGGATCGTAGTTTTCCGCCGGTTCAAAGTTCAGCGCGTCGGTGGCCACGTGATGTCCAAAGGCAAGATCCGCTGTTTGCCAGGCCCTGCAATACTCGCTGCTCAGAACGTCGCCCACCGGAATCCCAAGTGCAGCGACCGCCGCCCCGATCCCGCGCGCATCTGCCCAGCCCTCTGCACTCAGAACCCGCTGCGTTGCGCAATTGCCCATTTTGGCGCTGATCTGATCGGCATAGTCAGTTTCTGTGCGCGCATGGCGCATGTAGATGACGTGCCCGCCGCCCTTTAGCGCCTGAACCAATGCGTCGGGCGACATGTCATCGGCAATGGCCGGAGTGGTTAGACTGGCCAGTCCGGCCAGCATCCCCATGCCAACCATCCGTCCTGCTGTGGAGTATTTCATCTTGAACGTCCTTTCATAAGCGTGTGCCACAGCCAGATCTTATTCCGAGTATTTTTGTCAACTTTTTCTCGACTTGTTCCCGAACCGCCAAACCCGTATCACATGGGGCAACTTCACCCTCAGGAGACAGCAGATGTTCAAAGGATTAGGTGGTCTTGGCGATATGGCCGGGATGATGAAGAAGGCCAAGGATATGCAGTCCATGATGACGGACATGCAGGAAAGCCTTGCCACGATCACTGTCACTGGTGAATCCGGGGCCGGTCTGGTCAAGGCCACCGCGACGGCCAAAGGTGTGCTGACCGGGCTGGATATTGATCCCTCGATCTTCAACGCCGAAGAAAAAGAGGTCGCCGAAGACCTGATCCTTGCCGCCATCAAAGACGCGCAAGCCAAAGCCGCAGAGCGGTCTGCCGAAGAGATGCAAAAGATCACCGAGAGCCTTGGCCTGCCTGCGGATATGAAGCTGCCGTTCTGAAAAATCAGTGGGATTGTATCGGTCGAATTTCCCTTGAAATCCGACGGATGGGGGGCCAGCCCCCCAAACCCCCCGGAGTATTTGAACCAAGATGAAAGCGGCATGGTCTGCTATGCATCTTGTGTCAAACTTAGGTTCCGCGACGCTGCTCTTTCCAATCGGCCAGATGCTTGCCCCAATAGGCCGCGCGAACGCCAATCCAGCGCAGCGGTTCCGGTTCCCATTTTCTGACGCGACGATTGACCCATGGCAGCACCGTCAATTCCGTGGTCTGTCTTGTCACAAGGTCTGCAAGCGTGCGTCCGGCGAGATTAGAGGTCGCCACGCCAACGCCCACATACCCCCCCGCCCAACCGATGCCTGTGTCCCGATCATAACCCACTGTTGCGCACCAATCACGTGGCACACCCAGCACGCCGCACCACGCATGGGCAATCGGAACACTGGCCGCAGCGGGAAAATAGCGCTGAAAGATGCGCTGCAGGCGTTGGACTGTGATCCGGTCCGGTTTTCCGTCGGTGTCCGTGCGCGACCCCCAAAGATAAGGCACACCCCGAGAGCCGACCGCGATGCGCCCATCGGCCGTGCGTTGGCAGTAGCAGTAGACCCGCGACATATCCCCGATCAGTTCTGACCCGGTCCAGCCAATCTGCCTCCACAGATCATCCGGCAGAGGCTCTGTCACGATTTGCGCGGAATTCAACGGCAGCCAGTCGCGGTGGGACTGGCGCAGGTTGGCGGTATAGCCTTCGGTGGCGCGCAGGATCACATTGGCGGTCACGACGCCATGATTTGTGGTGACGCGCTTTGGTGCGATCCGGGTCACCTCTGTGTCCTCGGCGATACGGACGCCCATGGCCTCGACCACACGCACCAGCCCTTGCACCAGTTTGGCAGGCTGGATCCGCGCGACACCTGTCTCTACCAGCGCGCCGAGGGCGACAGGGACGTTCACCCGTTCGCGCAAGGCAGTCGCGTCAATCTCGTAAAGCTGATCCGCGCCCTCGCCCCAACGGCGTCGCTCTGCCAGATCCGCGCGCATTCGCGAAAGCTGACCGGGATTGCGCGCGATGATCAGTTCGTCCGTGGGCTGGATATCGGCGTCGATCCCTTCGGCCCCCGCCACACGAATCACCTCTGGTACGGACTGGCGAAATGCCGCGCCCATGGCGATCACAGCAGCGCGGCTGCTGGTCTTGGCATAGGTTGCCCGATCCCATGCGAAACTACCCGCCAACCAACCCCCATTGCGCCCGGATGCGCCATACCCGGCAAATTCTTTTTCAACGATCAGGATATCAAGACCGGGGTCAGCCTGTTTCAGGTAATAGGCCGCCCAAAGGCCGCTATACCCGGCCCCCACGATGCAAACATCCGCCCGCGTGTCCCCCGCCAGCGCGGGCCTGCGCGAGGGCACACCGCCCAGCGCGTCGTACCAGAATGAAACTTCGCCAAGCCGCATGATGCCTCCGGTCTGTAGCGCGTGATTATTGTCGGTCCGATCCGCCATGAAAAGCGAATTCCGATTCACCTGCGCCGCGAAACCCTATACCTTGCCGTGCATGAGCGATGCCCCCAAAGAAATCGAAACCCTGATCGATCTGATGTCCCGCCTGCCCGGGTTGGGGCCGCGCTCTGCGCGTCGGGCCGTGCTGCATCTGATCAAAAAGCGCGGGTTTCTGATGCAGCCCCTTGCAAATGCCATGCAAGAGGTGGCCGCCACCGCACGCGAATGTCTGAACTGCGGGAATATCTCTACCGCGGATCTCTGTCCGCTTTGTGCCAGTGAAAAGCGCGCCAATGGCGAGATTTGCGTGGTCGAGGATGTGGCCGATCTTTGGGCAATGGAACGATCCGGCGTGTTCAAGGGGCGCTATCATGTGCTGGGCGGGACGCTATCGGCGCTTGATTCAATCGGGCCAAATGACCTGCGCATTCCCAAACTTATGGACCGGGTCGAAAGCGAAAACGTGACCGAAGTCATCCTTGCCCTGAACGCCACCATCGACGGGCAAACCACCGCCCATTACATCGCCGACCAGCTGGAATCGCGGGTGTCCGTCACATCGCTGGCACAGGGCGTGCCCATTGGCGGAGAGTTGGATTATCTGGACGACGGGACCATTACAGCAGCCCTGAGGGCGCGCAAAAGCTTTTGACGCCTAGCCCGCAATCGCCACGCAGTTTTCTTCGGCGATCTGCACCCTGGCCCAACCCATGCCCAGCAAGCCGTCTTTCCCAAGAACCTCGACGAACGACCATGCGCCTTCGTCCTGAAACTGAAACGCCAGCGCGTCGCCGCATTCTGCCGCGCCGATCACCTCTGCTTCTGTACTGCGCGCCGCGCGCAGTTCCAGAGCGTCGCCCAACCAGCCGACACAGGCGCTTTCATACACCGTTGCAATCGGCAGATCGACCAACAGCATCCGGGTCGGGATTTCTGGCACATCCAGTGCGGTGCGGGCATCATCCACCCGACACTGCAAGCTGTCCTCGTAAGAACGGGTCAGCTTGACCAGCACCTCTGCCTTGGCAGACAGCGCCACCTCACCCTCGATACAATCCGTGTTGTCAAAAACAGCCTGCCCAAGGTTAGAGTCAAAACAAAAGCCCGCCCGATCAAAGATCAGATTGCGGGTGAACCAGAGGTCATCGCAGACATTCAAAGCCGACGCAGGGCCAGAGTGGGCAGCCATGACGCCTGCAAAAGCCAATATGAACCAGCGCATAGACATCGCCCGACTTGTTAACACAAAACGACAATAGCTCAAAATGAGGCTTTCGTCATCCCTTCACCCGATCAGCAGCGCAGCCGCCCTTCGGCCCAGCTCGTCGGAACATTTTGCGCCGCGCCCGCAGCCGGCACAGGCCAGCCAGATCCGATCGCTTTGTGGCTCGATCACGGCGTGATCACCGGGAGAGAAACTGGTCACGCAGGCCTCTGTGTGCATCGCACGAATGGCAAGGCCCGGCAGCTTGTGCTCTATCCTTGCGCGCAGGAAGTGCCCCACATCGGCGCGCCCTGTGCCTTGGAACCACGCCCTCAACTCTGCCAGGGTCTCTAGCAGGTAATCGACGGGATCGCCGCCGATCTTGAGGTAGGTCTTGCCGTTGGGATAGCGGATTGGCGGCAACAGATAGGGCGGATGGCCGTCGCTGTCCGTATAGACCAGCGAGGGCATTCCGGCCAAACGCGCCGCCTCTGCGTCGTCCACCTCGAAAAAGGCAACAGTGCGCGCATAGACCGCCAGAGGCGTGGGGGTTGGCAAGACCATATTGGTGAATCCACCCGCCGCAACCACCACATGTTCGGCCTCAATGGGGCCTGCGGTGGTTTTAATCACGACGCCCCGCGCGCTTTCGCTGATCCCTGTGGCATAGGCATCGATCATCTGCGCGCCTGCTTTCTGCGCCAAAACGGATTGGGCCTGCACCAGATTGCGGGGGCTGATGTGGCCCGCCCCCTTGGCCTCTTAAAGCCCGATGTGACCGTCATCAAAATGAAAATAGGGAAACCGCGCCCGAAGACCTGCTGTGTCAAACGTCTCGGCCACGATCCCTGCCGCTTGGCGCACCGCCTCGATCTCTGCGATCCCCGCATGCTGCGCCGGCCCGGCCATCATCGCCCCGCATTCGGTAAAAAACGCAATGCCACTGGCCGTCTCGATTTCGCGGTAGCGCGCGATAGAGGCACGGCTGACCTCGCTCCAGAACGGGTCCGCGTCCAACGAACGGGTGATGCGCCCCTCGTCGTAATGGCTGCCGAAAACACCGTCATGGCTGGCGCGTTCAACAGGCTCTTGAGGGCCGATAAGCACCACCTCATGCCCCGCCTGCGCCAGATACTTCGCCGCCGCAGCCCCGATCATCCCGCGCCCTGTCACCGCCACCCGCATATCTGATTCCCTGTCCGAAATATCCCAATCACTAGACATGAAAAAACCCCGGCCAAACAGACCGGGGTTTTTTGATTTCACACGGCGTCGCCGCTTTATTTGTCGTCGTCGTCGTCGTCCACATCGGGCTGCTCGCCAGAGGGCAGGTTGAAAAAGCTGTCCGCATCTGGCAGCGGTCCGTCCCGGTCATCCTCGTCATCATCGTCATTGTCACTGAGCGAAAAGGTTTCCAGCCCGGAAATCGCCGTCGGCAAACGCGAATCCGTGTCCATCCCAAGGCTCTGCTCGGTTGAGACCAGCTTGCGCCGCTCGTCGTCGCTGAGCACGCCACCCTCGGCCTCTTTCTTTTTCGCGGCCTTCTGCACGGCAGTGTCCAGTTCGGATTGCTTGCACAGCCCCAAAGCCACCGGATCAATCGGCGTGATGTTGGAAATGTTCCAATGGGTGCGTTCACGGATCGCCTGGATCGTTGGCTTGGTGGTGCCCACCAGTTTAGAGATCTGGCCATCGGACAACTCTGGATGAAACTTCACCAGCCAGAGGATCGAGGCGGGCCGGTCCTGACGCTTGGACAGAGGCGTGTAACGCGGGCCGCGCCGCATTTCCTCACCCACAGCGGCTGCGTAAAACTTCAGCTTCAGTCGGTGCATCGGGTCTTTTTCGGCCTTGTCGATCTCTTCTTGCGTCAACTGATTGTTGGCAACCGGATCAAATCCCTTGACCCCCGCAGCGACGTCACCGTCGGCAATGCCCTGCACCTCAAGCTCGTGCATCTCGCAGAAATCTGCGACCTGCCTGAACGTCAGCGTGGTATTGTCGACCAGCCACACGGCGGTCGCCTTCGCCATAATCGGTTTCGCCATGATGCGTCTCCTTGAACAATATCTTTCTTCGCCGGGGAAATCGGCTGGTCCGGCTGGACCCTTACCTAGATTTCAGGGAAGTTCCGGGTCATATACGCGTGAATCACCTCAAGGGGAAGACAAGAAATGCGCCGACTGATTGCCTTGCTTCTGGCCGCAACCCTCTATGCTGCCCCCGCCCACGCGGACGGAGAGGCCGCCGGGGACTTTGACTATTACGTCCTGTCGCTGAGTTGGTCGCCCACGTTCTGCGCACTCGAGGGCGAGGCGCGTGACAATCCGCAATGTGATCGTGACCTTGGCTGGGTGCTGCATGGCCTTTGGCCGCAGTATGAGAACGGCTGGCCCAGCTATTGCCGCACCTCCGAGCGCAACCCAAGCCGGGCGGACACCAATGCCATGGTCGACATCATGGGCAGTTCCGGATCGGCGTGGCATCAGTGGAAGAAACATGGTGTCTGCTCCGGCCTTTCGTCCGCCGACTATTACGCGCTGGCCCGCAAGGCCTTTGGGATGATCCGCAAGCCTCCGGTACCGCGCAACCTGACCAAACCCGTCACCCTGCCCGCCTCGCTGATTGAAGAGGCGTTCTTGCAATCCAACTCGAAACTCAGTGCCGACATGATCACCATCACCTGCAAGGACAACCGCATCCAAGAGGCACGCATCTGCCTGACCAAAGATCTGGAACGCCGTAAATGCGGCCGCGACACGATCCGCGATTGTTCCATGACCAAGGCGCTTTTTGATCCGGTCCGCTGACACCAGGTTGTATTTTCTTCGATAATTCGGTCGTAAACCGATGCGACCGTTGCGTGCACGTCCCGGTCTTCGCACAGCCACCGCCACCGCCACCGCCATGGCACCAATGGTCCCATCAAACAGGCGGGATGACGTCCGGCCTTTGATACAGGCCCGGGACAAGACCTTCGGCCCGCTCTTTCAGAACAGCAGGCGAAGTTCCGGGCCACATCCTCGTCCCATAGTGCACCTCATATCGCCCGCCAAGCTTCTCTAGAAACTCTGCCATATAGCGCAATGACCCGATCATCGCGCCAAAATTTTCGTCGCCGCGCCTGAGGGTCTGTGCCACCCGGCGCAGGCGGTAATAATAGTCAGAGTTATGCGCCGCCAGCGCCGCCGGAACAATCGGCGCATCACAGTCCGCGGATATCCGGCTGGCCCCGCGACGCCATTCCGGCTCGACCAGCAGGCCGCCCCGCCGATCCGGCACCCGTCCAGAGCCAAAGATCAACAACGCGCCCCCCTGCCCCAGATGCCGCTGCATCCCCTTGTGGACCTCTTTGGCCGAGATCGCGCGATTTGCCTTGTCAATGCGGACAGGCACCAGAATGTCCGGCCCCAGAAAAAGCTCCACCTCTTGATTGGCTACCACTTTCAAATCCGGTCTGAGCGACAGCAACGCACCTGCATGGGCGATAAAGTCAAACATTCCCGTGGGATGCGTCGCTGCGATGACGACCGCGCCGCTGTCTGGAATATGCGCCAACCCCTGCGCCTCGATTTGCGTGCCGCCCTGCCAACGCAGGATTTCGCGCACAAGCTCTGCGCCCTTCACGCCGTCGGTCTGGCGCAACAGGTCCTCGGCTTCGCGCAGTGCAAAAAACGGCTTGCCCGTCAGAAGGCGACTAATCCCGTCCGTCGTCGCCAAAGCCGTGCGGATCGCGCCCAACCGGACCCGCGCGCCCTCTGCCAGATGCAGACGCGCGCGCAGAACCGGGTCAAGCGGGCGCGTCTTGCCCAAGTCAGGCCTTCAGGACGATTTTGCCAATATGCGCGTTGGTTTCCAGTCGGGTATGGGCGCCCGCCGCATCGGACAAGGCAAACTCGCTGTCCATCACAGGCGCAACGCGACCGCTGACCAGATGCGGCCAGACATTTGCCAACAGCTGCTCTGCAATCCTTGCCTTGGCCAGATCGCTTTGCGGGCGCAGGGTGGACCCGGTGATCGTCAGGCGGCGCATCATCACCTGAGCAAAGTTCAGCTCGACCTTTGGCCCTGTCAGAAAGGCGATCTGCACCAGACGTCCGTCATCGGCCAAAGCCTTGACGTTGCGCGGTAAATAGCTGCCCCCAACCATATCGAGGATCAGATCCGCGCCACCCTCTGCGCGCAACACCTCGACGAAATCTTCGTCGCGGTAGTTGATCGTGTGTTCTGCCCCCAGATCGGCGCAGGCCTTGCATTTATCGTCAGACCCAGCGGTCGCAAAAACCCGCGCGCCAAAGACATTGGCAAGCTGGATCGCGGTTGTGCCGATCCCGGACGAGCCACCATGCACCAAAAACCGCTCTCCGGCTTGCAGGCCACCGCGCATGAACACATTGGTCCAGACGGTGAAAAACGTCTCTGGCAGACAGGCGGCCTCTTTCATGCCCATACCATCTGGCACCGGCAAGGCGTGGGCGGCAGGGGTCACCACATATTCTGCATAGCCACCACCGGGCAGCAGCGCACAAACCGCGTCGCCAACCGACCACGCATCCACACCTGCGCCAATCGCGACAACCGTTCCCGAACACTCCAGCCCCGGCAGATCGGACGCGCCCTTGGGCGGGGCATAGCTGCCCGCGCGTTGCAGGGCATCGGGACGGTTGACCCCGGCATAGGCGACCTTGATCAGGATCTGCCCATGCGCCGGTTGCGGCACATCGCGTGTGCAGGGGCGCAAAACCTCTGGCCCACCGGGGGCAGTGATTTCTATGGCGGTCATTTTATCTGGCAAACCCATCGTCTTCTCCTTCAGTCGCACCACAACAGCGGCGTTATTTCGTGCCACCCCAGCGACCGGGTAAATCCGTGCGCATCTGCCGGTTTGGCGGTTTGATCTGCGATAGCAGCCAATTCGGCCCCGCGAACAGCCTCTTCAGCAGCTTATTGTCGTTAACCTGTCCTTTGACCTTTTCAAAGCGCATCACATCCTCGATCCGGCGATCCAGAAATGCCCATGTGGCCTGATCCTGCACCGAATCATCGCCCAGCCAGAACAGTACGGTCGAGGAATAGACCCCGCTGAGGATCGCCCGTTTCGAGTACCAGTTGAAATCGTCCGACGTATCGCCCAGCGCGTCCCAGATCGTATCTGCGGTGCCCCAGATCAGCTTGGCCCCCTCGGCGGCGTGCTGGGGCAGGGCGAACAGGGCCGTCCCACGGCGCACAGTTTCCTTGTCATCGCTTGCCTCCAGCCGGGACCGCACGGCAAAAGCGACCCTCTCGCGGACACGCATCGCGCCCAGATCCGCCTGCGCCAGAACCATCTCTAGCGCAGCGTCGCCACGTTTATGATAGGCCGCTGCCAGATCAATCGCCCCGCGCGGACAGATCGCACTGACCTCGTCCCGTGACATATCCAGATCGCGCGCCGCCGCTTTTAACGACGCCTCGGACCAGCCGTCAAAGGGCACATGCATCACCATCGCATCCAGCAAAGCCTCACGGGCTGCGTTCACACCTTGGTCCATCCGATACCTCCAATTCACCCAATCACCACAGTAGACAACGCCGGATGCCTTTGCTATACGGCGCGCTCCTGCACTTTATGCAAACTCTAACCTAGAAAGGTGGTGACAACCACATGCAGGTCAGTGTCCGCGACAACAACGTCGATCAGGCGCTTCGTGCCCTGAAGAAAAAGCTGCAACGCGAAGGTGTGTTTCGTGAAATGAAGCTCAAGCAACATTTCGAGAAGCCGTCTGAGAAAAAAGCACGCGAAAAAGCCGAGGCTATTCGCCGTGCGCGCAAGCTCGCTCGGAAAAAAGCACAGCGCGACGGGATGATGTAAATCAGCCCTGAACACTGGGGGCGCAAGCTCCAAACGATGACCCCCGTCGCCTAGGCACGGGGGTTTGTTGTTTTTACATGCCGCTTAAATCCTACGCCGGACCCTATATCATTGCGGGGCCACATAATCGGCGGGTAACAGGGCATTCGGGTTTTTCACGTGGCGCGTAATCAGTTTTCGCAGATCACCACCCCGTAATTCTTTTCGCGCCAAAGCCACGCTGTCCTCTTTTTGCGCAAGGCTGGGAAAAATGGACAACAATTCCATAGCGGCATCCGCGCCAATCATAAGTAGCGCCTGTTTGCCGGGAAAGAGTGTCTCGCTTGGCGCGCCCTCGGCAAAGATGATTTCATGCCGTTCGCACATCAAATGGAAATAGGTGACGGGTCCAGATCCGCTGTCAAACGCGATTCCCGGCAGGTCGACCAGCTTTTTCGCGGCCACATAAACCTCTGCCTCACCGACCAGCTGCCCTAATATCCCGGAACGCACCAGTATCCTGTGGTGTTGAGAGACCAGCAAATCCGCCGCGGGCAACCCCGACCCCAGCGCGCCAGCCATGATGCGAACCGGGGTCATTTTTGCGGTTCTCCGGACCATCTCGCCCTTGATCCAGCAGATCGGTTGAAACCCGTGGTCCTGTGTCAAGACAAAGTCCCCAACGCACAAGTCATCAACCGGCACATCGCCTTTTTGTGTCCGAATGCGTGTGCCCGCCGCGTAGCAGGCAAAATCCCTAAGGTCGTTGTTAAGGAGGATATTATAATCAGTGCTATTGACGTTTGTGACATTGATGGACTGCATCAATGATGACGTGTTCAAACTGATCGTAATTACTCACCCCCTCTTGCGCGGTTTGTTGATCTCTGAATCAATGAGG
>ERZ887830.930-NODE-930-length-17321-cov-6.913645_pt1 | contig 17321 bp, 14 predicted proteins | sample MGYA00521101_ERZ887830 | MGnify/ENA primary metagenome ERZ887830 (study PRJEB32303, sample SAMEA104408592) | aquatic metagenome | biome: Marine water; feature: Pelagic; material: water | place: Baltic Sea | collected 2014-06-05T16:38:00 | depth 1,762 m ... | reverse complement strand
GCGCGCCAAGGCGGCTTTCGACAAAGAACAGGAACAGGGTCGAGGTCACCGCAACGGGTGTCGCATTCACCAGCGCGATCAAAAGCAAGCGCAGCGCGATAGAATCGGACAGGACCTGACGAAATCCGCTGTCCCCGACGGGGGGCACATGGGACCACTCGCGGCGCATGGCAAATGCGGCGACCACAGCCAGCCCACAAAACCCGGCGGCAAAAACGGCAAAGGGCGATCCGGTGAGCCCGGCAAGAACAGTCGGCGCAATCGCGGCCAGACAGACCCCGACAAGGGCGCCGGTTTCGCGCCATGTGGCCACGCGGATGTGACCGCGCGGGCCAAGGTCTTGGGCTTTTTGCACGCCACGGGCGTAAAAGTTGATAGTGAGAAAGCTGAAGGCGGTAAAAAGCACGGTCAGCGTCAGCGCGAACCACGCCAGCGGTGGCAACAGAGGCGTGACCGCGAACAGACCGACCATGCCCACGGCCATCGCAGCGACCGCAACACCAACCCAAATGCGTCGTGAAGATTGCAGCCGTCCCGCGGCCCAGCCCAGCACCGGGTCCTGCACAAAGTCGATCATCCGCAGCGCAAACAGCACAGCACCAAGCGCGGCAAGGCTGACGCCGTATTCGTCCACATAGAACTTTGGCGCGTGAATATAGATCGGCAGACCAGCACTGGCGAGCAACGCCCCAAACACCGCATAACCAGACAGACCGTGTTTGACGGGCGCGCCCGTCATGTGACGTCCTCTGCCGGAGGTTCTGGCCGCGCGCGATATTTCGCACCTTTCCACCACAGCTTTAGCGCCTGCCAATGGATCAGCCCCAGCACCCGCCGCGACCCAAATGGACGCCGCAGGCACGCCCGCAGGATCGCGCCATTGGTCAGCGGTGCACGCCGTCCGGTCAGCGTTGCAATCAGACCGCCCGCCTCTGTTTGGTAGTCGATCCAGATGCCGATGCGATCCTCGCGGATATCAAAGCGAAAGCTGTAACCCCCCTCGACCGGCTGAAAGGGCGAGACGTGAAAGATCTTTTGCGCGCGCAGCGTATCGGACCGGGTGATCGGTCGCAGATCGTCATGGTGGCACAGATAAGAATGGCGGTCGCCAAAGGTGTTGGACACTTCGGCAATCACCACACACAGCTGATCCTGATCATCATGGATCAGCCAGAAACTCACCGGATTGAACACATGCCCCAGAACGCGCGGCTGGGCGAGCAGCAGGATACGTCCCGCACCAATACCACGGGCCTCTACCCCATGTGCGGCCAGTACCTCGCGCACCCACGTCACGCCGACGCCCGCCTTGGGGGGCCCGCCGTGGTCGCGATCAAACAGCGATGTCAGGTTGCCCGCGTTATGAGTGAACAACAGAGGCGTCGACAGATCCGCCTCAGGCTCCAGACAGATGTAATCAACCCCGTAGCGAAACGCATTCTCTACCGCGCCGCGCCGTCCGTGATAGGTCTCGCCTCGTATATGATCGACGCGCGCGCTCACCCTGCGGCCATTGCCGCTTCTTGCGCATCACCTTGTATACCCCGTTTGGCGATCCCCTCTGCCACGTCGACAGCACTGGACAGCCCGTCCTCATGAAACCCGTTTTTCATCCAAGCCCCGCAAAACCATGTGTTGTTGGTGCCGTTCATCGCGCGGATCGTGTCTTGCGCTTTGATGGCCTCCAGCGTGTAGACCGGATGGCGGAATTCGACCTTGTCATGGATCAAGTCCTCGCGGATCGGACGCGTCGAGTTGAGCGTCACGAACAGCGGATCATCATGCGGGATGGGTTGTAGCGAGTTCATCCAATAGGTCAGATCGATCCGGTCGGTCTGCTTGCCCTTGGTTTCGGTATAGACCCAGCTTGACCAGCAGGCCTTGCGCTTTGGCATCATGCTGGTGTCGGCGTGCAATATGACAGAATTCGGCTGATAGGCCACGGCGGACAAGGCCGCGCGTTCTGCCTCGCTGGGATTCTCCAGCAGGGCAAGGCTATCGTCGGAATGGGTGGCAAAGACCACATCGTCAAACAGCTCCCACTCGCCGCCATGAGCCTTGACCTCTATCCCGACCTCGGTGCGCCGCACCGATTGCGTGGCAGCACCCAGACGCAAATCGACGCCGCTCGCCTCAAGCCGGGTCTGCAAGCGCGAGACATATTCACGCGATCCGCCATCCACTGTGTACCACTGGTGCTGACCCGTAACACCCAGCAGTGCGTGGTTCTTGAAAAACTCGATCATCGCTTTTGCAGGGAAATCCAATATGCCCTGCGTCGGCGTCGACCAGATCGCCCCAGACAGCGGCAATAGATAATAATCGCGAAACCACGGCCCCGTACCAAGCGCAGTCAGAAACTGACCGATGGTCATCCCCCGATCTTGCGCCACGGCCAGAGCATTTTTGTTGAAATGCATCACATCGCGCAGCATCCGCAGGTAGGCCGGGCGCATCATGTTGCTTTTTTGCGCAAACACAGCGCCAAGGCTGGCAAGACCGTATTCGATCCGCCCGCCGTCCAAAGACGCGCCAAAGCTCATGTTGCTTTTGGTGACAGGCACATCGAGATCGGCAAAAAGCTTTGCCATATGGGGGTAGTTGGCGTAGTTGAACACGATGAAACCGGTATCGACCGGCTGATCCCCGCGTTTGCCTGCCATGACGGTGCGGGCGTGACCGCCAAGACGCGGTTCGGCCTCGAACAAGACCACCTGATTGTCGGCACTCAGAAAATGCGCCGCCCCCATGCCAGAAATTCCACCGCCGATCACTGCAATTCGACGCGATATGGCGTCTGCCTGTTCAAATGGCATCCGCCACTCCTTGTCTCATTTTTTCGAACTTACCTACGTCTACGGCTGAAAAGAGGAAACGGATGACCGAAAAAAAATTATCTTATCAACTGATCCGGACCTTGCTCTTGCGCGTAAACAAGACATGTTTCAGATGGAAGACACAGTAACGATCGACGAGACGGGTGTGGTGCCGCCGCCAGTATGGGGTGGCGTCAGATCCCGGGCGCGACCCGCCAGAAAGGTTCGAGTGGCGAAAGCTGAAACAGAAAAGGCCGCTTGGGTGGAGCGTATTCAAAAGGTACATTTGCATCAGGACAAAGCTGCTTTTGCGAAATTATTTGCGCATTTTGCCCCACGGGTGAAAGCGTTTTTGATGAAGTCTGGCGCCGATGCGTCCATGGCAGAGGAATGTTCACAAGAGGTCATGGCGACCGTCTGGCGCAAGGCGCATATGTTCGATCCGTCGCGGGCCAGTGTATCGACATGGATCTTTACTATAGCGCGAAATCGCAAGATCGACGCTCTGCGCAAACAGCGCAGACCAGAACCCGAAGATATCATCTGGGGACCAGAAGAAGAACCGGACCAAGCCGATGTGATGGCTTTGCAACAGGAAAGCGACCAGTTGGCCAAAGCCATGGCCGAATTGCCGCAGAAACAACGTGTGCTAATAGAGCAGGCCTATTTCGGGGATCTCAGTCATAGCGAGATTGCCGAGGCGACGGGTTTACCGCTTGGCACGATAAAATCGAGGATCCGTCTGGCGCTGGACCGCCTGCGCCACACAATGAAATGAGCAAACAATGAACATCAAACATCACCTGAACGACCAATTGTTGATGGGTTACTCTACCGGAACGCTGCCAGAGGCCTTCAACCTTGTGGTCGCGACGCATATTTCGCTGTGCGACGACTGTCGCGCCGCTTTGGCTGGCTTTGACACGGTTGGCGGGTCGGTCCTTGAGGAATGTGACTCGGTCGCGATGGACCCGGATGCGCTGGCCGCGACAATGGCGCTGATCGAGGTTTTGCAGGCCGAAATCGCACAGGCGCCAAAGACAGGAACAGTGTTCCCCGAACCGCTGCGCGACTACGTGGGCGGCGATCTGAGCGCAGTGAAATGGCGTTCAGTAGGCGGTGGCGTCCGGCAGGCGATCCTGCCGACGTCAAAAGACGCGACCGTGCGCCTGATCAGCATTCCTCCGGGGGCAAGCGCGCCCGACCACGGCCACAACGGCGTAGAGCTGACGCTTGTGCTGCAAGGCGCGTTTTGTGACGAGCATGACCGCTTTGCGCGCGGCGATATCGAGGTCGCAGACGAAGAGATGCATCACACGCCGGTGGCCGAAGCAGGGGTCGATTGCATCTGTCTGACGGCCACCGACGCCCCACTGAAATTCAACGCGTTGCTGCCTCGGCTCGCGCAGACCTTTATGCGAATTTAAGGCCTGGTCTAGCCCTGCTCTGCCATCACGCAGAGCATCTCGAACATGATCGACACACCCAGAAATGCCGTCCCACCAGAGGCGTCAAAGGGGGGCGAGACCTCTACCAAATCGGCCCCGGCAATGTTCACGCCTTTCAGCAGGCGCGCGACCAGCAGCGCGTCGTAGCTTGTTGGCCCGCCGACCTCTGGCGTGCCCGTGCCCGGCGCATATGTGGGATCAACAAAGTCGATATCATAGCTGATATAGGTCGGGGCAGTGCCCACAATTTCGCGCGCCTCGGCCATCACATCCACCGCGCCGCGAGCGAAATATTCGTCAATGCCAATAATCTTTATCCCTACCGCGTCGGCGAAATCACGGTCCTCACTGTCATAGGCGCTGCCCCGTATGCCGATCTGGATGACACGCTTGGGGTCAAGCAAGCCTTCTTCCACAGCACGCCGAAAAGGTGTGCCATGGGTATACATCGTGCCACCAAAGTAGCTGTGGAACAGGTCTGTGTGGCTTTCGAAATGGATCATGCCCAGCGCGTTGTCCTTGGCCACCGCGCGCAGGACAGGCAGCGAGGTCAAGTGATCGCCGCCAGCGGTCAGGGGCCGGATCCCCGCTGCCATCACCTGACGATAAAACGCCGTGATCCGCTCCATCGAGTCCATGATATCGGCGGGGTTCGGCGGCACATCGCCCAGATCCGCACAATTCACCATCTCGAACGGACGCACGCGGGTAGAGCCGTTTTCGGCACGGATCATCGTCGAAAGATCGCGCAACTGGCGCGGACCATGCCGCGGGCCGGGACGATTGGTGGTGCCACTGTCCCAAGGCACCCCGATCAGGCCGATATCCACGTCTTTCAGGCGGTCATGATCCAGACCCACATGCGGCAGGCGCATAAACGTCGGCACCCCGGCATAGCGCGGCAGATCCATGCCAGAGACGGGGGTGAAAAAGGGATCGCTCATAGGTATGTCCTTTGCCGGATGTTATTCCACCCAAGCCTAGCTTTCACGGGGATGCAAGGGCACGACGCGGTGATCGCCCGCGTCCGGAGTCAATTCCTCGAAATCAAAATTATCCAGCCGATCTGCGCGTTTGCCGGCGCGGGTGGCAGCGGTAATGACACCTGCCACATCTTCGCCCGCCTGACGCAGATGGGTTTCCAGCTTGCCCGCCTTTTCCCCGATAAGTTCCACGTCGCGATGAAGCTGTTTCAACGCAGTGCGGATCGCGCCCGCCTGTTCGCGCATCCGGGCGTCCTTGAGGATCGCGCGCATTGTGTGCAGCGTTGCCATGCAGGTCGTGGGCGAGACGATCCAAACCTTGGCGGCAAAGCCCTCTCGGACGATTTCGGGGAAATTGGCGTGAAGTTCGGCATAGACCACCTCTGACGGCAAGAACATCAGCGCGCCGTCGGCGGTTTCACCTTCGATCAGGTAACGGTCAGAGATGGCTTTGATATGGGCCTTGACCGAGGAGCGAAAGAATTTGGTAGCCTCGCTCACCTCCCACTCGGTCTTGGCGCGGCGCAGGGCCTCGTAAGCCTCCAACGGGAATTTCGCGTCGATCACGATGGGCCCCGGAGGGTTGGGCAGATGGATCAGGCAGTCGGCGCGACGACCGTTGGAGAGGGTTTTTTGAAAGCTGTAGGCGTCACTGGGCAAGGCCTTGGTGACGATATCATTTAACTGGATCTCACCAAAGGCCCCGCGCGTTTGTTTGTTGGACAGGATGTCTTGCAAGCTGAGCACGTCACCCGAGAGCTTTTCGATATTGGTCTGGGCCTTGTCGATTGTGGCAAGGCGTTCCTGAAGCTGCGTCAGGCTTTGCGTGGTTTTTTCGGACGAGCCGTGCAGGCTTTCCTTCATGCGTTCCTGCATTTGGGCGAGCGCCTCGGCCGCCCTGCGGGCGTTCTCGGACAGGCGTTCATTCATCTGAAGCTGCACATCGCCCAGCCGTGCCTCAACCGTCTGGATCACATGCAGTTGGGCGTTGGTCTGGGTTTCGGACACGGTTTGCAGATTGCCCGCCAGTTGCTGTTGACCTATGCCGAGCGATTGCACGTCCTGCGTCAACCGCCCGACCTGTCGCGCAACTTGCAGAGTGGTTTGCGCCGAGCGGCCAGAGGCAAGCAGGGACAGGATCAGCATGACCAAGATCAACACCAGAGCCGCGCCACCGAGCAGACCCGCCAGCGTGAGCGGGTCGTTCAAGTCAATCGTCGTCACACCGATCTGGATCATGTTCGCCCGAAAAGTCTTTCGATATCGGCCAGTTTCAGTTCTACATAGGTCGGGCGACCGTGGTTGCACTGGCCGGAATGGGGCGTGTTTTCCATTTCGCGCAGCAAGGCATTCATCTCTTCTGCCTGCATCCTGCGGCCAGAGCGGATCGAGCCGTGACAGGCGACGCGGCTGAGGATCGCCTCTATCCGGGCTTGCACCGTCTGGCTGTCGCCCATATCGGCCAATTCATCCAGAATGTCTTGCAACATCGCCTTGGCATCCACCACACCGAGGATCGCAGGGGTTTCGCGCACCGCCACGGCCCCTCCGCCGAAGGGTTCGATACTCAGGCCGAGGCGTTGCAGATCATCCGCCAGTTCCAGCAGTTGGTCGGCGTCTGTCTGTGACATCTCGACAATCTCGGGGATCAGCAAGGCCTGCGCGGCGACGCCATTTTCGGCCATCTGCTTTTTCAGTTTTTCATAGACCAGCCGTTCGTGTGCAGCGTGTTGATCGACGATCACCATCCCGTCTGCGGTCTGGGCGATGATATAATTCTCGTGCACCTGCGCGCGGGCCGCCCCCAAAGGACTGTCGGCGGGCGTGGTGCAGGAGGACGTTTCGGGTTCGACCCGCGCGGAAAACATGCCAGAGGTTTCGGCAAAGCCGGGGGCTTGGGCTTGATGGGCAGCGCGGAGGGCACCAGCGCTGGGACGGTCCATCTGGTAGACGCGCGGCGTCAGGTCTGTGCTTGGTTCGGGACGCATCGCGCCAAGCGTGGCCCCGGCGACAGTGGTCGAGGCGCAGTGTCCGGCCTCTGCCAGCGCGTGACGCAGACCGCTGACGATCAGGCCACGCGCAATGCCCGGCTCGCGAAAGCGGACCTCGGATTTGGCGGGATGCACATTGACGTCAACCCGCTGCGGGTCACAGTCGATGAACAACACGGCGGCCGGGTGGCGGTCACGGCTGAGGAAATCCATATAGGCGGCGCGCAGGGCACCATAAAGCATCTTGTCGCGCACCGGACGCCCATTGACGAAAAGATACTGCGTGACATTCGAGCCGCGCGAATAGGTCGGCAGTGCGGCATATCCGGTCAGATACACGCCCTCGCGCTCTGCGTCGATGCGCAGGGCGTTGTCGGCAAACTCTGCCCCAAGGATCCGGGCGAGCCGACCGTGCAGCGCGTCAAACAGATCGCCACTTTCCGCATCGGCGCGAAAGACCACGCGGCCCTCGCCGCCGCCGGACATATCGCGCAGGGTGAAACCGGTAAAGGGCTCTGCCATGGCGAGGCGTTTGACCACATCCGCGATGGCCTGTGCTTCTGCACGATCACTGCGCAGGAATTTCAGGCGGGCGGGCGTGGCATAAAACAGATCACGCAACTCAACCACAGTGCCTGCGTTCAGGGCGGCGGGCCGCGCGGGGGACTCTCGCCCTCCGGCCACGGTGATCTCGGCGGCCTCGCGCCCCGCGACACGAGAGGTAATCGTCAGACGCCCCACCGCGCCGAGCGAGGGCAAAGCCTCGCCGCGAAAGCCGAAGGTATGGATGTTGAGCAGGTCAGAGCCGTCAATCTTCGACGTGGCATGACGCGACAGGGCCAGCGGCATCGCCTCGGCCGGGATGCCATGGCCATCGTCGGTGACGCGGATCAGAGTTTTACCCCCGTCCGAATAGGAAATGTCGATCCGCCGCGCGCCTGCGTCTATCGCATTTTCGACCAGTTCCTTGACCGCAGAGGCGGGACGTTCCACGACTTCCCCCGCCGCAATGCGGTTGATCGCGCCCTCGTTAAGTTGACGGATCACAGGCAAGTCTTGGCTTATGTTGGGGTGTGCGACGTTCATGCCGCTAGGGATAGCATAGGTGGCGGCGATTCGACCATGGGGGATCTACAGCGGCAAGATCATCGTTAACACCCTATTTGCAAACCGCCTTTGGCGCATCCAGCATCGCCCAAAGCGTTTCATCGTTGGCCGCAAGCTTGCCAAGGTCGGGGTTCTGTTGGGCCAGTTTTTGCAGCGCCGCCTGCGAGCCGTCGCCAAACTCTCCATCAATGCCAGAGGCATAACATCCACGCTGTGCCAGTTCGGTTTGCAGGCTGACCGCGAGGGTCATATTGGCGATAAGCCCTTTTTGATCATAGACGTGCATGCCGGGGCATTGTGTGCCAAACCGGCCATTGTGGCTGACGTGATCTTTATGCGGCTCGATGTTGGCCGTGGGCACACGGAAAAATCGCTGGCCCTCGGACATGACCTTGACCAGACCCAACCGCATCTGAGGGCTTAACTCTTCGACCCCGAAGTCACCCAGCAAAACCACCGCGAAATGGCCGGTGAAATCAGCAGTTTTGCCAGTGGCAGGGTCTTTGGTGAACGTCGCGGGCGCAAAAGACAGGGGGCGGCCTTGCGCAATGTCGCCCTTTACCCCCACAACAAAATTATAGGCGATCATCCCAAGGCCGCTATCCACATGAAAGTTATGGATATTGCGCGCGCGCTGCACGGTGGACTGACGCAAACGGCCGGGGGCGTATTTGGCGAAGGCAATAGGGTCGCTGTTGGCAAAGCCTTCGTGGTGAAAGGTGATGTGGGTGATTTTGGTCTGGGCATAGCGGTTTAGAACGCCCTGATCCGGGCCTTTGACCCATTTCGATTTCACATAGCCGGGATCCGCCGCACCGGGCATGGTAAAGCCCAGCGATTGGGCAGAGGCGGTTTGTGCGGTGAGCAGGGCAAAGACGATGGCAGCGGTGCGAAATATCTTCATCGGAAACTCCTGAAACAAAAAAGGCCCCGGCGATGCAAGGGACCTTTGAGAGAGTTTAAGCGGTCAGAGGCAAGGTGCGTCAACAAATTGTGCAAACCGGGCGGTATCTCGCCAAGGCACCGGTCCGGCACCTTGGCGAAAACGTATCAGTTGGTCGTCTCTAGCCCTGTTGGCTCGCCGACGACGACAAAGGTCAGGGTCTCTGGACTGATCAGCCGGGCCGCCACGCGTTTAACGTCCTCGACCGTCACGGCACGCACCTTGTCATTGCGGGTCGCAATATAGTCGATGGGCAGATCGCCAAGCTGCATCCCGACCAAGATCCCCGCAATCGTCGCATTGCCGTCAAAGCGCAGGGGATAGGCCCCGGTCAGATAGGTCACAACGCGGTCCAACTCGGCCTGCGTGATACCCTCTGTCGCCAGCTTTTGCCATTCTTGCTGGATCACATCGATCGCCTCGGCCACGCGATCATTGGCAGAGGCAACGCGCCCGACCAGCAGATCAGCGTAATCCTTGTCCGCGAGATAGGAATAGACGCCATAGGTCAGGCCACGTTTTTCCCGGACCTCATCCATCAGACGGCTTTCAAACCCGCCAGCCCCCAGAACCGTGTTCATCACGAAGGCGGCGAAAAAGTCGGGATCATCCCGCGCCAGACCCTTTTGCCCAAAAATCGCCACCGATTGCGGCGTGGCGAAGGGCACGACGGTCACACCGCCCTGAAAGGTCAGATTTGCCTCGACCGGAGGCGTCGCACCCGTCGCCGGCAGATCCCCCAGCAGCGTGTCCAGCATCGCGCCAAGCTCTGCCTCGGTGATGTCGCCCACCACCCCCACATGAACCAGATCGCGGGCCAGAACGGCCTTGTGCGCGGCAATCAGATCGTCACGGGTCAACGCCATAACAGATTGTTCCGTGCCATTGATCGAGGTCGCATAGGGGTGGTCGCCGTAGACCATTTTGCCAAATTGTTCGCTGGCTATCTGATCCGGGTCTTTTTCATCGCCCTGAATGATAGAGATCACCTGCCCGCGCACCCGTTCTATCGCGTCGGCGTCAAAGCGCGGCTCGATGATCGCAGAGCGCAGCAATTCGACAGAGGCATCACGGTTCTCGGTCAGGAACCGCGCCGAAATCGACAGGGAATCATCGCTGACGTCAAAGCTGAAACTGGCGGCAAGGGCCTCTTGGGCGGCGGCGAATTCGCGAGACGTCATATCCCCTGACCCCTCTTCGATCAGGCCAGTCATCAGATTGATCGCACCGCGTTTGCCCACAGCGTCCAGCGACGCCCCCCCTTTGAAGCGCAGTTCAAGCGCGACAAAAGGAATGGAATGCTCTTCTACCAGCCAGGCGGTGACACCACCGGGCGAGGTCACCTCTTTGATCTCGACAGCGGCCTGTGCGGGCAGCGACAGAACCAGCCCTGTCAGCGCAACAGCAATAAAGCGGATCATTGTGTCATCTCCGTTGAGGCAGGTTTCGTCAGCCAGCCGGTGACCGATTTGTCCAGATCAAAGACCCGTTCAGCGGCGGCCATAATGTCGGCCTCTGTCACGTTCTGAACAATTCCGGGCCAGTCCTCGATATCTTGCAGGGTCAGGCCAGAGGTCAACGCAGCCCCATAGCGACGCGCCAAACCTGCGGTGGAATCCTGTGCGTAAACCTCTGCGGCGCGCAATTGCAGCTTGAGACGGTCCAGTTGCACGGGGTCAACGCCCTCTTGCATGAATTCCGCTACAGCGGCGTCCAATGCCTCTTCGGCCTCTTGCAGCGAGATCCCCGGCACCGGCACGATCACCAGCCCAAAGGTCGTGTCGTCATAGGCCAGGGGTCGGTAGAAGGCAGAGGCATAGATCGCCTTTTGCTCTTCGAATTGTAGCTTTTGCCCCAGAACAGAGGTGGCCCCGTTGCCGCCGAGAATATCAGACAGCAGCATCAGCGCCGCCGCCTCAGTCTGTGCGCCGGGGTCGCGTTCGGGGGCAAGATAGGTACGGATCACATAGGGCTGCGAGACGCGCGGATCCTCATAGACCAGACGTCGCGCGGCGGTCTGCGGCGGCTCTTGCGGGCGGACACGTTCGCCAAGACCGGGCGTTGGCGCAAGCGGGCCATAATGCCTCTTGGCCAGTTCCAAAACCTCTTGCGGCTGCACATCGCCAGCGACGATCAGGATCGCATTGTTGGGCGCATAGAAGGTTTTGTAATACTCCAGCGCGTCTTCCAGTTGCAGGGCTTCTGCCTCGTGCTTCCAGCCAATGATCGGGATGCCGTAGGGGTGGTTGAGGTACTGTGCAGCACTGCGCTGTTCACCGAACAGGGCACCGGGGTCGTTTTCAACGCGGGTGTTGCGCTCTTCGATGATCACGTCGCGTTCGGTGCCGATATCGTCGACCGTCAGGCGCAGATCGCGCATTCTGTCGGCCTCCATCTTCATCATCAGATCAAGACGATCCGCCGCGACGCGCTGGTGGTAGCCCGTGTAATCCCAAGAGGTAAAAGCGTTGTCGGACCCGCCATTTTCGGCCACGGTGGCAGAAAACTCACCGGGGGCCATATCATCTGTGCCCTTGAACAGCAGGTGTTCCAAAAAATGGGCGATGCCGGATTTTCCGGGCGGTTCGTCGGCGGCCCCCGCACGATACCAGACCATGTGGACAACGACGGGCGCGCGGTGATCCTCGATCACCACGATATCCATTCCATTGTCCAGTGAAAAACTGGTCAACTCAGTGGCCTGAGCCGTGATCGGCATCAGACAGGCTATCAGGCAGGCGGCAAGACGGCGCATGGGCTCTCCCTTAGTCGTATTTCTTTTGAACTAGATACGCCTCAATCGCGGCGCATCAACCCGCCCAACGATTATGTGAGCAGGCAGATGAGTATTCTGCGCACTTATAAAGGGTGTTGCCTGATTGAATAATTAATTCTGTGTAATGTTTGGCGGCGCGGCAGGTGTGCGCACGCCAAGACGCCGGAAACGGTCAAGCTCTGCATATTTATCAAGCGACTGGCGCTGATACGCGCGGAAATACACGTTCACGTTAAACAGCCGCTCTAACACGCGGCCATCTTTGCGACGGCGAAAATCAAGGTCTTCGGCAGCGAGCGTCTGGCGGATTCCCGCGGTTCGCCCATATCGGCTGGTGTGTTGAACGATGCCGCCGTCCTGCGCCGGGATCCCCCGCGAGACCGCCGCAGGATTTCCACCCAGCGCGATGATCGCATCCGCATTCGGGGTTGCATCGCCCCGGTTCGCCCCACCCGGTGTCGGAGGCGGCAATTCAGCAAAAGTTGTCGGTTGTTCCAAGGGCTTGTTGGGCAAAATACCAAATTCATCCGGTCCGCTGGTGCTGGACTGAATATTCAGCAGTTTTGGATCTTTCTTGCTGCTGCAACCGGAAACGACGGCCAAAGCCATCAAAACAATCACGATTTTTCCGCCAAATGCGCGCATTGCCCGCTCCTCAGTCCCGTCGATGTTGTTGTGTGTAGCGCATAGAAATCAGATCGTCACGCAGTCTTCTTTTCCCCGGTGAACAAGATCAGGCCGAACGCACCGACAAAGATCGCAATATCAGCCACATTGAAGGCAAAGGGATTGTCGAATCCACAGCAGGACATGTTCAGAAAATCCGCGACGGCACCATATACGATTCGGTCGATCACATTGCCCAAGGCCCCGCCGATCAGCAAACCGGCAGAGATCCGCGCAAGCGGGCGCGTTTCGCTGCGCATCCACCAGATCACCCAGCCTGTGATCAGCAGTGCCACTGCAATCAGGATCCAGCGTGTCAGATCCATATCACCGGAAAACAAGCCAAAGTTTATGCCCCGGTTCCACGCCATCCGCAGGTTCAGATAGGGCGGAAAGACGTCGATTTCGGCCCGATGTTGCAGGTCGAGGTATTGCACCACGACCCATTTGATCGCTTGATCCAGCACAAACACCACAGCGGCGATTTTGAAAATCTGACGCATGGGGTTAGTGCCTGAAATGACGCATGCCGGTAAAGACCATGGCAAGCCCGGCCTCATCCGCAGCGGCAATGACTTCGTCGTCGCGCATCGACCCGCCGGGTTGAATGACCGTGCTGGCCCCCGCCGCAGCCGCCTCTAGCAGACCATCGGCAAAGGGAAAGAACGCATCCGACGCCACGGCAGACCCTTTGGCCAGTGACGCGGGCAAGCCCATCGCCTCTGCCATGCGTTCGGCCTTTTTGGCGGCAATCAACGCCGAGTCCAGACGACTCATCTGTCCCGCGCCCACACCAACGGTCGCGCCGTCCTTGACGTAGACGATCGCGTTGGATTTCACATGCTTCGCCACGGTCCAGGCAAACAGCAGATCGGCCATCTCGGCCTCTGTCGGCTGGCGTTTGGTGACAACGCGCAGATCCTTCAGACCCACGTGACCTGTGTCCTTGTCCTGTAACAAAAACCCACCCGCGACCTGACGCATCACCTGCATCCTCGCGCGCGGGTCCGCGAGGCCATCGGTGGTCAGCAGGCGCAGGTTCTTTTTCTTGGCAAAGATCGCGCGCGCCTCGTCATCCGCACCGGGGGCGATGACCACCTCTGTGAAGATCTCGCAAATCGCGCGCGCCGTCGCCCCGTCCAAAGGCTGGTTCAGCGCGATGATCCCGCCAAACGCAGAGGTCCGGTCGCAATCAAAGGCGCGCTCGTATGCCTGCGCCAAGGTCGCACCCCGCGCCACGCCGCTGGGGTTGGCGTGTTTGATGATGGCGCAGGCCGGTCCGCTACCCGGCGCAAACTCGCTGACCAGTTCAAACGCCGCATCGGTGTCGTTGATGTTGTTATAGCTTAGCTCTTTACCCTGATGCTGCACGGCGGTCGCAACCCCCACACGGCCCGTAACATCGGTATAGAACGCCGCGTTCTGATGCGGGTTCTCGCCGTAGCGCAGGGTTTGTGCCAGAGTTCCGGCAAAGCCACGCCGACGCGGGGCCTCTTGATCCAGCGCGCCCGCCATCCAGGTCGACACAGCCGTGTCATAGGCGGCGGTGCGGGCATAGGCGATCTGCGCCATGTTCTGGCGAAAGCCATAGGTGGTCGCGCCGTCATTGGCCTCTAATTCCGTCAGCAGGGGCGCGTAATCCTGCGCATCTACAATCACCGTGACAAAGCCGTGGTTCTTGGACGCCGCGCGAATCATCGCAGGGCCACCGATGTCGATATTCTCAACACAAGTGTCATAGTCCGCGCCCGAAGCCACAGTTTCCTCGAACGGGTAAAGATTGACCACCAACAGGTCGATGCCGCCAATGTCATGGGCCTCCATCGCGGCCACGTGCTCTGGATTATCGCGCAGCGCCAACAAACCGCCATGCACCGCCGGGTGCAGCGTCTTGACCCGTCCGTCCATCATCTCGGGGTAACCGGTCACATCGGCCACATCGCGCACCGTCAAGCCCGCCTCGCGGATCATCGCCGCCGACCCACCGGTTGACAGCAACTCGATCCCGCGCGCATCCAGCGCCTTTGCCAAGTCTATCAGCCCGGTCTTGTCGGAAACGGAAATCAGGGCGCGGCGCACCTGTGCAAGGTCAGTCATGGGCAGGAGGTCCTTATTCTCTTAGCTCAACATGTCCCGGTCGTCGCGTTCAAGGTCGCGCACATGGCTGGGCGTGTCCTGCGCCTTGGCAAGCGTCCACCGGATGCGCGTCGCATACTCTATTGCGCGCGCAGAGAGAACGATCTGTTTTGTCGCGCGCGGGCGCAAACGCCCTTTTTCAAGGTAAACGCTTGGCTGCAAGGACATTTCGGCAATGCCATCGTGGCGAAAAATCCAGATCTCTCCGCTTTTCAGCGCCAAAGAGATAGCCGCGCCCCCCAGATCGACCTCTGCGTCGACCTCGGGATGCAGGTGAAAGCGGATGTGAAACGGGATGCCTTGCAGCTTGAGCCGGTCTTGCACCGCGTCAAACACCCGGTTGTTGTCGGTGGACACCGTCGCAATCGTGTCATCCCCGGCCATGCCGCGCCCGTCGACCGACAGATCAATCGCGCGCACATGGGTCAGCCCGTGGGTCGGCGCATAGCCATCATGCCCCGCCATCAGGCCAACGCCGCCTGTATCGTTGTTCTGGCGCATCCGCACGTCCTTGGGCACATCGGCCAGAAAATCGCGCGACGACTGACCCAGCCGTTTCTGCGCCTCGAACCGGGACGAGGAATAGCCCTCGATTTCCAACACGGAATGCGACGCGGTAGCACGGCCTGCCTTGGCCCATTCATCGCCGAACGGCACGCCGGACCCGCAGTTCACCACCAAGGGCCGCCGCCCGGAGGTCACCTCTATCGCGAGGGTAGAGGCATGGGCGTTGCGTTCCAACACACCCGTCGGAGGGGCGGCCACATCGACGATCACAGAGGTGCGCCCCGCAGACAGCCGCGCAAACCCCATCGCCAGACCCGGCCCCGGAGGAGTTCGCACGCCGGAACTGGCCAAAGCGTGATCCAGCCGCCCCTCTAACCCGCGTCCACCACCATGAAACCGGGCCAGCCCGCCATCCGCGTGACGCAAGGCACGCAGGGTCGGGGCCATACGTTCTATCGCGTTCAGGATCGGTTTGGGCGGGATCTTTCCCGCCTCGGACAACGCCGATGAGGCCCAGTTCAACAGCGTAAAAATTTCCAGCAACTCTTCGGGGTTGCGGCTGGGGATCCCACCGTCCTTGTCGATCTGCTCGTCGCATTCCTTGGCAAGGGCGGAAATGGCCGGGCCAACGTGGCTTTCCATCCCGATCAGGGCAAGCCCGGAATAGATCAACCCGGTCAGCGCCTCGAACCGGGGCACACCGGGTTGGGTCACATGCCAGCGGCGACTGAGGAAAATCGTCTGATGCCCAAGAGAGCGATAATAGGCCTCTGACGCCTCGCGCTCTTGCGCATTCTGCAAGAAAATCGCGTGGTTGATCCAGCGGATCACCCGCCGTCCCGTACTGGCAGGCACCCACCCCGGTCCGGTACCATTACCAAATTTTTCAATCCAACCCGTGGTCCATTGTTGCGCACAGCGCCGCGCCCTGACATCGCCCGTTGCCGCCAGATCGTCGAGCCACGTAAAGCCGTGCAATTCTTCTTCGAACCGTGCGCTTGGCATTTTGAGGTCCCAGATCGCAGTATCAGGCGCCTCGACCACCTGCCCCCCAAACAGGAAATTGCCAGCACATAGCTGGCGCCCGCGCGCCACACGGCCAATCGTGCGCGGTTCCGGTTGTGATACGAATCCGGCCGCAGGCTGACCAAAGGCCGCCCGTCGCGCATGGAATCGGTTCATCCAGCGCGTCCAAGTCCCGGACTGCGATTTGCTGTGTGACACGGGCCTGCCTTGCCTCGCCTGCCTGGTATTGGTTGGCGTTTTTCAACTTCTTGTTGAAGAGATCATACGCAACGCGGCGAATTCTGTCATTGCCCAAATATGGCCTCAGGCAGCTTTTTGCAGAGCCGCAATGAAAAACCCGTCCATGCCGCCAAGCTCGCCCCAGAAATCCGGGCGCAGACGCAGGCCGGTTTCGGTTCGCCAAGCCTCTTCGATCCACGCGCGCTCTATCGCGTTTTCATCAAGCGACATGTCAGCGTGACGCCCCAGCGCCTCTTCAATCTGCACTTCGCCCTCGTCAGGCAAAAGCGAACAGGTGCAATAGATCAGTTTACCACCGGGTTTCAGCATCTCGACCGCCCGGTCAATCATCGTTTCCTGCAAGGCGAAAAGGCCCATGAACTCTGATCCGTCCTTGGCATAGGGCAGATCGGGGTGGCGGCGGATCGTGCCTGTGGCCGAACAGGGGGCGTCCAGCAGAATTGCGTCAAACAGCGCCTCTGGCTGCCATTTAGTCGCGTCGCCAACAACGCAACTGGCGTTCAGCCCGACGCGCGCAAGGTTTTCTGCGACACGGATCATTCGGCCCTCGGACACATCCAGCGCGGTGACCTTCGCCCCCGCAGCCGCAAGTTGCAGGGTCTTGCCGCCGGGGGCGGCGCACATATCCAGAACCTGCGCGCCCTTTTGCACCGTCAGCAATCGGGCCGGAATCGCGGCGGCC
>ERZ887830.922-NODE-922-length-17393-cov-7.221075_pt1 | contig 17393 bp, 14 predicted proteins | sample MGYA00521101_ERZ887830 | MGnify/ENA primary metagenome ERZ887830 (study PRJEB32303, sample SAMEA104408592) | aquatic metagenome | biome: Marine water; feature: Pelagic; material: water | place: Baltic Sea | collected 2014-06-05T16:38:00 | depth 1,762 m ... | reverse complement strand
AATAACTTTCCATAGTTGATTCCAATTTAAGATAATGTATCATAGACAATAGGAATGTAACTATTGCATTCATACCAGATGTAATTTCCAAGTTCCATTTATTACAAGACAAATAAGGTGATGTAATCGTTAGTAACGCACTAATAAGTAATGTTGGAAACATCAAACAATGTAATTTGTACTGGGTAATCATCTTAGCCTCCAAGTATAGCTGTGTTTGCCCCTTAATAAATGTAATTAAAATATCAAGTTCATTGGAATAAGGTATCTCTTGCGATGAATCATAATAATAAGAAACACTTTTTTCTACATCTTGGAACTTTAATTTTCGAAAGGGTGTGTTATAAGGGACCATTGGTTTCGTATCATCGTTGTATGTTCTATCTGAACCATCCATATAATATCCTTGTTTTTCATTATGAATCTCTTCTTCTACATCTATATCAGCATCACTATTACTTCCACTACCATACACACTTTCTAAAATTATAGGACTACTTCTCAAATGTTCCAATTCACATTGAATATCTATATGCTGCAACGATAAATCATTCACTTTTAATTCTTGAGTATCGCCTAATATATCTTGAGAACCAACATATTTTCCACTTTCTACATCTATATTATATAATGAATTGTATAATGATGTGGGCTTTTCACATAAAAAATTTGTAGATATGTCTACTTGCTTCCACTTTTCCATTACAGATAAGGAAGATTTTTTTATTCAAAAAATGTAATTCTTTTACTTGTATTATTTGTTATGACCACACTAAATATTTATCTTTTACCATTGATTATTATCAACCGCCTATTTATCACTTGTTTTACTTATATTTTGGTCTCCCTGTTCCAAATTATTTTTGTTCAAAAATTGCTCTCTCATTTCATCACACCCACAATGGTCTTCTGTATTTAAATCTGATTTTTTCCACATATGATCATCATTATGAATAGCCCAACGACCAAGTATGTATCTTGGTTTTTCGGTAATGCGATTGTAAATTGATTTTATTCCACGTGTTAGCATATTTTGATATGATGTTACTATATTTATTTACAACAACAACCACTACAATAATCAATTTTTGTGGTAAAATTGATTAGTCTATTCATGGTCTCAATGTAATGAAACAATATTATAACATTATAACATTCGCACAATGCAACAACCCATAGACGAATCCATCAAGAAAATGATGGAAAAATTAGAAGTTACCAAAAAAAATAAATACACCCCCCAAGATAAACTATGGATGCGAAATAAATTAACCGAGTACAATAGAGAAAATAATTGTTATATTATGACAACCCGTTTCAATAATGAAACATTAGAAGAAAATAAGAAATATAGGGAAAAATTAGAAAAAGTAAAATGTATATACTGTTGCCCAGATGAAATTTCGTCGTCTATTCCTTACGAAACTACACTATTTGTTTTTGAAATGAACAATGACCATAATAAGATCGTAGGTATAGGAAAAATTAAGAATATTCCAAAAATACAAAAATATAAGGTATATAATGATAATAATTATAATAGATTCCAATACATTGGAAAAGAACGTGTTTGTCGTAGTGATATGGATGATGAAGAAGAAGAACTTATGCTATTATTTGATAAATGGTGCTTCACAGGAATGGGGCATCTAAAAAGAGGCCAAGGTATAAAAAGGTTCCCATTGGATAAACTATATTTCCATTCACGTTTTACAAATATCCATAAATGTGTAGAAAATATGTTCAAAAAAAGAAAATCCGTCTAACAATAAAAATATTTGTCTAACAATATAATAAAAGTAAGGTACGATAAAAATACAATGCCTTCTTATGATGTAAATACGTATTCAGATGATGAATTATTTCAAATATTAGATCTAAATGACCCAAGTGACCGTGAATTAGAAGCAAAAATTATTTTTAATATAGACAAATATATGAATATAGGAAACGCGTCTGCTAAACATTTGGTAAAATTTTTTCAAGACATTTATACACGTTTTTTTTCTATTGACAATGACAATGACAATGACAATGACAATGACAATGACAATGACAATGACAATGATAATGATAATGACAACATGGGAAATCAATCATTATTAAAACCATACAAATCTCACGTAATACGTGATACACCAGGTACACTTGAGACATTAGTCAATAAATCCCCTCAAACGCAAGTAACTGTGCCTCGTGAAATAGAAAGTGGGCAACAAAATCAAATACGACGAGAATTTGTGAATAGGTTGATTACAGTTGATAGTACATACCGTCCAAACAAAAATGCTATGTCAACTTATTTTACATTCACACTATCTGAACAACTAAAGAATGTAGTTTCAATGAAACTCTATTCTATTCAAATACCCAAAACATGGTATACTATTAGCAATACGTTTGGTAGTAATTTTTTTAAGATAGAAGGAAACGTGCCAGGTATAAATAATGGCAACCATGATTATACTATCACTATTTCCCCAGGAAATTACACACCAACAGAGTTAATTGATGAAATTAATACAAGCATTGGCATAATGAAAACGCAAAATACAGATGTTAGTTTTGGAAACACGCAATTAATATATAATAATACAAATTCGATTACCACAATAGAATTGGACATTAATAGGCATTTCAATGAGACCGCATATAATTTGAATTTCCCAACATTTAACGAAATAACCAATAAAAACAGTAATCAGATTGACGATAGTCGTCGAAAATCAATTCCGGCTTTCTTAGGTTTTACCAACCAATCTTACAATCTATTTGAAATTAGCGGGGTCGAAACTGGTACTCCATCTAATGTGAGTGTAAATACAAGTAACCAAATTATAACAATAAGACAATATATTGGTCCAGCTGAATACAGTAATGAAACGAATACACCAACATTACTTACTTTTACCCTGAATCTTGGATTGAGTGATGGACAACACACAGCAGAAGATATCGTAAAAGCATTCAGAAATGCTATTAAAAATAATATATATTTATCTTCTGAATCATTACTCACAATGGCTAAACCTGGAGAAAGCATTGCACTATTACAATTAAAATTAAATAGAAACACTACATACAATGTTGCAAACACGAAAGTAAGAATCGAATTTCCCGATGATACATCGTTATTTGTTGAGCCTGGGTCGGTATTCAACTTTTCTTCCAAATACATAGAAATTAACACAATCAAAAACACAGCACAAGCAGTAGGGGAACAAACTGACAACATTAGTATTAACAGTAATGACATCCCTTCTATTATTTTAACCAACAATGTAAGCGGATACAATTTGCCTTCCAATGACATTAGCTTTAATATATCTAAGAGCGATGGTGATGGATACACAATTACCACATTAATAAATGAAATTAATACAAAATTGGATGGTCAAAATGGAAATGGAATTAATCCAACGAATTCAAAAGCATTTATTAACAATGCTGACGGTTTCTTCAACATGCAATTTGATATTACAAAGAATATTCGTGAAACGGCATTACAATATGACCTAAGTGGAATATTAACAAGCATATTTGATTTATCCGAAAATGGAATAGTCAATGACTTATCTGGAAATTATACATATTCTAATAAAATAGGCTATCGATCAGATTATCCAGTATCTAATGTTAATATGATGACATTTACACCAAGACAACTCGGTTTGAATTTTAACAGTGATATTAGTTTTCATATTGATTTGAGTACTGGTTATATAGAAGACGATGCAATTAAAATCAATGATTTGGAAGATGCAGTAAATAACGCATTTCAAACTTATGAAGATAACTATGGCGACAAAGTTTTTTTGGGAACAAACTGTAATATAAGTGTTGATGGGTCAATTGTAGATGTTGAATTATTTATTGTATTTCAGAAACAGTTTACACAGGAAGATTATAGTGTACAATTCATCCATAATGATGTTACTAACATTTGGTCGGAACATTTAAACCTTGATATTTCTATGATTGATGTGTCATTTAATTTAAGTACAGGAATAGCGTCAAATGGAGACCCTACATATAGATATGATTCGACAACTAATACATACAATTTATCTGTTCCAATAGACTTATCTTACATAGACACAAATGGTGCATTAGGAATACAAGCGATTGAAACCGCAATTAGTAACGTAATTACGTTAACAGACACTAATAATACAATTGATATCATTCCATTTGAGTCAGGTGTAACAGATACGGCTAACAAGATCACAATAAGTGTCCCGATTAATGATAGCAATGGAAACCCTATTAAATATGGCCGTTCTGCGTTATTATCGGCTATTGAATCCGCGTGTGTTGGAACCGATGCATCAGGAAGTACATTTACAGCAAACGGTGATAAAATAGAAACTCGAATAACCGTGAATAAACTATACCGTGCCGTTGATTATAATATAGTATTTTTCGACCCACTGAGTTTTGCCAAATGTGGGTCAGGAATTTCCAGCATTCAAACATCTACTTGGGATACTACATTAGGTTGGATTTTAGGATTCCAACAAAACACTACATACATATTAAGTGGTGTTGACGATGCCTATAAATCAACCAATACTACAAATCACATTATATCATTGAAAGGAAATACCACGATTAACACCAATTTATACAACTACTTGTTAATGAGCTTGGATGATTTTAATCAAAATCGTTTAAATGATGGTGTTGTTACAATTGCTACCAAAGATACAACCATTCGTCCACCCTCATACTCCCGTGCATCAAATTTTATATGTGACCCTATAACTGGTGAAAAGGTATTGAATACTGCATATGACCCATTATCAAGACGACTTACACAAAATCAACTATATGCTGCGACAGAAATAGCTAATTCACAAAATAATCCGTCTATTATTTCAAATACAAATATTAGCACTAATAGTTTTGGTTCAGGTCCATTTGAAAAAGATGTCTTTGCAATGGTGCCATTAAAGGCATCTACATTACAAAATGGGCAATCATTAATAGAGTTTGGTGGCAGCTTACAAAGCCAAGAACGAGATTACTTTGGCCCGATTGATTTGGAACGAATGACTGTGAAGCTGAAAACAGATCGTGGTAATATTTTAGATTTAAACGGGTCTAACTGGTCTTTTTCTATAATCGTACAGATTTTGAATAAAAAACCATAATAGACGACCCAAAAAAATACCACAATAAAAGTTTCATGTGTAGTTTATTTCTACGTATTACATAAGATAAGTAAAAATAAAATAAGAATGGAACTATTTTTAGACAGTATTGGATTCTTTGGACCGGTTATTCTATTCATAACTTCATTAATGAACTTAATTTTTGTACAACCATACCTGTTTGGTTATCTTATATTATCGGTAGTTAACTTATTAATCAATCATGGATTAAAAGGTTATCTACGGGAGCCGAGACCACATGGTTCTTCCTCATTCATCGGTGAACAATATGAAAAAGCAGAAAAATACGGCATGCCGTCACATCATGCACAATCAGTATTCTTTTCATTGACATATAACTATACTGCGAAACCAAGACTACTTCAGTTTATTATAGAATTGTTTGTTTGCTTTGTAACATTGTTACAAAGATATAAATATAAGAACCACACATGGCAACAACTACTCATTGGTTCTTTTATTGGCGGTATATTAGGTGTTATCGGTGCAAACTTTATACGCTCTCAGATTAGAATTGATTGGGAAAAAGGGGATAAAATAGAACCCGAACCAATACATAACTAACTACACTCATTTACATCAATATATTTTCAATACTTCCTTAACAATATTTTAGTAAAGAAAAATACTATTATATTTTATATAAATATGTCACAAAGCGATTATTTAAAACATAAAAAAATAGCAACACTATTAAAAATAGACCAGGTAGATTTTAACCCGGTTTTAGATTCACAACAATATATACAATTTAAGCAATTCCAGTTAAATAATACTATTATCAGTAGTAATCAACAATGGAGTAACATTGACTATAAGACAAAACAACGTATATATTCCATGGATTTGGATGTATCCAATTGTACCCCTTTTATAGTATGCTCTAACACAGATAAACGACCTCATCGAGTACCCATGTTGGATATATATAAAAAAGCGTTTCCAGAACCACTTAACATCCAACAACGAAATCAAGCTATCAATTTGAAAGCCACCTGTAAGTGTGATTGAGATGGTTTAATTCATTCGATAATACTATTCACAATATAATATCTTATTGTATCAGATAAATAAGATAATATAATATAATATAAATGGCATCTACTTGGTTATCTGATAATACCGCAAATAGATTACATAATACATATATAAATGGGTTCCTCGACATAAGTGACAATAATGCTGGCAATACAATTTTACGCAATGGAAAAGTTATATTTAAGCCAAACGACCATCGTTATGATTTCCCAAGTACTTCATTTAAACACGCTATTTTGAATAATCGGTCAGAAATAGATGTTCCATATAGACTTAATTTCAATGTGAATGGAACAAATGTCGCGAATATTACAAAACATGGATTCAGTGCAACTGCTAAGCACTTTGTTATCCCACACCCTATTATTAGCAACAAGAATTTGCGACATAGCAACATTGAAACACCGCAACTAAAAAACATGTACGTTGGTCATTCACAACTACATAATGGGATAATTCATATTAACCTTGATACATATTTCAATATGACTCATGGAACATTCCAGGCAATCAACAAAGAAGCATACACAATTACAACCAATGAAAGTGATTTTTCGGCGGTAAAAGGTAATGTTATAGATGGGAATATCTTATACATTGAATGTGAAGATAATACCAGTAATATAGAAGTATCGTGGATTGTATTTGCTATTCGCAATGATAATGCCATTAACAATACAGACATCATTGATGACGCAGGTAAATACATAACAGAATATAGTACAATATAATATATAATCGAATTATATAACATAATTTTTATGGGTGATTATGATTTTAGTTACAATGTCATAGTTAATAGTGATAACAAATTTGAATTAAAAGAAGAATATGATGATGATAGTGTATTAACACCATATATCGATTTCAAACCTAACTTAAAATACCGTTTTCATCAAAATGACAATTCAAATACCGGTAATACATTTAAATTATTTTACAAAGACCAATTCAAATTTAGACACCGCATTCCATATGACAGAGGGAACGTTTGCTTTATTGAATATAGAGACTTATTCATTGACATCAAATGAATCCGGATTTTGCGAAGTAAAGGGTGATGTAATTGGGAACATTCTTACTATCGTGTGTGAGGACAATACGTCCAATGACGACATTTCATGGATAGTGTTCGGTAAGCGAAATGATGAATATGTAAAACAAACTACCTTATTGGATGAGTATGGCAATTACATTTCCGAGTTCTGATGTAGCCTTTTTCATATGAACAAGTTATACATTGCGTCATACCATACCATATCATAATATATACCATACCATATCATAATATATACCATACCATATCATAATATATACCATTATATCATAATATATACCATTATATCATTATATCATTACATCATGTCGACAAGCAGCACTCTCGTACAAACTGACCCAACATTTAATGCACAGTCTACATCTTCTTATTGGTTAGCAGATAACACCGCTAATAGGTACAAACAAACATATTTTAAGGGATTTGTAGATATGAGCGGATCGTTAAGTTGTCAAGGAATTCACGTGAACTCAAGTAATGTATCAATACCTACTGACTACTTACAATTGTCTTCTTCCTACGACACTTCAGTCAACAGTACATTTAGCGCACCTACGCAAATTGATATGAAAATCAATAATGTCTCTGATGTGAACATAAATAATTTAGGATTAAATGCCTCCGTCAAAAATTTTGAAATCAATCATCCATTATTAGATAACCACAGGCTACGTCATACATGTGTAGAAACGCCACAAGTGGTGAATATGTACCATGGAAAATGCGTATTGAAGGATGGCATGAACGTAATAAATTTAGATCAGCACTTTAACATGACCGAGGGAACATTTAATGCAATTAATAAGAATGTTTTTGTTTGTACATCAAATGAAACGGATTTTGATAAGGTAAAGGGTAATGTTAGGTCCAACTTGTTAACAATAATAAGTAAAAATACTACGAGTATTGCGACTATCGCATGGAACGTTTTTGGTATCCGAAATGATACAATTATGAATAATAGTTCATTATTAGATACAAGTGGGAATTACGTTACTGAATACAAATTTATCTGATGGTTCATCTATGTTTTATTTTTCACGTAAACTCATAATTTTTATTTTAGTAAAACATAACTACTATTTTATTACCTATGATAAATACACTATATTTTGTAATAACCTCCAAATAATTATAATATAATTTAGAATTCATAATTATTTTTTTTGAATAATTAGGTAATAATGGTTTAAAACGAACATTATAAAAAATTATACAGAGAATATATAATAAACATGACTGATCCTGATCCATATATAGACGGTAGTTATAATAATTTATTAGATCCACATACAAATGTTTTTGGTGGTACGGTTAATAAAGCTAAAAAATCTTACTTTTCCGGTATTGTTGACTTAAGTAACAACGTTAATACTTATAGTGATTCTGATAATGCAGATAGAGCTATTGCAATCGTACGTAATGGGAAATTTGAAATGGCACCAAATACAGACCAGAGTATATTCAAAACACAACCTAATGCAACAATAGCATTAGATTCAATACAGACAGATGAATCCAAAGCTGATGTTATTACTTCACACCCTGTTGATAATAGTACGACGGATACATGGGACATTTCGTTTGGAAAATACTATGGGACTAATGGGTCTACCTTAGCGCATGAAGGTACGAATAATGAACAAGCCCGTCCATCAGGTGTTGATAGTGAGGGAAATACTTATTTTTTAGTATGTGATCGAGATAAGTTTACTGTTTATAAAATCAACGACGATAATAATGGCAGTACGGTAACAGTTAAAGGTGGGTTAGATTTCAGCAGTCTCCCACATATGACGGATGCGTATGGTTGTGGTATGTCGAATGATACAAATACTGTTTATTTTGGTACAGGTCATGATGCCAGAATGTTTTTAAATATTGCGGTCTGGAAAGACGGCAAATACCAACTTAAAGTCAAAAACCTCAGTCTATATTATGGCAGGTATCAGGCGGGTGCGGTAACGGCATACAGAGAAATAGAAGGTCATGCTAATCCAACCATCAGTGCTGTATCCGATACGGTTTTAAGTGAGAATATTAATTCTGCCATCACACAGAATACAAAAGATAAATTTGCTCTCTTGAAAACTGACCTTCAATCAAATTCAAGTATTAATAATGGTACTACGACATATACGTACAACGAGTCGAACAGTTCAGGACTGAAACTTGCTACCAACAGCAACCCATTGACATACACCCATCTTGTCGTTCGTTATCGCATGGGAACTCCTCAAAGTGGTGTATCCATAGTTTACGTAACGTTAATTTTTTACGATGATACTACTATTGGTTATACCACAAGTGATAAACCAAAGGCGGTTTATATTATACAAATAAGAGATGGTGACTTTATTTTTTCAGATGAATCTACTCCTTCTTATGCTCAGGAAACAGATACTTTATATGACGTACCATACACTTCATGGTTGATGCCAGCCACATTTGATTATGACTTACCAGATCCCTCCACTTATGATTCTACTACGGGTTATAATCCAGATGTTGCAGCTGCAGGACTAAACGTAGAAATACCCAGTTGGCAGAGAGGGAGATTCACCCATGGTCAAATGAGTGATGATGGTAAGCGAATGATAGCTGCACAAATAGGTAAAGCCATTAATAACGCATGGTCTATCTACTATGCTTATAGTTTACATAGTGAAGACAATTGGGAGACTTTCGGTATCGCATCTATGAATGGTAGGCTTAGTACTAACGCCAATCATTATGAATATGCAATGTGTCAAATTACAGGTGACGGGAGATTAGGAATGATCTCCACATGGGGATCACTTGGGCTCGGTAGTGACCCCGAGGTAGAGTTCTATGATATGGCACCAGCAAATGGTGCACCAAACACATCCACATTAAGATTCAATAAAATCTCATACACTTCAGGTGTTCCTTATGATACATTATTATACGCAAATCGGTACAAATGGCTATCTAACAGAGGAACATTCTACATAGTACCAAGACCAGCTAACAGCAATAGTGCGGCCGTGATATATAAGAACACTGGGTCAGGTTATATATATGACTCTGATGCTCCATTTTCAAACCCAAATTTTAACATATATTCGCCAGCATTTACAGTGAATCGGGCTCAAACAGATGCGAGCGGAAATATTTTTACTATTGGCACTCAGAACTATGGTGTGAGTATAAGTGAGAATGGTGAGGTGTTTACAATTGGTGAATACGTTTTCAGATACGATGAGGCACTCCGTACATGGAAGTATGCTTTACGTATACCTGGGAAATTTTCACCAGATGATGGTATCGCTGGTAATGTAGCAAGAACCGCAATGGTGACAGATGATGGTAAATATATAATCTCCGATCACGACGTTTATAAGTTAAATTTCTCAGTTACATCTCCACGTTATAAGTTTTCTTTGCCAAAGGATATCCATTTCATAAATACTCACCACATTAAACCATCCATAGACGAGGTACCGTCATCAGAAAGGCATGTAGGGTCAATTAATAAAAATGGGTTAGAAGCTATTTCAAAAAATTTTTTAATTCCGCATCCAGTTCTCCCAAACATGTCGTTACGACACAGTAATATTGAAACGCCTGAACTCAAAAATGTATATAACGGGAGTTCTCAGTTATTAAATGGTCAAGTGTCGGTTAATTTGGACGAATACTTTAATATGACGGAAGGAACATTTATCTTAATCAATAAGGAGGCATATGTGATTACGACTAACGAAAGTGATTATCACCCTGTAAAAGGAAGTATAAGTGGGAATATATTACAAATTGAATGTCAGGACAGTCATTGTAATGGGACAGTAACATGGATTGTATTCGCATTGCGCGATGATATTGCTATTAAACAAACAAACTTACTTGATAAACAAGGAAAGTACATTAGTGAATTTATGAATCTGGTGATATAACATTATATTCAAAGGTGTAATTATTTTCTTTGTCATTTAGGCATTTTCGAGCATAATATTCTTAATAGTGTAATCCATATAAAATATTATAAAGTAATAATTTATATAACTATGTCACTTCCTTATGTGGATGGTATAATTGAGGCAACTATTGATATTAATAATACATTATTTCTGGAAGACAAAGGAACCGGTCAAGGTGAAGTAGCTTTATCTGATTTGAAATTCGTTCAAGGAAACACACGTAGGTTTCAGTATGATGCAGACGATATTGATCTAAGTTTCACTAATAGTCTTAGTGATTTTGGTAATAGTAATATTCATTTTAATATAAGTGATGGTACTGATGGTACTGATGTATCCTATATTGATGTATCATTTGCCACATCCGGCACATATTATTTGAGAGATGCGAATGCAAGTGGTGCTACCAATAATTTTACTATTACGGTGTATCAATATCTACACGAATTGCAAAATTCTTGGTTGAGTGAAATCGATAACACAAGTTATAATAAATTCCATACAACGTGTATTAAAGGGCGAATGGATTTATCTAGAGGAGATCTGAATATCAGAGGAAATTTACTTGCATTAGATAATAATTCAGAGGATTTCATATATTACGAATCACAGAATGGTGGATGGGTTCCAATCCTAAAAAATAACAGTACTCCTGGTGTGAATACAGACACAGATGTATCTATGTCTAGAACAAGGGCTATTTTTGAACCAAAACCCGCTTATTCTTATGGGTTGTCACAAATAGGTGCTACATATGAACCATTTCCTGATGTCAATTATCAATCTGCTCGTCATCATGTATATGGACTCAGTGGTGACGAACATATGATAATGTCTTATGATGAAAGTACTACATTCCTTAATCCAGTTGTGTGGAAGTATTCTATCAGCAGCAGCAGCAGCAGCTGGATACATGACGCTGAAATAGATGTTTTTAGCAGTGATATTTCGGATTGTGATGTAACCCTTCAGAACTGTACTATGTCCTACGATTCTAACTTTGTGGCTGCTACTTATAGGGCTCTTAATGGCAGCAGTTTGACCAACGGTTATTACATGGATGTCTTTGGGAAACATAGTGGTAGTAGTGACACCGATAAATACACTAAAATGAGAATCTATATAGGTGGTTATGTTAACGGTTGGGACGTGTTTTTCACACTTGGTCAACAGGCAATTTCAGGCAATATTGATAGTAATGGTAGTAATGGTAGTACTGATTATAGAAGAATTTTATTTAGACGTGTATCGGAGAATAGAGAGCTTCAAACAGAATTAGTATACAAAGATATTTCATTCAACGCCAGTAATTCCACATTTGGGAGCATGGATGTTAGTGGTGTTGTATACCCATTTAATAGATACGGCACTGCACTTAATGGAATGTACAACAGTGGGGATAATGCAAGACTATCATTACGTGAGGGAACATATGCTTACATAAGTGAGGATGGTGAAACAATACTTACCAGAACTCTAATGCGGTCTGCATATCAAGGTACTATAGGAAGCGACTATTCTTTTTTCAATGTAAACGAGACAGATAGTAACAATAATTTGAACCTTATTGAGCAATTCTCCTTCACTAATGACGAAGCTGGTGAGTACGGTTATAGGTACCAAAGAGAATCACAATTATCCCCAGATGGAAAGTATGCTATTATTGGAGTCGATGTGTATAAGAAAAGTGACGGTACTTGGGTTGGCTCTAAGAAGGATAACCGCATCCCAGGCACTAATGTAGTATTGGATACAGGTGTTGCTGCCCCTCATGTTGATAACAGTACAACCGTAATTACTAACAATGGGTTTCGAGTATTTGTATACAATGTACCAGATTCAAAAATATATATTTATCAAAAAAGTAGTGGTTCTGATCTCGAATATTCTCTACATGATACAATTGACTATTCTGGCACTATGGGTAGCTCTAATTCTAAAGGTTTAGATCTTGTGACTGGTGAATACTTCACACAACACGATCATATTGCTGGCCTACACCAAACTGGTACTGTTAGTCTATACAGATTAGATGCGTCATCAAAATCAAACCCTACATTTGATATGCACGTGTATACTCATGACGAACTTAGAATAAAGATCCATGATAGTAGTGGTAACCCACAAACCGAATTCAGATTTGATTATGATGGATTTTATGCACCAGTAAAGAACTTCGAGATTAAACATCCTTTACGAACAAATTATAAGCTACGTCATACGTCTGTAGAGACCCCACAAGTGGCGACTATGTACAGCGGGAATTGCCAATTAGTAGATGGACGCATAGAGATAAATATAGACAATAAATTTAACATGACAAATGGGACTTTTTCTGCGTTAAATGTTGAACCATTTGTATTTACATCAAATGAAAGCGAATATGATGAAGTGAAAGGCTATGTTGAAGATGGGGTCTTAATAATAGAATGTGAAAATACCAGCAGTAATGCAAGTGTATCATGGATTATTTTTGGGAAACGAAATGATGACACTATCCAGAATAGTAAATTGACAGATGGTTCGGGTAATTATATCACGGAAATCCCATTATTAACATTTTAGGGGATTTATCATTGTTTGTACATTTATTTTTTCTGTATACTTATTTATTTCGTAGTGAAAAGATATGAAAAAATATGAGTTAATATAATATATACACTATTAATAATATAATGAGTGATATTACAACATATAATGTACAAAGAAGCAGTGGTCGATTCACACCACATAACTCAGGAGTACCATACATAGAGGATTCAACAGGGGCTTTTTTAGCAAATGAGGGTCGTAATTATACTAAAAAAAATAAATTTGTTAGTTGTGTTTTTCAAGAACAAACCACGGGTATGAGTACAAGAGCTGTTGACATTAGTGGAGGATTAATTACACAAGGTCTATACATCAATGGTCCAGATATTACGGATGTTTCCTATTTATCTATGCGAGGATTGCGTGACGGAGCTGAAATTGTCTCACCACATCCATTTGTATTTAATATAGATAATACTGACGTATTAACCGTTAATGATGTAGGTACAAATGCTATTTCCAAGCAATTTGTAATAAACCATCCAGTGCGCGAAAACTACAAATTACGTCATAGTTGTATTGAAACACCACAAGCCGCTAATATGTACACAGGGAAAAGCACATTGGAAAATGGCACAAAGACTATCAACATTGACCAACATTTTAATATGACAGAAGGGACATTTGTGGCGTTAAATAAGAATACCTATGTAGCAACGTCAAATGAGTCCAATTATGACAAAGTCAAAGGATCTATAGCCGGGAATATTCTTACATTAGCATGTAAAAATAATGATAGTAATGCAGTTATTTCATGGAATGTATTTGGTGTTCGTAGAGACGACAGTGTTATCAATACGCCACTAACCGATGACGATGGCAATTATATTACCGAGTATGTATCATAAATAATCTAATAATCTCGTATAGAGTGATAAAGTAATAATGAACTATTGTTTTGTAATTATCTACACTACAAAACAACAATAAATGCGTTCAAATATTTAGGATAAATCACGGCATAGATTTATCAACAAATTCATTTTTTCTGTATTTTCTCTAATGCAGCATAATAGTATAAACATGAGTCAATGGTTTGATTTATCATATAATGCAAATAAATTACGACAAAGTTATGTAAAAGGGTTCTTAGATATCAGCGGTGGAGGTGTCTACGTAAGGAGTGACAATTCATTGAACTTCTATACCAAATCGGACGGAGTCGTACCTAAATTTGCATTAGACGCAACTAATTATCGTGTATACGGAAAAGAACGAGAAAGTGATATTAGTGATGATTACCATGATATTAGTCTATCTCAATTAGCTTTTTTGAAAGATCTGTCGGACAATGCACAGGACCAGTTAGATACGTTGGTTGAGCATACAAAGTATATACGAAGCGATACAAGTGATAACAATACAGTATTTGAGATAAATGGTTCAGACAGCAATAACAAACATGTTGTATTACATGGAGACTTGGTTCCTGGTCAAGGAGAAACATATGACTTAGGAAGCAGCGATAAACCTTTCCGCAATCTCTTCTTGAAAAACAATACTATTTTCTTTGATACAGCAGCGGACGCGTTCCCAAGTTCTGCTGTTTCATTTAATACAGACAAGGGAACATTAGATGTATCGTTCAATGGATCTACGGGCGTGACAGTGTTATCTTATGATGATAAAGTTGGGATTGGTATTAGTGACGTGCGTGCTCCAACCACTGCATTAGATATTTCCGGACAATTGAAAATCAATTCCGGTGATAAGGGAATATTTGTAGAATCTGGGGATGTTTCATTGAATGATAATTTGAGTGTAAATGGCACAACTTCATTATCGAGCACATTATTTGTTCAAGATAAGTCAATACTTAATGGAGACGTATCTATCAATAGTAATTTGACATTAGGGGGGGACTTATCGATGGAAGGTGACTTGGTTATTAAGGGTAATTTATCAGTCTTCCAGACACGCGAAACAGAGACTATATCTACAACTGTTAACAATTATGAATTAATTGTTACGCAAGATATTTCATTGAATGGCGGACTTTATGCAAGTGGGGATGTATCCATTAACGATAAATTATTTGTTGCGGGCGATGCGTCATTAAATGAGTCAATGTTTGTTGGAAATACATTGCACGTAGGAGGGGATGTGTCAATGAATAAGAAATTATTTGTCAATGAAGATGTATCCATTAATGCAAGTGTGTATATTGGGGCTGATTTGGGTTTATTTGGTGGGTTCATTAATCAATATTAATAACTTTCTTCTATACACCTATTTTTTGTAAATTATAATATTTTTATTATCATTTACCACGTAGATAATGACGCGCGTTTCCAAGTATTTATTCCCGTACATACATATATGTAATTACCATCTACAGTTATTTGTCCTATTGTCCCTGTACTTGTTGCTTGTTGTGGTGTATTTCCATTCAATATAATACTCTCTGCTGTTAGTGTTTTTGAAATTGTTACATGATTATTTAATGATACATCCCCGTGTACTACTAATTGTTCATTCGCGATTATGTCACCATTACGTAATATTAAATCACCTCCACTAACATCAACAAACCCTTTTATATATGTATTTAATAGTCGATTACTTGTAAAAGCACTTGTTGGCCATGGCATTCTTTATATTCTATAATATGATGTCTTTAAATATTTTTCATCTTATTGGTTATGTTATATTTTCTCGATTCTAAAATTGGCTGAATACCCCGCTATATAGAGTATTACTCTACCATTGGCTGAATATACCTGCAATGGAAACACTACTTCCAATGGTTCCGCTTGAAAAGGTACCATTTGTAATGGTTCCGTTTGAATAGGCCGCACCTGCAATGGAAACACTGCTTCCAATGGTTCCGCTTGTGAGGGTTCCTGTAATTGCTACGTTGCCATTTACGTCTGCTGTAACCATTGCACCGGTTGGTTGGGCAGCATCGTTACCCTGTTGCGTCGCAACTTTTATACCATTATTATTTTCATCAATTGACAAGTTTACAGCAAGATTAGTAATAGGATTAACAAAATGAATAGAGTTGTTTGATACATATAATGATTCGAATGGTTTGCTTGCGGTACCTAAAGTTGAACTTACTGTAGTCGGAACAATGTTTCCGCCGATGGATATATCGCCATTTAAGGATAAATCACCTGCGATGAAAGCACCGCTATTCATTGACACATCACCATCTACTTTAACTACACCATTTACTGACATATCAGTAGTAATAATAACTTCGTAGTCGTTTACTGTTGTATTAATGATGTATTCATTAGTTTGTTCGGTTGCAAGCAATTTACCTTTAATCGTTACATCACCGTTAAATGAAGCATCACCATCCATAGTTAAACGTCCGTTTAAGGATAAATCTCCTCCGATGATAGCATCACTATTTAATGTGGCTAGACCGTCCATGTCAAGAGTTCCATTTAAGGATAAATCTCCTCCGATGATAGCATCACTATTTAATGTGGCTAGACCGTCCATGTCAAGAGTTCCATTTAAGGATAAATCTCCTCCGATGATAGCATCACTATTTAATGTGGCTACACCATCAGTAGTTAAAGCTCCGTTTAAGGATAAATCACCATCGATGAAAGCACTGCTATTCATTGACACATC
>ERZ887830.921-NODE-921-length-17399-cov-7.280500_pt1 | contig 17399 bp, 16 predicted proteins | sample MGYA00521101_ERZ887830 | MGnify/ENA primary metagenome ERZ887830 (study PRJEB32303, sample SAMEA104408592) | aquatic metagenome | biome: Marine water; feature: Pelagic; material: water | place: Baltic Sea | collected 2014-06-05T16:38:00 | depth 1,762 m ... | reverse complement strand
TGGGCGACCCATGCGATCCCCACATCCGACGGGATCATCACCCGCGCCAGATCGCCGTCATAGGCGCGCGCCTTCAGGGTCTCTGCGCGCCGGGATGTAATCGCCAAAACCAGAGAACCAAGTCCGCGCAGGTCGGCCAGACGCGCCGCGTCCAACGTTTCAGCGGCGGCGGCCAGCGCATAATCGTGACCCGAGACCAGCACCACAGGAAGACCCATACGCAGGTCCGCCCGCGCGCGGGACAGGATTTCGGTGGTGGTTGGGATCAGTGTCATGCGGTCCTATTGAAACATTTCGCGCCGTGTCCCCCCGAGATATGAAACATTTGGCCCCCTGTCGACACGAGCGCGTGAAATCATTGCAGTAAAACTTGCCGGACTCGTGTGTAAGGCACACTTCTATTTCAACACGCCAAGGAGGCCATGACCCATGACTAACCTGAAAAAGATCCTGCTGGTAGATGACGATGACGATCTGCGCGAGGCGTTGAGCGAACAATTGGTGATGACCGAAGACTTTGACGTCTTTGAGGCCGGTGATGGACACGACGCCATGGTGAAGGTCAAGGAGGGTCTGTATGACCTTGTAATCCTTGATGTCGGTCTGCCCGATACGGATGGTCGCGAACTCTGTCGTCTGATGCGCAAGCAAGGCGTCAAGTGTCCTGTTCTGATGCTCACCGGTCATGACAGTGACAGCGATACAATTCTAGGGCTTGATGCCGGGGCCAATGACTATGTGACCAAGCCGTTCAAATTTCCGGTGCTGCTGGCCCGCATCCGCGCGCAACTGCGCCAGCACGAGCAATCCGAAGACGCGATTTTCCAGCTTGGGCCGTATACGTTCAAGCCTGCGATGAAGATGCTGATCACTGAAGAAGAGAAAAAGATCCGTCTGACCGAGAAAGAGACGAATATCCTCAAGTTCCTCTATCGTGCCTCCGAGGGCGTGGTGGCGCGGGATGTCCTGTTGCACGAGGTCTGGGGCTATAACGCAGGGGTCACGACCCACACGTTAGAGACCCATATCTATCGTCTGCGCCAAAAGATCGAACCCGACCCGTCAAACGCGCGCCTGCTGGTCACGGAAAGTGGTGGCTATCGTCTGGTAGCCTGAAGGATGAAGATCCCGCGCATGTCCGGGCCCGGCTTTCCGGGATGACATGCACCTCCCTGTTGGACTGGCCCGGGCTTCGCGCCCGGGCTTTTTTTATCCGACCTTGTCCAGTTCGGAAGGCGTAACGTCGTCTCGTTGGTGTTTCAAAAGACGTTCGGCAGTGTCGTCCAGCCCGCTGAGTTCCTTGGCATAGGTCGAAACAATGTCTTCGGCAATCCGCCCGTTCTTGCGCATGTACGGCGGAATGCTGGCCGCCAGAAACAGCAGATGCCGGTCATTGAACGGGTTGATAAACATATGATCCACCTCGCGCGCATAGGCGGCGCTATTGGTGTGGGGCATCCAGACGTCGTTTTGCAGAAAATCGTAAATCCGGGGCAGGGCGCTGTCGGGCAGGCTCGCTTTCCAGTTCAGAAACGCGGTTTGGGTTCTTTGATAGACCTCAACTGACACCGTGGCAGGAACACCAAGGCTTGCCAAAGCGAATTCTGTGTTGTGCGGATCCCTAAAAACCGGACGCTGCCAATGGGGGGCTCGCGTCATGTCGATCATATTTCCACGCAGGATCAGATATCTGTCGGGCACCATCTGCGTGGCTTTGATGCGATCGGTTTCGACCATCTCGGGCTCGAACCCGCCGCGCAGGTGGCGCAGGGTCATGTGATCGGCATAATCTGAATCGGCAAAGCCGGACTTGAACCTCTGTGTCTCTCTTGAAATCACGCGCAAGGGAAAGCTGAGTTCCCGCGCGATTTCCAAGGCAATTTCGCTGTCCACGGCATTTGACGCAGTCGTATGACAGACGAAAAACTGCGATATCTGGTCCAGCATATCACTGGCGGCGGCCACCAAAAGGCGATTGTCCTTGCCGCCGGTGACAGGAAGAGCGGTAGGATAGCGTTCGATCAGGGCCTTCATGTTCAGGCGCAGCTTTGCTCCGATTTCTAGCGAAAGGTCTTGCCGCTTTCGCCCGCCCAGCGTGAACTCCATATCCTCGGTGGGCCAATGGCGTCGTTCTGAAAAGTCGGTCAGGTCGATGTAATGGTTTGCAAGGGCGCGTTTGACATCCCTGTCGGGTGTTTGGCCGAACAAATAGCAGGCCTCGCCAGATGCGACACTGTCAGCTGGCGTATCGGGGTTGGCGATCACGGGCCGATCCAGAGCCAAAGCCACCGAAGTGCCAAGGCGACGGGTGACCGGGTCGTAGACCGGCCCCAGAGAACAGACAGGATCAGAATAGACACGCGCGCTGGTGCCGATGCTTAGCAGAACCACATAGCGCCCCGCCAGTTGAGAGATGTATTTTTCAGCCTGCGCCAAAGAGGCTGCGCTGCGCGTCGAAATCGGCAGCTTGTGCCGCCCTTCCAACATCATACCGTCTGGCGAAATCGCATATCCCAGCACAATCCCCACAACCAGACCGTTTGAAAACGTCAACTCTGTTCGGGGCAGGTTCTGACAATGGCTGATGCGTCAATTGCCCAAAGTCTGCGACGACCAGCCCTCTGGGGCGTCCTGTGTCAGATCGGTGATAGTGTATTGGTTCCGAAAACTCTCGGTAAACGCCCAGCCCAAACGGCGGCATTCCTGCTCCGCTAGTGTCGTCACTGCTCTGCCCTCATATTTTCTTTTTTTTACACGCTACAGTCGCCCTTGGGTCTTGTCAAAATAAACGCATCGTTTCTGGTTCGGTTCTTGTTGAGAGTGTTGCCCGCTTTGCGCTAGGTACGTGAAAGCCCAGAGGAGCACGCGCAATGTCGTTTTCGATTGCCACATGGAACATCAACTCTGTCCGACTGCGAGAGCCGCTTGTGCTGAAGCTGCTGCAAGAAGAAGCGCCAGATGTGCTGTGCCTGCAAGAATGCAAATCTCCGGTGGACAAGATCCCGGTCGAGGGGTTTCAGGCTCTTGGTTACACCCATATGGTTGCACGTGGGCAAAAGGGCTATAACGGCGTTGCGATCCTGTCCAAGCTGCCGATCGTCGATACGGGCGACCGGGATTTTGCCAGCATGGGTCACGCGCGGCATGTGACGGCGCGGCTGGAAAATGGCGTGACGGTGCAGAATTTTTATATCCCGGCGGGGGGCGATGAACCTGACCGCGCAAAGAACGAGAAATTCGGCCAGAAACTGGATTTCCTGACAGAGATGCGCGACGTGTTCCACGCCGATAAGCCAGAAAAGACCATCATCGTTGGCGATTTCAACATCGCCCCGCGAGAGGATGACGTTTGGGATCACAAGAAACTGCTCAAGGTCGTCAGCCACACACCGATTGAGGTCGAGCATCTCGCACAGGTCCAGGACAGCGCAGCGTGGGTCGATATCACCCGCAAGGATATTCCCGAGGGTTTGCTCTATAGCTGGTGGTCCTATCGCGCCAAGGATTGGGACGGGGCAGACAAGGGGCGCAGGCTTGATCATATCTGGTCTACGCCGGATATCGCGATGGCCGGTCATGGCTCTCGCGTGCTGCGGGCTGCCCGTGGGTGGACCCAGCCCAGCGATCACGCCCCGGTTTTTGCGACATTTGACCTTTAAACCCTTGCCGGACGAGATCATATAAGGCGCACAGGACAACCAGGAGCGGACGATGCTGGAACTAGGCCAAACCACCACCCCAACTGCCGATGTGATCAAGGACACGACTGATGCCACCTTTATGGCGGATGTGGTCGAGGCCTCTAAAGAGGTGCCGGTGATCGTCGATTTCTGGGCAGAATGGTGTGGTCCTTGCAAGACGCTAGGTCCATTGCTTGAGGCTGCGGTGACCGCCGCCAAGGGCAAGGTGCGGATGGTCAAGCTGGACATCGAAAAGAACCAGATGATCGCCTCTCAGATGCAGATCCAGTCGATCCCGACGGTTTATGCCTTTTGGCAGGGTCAGCCGGTCGACGGATTTCAGGGTGCCGTTGCGGGATCCGAGATCAAGGATTTTGTGAAACGCGTGTCTGAACTGGGCGGGGACGATGGGTTGAGCGAAGCGGTCGAGGCCGCAGAGGCGATGCTTGCCGAGGGCGCTGCGGATGACGCCGCCCAGACCTTTGCCGCGATCCTGGGCGAAGAGCCGGAAAACGCGCCCGCCTACGGTGGGCTTGTGCGCGCACATGTGGCCATGGGCGATCTGGAACAGGCAGAGGCGATCCTGAATGGCGCGCCCATCTCGATCAGTAAATCGCCAGAGCTTGAAGCTGCGTTTGCCCAGATCGAACTGGCCAAACAGGCAGCGAATGCGGGGCCTGTCGCCGAATTGCAGGCCGCCGTCGAGGCAAACCCGGATGACCATCAGGTGCGCTTTGATCTGGCGCAGGCGCTGCACGCCAGCGGCGATGTGCAGGGCGCGGTGGATGCGTTGCTGGACCTGTTCAAACGCGACCGCGAATGGAACGAAGGTGCGGCGAAGTCCCAGCTTTTCACCATCTTTGACGCGTTGAAACCCACAGACCCGATTGTGCTGAACGGTCGGCGGAAACTTTCTTCGATGATATTTGCCTAAAGGCGTGTGAGGGCTAGATAAGCGTTATGTTTTCACCAGCTGACCTACCCGACACGATCCCGGTTTTCCCGCTGCCCGGTGCGCTTTTGCTGCCGCGCGCGCGGCTGCCGTTGCATATATTCGAGCCGCGTTATCTGGCGATGCTCGACGACACGCTCAAGACCTCGCATCGGCTGATCGGGATGATCCAGCCCTATGAGGTCGAGGGCACCAACGGCAAAAAGCTGCAACGCATCGGCTGTGCTGGGCGCGTGACTGCCTTTTCCGAGACGGAAGACGGGCGGTATATGCTGACCCTGGGCGGGATGTCGCGGTTCCGCGTGAAATCGGTGCTTGACGGGTTTGAACCCTACAAGCGCTGTGACGTGTCATGGGAGGGTTTTGGACGCGATCTGGGGCCTGTTGAAACCGATGCCGACTTTGACCGGACCAAATTTCTGGACCTTCTGGGACGGTTCTTTGACGATCAGGATCTGAAGACTGACTGGGAATCCCTGCAAGAGGCAGAGGATGAGTTGCTGATCAATTCGCTGTCCATGCTGTGCCCGTTTGATCCCGAGGACAAGCAGGCCCTGCTAGAGGCCCCCTCGCTCAGCACGCGGCGAGAGACGCTTGTGACCTTGATCGAATATGCGTTGCGCAGTGGTGACAATGCCGAGATCATGCAGTGAACGACGTTAAAGACCCGCCAAGCTTTGATCGCAAGATGTTAGAGGCGCTGGTTTGCCCGAATACCCACGGTGTGCTGTCGTATGACGCCGAACGGCAGGAACTGGTGTCAAAGGCTGCGCATCTCGCCTACCCGATCCGGAACGGGATCCCTGTGATGCTGATTTCCGAGGCGCGCGCGCTCGACTAAATTGGCTTGCCTTGCAGTAATTTAGGCAGATCGCCTGTCAGGCCCGCCGCTTCGCGGATAAAGCTGCGCCTCACCGATGGCAAAGCGTTTACCAGCCCCATCCCCAGATCGCGCCCCAGACGCAGCAGGCTATTGTCGTTCGAGAACAGACGGTTAAACGCGTCTGTGGCCAGCGCAAGGGCTGCCGTATCGAACCGGCGCCACTGCTGATACCGCTCCAGCACATCCAGCCGCCCGATATCCTCGCCCCGCCGATGCGCCAGTGCCAGAACCTCTGCCAAGGCGGCCACGTCCTTTAGTCCCGCGTTCAGACCTTGCCCGGCGATGGGGTGCACGCGGTGCGCGGCGTCCCCCAGCAATGCAATGCGGGGGGTCACGAAATGATGAGCCAGTGACAGCGACAGAGGATAGGTGAACCGCAGTCCGGCCAGCGAAATCGGCCCAAGGAAATCCCCGACGCGGGGGCGCAAAACGTCAAGGTAGCCCTCATCATCGAGGCCCTGAATGCGCTTTGCCTCATGCTCTGTCTCTGTCCAGACGATCGAGGCGCGGTTCTGCGTCAAGGGCAGGATCGCCAAAGGTCCGGCAGGCATAAAGAACTGATGCGCGATGCCGTTATGGGGTTTTTCGTGGGAAATCGCACAGACCAGCGCGGTCTGCCCGTAGTCCCATTTCATATGCCCAACGCCCGCGCGTTTTGCGGTTGGCGAGTGCAGACCATCGGCACCAATCACCACGGCCCCGTGGATCATATCGCCTGTGTCCAGCGTCACGCTGGCGTGCGCATCCTCAACCGCATGACTGACAACGGACACGCCAGTAAGATGGGTCACAAGATCGCTGGCCTCTATGGCGTCCAGAAACGCGTTCCGCAGGTGGCGGTCTTCGACCATATACCCCATTGGACCTTCTTCGATCTCGGCATGGTCAAATTCCAGCACGAAGGGCGATGGTCCTTCGCCCGCGCGTCCGTCTGTGACCTTGATCTCTAACATTGGCTGGGCGTGATCGCGAAGGTGCTCCCAAAGGCCAAGCGTTGCCAGCAACCGCTGGGACGCATTGGCCAGCGCATAGCTGCGTCCGTCAAAATCCGGGTCACGCCGCCGCGCGACTGCGAGGCGATCAATCACCACAGAGCGCAGCCCAGCCCCCGCCAAAGCCAGAGCCATAACAGAGCCGTTCAGCCCACCGCCTATGATGATCACATCCGTCTGCATCCTCCCTATAATATGGAGGCAAAAGCGGGATTGTCCATGCGCGCTGGTGCCGCTACCGTCCTGCAAAACACACAGGGGGCGAAGATGTCGCAAGATTGGCTATGGATGAGTGCGGGCGATCTGGGTCGTGGCATTGGCACGGGTGAAATTGATCCTGTTGCGCTGACGCAGGTGTATCTGGATGCGATGCAGGGACACGAGTTGCGGGACCGCATCTACGCCCGCACCACCGACGCGCGGGCTTTGGCAGAGGCAGAAGCGGCCTCGAAACGCGCGCTACTGGGCCAAAGGCGCGGCATCCTCGATGGTGTGCCGATTTCATGGAAAGATTTGTTCGATACGGCCGGCATTGCGACAGAGGCGGGGACGGCCTTGCTTAAGGATCGCGTGCCAAGTCATGACGCCTATGTGCTTGGCAATGCGACGGCGGCGGGGACGGTGTGCCTTGGCAAGACCCATATGTCGGAACTTGCTTTCTCTGGTCTGGGCTATAACCCGATCACCGCGACACCGCCCTGCGTGAATGACGCAGAGGCCGTGCCGGGCGGGTCATCCTCTGGTGCTGCGGCTTCTGTGGCCTTTGGGCTTGCGCCTTGTGGCATCGGGTCTGACACGGGTGGCTCGGTGCGTGTGCCTGCGGCGTGGAACGATCTGGTGGGTTTGAAAACCACGGCCGGGCGTCTGACGCTAAAGGGCGTTGTGCCCTTGGTGGCCAGCTTTGACACCATTGGCCCGCTGTGCCGCAGTGTCGAGGATGCGGGCCTTTTGCTGGCCGCGATGGAAGGCACTAAAGCGCCGGACCTGAGGGGGGCCAGTTTGCAGGGCGCGCGGCTGATGGTGCTTGATACCATTGCCACAGAGGGTCTGCGCGATGCGCCTGCTGCGGCGTTCGAGGCGGCTGTTGCAAAACTGGCCGCGGCTGGCGCAAGTATTGAACACCGCAAGATCCCCTTGGTCGCTGAGATTGCCGAGATCGGCCCGATCCTGTTCACGACAGAGGCCTATGCCACGTGGCGCAAAGAGATCGAGGCGGCCCCGGAAAAGATGTTTCCCGAGATCCTCAAGCGCTTTCGCATCGGGGCCGACAAGAACGGCGCGGATTATGTGGCCACATGGCAAAGGGTCAATCAGTTGCGCGCGCAATGGCTAGAGGAAACCGCAGGCTATGACGCTGTCATTATCCCAACCTGCCCCAACTTGCCGCCCAATCTGGAGCGTCTGCTGAGCGACAGTGACTATTTCGTCAAAGAAAACCTGCTGACCCTGCGCAATACGCGGATCGGGAACCTGCTAGGTCTTTGTGGTTTGACCCTGCCCACAGGTGTTTCGTCTTGTGGCATCATGCTGATGGGCGCGCCCATGGCAGAGGCGCGACTGTTGCGTTTGGGGGCGGCGGCAGAGGCGGCTTTGGCCTAGCGTCAAACGCGCACTGACCGAAAAGACACAATCGGCAAGGCCAAGACCCCAATATAGCAGGGATTTTCTGGACCGGGGCGCATTTGCCGGGTAGCTTTGTCTCAAACGGGGCGACAATGATCCCGACACCTGAGGCAGAAATAGCGTTACCATGACGTATCCAGAGCGGTTTTCGAACCTGCCAGAATATGCGTTTCCGCGACTGCGGAGCTTGCTGAACGGCATAGAGGCGGGGGGCGAGCCCATTGCAATGTCAATCGGGGAACCAAGGCATGACTTTCCGGATTTTGTCCGAACCGTTATTGCCGAGCATGCGCTGGAGTTCGGGAAATACCCGCCCAACGAGGGCTCGCCAGAGCTGTTGAACGCCATCGCGGGCTGGGTTTCGCGTCGCTATAACGTCAATCTGGCGCTGGATCGCCAGATCATGGCGCTGAACGGCACGCGTGAAGGGTTGTTCAACGCCTGTCTCGCGCTTTGCCCGGATACGGCAGACAACGGCAAACAAGCCATCGTGTTGATGCCGAACCCGTTTTATCAGGTCTATGCCGTTGGTGCGATTGCCGCCGGGGCAGAGCCTATGTATCTGCCCGCGACCCGTGAAACCGGGTATTTGCCCGATTACGGCGGATTGCCTGCCGAGGTGCTGGACCGGGTCAGCGTTGCTTTCATCTGCTCACCCTCCAATCCGCAGGGCGCTGTGGCCTCGCGCGATTATCTGGGACAGCTGATCGAACTGGCGGAAAGCCATGATTTCCAGATCTTCGCGGACGAGTGTTATTCCGAACTTTATGCCGATGAACCACCCGTCAGCGCCCTGCAGGTCGCGACCGAAATGGGGGCCTCGCCCGAACGCGTGCTGATCTTCCACTCGTTGTCCAAGCGCTCGAACGTGCCCGGCCTGCGCTCTGGCTTTGTGGCTGGCGGACCAGAATCGATTTCCCGAATCAAACAATTGCGTGCCTATGCGGGTGCGCCTTTGCCGCTGCCCTTGCAACGTGCCGCCACGCGTCTGTGGTCCGACGAAAGCCACGTGGCCCATAACCGCGCGCTGTATATCGAGAAATACCAACTAGCCGATGACATCTTTCAGTATGTGCCGGGGTATCGTGGGCCAGAGGCGGGGTTTTTCCTGTGGATGCCCGTTGAGGATGGCGAGCAGGCGACGCGCAAGCTGTGGCAGGAAACCGGCGTGCGCGTGCTGCCGGGGGCCTATCTTAGCCGTGACTTGGACGGCGAAAACCCCGGTCAGGGGTATATTAGGGTGGCTATGGTCGCCCCAAGAGAAGAATTGCAGCGCGGGCTGATAAAGCTGCGCGACTGCTTGTATCGGTGAGGTCAAAATCTAGCATGGCAACATATCAGGCACGGGGGCGGGGTCGGCTGTTGGACAGCCAGACCCAGGCTGTACTGGAACGGCGGACCAAGGAACTGCTTGGCTTCGCTCTTTTGGTTGCAGGGATCATCATGGCGATGATCCTTGGCTCTTACGTGCCCGAAGATCCAAGCTGGCTGTCCGTCACCGATGAACCTGCGCGCAATCTTTTGGGCCGTCTTGGGGCCTCTATTGCCTCGCCTTTGTTCATCATCGTGGGCTGGGGCGCTTGGGGGTTTTGTGCTGTGTTGCTGGTCTGGGGTGCGCGGTTCCTCAGTCATATCGGATCTGACCGGGCCATAAGCCGGGTCATTTTTGCCCCGATCGGCATCGCTCTGATCTCTGTCTATGCCTCGACCCATGTGCCGACCCATGAATGGACGCATTCGTTTGGGCTGGGTGGGTTGTTTGGCGACACGGTTCTGGGCGCGATCCTGAATATCGTGCCGATCAAGGCCACTGTGGGTCTCAAGATCATGGCGCTGATCGTTGCCTTCAGCGCGCTGGGCATGTCCCTGTTCGTGATGGGGTTCACCATGGTCGAAATCCGCCGCGTGGCGCGGTTCTTTGGTGTCAGTTTGATCGTTGCCTATGCACATTTGATGCAGCTTGTGGGCAAAGGTGCGGCAGGCGCGGCACGTGGTGCGGCGCGCGGCACAGCTTTGGCGATGACTGGCGCAATGTCTGGGGCTGCCAAAGGGGCCGAAGGGTTGCGCGCACGTCGTGCCGACCGTCAGGAACGTCGCCGACTGGAGGCAGAAGAGGACCAGCGCTATGCCGCTTGGGACGCAGAGCAGGTGCATGAGGACGACGACACATATCTGACGGACGAGGACGATGGCCTTCCCGAGCCGATAGAGCCGAAATCCGGCCTGCGTCTGCGCATTCCTGGCCTGATCAAACGCGCTCCGGTTCTGGACAAAGCCCCGGCAGAGCCGCCGCTGACCGCGCCGGTGCAAGAGCCGCTGACCGGCGATGACCGGATCAAGGCCAAGATCAGCAATGTCATCAAGAACCGGGTCCGTCAGGCCCCGTCGATGCAGGCCCGCCGCACAGAGCCGCCCTTACGCGCGCGGGGCCCCAAGCCGATGATTCTGTCGGATATCGAACCTGTCAGGGCTCTGCCAAAATCCGCCGCCTTTGCTGCGCCTGCGCCGATGTTTGTCGATGTGGACCCTGCGGCGCTTGACGCGTCTGTGCCTCTCTATGAGGATCACGAGACCGACGACGGCTATGACTATGATGATACACAGGCAACGCCCGGCCTTGTCCACACGCCAAGCCCCGCACCCGTTGCGCAACAGCCCGCACATGCAGCGCCAACGGTGATTGTCCCACGCGCGCCGGTTCAGCCGGAACCGCGCGCCGTTGTGCATAATCCCGCGCGCAAAGCGCCCGTGCCGTCCAAACAGGCCCGCGAAGAGGCGCAGCCCCGGTTACAGTTTGAAGAGGCTGGTCTGCCGGGCTATGAGACTCCGCCCCTGTCCCTGCTCAGCGATCCGTCGGAAATCACCCGCCATCACCTTAGCGACGATGCGTTGGAACAGAATGCGCGGATGCTGGAATCCGTGCTGGACGACTATGGCGTCAAAGGCGAAATCGTTTCGGTTCGCCCCGGCCCCGTGGTGACGATGTACGAGCTTGAACCTGCCGCAGGCCTCAAGGCCAGCCGTGTCATCGGTCTGGCCGATGACATCGCGCGCTCTATGTCGGCCCTGTCCGCGCGTGTCTCGACGGTGCCCGGCCGCAGTGTGATCGGTATCGAATTGCCCAACGTGAACCGCGAGATGTGTGTGCTGCGCGAGGTGATCTCGTCCCGTGACTTTGGCGATAGCAACATGCGCCTGCCATTGGCGCTGGGCAAGGACATTGGTGGCGACCCGGTGGTCGCGAACCTTGCGAAGATGCCTCACTTGTTGATTGCTGGTACTACCGGTTCCGGTAAGTCGGTGGCGATCAACACGATGATCCTGTCGCTGCTGTATAAACTTAGCCCGGATGAATGCCGCCTGATCATGATCGACCCCAAGATGCTGGAATTGTCCGTCTATGACGGCATCCCGCATCTGCTGTCGCCTGTTGTGACCGACCCGAAAAAGGCCGTCGTTGCCCTGAAATGGGTCGTGGGCGAGATGGAAGAGCGCTACCGTAAGATGTCCAAGATGGGCGTGCGCAATATCGAAGGCTACAACGGTCGCGTGGCCGACGCCCTAAGCCGGAACGAGATGTTCAGCCGCACGGTTCAGACCGGGTTTGACGATGATACGGGCGAGCCGATCTTTGAAACGGATGAGTTCAAGCCGGTCAAGCTGCCCTATATCGTCGTCATCGTCGACGAGATGGCCGACCTGATGATGGTCGCAGGCAAAGAGATTGAGGCGTGTATTCAGCGTCTTGCGCAGATGGCGCGGGCCTCTGGCATCCACCTGATCATGGCCACTCAACGCCCCTCGGTTGATGTGATCACCGGCACGATCAAGGCCAACTTTCCCACGCGGATTTCGTTTCAGGTGACGTCCAAGATCGACAGCCGCACCATTCTGGGCGAGCAGGGCGCAGAGCAACTGCTGGGCATGGGCGACATGCTATACATGGCTGGGGGTGCCAAGATCACCCGGATTCACGGCCCCTTCTGTTCTGACGAAGAGGTCGAGGAAATCGTCAATTACCTCAAGGCCTTTGGCCCGCCTGCCTACATGAGCGGTGTCGTCGAGGGGCCGAGCGAGGACGCCGAGAACGATATTGATCTGGTTTTGGGGCTGGGCGGCAATACCGATAGCGAAGATGCACTCTATGATACCGCTGTTGCCATCGTGGCCAAGGATCGCAAGTGCTCGACCTCTTATATCCAGCGTAAACTTGCGATTGGGTATAACAAGGCCGCGCGATTGGTCGAACAGATGGAAGATGCGGGCCTCGTGACGCCCGCCAACCACGTGGGCAAGCGCGAAATTCTGATGCCAGAGCAGCAATAGAACGGATGCAATGACCTTTGCAGGATGCGGGTCTTGGCCTCGCATCGGCAATTCTCCGCGAGTTGAGGAAAGTTGCGCGTAAGTCCCCGTGCAATGGCCCCTCGCACACACTACATGGAAGTTATGAACCTTACTCGCCGCATATTATTGCCGATGTTGCTGGTCGCCGCTTTGCCGGTCTCCGCAGCCGAAAAGCTGTCGCTTAATGCTTTGTCCAGATATCTGAATGATATGACAACCGCCAAAGGCGCGTTCACGCAGATCAATGATGACGGGACCATCGCGACGGGCACGATTTTCATCAAACGCCCCGGTCGGATCCGGTTTGAATATGATCCGCCAGAGCCGGTTTTGGTGATGGCCGGCGGGGGGCAGGTGGCGATTTTTGACACCAAGTCCAATCAACCGCCAGAGCAATATCCGCTAAAGCGCACGCCCCTTAACCTGATCCTGCAACGCAATGTGAACCTTGCGACGGCCGATATGGTTGTGGGGCACAGGTTCGACGGCACAGCGACCTCGGTTATCGCGCAGGACCCGGAACATCCGGATTACGGGACGATCAGCCTCGTGTTTTCTGGCCCACCCGTCGAGTTGCGTCAGTGGGTGATTACCGGCGCGGATGGCACAAAAACCACCGTCATTCTGGGTGATATGCAGCCCAATGCACAATTGGCCGCCTCGCTTTTCAGTATCCCGACAGAGGTGCAAAAGCGGGTGAGGTAGTTACCTCACACCGCATGTCGCCAGTTGGCGTTTGTACATTTCCGACCGGTCCGCGACCCGCGCGGCAACAGAGATCAGCCAAGGCTTGCTATTGTGCGTACCGCGCAAATAGCCGGTTTGCCCATCGTGATATGCCAGATACTGATTCCGTGCATCGGTCAGGGCGACGCCTGTGCGCTCGCGGGTGTTGTTCATGTACCACCCCATGAAATCTGTCGCATCTGCGATGTCATCGCGCTTGGCACGGCGCTTGCCCTGCTCTTCCTGATATTCTTCCCAAGTGCCGTCCAGCGCCTGAGAATAACCGTATGCGGATGACTGACGGCCCATCGGAATAACACCCAGAGTATAGCGCAAAGGGGTGCGGGCATCGCCATCGAATTTGGATTCTTGATGGATGATCGCCATCTGGACGTGCACCGGAATATCCCACCGGCGTTCGACCCGCTTAAAGGCCTTTAGATAGTCAGGTTTCTGGCGAACGATGCTACAGGCATCATCCAGATTGCGGGGTGGGGACGACTTGCTGCTGCCGCCGCCACAACTGGCCACAAGCATGATCAACAGGAAGGCGCGGAAAGGTCTGCTCATGTGCCTATCGCTTTTTATTTTCTTTTTTCTTAACATATCTGAAAGTCCGTCTAAGCGAAATGAATTTTCGTTTGTAATCAGATCAAAAACGCAAGTGTGATCGGTAAGCTTATGATCGCAAGCACCGTTGAAACCACGACCAACCCGGCCACCCGCTCCGAATCAGCGCCGTATTTTTCGGCCAGCATGTAGGATGTGACGGCCATCGGGGTGGACAATTGCAGTACCAGCACACCAAAGGCCACGGATGAGAGGCCAAACAGATGCGCCGTTCCCCAAGCGATCCCGACCCACAATATGACGCGCAGCACCGACAGCCACAGGGCCAGCCCAAGGTTTGCGGGCCGCAATCGCGCGACGGCAACGCCAAGCGTGATCAGCATCAAGGGGATGCCCATCTGCCCGATCAGGTCCAGCGTGCGGGTCAGGACAAGGGGCGTTTCCCAGCCTTGCCAAAGGAAAAGCGCGCCAATAACCGTGGCGCCGACCAAGGGTTCCTTGATAACATTCAACAATGATCCGCCGCCGGACACCACCCAAACGCCGAAGGTGAACCCATAAATCCCCGAGACTGCAAAGATCACCAAAGCATAGCCAAGTCCCTGATCACCAAAGGCAAAATAGGCCAGCGGCAGGCCAAGATTGCCAGTATTCCCCAAGATGAGCGGCAGCAGGAAACTGCGCGTTTCCAGCCGCAGAACCTTAACGACGACATAGGATGCTATCGTCAGAAACGCATAGCCCGCGATCGAGGCAAAGAGAACCGTAGACAGATCCTCTGGTGTGATATCGCTCTGCATCAGCGAAACGAAGATCAGACAGGGAATCGCAAAGGTCATCGAAAGCCGGGTCACGAACTCTATCCGGTATTCAAATCCTAAACGGACCCAGAAGAACCCCAAAGCGCCCAATAGGAACACAGGCGTGACGATCTCGAACACTGTCAGAACAAGGTTCACAGACTGTTTCCCTTAATTTTTAGAGCTGTGCATGGACAAATCCCCGCCCAAAGCGCTAGGAACGAAAAGAAAGGGGGGCTCCGTCATGTTAAGAACGCGCGCCAAATACCACTTGGGTCAGGTGGTTCGTCATAAGAAGCATCCCTTTCGTGGAGTTGTTTTCGACGTCGATGCGATGTTTTCCAACACGGATGAGTGGTATGACGCCATCCCAGAGGACAGCCGTCCCTCGAAGGATCAGCCGTTTTATCATCTGCTGGCGGAAAACGACCACAGCTACTACGTGGCCTATGTGTCCGAACAGAACCTTGTCGCGGACTACTCTGGCGAGCCTGTGGACCATCCCGATCTGCCTGATTTGTTCGGCGATTTCGAGGATGGTCACTATCCGCTGCACTTTCAGTTGAACTAGGCCTCTTCGGTTTCGACCGGGGCGCCGGACTCGCGCCAGCCTTTGAAGCCGCCGTCAAGCTCGGCGATGTTTTCCACGCCCATATCCTGCAGTGTCTTGACCGACAGCGCCGACCGCCACGCGCTTGCGCAGAAAAGCACAAGCGTCTTGTCGGTGCTCAGGGCAGGCTTGAAATAGGGCGAGGACGGATCGACCCAAAACTCCAACATACCGCGAGGGGCGTGAAAGGCACCGGGAATGCGCCCCTCCCGCTTAAGTTCGCGCGGGTCGCGGATATCGACCAATAAGACCTCTCCAGCTTCTTGCTTTGCCTGCACATCGGCAAGGCTCAGCGTTGTGATCTGTGCCTTGGCCTCTGCTACCATGTCTTTTATGGGACGAATGGGCATGTGTTTATCCTTTAAATTCAGAATATTATTGGTTCAGTACCCAAGCGCGCAGCCATCCTTGCGGGGATCAGAGGCCCCCTCAAGAATGCCAAGCTCGTGGTCGATTCGGATCGCCTGAGCGCCGCCAATCCCGGTATTCGGGACAGAGACCGCATGGCCCATATCGGCAAGCTCTTGATGTACTGTGCGGGCATAGCCCCTTTCGACCTTCATATCGCCGAACTCAGAGAAACAGCGCGGCGCGTCGATGGCGCTTTGCGGGTCCATGCCGAAATCGACCAGATTGGTGACAAAACGCGCGTGGCCGCAGGCCTGATACTGTCCGCCCATGACGCCAAAGGGTATGATTACCTTGCCGTTCTGGCGCAACATGCCCGGAATGATCGTATGCATCGGGCGCTTGCCCGCGCCGGCCTCATTGGCGTGACCTTCCTCCAGGGAAAAGCCGGCACCACGGTTCTGGAACAGGATCCCGAATTTGTCAGAGGCAATGCCCGAGCCAAAGCTGTGGAAGATCGAATAGATCAATGACACGGCCATGCGATCCTTATCGACCACAGTGATATAAATCGTGTCTTTGTGTACAGCCTCAGAAATCGAGGTCGCCGACGGCATCGCGTGCTTTGGGTCGATCAGAGCGGCCAGTTTCTTGGCCGCGTCCATCGACAGCATATAATCCAACCGGGTCATATAATCGGGATCGGCCATGAACCGTACGCGGGTGTCATAGGCCAGTTTGCTGGCCTCGGTTTCGATATGGGCACGCATTGTGCCAAAGGGATCCATTGCGGCAATGTCAAATTGCGAAAGGATATTGTTCAACAAGATGGCCGTCGCACCCTGACCATTCGGTGGATGCTCGACCAATTCCATTTCTTTGTAGGTGCCACAGATCGGCTCGGCGTAGGAACAGCGCGTTGCGGCAAAGTCCTCCATCGTATGGCTACCGCCAAGCGCGCGCAGGCTGGCAACCATATCTTCGGCCACCTCGCCTTCGTAAAACCCGGCGCGCCCCTCTTTGGCGATGCGCCGCAGGACCTCTGCCTGTTTGGCTTGGCGAAACACTTCACCCACCTTCGGGGCCTTGCCCGTGTTCAGGTAATAGTCGCGCGCAACGCCTTGCAGCTTGTCCACCGACTCTGCCCAGTCGACAGAGACACGCGGCGCGACCGGGATCCCGGCTTCCGCATAGCGGATTGTGGGGGCCAGCACAGCGTCGAGCCCAAGCATTCCGTAGTCTTGAGACAGCGTGCAAAAGGCGTCAATTGCACCGGGGATCGTCACAGCATCGGGTGTGTATTCTGGCATGGTTTTGTGACCCGCGTCACGCAAGGCGGCGGCGTCCAGACCAGCAGGGCCGCGGCCAGAGCCATTGAGCGCGACGATACGTTCATCCCCCGCGGGTTTGATCAGGACAAAACAATCGCCACCAATTCCCGTCATTTGAGGTTCGCACAAGCCCAGCAGCACAGCACCGGCGATCGCGGCATCCACGGCGTTGCCGCCCGCCTCAAGCGTTTGGATAGCGACTTTGGCGGCCAACGGATGTGAGGTGGCGCATATGCCATTTGAGGCCAGCACCGGCGACCGGCCCGGCAAGTGGAAATCGCGCATTTTATCCCTCCGAAGTGTTTCGCGGGACAGTAGCCTTTATTGGGCGGAGTTCCAGCCCTTGGAGTGATTGAAAACGGTCATTTCCAAGAGGGAGGCTAAATTTTCCCGGCGCCACGATCTGGGTGGGGGCTATGTTGTCGCGACGCCGGGAGAAGCTTAGCAGCTACCTTGTCTGTATGTCCCTTGATTGGGGCCGCGATGGGTAATTACTCACCCCCTCTTGCGCGGTTTGTTGATCTCTGAATCAATGAG
>ERZ887830.912-NODE-912-length-17552-cov-7.859519_pt1 | contig 17552 bp, 16 predicted proteins | sample MGYA00521101_ERZ887830 | MGnify/ENA primary metagenome ERZ887830 (study PRJEB32303, sample SAMEA104408592) | aquatic metagenome | biome: Marine water; feature: Pelagic; material: water | place: Baltic Sea | collected 2014-06-05T16:38:00 | depth 1,762 m ... | reverse complement strand
CCAAATTCTTCCATGATGGCGCCTTGATGTTGCTCTTCAACATCTATAACTATCATTTCATAAGGCTCATGAATTTCACCATCAACTTCTTTTTGAATTACTTGCGGTTTTGCAATTGCTAACTCAAAACCTTCCCTTCTCATAGTTTCTATCAGTACAGATAAATGAAGTTCTCCTCTGCCTGATACGATAAATTTATCAGGACTGTCGCCTTGTTCAACCCTAAGTGCAACATTTGAGATAAGTTCTTTTTCTAGCCTTTCCTTAATATTTCTTGATGTTACAAATTTACCTTCAAGACCAGCAAAAGGGGAATCATTAACTTGAAAGGTCATACGAACAGTTGGCTCATCCACGGAGAGTGCAGGCAAGGCTATAACTTCTTCAGGGTGGCAGATAGTGTCTGAAATATTTAATTTATCTACGCCAGTAATGCAAACAATTGATCCCGCTTGAGCTTCTGAAACTTCAACTCTATCCAACCCTTCATGACCCATAACCTGTAGAATTTTTGCTTTTCTTGTTTTGCCATCTCTGTCTATAACCACTACTTGATCATTAGGCTTAATAATTCCTCTTTTTATTCTTCCAATCCCAATTACACCAACATAACTATTACTATCTAATGCGCTTATTTGAAGCTGAAGAGGTCCATCAACGTTAACCTCTGGCGCTGAGACTTTTTCTAAAATCATTTCAAGTAATGGAGTCATATCAGCAGTCATTTGATCTGGTTCTAATCCAGAAATGCCTTGAATTGCTGAAGCATAGATAACTGGGAAGTCTAATTGTTCATCTGTGGCTCCAAGACGATCAAACAAATCAAAAACTTGATCAAGAACCCAATGAGGTCTTGCATCATCTCTATCAACTTTATTGATAACAACAATTGGCTTTAGGCCTTTTTCAAATGCTTTTTGCGTGACAAATCTAGTTTGTGGCATTGGGCCATCAACTGCATCTACTAAAAGAAGCACTGAATCAACCATTGAAAGGGCTCTTTCAACCTCACCTCCAAAATCAGCATGACCCGGGGTGTCTACAATATTAATTAAGTGATCCTGCCAGATAATAGAAGTATTCTTTGCAAGAATAGTTATACCTCTTTCTTTCTCCTGATCATTTGAATCCATAATTCTTTCTGAATCCATATTTTTTCTATCTAGAGTTCCAGATTGCTGTAACAGCTTATCTACAAGCGTAGTTTTCCCATGATCGACGTGAGCGATAATAGCTATATTTCTCAACTTCTCTATAGACATAATTTGGGGTGTTACTAAAAAAGAAATGATTATACGAGAATCTAGCAAAAGTGCTATTAATCAGAGTACTTTATATTAAATAGGTTTGACTTAGAGTAAACTCTAACTTGTACAATTTGCTTCAATTATAGAAAAAGATATGTATATATATGATCAAAAAACAGTTCTAGTAACAGGGGCATCAACAGGCATAGGTTATGCTTTAGTCCAAGAGCTTGCAAAAAAAGGTAGCAAACTGATATTGACAGCAACTGCCAGATCGGAAGATAAACTTCATACCTTAGCAAATGAATTAAAATCCTCCGGAACAGAGGCACATGTCTTTATTAAAGACCTGTCTGAAATTGGCGCAGCTGAGGAGCTTTTTAATGAGATTAAATCTAGCGGACTTGATATAGATCTTTTAATAAATAATGCTGGTTACGGAAGATGGGGAGAATTAACAAGTATCGATAAGGATGATTATGCAAGCATGATTCAACTTAATATAGTTGCTTTAACTGATTTATGTCATTTATGTATTCCAGATATGGTCTCTAAAGGTGGTGGAGGCATTATTAACGTTGGATCTATGGCTTCCTTATCTCCTATTCCATATGCCGGAATTTATTCTTCAACCAAAGCATATGTATTAATGTTTTCTGAGGCGATTAGATATGAGTATCAATCTAAAGGTATTCAGGTTATGGCTTTACTCCCTGGAGGCACTGAATCAGAATTTGCCAGGGTGGCAACTGAAAAATCTGAAAAGCTAACCCGCAGAATAGAAAAACGAAAAGGATCAACTATAGGTATGCAAACCTCAGCAGAGGTCGCCATTGAAGGTTTAGCTGCATTTGAAAAAAATAAACAATATATTCTTTGTGGAAGAAATAATAGACTTTTATTCAGCTTAACCAAACTTATGACCAGAAAGGGTGTCTTAAACTTTACTGGAAATATGTTTAAGAAAATTGCTGGCTAACTTTAAATTTAAGGAGTTTAAAAATGGAAAAGGTTTTAGTAACGGGTGGTTCAGGTTTTATAGGATTACATTGCATTCAACAATTATTAGATCAGGGTTATGACGTTAGATGTACCGTGCGATCAGAATCTAAAAAACAAGAAATTGTTGACTCAATGATGAAGAATTCATCAAATGCTAACAATCTTGAAGTAGTTATGGCAGATTTGTTAAAGGATGAGGGTTGGAATGAAGCTGTATCCGGATGCGAATATGTTTTACATGTAGCATCACCTTTTATCTTAGAAGTTCCTAGTGATGAAAATGTATTAATTAAACCTGCAGTGGAGGGGACGTTAAGAGTTCTCAATGCATGTAAAAATAATAAGGTTAAAAAAGTTGTTCTTACATCTTCAGTTGCAGCTGTGGCATATGGCCATAAAGAAGAAAAAATTTATGATGAAAATGATTGGTCGGATACTGGGCCAGGCATAACTCCCTATGCAAAAAGTAAAACCCTTGCTGAAAAGGCTGCATGGGATTTTGTAAATGAGCTAACTGCTGAAGATAAGTTTGAGCTCACAGTAATTAATCCAGTTGCAGTAACAGGTCCTATGCTTACAAATGATATTGGCACTTCTAATGAACTATTACTAAAGCTAGCTGGCGGGCAAATGCCAGCATGCCCTAGAACACACATGGGATTTATTGATGTGAGAGATGTAGCTAAGGCACATATATTTTCAATGAAATCTGAAAAAACAAATGGTGAAAGAATTATTGTTAGTGAGAAAGAAATGTTTTTTGTAGAAATGAGCAGAGCTCTTAATGATGCTGGCTTTAAAAAAGCGCCTAAAAGAGAGATGCCTAATTTTATGGTAAAAGTGATGGCATTATTCATTAAAGAATTAAGCGGCGTTGTTGGCAGTCTAGGTAAAAAATCTATAACTGATAAATCTAAAGCCAAGGATTTATTTGATTGGGAATATATCTCTGCAGAGGATTCAGCAATAGAGGCTACAAATCAATTAACAGCTATGGGCCTCATTAAGTAATTATGTATAACATTTCAGAAATCTCTAAAGAGACAGGATTATCAAAACACACATTGCGGTATTACGAAAAAATTGAATTACTTGCCATAAGAAAAGATGATAAAGGGCACAGAATATACAAGCAAACAGATCTAGGCGCTTTGACCTTTATTAAGTGCCTAACAAAAACAGGCATGGCCTTAGATCAGATTAAAGAGATGAGTAGACTTGCGTTAGTAAATCCAGAAGAGAATGCTGAACGCATTCTTGATTTATTACAAATGCATAAAGAAAAAATACTTTTAGACCTCAAAGAAAGTAAAGAAAGTTTGAAAATGATAGAAGCAAAGATTGAAGTTGCTTTAAATTTATAACCAATAACAGAGAATTTTACTCATATATGGATTCTATTAAAGCAGTTTTTTGGGATTTTGGCGGGGTCATAACTACTAGCCCATTTGACTCATTTAATCTTTATGAAGAAAAGCATAATCTTGAAAAAGATTTTATTCGAAGGGTTAATTCAACTAATCCAGATAGCAATGCCTGGGCTAAGCTTGAACGAAATGAAATAGACTTAGGGCAATTTAATGATCTATTTTTTAAAGAGAGTAGTGATCTTGGTAATCCCATTCCAGGCATAGATGTTATCAGCTTGCTTCAAGGTCAGCTTAGGCCTGAAATGATTCAGGCGCTCAAGGTAATCAAAGGCAATCTTATTCAGGCATGCCTGACTAACAATATTGTGTCTCCTGAAACTCAACTAAGTGATAAGAACGTATCTATTGCTGGTAAAAATGAAGAAATTATGGGTTTATTTGATTTTGTAATTGCATCTAGTGAGCAGAATGTTAGAAAACCTGACCCTGCTTTCTATCATTTGGCTTTAAATCACGCAGGCATAGAGGCTAAAGAAGCTGTCTTTCTTGATGATCTTGGAATCAATCTTAAGCCAGCAAAAGCATTAGGCATGCATACTATAAAAGTAATTAATGCTCACGATGCTCTAAAAGAACTCAATGCAGTTTTACCCATAAATATACTCTAAGGTTTATACTTATATATTCTGGCACACCCAATGTCATAAAAACGCCAGCTAATATAAGGAAGAAAAATGCAGTTAAATATTAAATATGCTTTAGCAATATTTATATTGTGTGGCTTTAATACAAACCTGACTTCTAATGAAGTTACCCCTCAATATAGTGCAACAATAACAAGAGATATATTTGGAGTTCCACATGTTCACGGAGCTACAGATGCAGATGCAGCTTTTGGGTTGGCCTATGCTCAAGCCGATGATGATATAACTAATATCCTTTCAACAATTGACTTAGCAAGAGCTGGATCTGGTTTAAAAAATGGTCGTGATGGAGCTGTAGCTGACTACCTTATTAAAGCTCTTGGAATTAGGGAGTTGGTAGAAGAGAGATATGAGGAAGATTTATCATCTGAAGTTAAGGCGGTGTTAGAAGGTTTTGTTGCTGGACTTAATTATTGGATGTCTTTGAATCTTGATCGAAACATCAAAGATTATTATCCGGTTAATATAGTTGATTTAGTTTCAAGTTTTGCAATTCAAAATCTTTTCTTTGCTGGAATAGATAGTGCTATTAAAGAACTAATGAATGCGCCCAAAGAAGTTAGTGCAGCAGAGCTTGATAAAGGCGGTGAATCAAGAGCAGTCGCAAGCTTAGTAGCCGGATCAAATGCTTTTGCCTTAAATTCCAATAAAACATCTGATGGCAAAACCAGACTTGTTATAAATTCTCACCAACCACTAGATGGTCCTGTAGCCTGGTATGAAGCTCATGTTTCAAGTGATGAAGGTTGGAATATGATGGGTGGATTATTTCCAGGAGCTCCTTTTGTTTTTGTTGGATTTAATCAAAATATTGGTTGGGGCATGACGGTTAATGGTCCAGATTTAACAGATGCCTTTAAGCTCACCATCAACCCTGAAGATAAAAATCAATATCTACTTGATGGCAAGTGGGAAAATTTTGATATAAAAAATATTGAGTTACCAGTCAAACTCTTAGGACCAATAAGGTGGACTTTTAATAGAGAAGCTAAGTTTTCTAAACATGGTTTAGTGCTTGAGACTGAATCTGGATCTTATGCTCTGAAGTTTGCTGGTATGAAAGAAATTCGTCAGCCTGATCAGTGGTTTAGAATGAATAAAGCTCAAAATAAAGCTGAGTGGTTAAAGGCAATGGAAATGCGTGCAATCATTTCTTTTAATGCTGTTTATGCAGATAAAGAAGACAATATTATGTTGCTTCACAATACAGCAGGACCGATAAGAAATGAGGCCTATGATTGGACGCAACCAGTTGACGGGACTAATTCAGCATTGATTTGGGATGAAATCACACCTTTTGATGAGATACCTCTTTTAATTAATCCAAATTCTGGATGGATTGTTAGTGCTAATCAAGATCCTTTTAGAGCATCTGCAATTAAAGATAATTTAAATCGAAGCGACTATTCCAAAACTCTAGGAATAGAAACAAAAATGACAAACCGGGCCTATAGGGTAATTGAAATTTTTGATAATGATAAGAAATTTACTGAACAAGATCTCTTAGATGCAAAGTTTGATAATGAATACTCCAAGGAATCACGATCTATAAAATATCTGCAAAATGTTCTTGCACAAGAATATGAAGACAAAGAGTTTCAAGAAGCTCAAGCAGTTTTAAATGCTTGGGATCTTAAAACAGATAATAATAATAGATCTGCAGCTCTTGGTGTTTGCGTGCTCTCAGAAGAATGGAGAGCATTTATGAATAGGATAGATGCACCAAGCTCAAAAGAAATGTTTAAAAAATGCATTGATGAGATTAAAGGCTCATTTGGCCGGGTTGATCCAAAATGGTCAGAAGTTAACAAGCTAGTGCGAGGAGATCTGGCTCTCCCTATCCAAGGTGGACCAGATACCCTAAGAGCAGTTTATGGCAGACCTCAAGATGATGGAACTCTAAAAGCTGTTGCTGGCGATGGCTTGGTTGTATCTTTATCATGGGATTCTGCTGGCAATCAAGAGAGTCAAAGTATTCATCAGTATGGAAGCGCGACCCAAGACGCATCATCAAAGCATTATGGTGATCAGGTTCAATTATTTGTAGATGAAAAAATGAAACCAACATTTTTCGATAAGCTAGAACTTGAAAAGAATACTGAAAGTGTAATTACAGTTCCATTTAAAGAATAAATATAGAGGAGAGGAGATGATATCAGTTAATCAAAAACCTACAGGATCTAACTTTGGAGCTAAGTCTGAGCCAAGCGAAGTGCTTGCTGGGATAGAATTACATGGGAAAAATGTAATTGTAACCGGTGGTTATTCTGGGATTGGTCTTGAAACAACTAGAGCCTTAAAAGACTGCGGTGCCAGAGTAATTGTTCCAGCTAGAAGAAAAGATGTAGCTAAAACTGCTTTAAATGGAATCATTCCATCTGATGATATTGTTGAGATGGACTTAGCCGATATAAATTCAGTTCAGAGTTTTGTAGATAACTTTATTGATGAAGGCGTATCTTTGGATTTATTAATAAACAATGCAGGGGTTATGGCATGTCCAGAAGGCCGCATAGGAAATGAGTGGGAGCGTCAATTTGGTGTAAATCAAATCGGCCATTTCGTATTAACTAGAGGCTTAATGGGAGTAATGGAAAAGAATGAAGGTTCAAGGTTTGTCAGTCTCTCGTCATCTGCTCATTCACTCACAAGTATTTTATGGGACGATATTCATTTTAATGAAACCCAATATGATAAATGGGTTGCCTATGGCCAATCTAAAACAGCCTCATCTCTTATTGCTATAGAGTTTGATAGATTAATGAAAGATAAAGGGGTAAGAGGTTATAGCGTTCATCCTGGCGGAATTATGACTCCTTTACAAAGGCACCTTGATAATGAAGAAATGGTAGCTTTAGGCTGGGTGAAAGAAGATGGTTCACCTTCAGATATGGCTGCTTCATTCTTTAAATCTACTACACAAGGAGCAACTACCTCTTTATGGTGTGCCACAAATGATGCATTAGATGACATTGGTGGAGTTTTTTGCGAGAATTGTGATGTCGCCGTACTAAAAAAAGAGGTAGACGATTCCATGAAAAGGTTCGTAGGTGTTGCTGATTGGGCTATTGACTCTGAAGAAGCAACTAAACTATGGGAAACAACAGAACATATGTTAAACAGTTAAAGAATAATGAGTTTTTTTCAAAATATAATTTCTTCGATTATGAGTGGCACTCTCAAGAATAATTTATTTGGTGGAGAAGATTTTGGAGTTTTGCATAAAGATATCAATAAAGCGCTTGAATCTGTAATGACTTCTAGCGGAGAAGTGTCATCTTTAGTTTATGCAGAGCATCTTTTAACATTAATTGAGCAATTAAATGATGATGATCTTGTTATTTTTCTAAAAAAACTAGCAGAGAATTATGATATAGATCCTTCAGCTTTGTCAGAAGCATCAAAAGAGTACGCAGCTGATAAAACACAAGCAAATTTAGAAAAAGTATCCACAGCTTCAGAGCCTGACTGGGTCGAATTATTTAGAAGACTTAATACAACACCAAATGGAACAGTTAGATTAGTTAGATTAAGAGAAAGAATTAGAGGTCTTGTTAAAGATAATGCAGAAATAGCATTTTTTAATTCAAGCCTATTAAGTCTTTTTAAAAGTTGGTTTAATCCATCCTTTCTTGTGTTAGAAAAGATAGATTGGTCAACGCCTGCAAACATACTCGAAAAAATCATTGAATATGAAGCGGTTCATGAAATTAATTCTTGGGATGACTTAAGGGCACGACTAGCTCCTGATGACAGAAGATGTTTTGCTTTTTTTCATCCTTTAATTCCAGATGAGCCTCTAATATTTGTTGAAGTTGCCTTATGTAGCAAAATGCCTGAATCAATTAGTGAGATAATCAAGATTGACAGAGAGATAACTGAATACAAAGATATTAATACCGCAGTATTTTATTCAATCTCTAATTGCCAAGATGGCCTTGCAGGAATCTCATTTGGCAACTTTCTTATAAAAAAAGTAGCTCATAAATTAAAACAAGAATTAGATGATTTAAATAAGTTCGTTACTCTATCGCCAATGCCTAGTTTTGTAAGATGGCTAGAAAAGAAATCATTGCATGAAGACTTGGATGAAGACAGCCTCATGACGCAAGCAATATTATATTTAACAAAATCTGAGAGAGAAGATAACTCCCCTAATGATCCAGTGGCTAAATTCCACTTAGGTAATGGGGCAATATTAGAAAAAATTAATTTAAATGCAGACTTGTCTGATAAAGGAATAATGCAATCAAAAGGTTTGATGGTAAATTATTTATACAACTTAGAGTTGCTTGAAAAGAATCATGAATTATTTTTTAAAACTAAAAATGTTCAGCAATCTGACGGCATAAAATCTTTAAAGAAACAATTACAAATTCATTAATAATTTTGAGTTAGAATATCGCTGATAACTCAACAAACTAAAACAAATTATGTCATTACCAAAAATTCTTGAAGGCAATTTATCAGTACCTGTTATTGGCTCCCCATTATTTTTAGTCTCAGGCCCAGAGCTTGTAATTGCTCAATGTAAAGCTGGAATAGTAGGATCATTTCCAGCACTTAATGCAAGACCGCAACATGTTTTAGCAGAGTGGATTATTAGAATCAAAACCGAGCTCGCTGAGTACCAAGCTGCAAACCCTGATGCAAAAGTTGCACCTTTTGCTGTAAATCAAATATGCCATGGATCAAATGATCGTCTTATGGATGATATGCAAACTTGTGTAGAACATGAAGTTCCAATCATCATCACTTCCCTAAGACCACCAGCTGAGCTTGTAGAAGCTGCACATAGCTATGGAGGGTTGGTTTTTCATGATGTTATTAGTGTTAGACATGCAAAAAAAGCAGCTGAACAGGGCGTTGATGGATTAATTTTAGTTTGTGCAGGAGCGGGCGGACATGCTGGAGCTTTATCACCATTTGCTCTAGTAAGAGAAGTTAAAGAATGGTTTGACGGTACTATTATTCTTTCTGGATCAATTGGCGATGGCTACTCTGTAGCATCCTCCTTAGCTTTAGGAGCTGATCTTGCTTATATGGGAACAAGATTCATTGCTACTGAAGAAGCTAATGCTGATATTGGCTATAAAAAAATGTTAGAAGAAAGCGCAGCTGATGATATTGTATATTCTTCTTTATTTACCGGCGTGCATGGTAATTATTTAAAACCTTCTATAGATAAAGCAGGACTAGATTCAAATAATCTTCCGGAAGCTGACAAAACCAGCATGAACTTTGGTTCAGGTGGAAATACTGATGCAAAGGCGTGGAAAGATATTTGGGGATCTGGTCAAGGCATTGGTGGAATAGTTGACTCGCCACCGGTTCAAGAGCTTGTGGATAGAATTCAATCAGAATATGAAGAAGCTACGCAAGAATTTATAAGGAAGTCTTCATAAGGAATGTTAAAAATTTAGATGAAGTTTCTTAAAGATTTTCTTTATCTATACTCAATATTTTTTTTAGTTTCTTGTGGCGGAGGAGGAAGTAGTGCCTCAGCTCCTGATCCAGTAACTCCAAATCAATATCCATCACATCCGCTAGTTTGGGATGTTGCCACTCCTGAAAGTTCTGGCATGTCATCTACTAAGCTAGATCAAGCTTTTGATTATGCATTTCAAGATGGCGCTTATACACAAGCGGCGATTGTAATTAAAGATGGAAAACTGGTGTATGAGAGATACAGAGGCATTTTAGCTGGTGAAAAAAACACGCTAAGAAATATAACAGGAATAAGCGAATCTCGCTTAGAAGATTTATATGGCAATAAGAACATTAATAGTTATGTTACATCTTGGTCATCTTCAAAATCATTTGTGAGTTTTTTAATTGGGATTGCTCAAGAAAATCAACTTATTGGATCTATTAATGATTCGGCATCAACTTTTATACAAGAGTGGGCAAATGATGAAAGATCATCTATTACTATAAAAAATTTATTAGACATGCGCTCAGGGCTTGATCCAATATGTTTTGATAATGCTTTAGGTGAATTAGATACATGTAAAAATACTTCTGATTCTTCGTCTGGCGGAGATTTAGTTTTTTCAGACGATCAATTAACGAAGTGTATCAATAGAGACTTAGCAGAAAGTGGAGTCATTCAGCCCTGGTATTCAGATACTGAGATTTATAATCGCGGTGACTTTAAATATTCAAATTGCGATACTCAGGTTTTAGGAGAAATTCTCTTTAGAGCAACTGGACAGGACCTTCAGACATATGCGGATTACCAGCTATTTTCAAAAATAGGAATAGATGCTATTTGGTGGAAAGATTTCGTTGATGTTGGTCAATCTAATGGTAATTATCTGGCATATTGTTGTCTTGATTCTACAGCAAGAGACTATGCTAAATTTGGCCATATGTTATTGCTCGGGGGTATTTGGGAGGGTGATAGTGTTAGCTATAGCTCTTATGTGGATTCTATAGCAAGCCTTGACTACTATGGACTTCAATTTTGGAATTTGTGCTCAAGTCCTTTAGATGAGAATAATAATTGTCCCAATGGGGATTGGATTACTTCAACTATTGGGTATGATGGCCAATACATAATGATTGATTTTAATAGAAATATTGTTGTAGTTAGATCAAGTCTGTACGAGCCGGTCTTAAATATTTCTAATGAAAGGAAAATGAAATTAGTTTCAAATGATCTTACTCTTTCAAATTGGGTGTCAACAACACCAAGAGGAGTAGGCGCATATGTCACAACTTCTTTTTCACCTAATCAATTTTTTTACATGATAACTGAGGCTATAGAATAATTATGAGCAATTTAATATTAACAATAATCGTAATTGCAGCTTTAAGCGCTGTAGTAATTTTACTAAATATGTCCAAAAAGGATAAAGCTGGCTCTAAAGGAATTACTAATGAATATACTTCAAAAGAAGGCATTACTAGAACAGCGAAAAAAGAAAGAGAAGACCATATAGTTTAGTCTAAAAGTGAGGCGGCTTCTCGTAGTCAATTGGAGGAAACTTAGGTTTATCTAAAGTTTTCTTAAACCTTTCATGCTTTGAAGTTACATCTGCACAGTCGTCGGCTGCTGTAGGCAACTCTTCTTTTGGTTCTTTTTCTTTATCTTTCATTATTTTATGAACAGATATTTACTGATTTACAAATCACCATCTTTTCTGACTTCGCTGCGATCAACCTCAAACTTTTCACCATACCTAGCTTCCAGTTTCTTTTGGTTTTCGCTAATCACTTCATATGGATCTAATCCAAGAGAAGCACAAGCAGTAGTCCAGTACCACATAATATCACCTAGCTCTCTTTTCATATGAAAGATGTTGTCTTCCGAAGCAGGCTTGCCTTGTAAAAACATTTTTTTAACAATTTCTACAAACTCACCTGTTTCGCTTCCAAGACCAAGGGCCGCAGTTAATAGTCTTGGGGTCTTAATCGGAGAATCTGCTTCGATTTCATCAAGACGCTCCTTTAGAGCATCTAAGTCCAGACTCGGATCACTAGTAACTTTGGTTACGAAGTCAGTATAGGTTTTAAAAAAATCTCTTGTTTCTTCACTCATCAAATGTCTCCTTTGAAAGCTTTAAGCAGGTTGTATTAAATTCACTGATAGTTTCTTTAATTATAGTATCTACAGATTTTACACTATCGATGAGACCTACTGATTGACCAGATAATGCAGGCGCTGCCTCCATATCTCCACCAAAATATAAATCTTTAATATTCATTAGAGCTGTCATTTCCATAACACCTTCTTCATGTATTTTACTTGTCATCTCAGACTTTAAAGCTCTTATACAAGGCTTTGATTTTTTATTTAAAATCCATGTACCGGCTTCGTCTGAATCAATAATTTTATTTTTAAAGTTATCATGCACTGGGCTTTCTTTGCTTGAAACAAACCTAGTCCCCATTTGTATTCCTTCAGCACCAGCAGCAAAAACTGCAGCCATACCAATTCCATCAACAATACCGCCAGCAGCAATAATAGGTATATCAGATTGTTTTCTTATAGCTTGAATAAGAACAAGCAAGCCAATTTCTTCCATACCCTTAAATCCACCACCTTCAGTACCCTCAACCACCAAACCATCTACTCCAGCTGCAACAGCTTTCATAGCTCCTGCTACATTTGGGACAGCATGATAAACAGTGATACCTGCATCTTTTAAGACACCTATATATTTTGAAGGATCTCCAGCTGAAGTTGTTACAAACTTAACACCATGCTCAATAATAAAATTAACCATGCTGTCATCTTTTAAAAATAGTAAAGGAAGATTGATACCAAATGGTTTGTCTGTAAGATCTGCCATTTTCTCTATCTCAGCCTTACAGTTTTCAACTTCACCAGATGAGGTTTCTATAATTCCAAAACCTCCTGCGTTAGAAACGGCTGAAGCAAGCTGGCTTCTGGCTATCCATCCCATTGGCGCTTGAACGATCGGGTATTTGCACCCTAAATGTTCTAGAACTCTATTCATATAATTCCCCTATAAAATTAAGAATCTATTTTTAATGATCTTTGACTATCTGCAATATTATATAAATGATCCTGCGCCTCTGGTCTCAATTGAGCCACACCCATCGTCAAGACATCAATAACAGCTGTGTAGGCTAATCTTGATGTTAGAGGCATAGTTAATCTGTCATTACTGCCAACATTTATTGTTAAAGAAAGATCACAAATATCAGCCAATGGTGTATTGCCAGGCATTATCCCTATTACCTTAGCTCCAGATTCTCTTACGGTCTTAACGCTATCTACAAGTGCAGTTGTTGTTCCAGACTGGGAGATAGCAACCACTACATCGTCCTTGCTCAAGGAGTTTGCAGACATAAATTGAATATGCGGATCAGAGATACAAGAAGTTGGTATTTTTAATCTAAAGAACTTGTGCTGGCCATCCATTCCAACTGGTGCTGAGCCCCCAAAAGCATAAAACTCAACTCTTCTGGCTTTTGCTAAAGCTTGAATAGCTTGCTCTAAGATTTTTTGATCAATTTGCGATCTAACATTTAAGATTTCACTGACTGCAGTATCAAAGACTTTCTCACATAAATCATGAATAGAATCGTCTGGATAAATCTCATAAATTTCAAAATAATCATCTGCAGCTAATTGCTGAGATAAATTAATTTTTAGCTCTTGATAACCTGTAAAACCCATAGCTTTACAAAACCTTATAAGCGTTGGCTCACTAATGCCCATTAAGGAAGAAGCTTCCGCAGTTTTTAAACTAATAACGGATTTTGGATCATTTAAGATATATTCAGCGACAACTTTTTCTGATTTTCTTAATTCAGGTAGAGTATTTTTAATCTTGCGTAATAATTTTGTTGGCATAAGGTTAGAATATCCTTCCTAAGCAAAAAAATGAATCCCTAAATGGATGTATCTTACATATTAGACAATTTGAATGATGAGCAGCGCAAAGCTGTGACTTCAGAAAAGCAGCATCTCATGGTGCTTGCTGGTGCTGGCTCAGGAAAAACTAGAGTTCTTGTTCATAAAGTTGCATGGGAAGTTGAAGCACTTCATAAAAATCCAGCAGCCATTATGGCAGTTACATTTACCAACAAGGCTGCAGCAGAGATGCGCTCAAGAATTGAGGAATTACTTCAATCTCCAGCTATGGATCTATGGTGTGGAACTTTTCATGGTTTGTCACACAGAATGCTCAAACGTTTTCATAAAGAGGCAGGCCTGACAAGTGGTTTTACAATTCTTGATTCGGATGACCAATTAAGAATTATTAAAAGGATAGCAAAAGAATCTAATTTAGATGAGGCCTCATGGCCATCGCGCCAAAGCCAATGGCAAATTAATTCCTGGAAAGATGATGGACTTAGGTCTGCTGAAGTTGAAGACCATGGGGATTTCTTTAAAGAAACTATTAAGAAAATATATAAAGAGTATGAGGAAGTTTGTATTCAAGATAATTTGCTTGATTTCGGAGAGCTTTTACTTAAATCTTATGAAGTTATAAAAAATAATGAATCTGTAAGATCTTATTTTCATACAAGATTTAAAACAATTTTAATTGATGAGTTTCAAGATACTAACTCTATTCAGTATAAATGGTTATTAGAAATTGCCTCACAAGCGGCCTCTATTACAGCTGTAGGTGATGACGATCAGTCTATTTATGGATGGAGGGGGGCAAAAGTAGAAAATGTAGCTTCTTTTACAAAAACATTTAAAAATTCTGAGACGATAAGACTTGAGCAAAATTACCGCTCTACCAATATCATACTCTCAGCAGCAAACGCTTTGATAGAAAATAACAGTGACAGGCTTGGAAAAAATCTTTGGACTGAACAGCTTGAGGGTGAAAATATAATTTTGTATCAAGCCTATAACGAGCAAGATGAAGCTCGTTTTGTGGCTGATATCCTTAGAGAATGGATGAACAAGGGTGAGCTTTATGAAGATGCGGCTGTTTTATATAGATCTAATGCCCAATCACGTGCACTAGAGGAAGCCTTATTAAGATCATCTATTCCATACAGAATATATGGTGGCCAGAGATTCTATGAGCGACTAGAAATTAAAAATGCTATTAGTTATTTAAAGATTATATTTAATCATTCGGATAATCCTTCTTTTGAAAGATCTATATCCAATCCAACTCGAGGAGTTGGCGAAAAAACTTTAAGTAAAATTAGAAGTGCTGCAAAAAAATATAATATCTCTTACATCAAGGCATCTGCGAAGTTAATAGATGAGGGAGTTATCTCAGGCAAGGGCGGCAGCGGGCTCAGATCCTACCTAGAATTAATTGCTACATCTAGAGAATTAGCTGAAAGCAACTCCTTATCCGAATTAATGGAATACATTATTCAAACATCAGGACTCTATGCCTATCATGGGAAAGAGCCAGGAGAAAAGGGAAAAACTAGAACTGAAAACTTAGAAGAGTTAATTACAGCTACCAAAAATTTTGAACAAAGTACAAGTGAAGAAAAGAAAAATATTGAAATAGCTGAAGACTATCTAGATATGATCTCTCTTGATTCAGGAGATAGGCAGGCTAGTGAACATGATGATGCAGCCCAACTCATGACATTACACTCAGCTAAAGGCTTAGAGTTTAAATTAGTTTTAATGACTGGATTAGAGGAAAGTTTATTTCCTCATGGGCGTTCTATGGATAGTATTTCTCAATTAGAGGAAGAACGAAGACTTTGTTACGTTGGTATAACCAGAGCGATGCAAAAGCTTTATATTACTTACGCTGAATCAAGAAGGTTGCACGGATCAGATACTTTTAATCCTCCTTCAAGATTTATTCGAGAAATACCAAAAGAATTAATGGATGAGATTAGACCTCGTGCACAAACTACAACCGCCTATACAAGGAGAGAATTCCCCGCAGCAAAAGAAGCAAAATATAAAGTTGAGGATGAAATAGGCTTTGCGTTAGGCCAAAAAGTCTTGCACCCATCATTTGGAGAGGGCATAGTTCTTAATTATGAGGGAACTGGAGAGGCAGCAAGAGTGCAGATCAATTTTGATAAATCTGGAACTAAATGGCTGGTCCTATCCTTTGCGAAACTTGAGAAAATTTAATGAAACATAAATATTTATCAATCCTGGGAATTATTTTATTAGCTGCATGCTCTAACGATGCTCCTGTAGATATGAGTGATGAATCTAAAATAGTTCAAACATACAACTGGCGATTAGTTACGGCTTGGCCTAAAAATTATCCTGGTCTTGGTATGGCGCCTGAGAAGATTGCAAATCTGGTAGAAGAAATGAGCAATGGCCAAATGAAAATTACTGTTTATGGAGCTGGCGAACAAGTTCCAGCTTTTGGAGTTTTTGATGCGGTATCAAGCGGCTCGCATCAAATGGGCCATAGTGGAAGCTACTTCTGGAAAGGAAAAGTCCCTGCAGCTCAATTTTTTTCAGGAGTTCCTTTTGGATTTACCTCTGATGAAATAAACGCATGGGTATATAGAGGTGGCGGACTTGAGATATGGAGAGAGATATACGAACCTTTTAATATTCATCCAATGCCTGCTGGTAATACTGGAACCCAAATGTTTGGCTGGTTTAAGAAAGAGATTAATTCATTAGAAGACATTAAAGGCTTAAAAATGCGCATACCTGGAGTCGGCGGCGAGGTTTTTAAAAGAGCTGGCGGAATTCCCGTGACTTTACCTGCGGGCGAACTCTTTACCGCCCTTCAAACAGGTGTAATTGATGCAACCGAATGGGTTGGACCCTACAATGATCTAACTTTTGGTTTTCAACAAGCCGCTAAGTACTATTACTATCCAGGCTGGCATGAACCAGGCTCAATGCTTGAGCTTTTAATTAATAAAGAAGCTTGGGAGTCTTTACCAGAGCACCTCCAAGTCATTATTGAAACAGCTGCAAAAGCAGTTAATCAGGATACTTTAGATGAATACACTGCTAGAAATAATAGAGCTTTAAGAGAGTTAATAGATGTTCATGGTGTGGAATTAAGGAAATTACCAAATGATGTTATTGCTGAATTTAAAGTTATAGCTAACGAAATCATGGAAGAGAATGCGGCCAATGATCCATCTGTTAATAAAGTCTATCAATCCTACAAAAATTTTCATAAAGAAGTTTCTGCCTATCATGCAATCTCAGAGAATGCTTTTATTGAGGCTAGAAATAATTAGTGGAAAATGATTTAACCTTTAAATCACTTGGACTTACCAATTACCAAGATTCATATGATGCTATGAAGGCACATATAACAAAACCTAATTTTAAAAATCAAATATGGCTATTAGAGCATCCACCAGTCTTTACCTTAGGAACAGCTGCAAGCAAAGAACATATCCTTGATGCTAAGAATATTCCAGTCATTCAAACTGATAGGGGTGGAGAGGTAACCTATCATGGACCTGGCCAACTAGTTATCTACTTTTTACTTGATATTAAAACTTTAAAGTGGGGGCCAAAAGCTTTAGTAAAAAATTTAGAGGATTTTATACAAGATCTTCTAAAGCAATATGACATTGAAACTAATATAATAAGCGGCGCTCCTGGAGTTTATGTTCAGGATAAAAAGATTGCCTCAATTGGTTTAAGAATCTCCAGAGGTAAAACTTATCATGGCATTAGTTTGAATGTAGATATGGATACAGAACCATTTAAACAAATTAACCCATGTGGATACGAGGGATTAAAGGTAACGCAAATAAAAGATTTTATTGATACTATAGACATTAAAGAGGTTGAATCTTCGGCAATAAAAATATTA
>ERZ887830.908-NODE-908-length-17589-cov-54.187864_pt1 | contig 17589 bp, 8 predicted proteins | sample MGYA00521101_ERZ887830 | MGnify/ENA primary metagenome ERZ887830 (study PRJEB32303, sample SAMEA104408592) | aquatic metagenome | biome: Marine water; feature: Pelagic; material: water | place: Baltic Sea | collected 2014-06-05T16:38:00 | depth 1,762 m ... | reverse complement strand
CAAGCAACATCAATCGCACTTCCAAATGGACAGGTCTTGCGGCATTGGAGTATTCATTTTGGAAAAACTTTACAGTAAAATCACAGTTTAATATCAACCACGCAACCGTGCTTGAAGATCAGTTTAAACCCGAGCTGTACTATGGTGGTGGAAAGCAAGATAATTACCCTTCCTCTCCAAACTTAACGGACGATATGTTTGAAAATGAAGTAAGAGATTTTGGTGCCAATTATGACGATTGGACTTGGGACAATACCATTACGTATGCAAATACATTTAACGATGACCACAACCTAACCGTACTCTTGGGTACTTCGCTTTATAGAAACAGAGGGTTGTTCTTTGGTGAGACAGCTAGTACAGAAACAGGAACCAACCGGGTAGGACAAACCGTTTGGGATCCTGGAATGAAAAGACCAACAATCAATCGCTTTGATGAAGCTGAGTTGGAAAATGGTGCAGATTGGTTTGACACCCGTTTATCATCCATTTTTACACGAGTTCGATACAACTATAAAGAAAAATATCTTTTCTCGGGAGTTTTACGCAGGGATGTTTCTTCACAATTTTCGCCTGAAGATGGGAGGAATATTGGGTATTTTCCGTCAGGTTCTATTGGATGGAACATTTCAGAAGAAGCCTTTTTAGAAAACGTAGACTGGATTAATAATTTAAAACTTCGTGCCAGTTATGGAATTATCGGTAATGACCGTATTGATTCATTTAGGTTTTTAACCCGACTAGACGGAAATTCTGGATACGCTTCGGGAGCTTCAAGTGTAATTTTTGGAAAGTCAGCTGGAAAATTGGGCAATCCCCTACTAAAATGGGAGGAGCAGGAAAGCACCAACCTTGGACTTGACATGCGACTGTTTGATAATAAGCTTAACATCACAATTGATGCATATGAAAAACAAACAAAAGACTTACTTATCCAGCCTGATGCTTCTGCAACAACAGGTGGCGCAGCGCCTGGTTCTAGTCCACCAGTTGTAAATGCGGGGACAGTTCGTAACAGAGGTATGGAATTTGCCATTGGCTATAACAACAGCATTGGTGACGACTTTAGTTTTAATATCAATTATAATTTCTCAACTATTGACAATGAGGTGCTTTCGCTTAACGGAAGAACAACACCTGTTGATGGCGAGTTTGGCATAGGTCTAAGCCAAACAGGTATTACCCGTATGGAGCCCGGATTGCCCCTAGGACATTATTTTGGTTATAAAACCAACGGCATTTACCAAACTCAAGCAGAAATAGATGCACTAGATGCTGTTTTTGCTGCTGCAAACCCAAGCGGAGACGGCATATATCACAACGATGCTATGCCAGGTGATTTTCGTTTTGTAGATGTTAACGGAGACGGTGAAATCTCTGAGAAAGACCGTACCAATATTGGCGATCCGATTGCTGATATTGAAATGGGTTTTAGCTTTGGCTTTAACTATAAAAACCTAGATTTTAGTGCAAATGCCTTTGCATCCATAGGCCATGAGATGGTTAGGAACTATGAGATTAACCACAAATTTGCAAATAAGGGGACCTATATGTTGAGAAGATGGCAGGGGTCGGGCACAAGCAATTCCATACCGAGAGCAGCAGTCTCAAGCATTAATTCAAATTATTTTAATGATTTTCACGTTGAAGACGCTTCTTATATACGCCTACAAAATGTGCAAATAGGCTATAACCTAACGGAGCTGTTGGGTGAAAATGCCGCTGTCGATAACTTCCGCATTTACCTATCGGGTAACAACCTCTTTACCATTACCGATTATAAGGGATACGATCCATCCGCCAATACGGGCGCACCTCTTGGCGGTGCCTTGGATAAGGGCTTTTACCCCATTGCCTCCACCTACCTTATTGGAATTAACCTAAACTTTTGATTACCATGAAAAAATTACCAAATATTTTATTTTATCTGTTGCTGATGGCATTTGTGCTAAGCTGCGACAGCTTTGTTGAAGTGGAACCTTCAGGTCCAACAGACGTTACTTTTTTTAGGACTGAAAAGGACTTTCAAGAAGCCAAAATAGGCATGTATAGTGCCTTACGCACTACATTTTGGAACACACTTGTTGGTGTAGTTGCTTCTGATGACTATGCTGCTGGTGGCGATACCGCAACCTATGACCAGGCAACCTTACAAAATATCAACCAAATGATACACTCACCCAATGATCAAAATCAATTGCGTGATGTTTGGGGACTGATGTATGCAGGACAAAATCGCGCCAATTATGTCTTAGAAAACAAAGACAAATTAGACTTTGCAGGCAAAGATGAAATCATTGCCGAGGCGTATTTTGTACGTGCTTATTTCACTTTTGAGTTGGTCAAGTTTTTTGGCAATGTTCCCCTTAAAACAGCAGATCGCAATGGCGTGTTACGTATTGAAGACGCACGTATTCTCACGGGGGATGAATTTGCTATGGAACGTGTTGCCGATATCCCAACGGCTTACGCCCTAATAGAGGAGGACTTAAAGGAAGCCATTCCAAACCTGCCTGTAACACAGGACACTAAATATGAAGCCACCAAAGGGGCTGCCCAAGCACTGCTGGGTAAGGTCTATTTATACCACGCAACTTTTGATAATAGCAAATTTGCAGAAGCTGCTTCCGTACTAAACCAAGTGATTGGCAGCAAACAGTATAGTCTTGTTACGGGAGTCGATTATACCAAATTATTTGAAATTGAAGGCGAAAACGGGATAGAAGCTGTTTTTGAAATTCAATACAACAGTTTGTTGCCTGCAGGCTGGGGTTGTATTAACTGTAGTACTGGAACCTATTTCGCAAAATTTAATGGACCGCGTTCACCCTACGATGATCCCGTTTATGATGCAGGTTGGGGCTTTTGCTTGCCAACTGTTGAGCTCTACGACCTATTTGACGCAACAGACGCAAGACGTGATGTAACGTTTTATGACCTAAGAAATGATCAAGACCGTTATACGCCAGGTAGAGACGATTCAGGTCTTTTTAATAAAAAATACTTGCCGCGTTTAGAGCCGAAGAGAGCTGGTTCTGATCCGCTCAATTATGACAACAACTACCGTGCTATTCGCTACGCAGATGTGTTGCTGATGGCTGCTGAGGCAGAAGCACAAAGCGGTGGTTCCAATGCCGAAGATTACCTAAACCAAGTGCGCGAAAGGGCTTATGGCGATAAAAGTCATGACTATAAATCCTCTGAAGGTGCCTTATTGGATGCCATTTATCAAGAGCGACGTAAAGAACTGGCAGGAGAAGGCCATCGTTTTTTTGACTTGGTTCGTACCAAAAAAGCGGCTGCAGCCATTGACGGCTTTACAGCAAACAAAAATGAAATTTTCCCCATACCCTTAATTGAGTTAGAGTTAGCACTCGCTCAAGACAGGTGGAAACAAAACCCCGGATATTAACTAACTACTTAAAACCCAAATAACATGAAATTATTGAACAAAGGGATTTACATCCTACTACTACTTTTACTAAGCATACCCATTGCTTGTACAGAAGAAAACGACGATTTTGGCATCATTGCTGGACTAGACTTTACCGTGGCAACACTTAACGCAGACGGTAATAAAACGGGCGTGGTACCTACCACGGTTCCGGGTGACGGACGTATTGTTTATACGGTTGACTTTGGTGACCCTGCCAATACAGACAACTCCGATGTCTTCCGTACCAGCGGACCAATGGTAACTTATTCATACCCAAAAGAATCCAAAACCTACACCATTACCGTTACCGCTGCTATGTCAGGTAATGACGATGTTTCCATTACAAAAGAATACACGGTTGTCTATGCAGTGCCACCACCACCCAGTTCAGGATCTCCGCTTGAAGGCACTTGGAAATTAGCGGCAGAAGCTGGAGCTCTGGGCGTAGGCCCAGGTAAAGACGATGTGTCTTGGTGGTCCAATAGCTCTGGAGATGTTAGCACACGCGCCTGTTTGTTTGACGATAAATATGTATTCAATGCTGATGGTAGTTTTACAAATGTAGTAGGTACAGAAAGTTGGATTGAGACTTGGCAAGGTGCAACAACAGAGGGGTGTGCCGCTCCAGTTTTTCCTCACGACGGCACCGCAACAGCTACATACGAATTCAATGAAACCGCAGGAACTCTTAAGCTTACAGGAAAAGGGGCTTACCTCGGTTTGCCAAAGGCTTATAATCTTGGAGAGCTTGCCAAACCAGGAGATGCGCCAGATCAAATCACCTACATAGCGGCGCTATCTAGTGACGGCAACACACTTGAAATTGACATTAAAGTCAATGATGGTAACAATGCACACTGGTCCTTTAAGTTGGTCAGAGACTTACCCCTAGTAGGAAGTTGGAAGCTTGCTCCAGAGTCAGGTGCTTTGGGAGTTGGCCCCGGCAAAGACGATGTATCTTGGTGGTCCAATACTACTGGAGATGTTACTACACGCGCCTGTTTATTTGATGACAAATATATATTCAATGCCGATGGTAGTTTTAAAAATGATGTTGGTACAGAAAGTTGGATTGAGACTTGGCAAGGCGCAACAGCAGAGGGATGTGCCGCTCCAGTTTTCCCTCATGATGGTACCGCAACGGCTACCTATGAATACGACAAGGCAGCAGGTACCATTAAGATCACAGGTAAAGGCGCTTACCTTGGCTTACCAAAAGCGTATAATCTTGGGGAGCTGACCAAACCAGCTGATGCCCCTGATGATATTACTTATATTGCAGCGCTATCTAGTGACGGCAACACACTTGAAATTGACATTAAAGTCAATGACGGAAACAATGCACACTGGTCCTTTAAATTTGTTAAAGAATAAGAACTAACAATAACCTTGTAAATACCCTGTGAACGTGATATGGCCGTTTACAGGGTGTTTTGATTTCGCTAATCAAATCACAACTGATTCAAAACCATAAGTTTATGAAGCACGACCTATTATTATAATAATGATAATTTTCAAGCCATTTTTTTAAAGTGTATATATATTGTATAGATACTTTTTTGCAATCTAGCAATACAATATTAATACATTTGACAAAAATCAGGTTAAAACAATATTTTTAAAGCTATTGACTTCTTAATAGTATTAAGAAACGTTTATCCTAACAACAAAAATCAACACATGAAAAACACCATTTTTAAATTAATGTTCTGTCTTGTTGCTTTCTCGGGAATTTCCCAGATGCACAATGTGGCAGTCAACCAAGGGGCCGATGGCACCACATTGGTTGTTAATGGAGAAGACTTTATGGTCAATGGTATGAATTGGGATTATTTTCCAATCGGTACCAACTATTCCTTCAGCTTATGGAACCAGACGGATGACTTTATCAAAGCTGCACTCGACGCTGAAATGGGATTGCTCAAAAACATGGGTGTAAATACCATAAGAACATATACAGGTATCCAGCCAAGATGGATTACCTATATCTACGAAAACTATGGAATACACACCATATTAAATCACTCTTTTGGTCGTTATGGACTCACTATCGACGGTGCGTGGGTTCCTGTTACCGATTATAGAGATGAAAAGGCACAAGCACTTTTGATGTCTGAAGTGACTGCTCTAGCAAAAGAATATAAAAACACACCAGGGCTACTCTTGTTCTTGCTCGGAAACGAAAACAACTACGGTTTGTTTTGGGCAGGAGCTGAAACAGAGGACTTCCCAGACGAGGAGGACCAACGAAAAGCAGTTGGTGAAAACCGTGGCCGTCCCATGTATAAACTCATGAACGATGCCGCCAAGGCCATGAAAGAAATTAATGATGCATATCCAGTAGCCATCTGTAATGGTGACTTATTGTTCCTGGACATCATTGCGGAAGAATGTACGGATGTTGATATCTACGGCACCAATATGTATCGCGGTATTTCATTTGGAGACACTTTTGAACGTGTTAAAAATGAATATGGCAAACCTGTGTTATTCACAGAGTTTGGCTCGGATGCCTTTAACGCAATTTCCAATAAGGAAGATCAAAAGGCGCAAGCAACAATTATGGTGGGGCAATGGAAAGAAATTTATGCCAATGCTGCTGGACTGGGTATAGCAGGTAATTCCATTGGTGGATGTACCTTCCAGTTTAGTGATGGCTGGTGGAAGTTTGGACAAATAGACAATCTTGACGTACATGATAACAATGCTTCTTGGTCTAATGGTGGATATCCATTTGACTACAAATTGGGTCAAAATAACATGAACGAAGAGTGGTTTGGTATATGTGCCAAAGGCCCTACAGATTCGCGCGGATTGTATGACCTATTTCCAAGAGCGGCATATTATGCTCTAAAGCAAGCGCACACATTAAATCCTTACAGCGATGGTGTAGATGCAGCTTTTGTGGACAGCCATTTTAATAGCATCCAAGTGATGGATGCCATGTTGCGCGCTAGAGGCGACAAAGCGGCCTTAGGAGGTGGCGAAAAAATCCGCTTGAGTAATCTGAGAGGAGAATTCACAGCATACAATACGGGTGGTAGTTTGATAACCACGCCAGAAACACCAGACCCTGAAAATGAAGTATATCCCGATCAATTGGGCTTTGACCATATGGAGTCTTATTTTGTTGGCGTTGAAGGTAACCCCGCACCTGGAATGCGTGCTAATGTTAACGTGAATATTTTGGGGAATGTTGCTACAAACCCCATAGACGAAATTTTCTATGAAAATAGAGGAAGACCACTAAAAGTAAAGACGGCGACTGGCGAAATAGTAACGCTAAACGATCCAAACCGTGTTCAGATTTATAACGCTGAATATGAGTGGAACGCCAAAAACTTCGATTTACGCGGATTTTACAGAACGGGACATTACCACTGGGCATATGAAGGCGACGTCTTTAATATGTATCCTGAGGCATACTACGGACCTAACCTAGATATCTACAACGGCGAAATCTCTGGTGTTGAGATAGATGGTAAAGGTGCTTTAGATGGATTAAAGGCTGCTTTTGGACCACAACTTTGGTGGGGGGCAAACCCAACGGTATTGATGAAGTATCAAAAAAATCTACTCAAATGGACGGTGACAGGTATCTATCACAGAGATCTTAGCACTGACCTAGAATATGACAGCAGTGGGCGTCGTGTACTAGATCCCAATCAACTTACGAGTGGTGTAATTCCAGCATGGCCTACAGAGCGTGCTTCCATTGCACTGGAGCGTAAGCTTGGAAACTTTGGCATTACGCTTGGTGGTATTTGGGGAGGAAGTCCCTTGAACGGCAGCTCTTTCCAAGTATACAACGACATTCAAAATGCGGTGTATGTTGACAAAATAACTAGTGATGATAACTGGGGAGCAAAAGCTAAAATTACTTTCGCTAAAGGAAAGTTTAATTGGTATGCACAAGGTTCATATATGGGCTTGGTTGCCAATGGCGGCGCCGACCAAACACAAACCTTCACAGGTTGGAAACTCAAAGACTCTGGTAGTGGAAACATGACCAATGTACTTTCTGGATTTACTTACCTAGCTGGGAATCTTCAAATTGCACCTAACTTTTTATACCAAAAACCCTTGGTTGATCCCATGCCAAACGGCGTGGCAGCACCTGGGCGTTTACGTAACGTAATTGACGATCCATTTGCGGTTAGAGGTGGAAACAGAGAAACGGTTGGTGGTGAGATTTTATTCACCTATGATCCAACTCCTGGAACTTGGATGTATGAATGGAACAATGATGTTGTTGAAGATGCCAAGTTTGCCATGAGCGCAGGATTTGTGTTTAGACATTTACCTACAGCACAAGACGCACATATCGGGTTCCTAGCAAATCGTCAGTTCTTTGCTTTTGGAGAGAGTACTCCTGCTGAAGATTTATGGGAAGCACACACGCGTATTGTATCTAAATTATCTCCAGAGCTGGGTATGATTGGAAACTTCTACTACGGAACTGCCCAAGGCAATGGCGACTCTGTTCGTACCATTACACGTTATGGGGGAGATGTAAGAATGATTTACAAAAACATGAAATTGGTTTCTCATGCAAAAGTTAATGACTGGGGGCCTTTTGACTACCATCGTGACTTCAACTTGACATTCCCGTTGCAACTGATGGTTGACGTATCTACTTCGCTTGGCAAACAAGATTGGTTTGGATTACCTAATACGCAAATTGGTATTCGCGGAACGTGGAGGTCTTTAAACCAATACTCGCCTCGTTTTTCTCCCAACAGTGCACCTGAGTTTTCCCAAACACCTATAATAAGCCCCGTTGGATTTCCAAACGGAACAGAATGGGAAATTAGAACATACGTACACATTAATATTGGTAAATAATTAAATAGCATACAATGAAAAAATTTAAATTTATATCATATTTCACTTTTGCCATCGTGGGTTTGTTGACCACTGCATTGGTAAGTTGTGAGCGCGAGTTTTCGGAAGATATCACTTTGGCTACCTTCCCAACAATTCCTGAAGTATTTACAGACAACCCTGTAAACTTGACAGATGAATTTTTCATCTCTTTTGATCCTGCTGATGGTGCCAACGTTAATGGCTTTGACACAGATAACGATGCCTACAGAGGCACCCAGGCCATTAAAATAGATGTGCCTGCACCAAACGATCCAGATGGAGGTTTTATTGGCGGCATCTTTTTAGACCGTGGTGAAGGAAGAAACCTTACCGAATACACCGCCTTGACTTTTTGGGCCAAAGGCTCAACAACGGCATCAGTTGGTTTATTTGGTTTTGGAACTGACTTTATTGCCGATAAATATGCGGTTAGTCTCAATGAGATAACCCTGTCAACGGCTTGGAGAAAGTATATTATTCCAATGCCCGACCCTTCAAAATTAGTACAGGAAAAAGGGATGTTTATCTTTTCCGCTGGTACTGAAAGCACCGGTGACCTTGGCTATTCTATTTGGATAGACGAGATTAGATTTGAAAAGCTAAACACTTTTGCACAAGCACGCACATCTATTTTAGGAGGTGAAGACGTAACTCGCCAAGTTTATAATGGAGAACTTGTTGTCGATGGTGTTCAGCAAACTGTAAATTTAGGAGATGGCTCAGAGCTTGTGGTAAACATTGCTTCAGGCTACCTAGATTTCCATACCTCTGATCCAACAGTTGTGCAAATTGATGCTCAAGGAAAAATTATGGTAGTTGCCGAAGGTACTGCTACCATAACAGCAAGCCTCAATGGCGTGGAAGCCACAGGCTCATTGATCGTTGAATCCAAAGGAGAATTTATTCCTGCCCCAACACCAACTCAAGATGCAGCAAATGTCATTTCTATATATAGCGATGAATACACTAATGTTAATATTGACTTTTATAATGGGTTTTGGCAGCCATATCAAACAACGACTTCTGCAGATATCGAAGTTAACGGAGATAACATACTCGGCTATGAAAACTTTAATTTCGTCGGACATCAATTTTCTGACCCTACAGTAGACGCCACTTCTATGACCCATTTGCATATGGACATTTTAATCCCTGGCGCGCTACCTTCCAATGCAAAATTTATAGTTACTATAAAGGATTTTGGCGCTAACGGCGCAGATGGAGGAGGAGATGATAAAACACAAAAAGTTACATTACTCTCTTCGCAGCTTAAGGGTGATGCTTGGACGACAATAGATATCCCACTCACGCTGTCTCAAAGATCAAAGGTTGGACAGTTCATTTTTGAAAATGGGGGGTCTGCTGTAACTAACTTATACATGGATAATGTGTATTTCTACAAACAATAAGCAAAAAAGAACAAGATGAAATTTAAGAATAGAATACAAACAAATCGTTTTCAACTTTTCTCCTTATTAGGAGTCATCGTTGTCTTAAGCGTACTTTTAACAAGTTGCGATCCTGATGAAACACAGGTAGTGACCAACTTCACCACCATTACCATGCAAGACGAATTTGACGTTGCTGGCGCTCCCAATAGTGATATTTGGGGATTTGATATCGGTAGAGGTAATGATGGCTGGGGCAACAAAGAACTGCAGTACTATACTGACCGTTCTGACAATGTAGTTGTTGAAGATGGTATGTTAAAAATTACTGCGGTTAGTGAAAGTTACCAAGGTGCCGTTTACACTTCAGCACGTTTGAAGACCCAAGGTAAGTTTGAGCAAAAGTACGGCCGCTTTGAAGCCCGTATAAAATTACCTTGGGGACAAGGTATTTGGCCTGCCTTTTGGATGTTAGGATCAAACTTTGATATCGTTAGTTGGCCACAATGTGGAGAAATTGACATTATGGAATTTAAAGGTCAAGAACCTACCATAATCAGCGGTAGCTTGCATGGACCTGGTTATTCAGCAGCATCCCCTGTAACAAAATCTTTTGAACTTACGAACGATCGCTTTGACACTGGCTTCCATATTTTTGGTATCGAATGGGGTGAGGATTATGTAAACTATTATGTAGATGATGTTTTATACAATCAAATCACACCAGAAGATGCCGACGGCGAATGGGTCTTTGATCAACCATTTTTTATCATTTTAAACCTTGCAGTAGGCGGGGGTTATGTAGGCACTCCCAATAGTAGTACCGTTTTTCCTCAAGAAATGCTAGTGGACTATGTAAGGGTTTATGCTGCTGAATAACATTACTTTTTAAGTACTACATTAATACAAATTGGCCTGTATGCCCTTTACAGGCCAATCAAATTAAATAGAATTATAATTAAACTTTTTTTATCCAATTATTTTGACATTTACAACACTCATAAATTCAAAGATGACTGCTGAGGGCACGACATATTTAGGACAAATTCCTGCCCAATTTCCTGTAAAAGAAGTTGGGGGCCAAGAAGTTATTCGCAACGGCGAATCTTTTTACAAAATTTCGAACGCTGATCTCATGCGCCCATTTTTTATGAGCATTGTTAGCAATTCTGACCACTGGATGTTTATATCCAGTAATGGTAGCCTATCGGCTGGTAGAAAAAACAGCAACTATGCGCTGTTTCCATATTACACAGACGATAAAATAACGGAGGCCGTAGAAACAACAGGCAGTAAGTCTATTTTTTTGGTAACCGTAAATGACAAAAAATATTTTTGGGAGCCCTTTTCTAAAAAGTACGAAGGCATATACAAAGTCTCAAGGAACTTGTACAAAAATGTACTAGGGAACAAAGTAGTTTTTGAAGAAATAAACCATGACTTAAATGTTGGGTTTACTTATGAATGGAATTCTAGTGAAAAATATGGATTTGTACGAAAATCTAGTTTCACAAACCAAGGGGATGCGCCAATATCAGTTCAACTGATAGATGGTGTCCAAAACCTATTGCCACAAGGCGTTGACCCCGATCTGCAAAATGCAAGTAGTAACTTGGTAGATGCCTATAAAAAATGTGAGTTAGAACAAGATACAGGCTTAGGAATTTACTCGCTTAGCGCCATTATTGTTGATAAAGCCGAGCCTAGCGAGGCACTCAAAGCAAATGTGGTGTGGTCAATTGGTTTAGCCCAATCCAAAAAGCTTATTTCCTCACTTCAATTGGATAACTTCCGAAGAGGACAAAGCGTATCTCAAGAAATTGATATTAAAGCTGAAAAAGGTGCCTACTTCCTTAACGACACCATTAGTTTGGCAGCAGGTGCAACCGAAGAATGGATGTTGATTGCCAACGTAAATCAAAGCATATCTGATATCGTGTCTATTAAGGCTAATATCAAATCTAACACATCAATGCTTGAAGAGGTAACGGCTGATGTACAAGCGGGTTCTGCCCACTTGCGCGCACTTGTAGGTGCTGCCGACGGACTTCAGATGACAAATGACCGCCTTCGAAATATTCGTCACTTTGCAAATACCATGTTTAACATCATGCGTGGCGGTATTTTTGACGACAACTATACGATTGATAAAGTCGATTTTATAAAATACATTTCCAATGCCAATAGAAAGGTTTATAAACTCAAAGACACTGTTTTGGAAGTACTTCCTGAACAATTTGATTTAAGCCTCCTAAAGGAAATTGCCAATAATGATGATAACCAAAACTTTAAGCGCCTTTGCTTAGAATACTTACCACTTAAGTTTAGCCGTCGTCACGGCGATCCAAGCCGTCCGTGGAACAAATTTTCAATTAATACACGCGCAGAGGATGGTTCTAAAATATTGGACTATGAAGGAAACTGGCGTGATATTTTCCAAAACTGGGAAGCCTTAGCGCATTCTTATCCTGAGTTTATTGAGGGTATGATTCACAAGTTTCTCAATGCCACTACTTTTGATGGTTATAATCCATACCGTGTTACCAAAGGTGGCTTTGATTGGGAAACCATCGAACCTGACAACCCTTGGGCTTACATAGGCTATTGGGGTGATCACCAAATCATTTATCTGCTTAAGTTCTTAGAATTTATTGAAGACTATTATCCAAATAAACTCAAAGATTACTTTAATCAAGACTTGTTTGTTTATGCCAACGTTCCTTACCGAATCAAGAGCTATCAAGATATTTTAAAAGATTCAAAAAACACCATTGATTTTGACTTTGAGCGTGAAGAGAACATACAATTCAAGCGAGAAGAGATTGGCGTTGATGGCGCTTTGGTCCGCGACAAGACCGTTTTTATTTACAAGGTCAACTTTATCGAAAAGATTTTGGCTACTGTACTGGCAAAAATGTCAAACTTTATCCCTGAAGGCGGTATTTGGATGAACACCCAACGTCCCGAATGGAATGATGCGAACAATGCCTTGGTAGGAAATGGTGTTTCCATGGTAACGCTCTACTATTTGAGACGTTTTTTACGCTTCTTTGAAAACATGATTGATACATCAGTTGAAATTGATGCGCCAATTTCTAAAGAACTACACGTGTTATTTAGCCAAGTAAACGACGCCCTTGAACAGCACAAAAATCTCTTGGGAGGTAGTTTTAGTGATGTAGAACGAAAAACGCTTATGGATGCTTTGGGTGAAGCTGGTAGCCAATACCGCGAGACCATTTATGACACGCGCTTTTCTGGTGAAAAAGAAATTGTTTCCAAAGCAGCATTGCGCTCATTTTTGAAAACAGCGACTTCATATTTGGAGCACGCGATTGCCGCCAATAAACGAAATGATGGCATGTATCATGCGTATAACTTAATGACACTAAAATCCAATGACGCAGTTAGTATTGCCCATTTGCCTGAAATGCTTGAAGGTCAGGTGGCTGTGCTGAGTTCAGGTTACCTCTCTGCGCAAGAAAGCCTAAAAGTATTGGACAGCCTTAAAGACAGCAGTTTGTTTAGGACAGATCAATACAGTTATATTTTGTATCCCAACAAAGACCTGCCAAGATTTGTTGATAAGAACACCATTCCGGAAGAGAAAATAGCAAACTCTGCCTTGCTTCAAAAACTTGTGGCAGATGCTGATACGTCCGTATTGTCTCAAGACATTACTGGAGAATACCACTTTAATGGCAATTTTAACAATGTAAAAAGTTTGCAAGCCGCATTAGCGGCATTACCAACCCAGTATAAAAGTATGGTAACCAAAGAACAGGCTTACATCGAGCAAATTTTTGAAGACGTTTTCGACCATAAATCATTTACAGGTAGGTCAGGGACTTTCTTTGGGTATGAAGGACTAGGCTCTATTTATTGGCACATGGTTTCAAAGCTGCAACTAGCCGTTTATGAAATTACCAAAGCGGCAATAGACAACAACGAAGACGCAATACTGATAGGTAAGTTGTTTGACCACTACTATGAAATCAATGCGGGCATTGGCGCGCATAAATCACCCGAGTTGTACGGTGCTTTCCCAACAGACCCGTATTCGCATACACCTGCTGGAAAAGGCGCACAACAGCCCGGTATGACAGGCCAGGTAAAAGAAGATATTTTAAGTCGATTTGGGGAATTAGGCGTTCGCGTTACTGATGGAGCATTAGGATTTGACCCTACCATTCTACACGCCGAAGAGTTTTTAGCTGAACCCAAGCAATTCAATTTCATAAATGTAGCCAATCAAACGGCATCCATTGCTTTGCATAAAGACAGCTTGGCATTTACCTATTGTCAAGTACCTATTATTTATAAAAAATCAACTGAAGCAGCCATAGAAGTAGTGCTGCATTCAGGCGAATCTAAATTGTTTTCAGGGCAATATTTAGATAAAGAAACATCCCAACAAATCTTTCAACGAACAAATACCATTAACAAAATAATCGTATCAACATTGAAAGCATAATGCATATAGATTAACCAAATTAAACCACGGCACCGCCAACTTATGAATGATGAAAACGATTCGAACTTATGGTTTTATTGTGGTCGTCATTTGGATGGCTACTGCTTGTAACACACCGCATCCGAAAATGAATAATTCTAACAAAACAGCTGCTGAAATTTTAGGTAATCCAGATTACTTAGCTATTTCTTATGGGGGTTACAGAAAAAACACACGGGATGTACAACCAACAATTGAGGAGTTAAAGGACGATATGAAAATCCTTTACGCAATGGGTATTCGCATTATTAGAACGTATAATGTGCATTTGCTACAAGCCGAAAATATACTCCTTGCCGTCTCAGAACTTAAAAAAGAAAATGCTTCGTTTGAAATGTACGTGATGCTTGGTGCGTGGATTGACTGCCTAAACGCTTGGACAGATCAAGTAGTTAATCACTACGTGGAAAGCCCTCGAAACGAAATTGAAATTGACAAGGCTGTTGAATTGGCCAATAAATATCCAGACATTGTAAAAGTACTTGCTGTTGGTAATGAGGCCATGGTAAAATGGGCCGAAAGTTACTATGTGCAACCCGGCATTATCCTTAATTGGGTTTCCTATCTACAAACGCTAAAAAAAGAAAACAAACTTCCTAAAGATTTGTGGATTACCAGTTCTGATGATTTTGCTTCTTGGGGAGGAGGCGATACGGCGTATCACAATGAAGATTTAGAAGACTTGATAGCAGCAGTGGATTATATATCCATGCATACCTATCCGTTTCACAACACCCATTACAGCCCAGCATTTTGGGAGATAACCACAGAGGAGGCTAAGGGCAAGACCCAAAAAGAACTTATAGACGAGGCCATGTTGCGTGCTCGTGATTTTGCCATTGCCCAATACAACAATGTTAAAAAATATATGGAGAGCCTTGGCGTTGACAAGCCCATACATATTGGCGAAACAGGATGGGCCACAATATCCAACGGCTATTATGGCAGAAAAGGCTCACATGCTGCTGACCAATATAAGCAAGCGAAATACTACAATTTGATGCGCGCATGGGCTAAAGAAAACGGCATATCCTGCTTCTTTTTTGAAGCTTTTGATGAACCTTGGAAGGAAGCCCATAATGTTAAAGGTTCTGAAAATCATTTTGGACTCATCACCGTAGACGGCAAAGCCAAGTATGCACTTTGGGACGCTGTTGACAACGGCACCTTCGATGGTCTCACACGTAACGGAGCACCCATCACCAAAACCTTTAACGGCCTAAGTGAAAATCTTTACATCTCCGTTCTACCTCCTAATGTTTTAGAACTTAATCCAAACTAGCCCCATGAAAACGAACACACTTTTAATAGGTTTAATACTTACCATAATGGCAACTTCTTGTACAGACGAATCCCCTGAAATAACGGTCTATGAAACCTCAGAAAGTGGGAATAAGCTTACACAAGTAACCGACTTTAAAGCGCTTGAAAATCCCACGAGTATTACCCTTGATACTTCTAAAGAATTCCAAACCATTTCAGGTTTCGGAGGTGCTTTTACAGAATCATCTGCATATCTACTCAATCAGGTTAGCAAAGAGAATAGAGACAAAATTTTAAAAGCATATTTTGCAAAAGAGGGTGCGCGCTACTCCCTTGCTCGCACGCACATGAATTCGTGTGACTTTTCATTGAACAATTACTCTTATACCCCAGTAGCTGGCGATAAGGAACTCGTTCATTTTTCTGTTAATGAAGACAAAGATGATTTGATACCCATGATTAAAGACGCCATGGCTGTATCTGAAGATGGTTTTAGGCTTTTTGCCTCCCCTTGGACTGCGGTACCGTGGATGAAAGACAACAACAGTTGGGTTGGCGGAAAACTTCTACCGGAATACTACGATACTTGGGCTTTGTTCTTTTCCAAATATGTTGATGCCTATAAAGATCAGGGCATAGACATTTGGGGCTTTACTGTAGAAAACGAACCGCACGGGAACGGCGAAAATTGGGAAAGTATGCACTACTCTCCTGAGGAAATGACTCATTTTGTGCAACATTTCCTCGGACCAAAACTTGAGGCTGATGGCAAAGGAGATTTGGTCATTTTAGGTTACGATCAAAACCGTGAGGGTTTACGTGAGTGGGTAGATGTGATGTATAAAGACGAAGCTTCATCTAAATATTATGATGGAACTGCTGTGCATTGGTATGAAAGCACTTATGATTATTTTCCAGAGGAATTGCAGTATGCGCACGAAAAAGCACCAGACAAGTATTTGATTCAAACAGAAGCTTGTATAGATGCAGAAGTTCCTGTTTGGCAAGATGACAACTGGTATTGGAAGAAAGAAGCCACGGACTGGGGATACGATTGGCGCGAAGCTTCTAAAAAATATTTACACCCAAAATATGCACCAGCAAACCGCTATGCCCGAGACATCATAGGTTGTCTTAACAATTGGGTTGACGGTTGGGTTGATTGGAACATGGTACTGGACACCAAAGGAGGTCCAAACTGGGCAAACAACTGGTGCATTGCACCCGTAATTGTTGATACCGAAAAGGACGAAGTATACTTTACGCCACTCTATTATATCATGGCGCACTTTAGCAAGTTTATTCGCCCAGATGCCAAAGTAATTGAAGCCCAAAATACAGATGAGGAGTTGATGGTCACTGCTGTTAAAAATCCAGACGGCAGCATTGCTGTTGTCGTATTTAATGAAGGTAAAACGGCCAAGAGTTTTGACTTAAAACTAGACGGAATTTCAAAAAATATTTCGATTAGCCCACAAGCTATTCAGACGATAACCCTCTCAAATCCAGTATTATGAAAAGCGGATCACATGTAGCTCAGCCCAACAAAGTTCCTATGGGCCAAAAGATTGCTTTTGGGTTCGGGATGTTAGCCAATCAAATGTTTCCTGCCATATTAGGGATTTTCATGGTTGTATTGGTACAAGACTTAGGCTTTACTGGGCGGATGTGGTCATTAATTTATTTTTTTCCAAGAATATTTGATTCTATAACAGACCCAATCATGGGCTTTATATCTGATAATACAAAATCCAAATGGGGACGTCGCAGACAATATGTTTTATTAGGCGCAATAGTGATGGGTGTTGCATATATTTTTATGTGGCAACTCTTTAAAGAAAATACACTTGAATATAATTTTTGGTATTTTATTTTATGGTCGGTTTTATTCTATCTAGGCCTCACGCTGTTTAGTGTTCCTTATGTTGCAATGGGCTATGAGATGAGTGACGATTTTCATGAGCGCACAAGCATTATGGCCATTGCCCAATGGATTGGTCAGTGGGCTTGGGTAATTGCCCCATGGTTTTGGGTAATTATGTATGACCCAGAATGGTTTTCATCAGCCGATGTCGCTGTAAGAGAACTTGCCATTTGGGTTGCAATCCCGTGCACTATTTTCG
>ERZ887830.907-NODE-907-length-17638-cov-8.810669_pt1 | contig 17638 bp, 20 predicted proteins | sample MGYA00521101_ERZ887830 | MGnify/ENA primary metagenome ERZ887830 (study PRJEB32303, sample SAMEA104408592) | aquatic metagenome | biome: Marine water; feature: Pelagic; material: water | place: Baltic Sea | collected 2014-06-05T16:38:00 | depth 1,762 m ... | reverse complement strand
GAACAAAATTTTCTGCATGATCTAGTTCTTCTAGAGTTAAATTTCTTGGATCATTAGTAGTGTAAGTACTAATAGGGTCAAATTTTACCGCTGTAAATCCAAGCTTTTGATATTCTATAGCTCTTTCTGCAGCCAAATTAGCATCCGTGTAAACATTAGTTTTATCTGCTGGCTTTGGATAAAGGTAAGTATAGGTTCGCAATTTTTCATTAACTTTACCACCTAGTAAATTATATATTGGTTGATTTAGTTCTTTGCCGACAATGTCCCACATGGCAATTTCTATTGCACTTAAAACTCCTGAAATTGAAATATCTGGTCTTTGTGTATAGCCACTTGAATAAATCTTTCTCCATAGCTTTTCAATTTGAAATGGACTCTCACCAAGAACATAACGTTCACAAACATCTTCTATCATTTGAGATGCTACTTTTGGATGAAAAGGAATCGCATAAGCTTCTCCAAAGCCAACAATACCAGTGTCAGTTGTAAGTTTTAAAAAAACCCAATACTTTCCTCCAAATGATGGAGGTGGGTTTCCTACAATGAATGTTTTAAAATCTGTAATTTTCATAATTACGATTCTTATTATATTAAAATGCTCTAATAAAAGAAATAACCATGCTTTCGACACCTGGGTTTTGTTCGCCGAGGCTTGCATTTGAAATATGATTTATGCTTATAGCAATTCTATTCATACTTTCTAATTTAAATGAGATCTCTAGCTGGCTTCTAAATTCTAAATCGTAACCCAAATCTTTACTTTTTCCTTGATCATAGTAACCAATAGCAAAACTAGGTGTTAGATATGTTTTATCGCTTAGAACAATATCTTTTCTTAGTCCACTATAAAAATACTTACCATCATCTCCATTTATCATAGCTCCATAGAATGGTTTTAAAGATAAATTTCCAGGAGAAAGTTTACTTATACTTCCCTTTAAATATTCAATTCTATATTCAGCAGAATCTTTTGTATCATTAATATCAAATTGACCAATCGATGTTGATAAATAGTTCTTGTCAGTGTCAGCAATAGCTAAACTATTAATTGAAATTAAAAATATAATTATACTAAGTAAGCGAATATTCATGATGTGAATAGGATAGATTATTTACAAGACCATGCAACATGATCTGGATCATTAACATAACCAGCACTATACTTCACTTTACAATCCGAATTATGAGCTAAGTCCGTATATTCATCTAATAATTCAGGGAAGTTTTCTTCTTGCCATTTAGTGTCACTAGTTGATTCTGCACTTACTTCTTCTGGCCCACTATCGTCTTCAATGCCGCCAGCAAAAGCAACTGAGCAAAGCAATGTTAAAAAAAATATAATTTTACTAAGTGAAAGTTTCATAATTTATCCTCTTTTTATTGTTATATAGGATTATTATAAACTTTGAAAGTGTCTAAATTTTGTCGTTCTTTAAAATTATTTAAAGCCCATACTACGCTAGGAAAGGCAATACTATCCCAATGTATTTCGCTCCATTCAAATAAACCGACTTCTAAAGATTCAATGCCAGGTTTAATATTTAAATCTACAAGTTCTGAATGAAATAAAATTTGTACCTGTTCAACATGCTTTAAAGAATAAATTGCTAATAAACTATTAATTTTTATTTTAGCATAAGCTTCTTCATACGCTTCTCTAATTGCACCTTCTTCAACGGACTCATTATTTTCTAAATATCCAGCAGGAAGGGTCCATAGCCCTTTTTGTGGATCGATAGCACGTTTGCACATTAAAAATTTATTTTCATACGTGCAGACTGAGCCAACAACTACTTTAGGATTCTCATAAATAATATTATCACATGCTGAGCATACTTTTCTAAAATGAGTATCTCCATCAGGTTTTTTTTCTTGAATACTATTGCTACCGCAATTAGAACAAAACATATTTTTAAATTAGCCACCTCATTTATTTTTTCTAATAATATATTTATACATTAAAATAATCCCAAAAACTAAAAATATAACTGGGCCAAACCACAATATATAGTTTGCTTTAGATAAAGCAGGTGTCATTAATATCCATTCACCATAATTATTTATTAGTTGAGTTTTTATTTCATCATCAGACTTACCAGAAATAATTTCTTCTTGGATAAAAAGTTTCAAATCTGTTGCAAGCTCAGAGTTAGAGTCATAAATAGTTTGGCTTTGACACACCAAGCATCTGGTTTCTTTATATAATTCTATTGCCCGATCATTTTGTTCAGATGTCATCTTCATATTGGCAAATGAGGTGCTTGAAGACATAGTAAAAATTATAAAAAAAACAATGTATTTAACCTTCATAAAATATCACCAAGGATTGGAAGTATTATTTCTTCCAGTTCATTCATATGAATTGGGCCGATATGCTTGTATATTACAGTTCCTTTATGAATTATAAATGTCTCAGGAATTCCATACACTCCCCACACCATTGATGACCTGCCATTATTATCAACACCAATTTTTTTAAAAGGATTGCCTAATTTATTAATAAAGTCCAAGGCATTGTCTTCATTGTCTTTGTAATTAATGCCATATAAGTCTATGCCTTCTATTTTAGATAACAGCATTAAGATCTCATGTTCTGATCTACATGGAATACACCATGACGACCAAATATTTACTAAGGCAATATCAGAAGCAATAACATCAATTGTACTAAATGATTGATTATCATTAAGTAATGTTGGCATATTGAAAGTAGGAACAGGTTTTTCAATAAGTTGTGACGATAATTTGGTAACATCTTTTTTTAAAAGTTGAGAAAAAAATATTACAAACACAATTGTAATGACAACAGGTAAAAAATATTTAAGTTTTAAATTTTTCATTTTTTTAATTTAACTCTAAATACAATTGCAGACATACCACCTATTACCATTAAGATAATGCTAAGCCAAATAAATGATATTAATGGCTTAATATGAATTCTTACATTTACAAAATCTGAGTTTTCAGGAATATTCATTACCACATAAATATCAGTTAAAAATTTTCTAATAATACTTGTCTCAGAAGTAACCGTTGGTGGATTACTATAAACTCTAATTTCTGGTTTAAAGGTTTCTAAGATTGTTTTGTTATCCATTAAATGAAATGTTGCTATTATAGAATTATAATTTTTTCCTTTATTTTGCTCCACACTGTCAAATCTAAATTTTTGATCATCTAATATTAAAATATCATTAACCTTTGCTTGAAATATTTTTTCTTGTGCAAAAGTAGCATTAGCAACTACTGATAAGATTAACAAACCAAAACCAATATGTGCTAATGATTTTCCAAGTGAAGGTTTAATTATAGTGTAGTTATGATTAACTCTTAATCCATCTTTTATACTTACTAATATTAAGGTTAAGCATAATGTTAAAAGTGTAATCTGAGTTAAATGTAGCTCATCAAAATAAATACTAAATCCAAATATTATAGCTAAGCTTAATATAAATAATTTGTTTATTGATAGTATAATGTTACTGATCTTATCGCTTTGCCATTTTGCATTTGGTCCAATTATCATAAAAAATAAAAGTAATACTGTAATTGGAAGCAAAGATAGAATGTAATAATTTGGTCCCACTGAAGTACTTTTTTGTAAAAATAGGTCAGTACCTAATGGATATAGCGTGCCTAAAAATACCACAAATAATGTTGATAAAAGTAACCAGTTATTGGCTAATATACTGGATTCTTTACTTACTAAATTCATTTCGCTTTTATTGTCTAAAAGAGGTCCCTTAAATGCATAAAGAGTAAAACTAATTATTAATATAATTGCCAGAAATATTAAAATAAATAATCCTCTCGCTGGATCTGAGGCAAAAGTATGAACAGAATTTAAAATTCCAGATCTAACTAAAAAAGTTCCTATTAAACTTAAAGAGAACGTCAAAATTGATAAAAGAATAGTCCATGATTGCAAAATATTTTTTTTCTCTAAAATAATTACACAATGAAATAAAGCGGTACCAGCAAGCCAAGGCATAAGAGATGCATTTTCAACTGGATCCCAAAACCAATATCCACCCCAACCAAGTTCATAATAAGCCCAAAATGAACCCAGACCAATTCCAAGTGTTAAAAAAATCCAAGCAGTGAGTACCCAAGGGTGTAACCACTCAGCCCATTCTTTATCTACTTTATTTGTGATCATTCCACCGATAGCAAAACTCAAAACAAGTGAATAACCAACATATCCAACATACAATATTGGAGGATGTATTGCTAAAAGTAAATCCTGTAGCACTGGGTTTAAACCCAGCCCTTCGCTTACAATCGTCTCAGTTGGGGTAAAAGGATTTGAGGTAAGTAATAAAAAAAGTGTGAAACCAAAAATCATTAAACTTTGAAATGCTATTACATTTTTTTTGAAATCTGCATGCTCAATTTTTGAATATGAAAATATAAAATTAAAGATAGTTAAAACTAATATCCATAAAAGCAGACTTCCTTCATGATTGCCCCATGCACCAGCTATTTTATATATAAGTGGTTTTTCCGAGTGTGAGTTATTAACAACCAGCTGATAATTAAAATTAGAGTCAACAAAGATATAAATTAATAAGATAAATGCTAGTAAACTTGAATAAAATGGTAGTCGGCTAAAAATTTTATAATCAATATCTATTTTCCTGGGTAGTAGTTGAGTAGACTGAATGAGTGATGCCAATAAGCACACTAACATTAATATATTTCCAACATTTCCTAAATTCATATTTTATTTTTCTTGCCATTGACCTTCTTTTTTTAAGGCTTCAATTACCTCAGGTGGCATATAATTTTCATCGTGTTTAGCTAGAACTTTTATAGCGGTAATCTTTTTCTTATCAATTGCCAAACCTTCAACAACAACACCTTTATTTTCTGCAAATAAATTTGGCATTATTCCAACAAATTCAACATCAACATCATTAGAATTATCAGTAATTATAAAACTATAGATTTTAGTCTTATCATTATACTCATAACTATCTTCTTTTACTAACCCACCAACCCTAATAATATTTTTTTTATCAATACTGGCACCTTGTAATTCAGTTGGGCTATAAAAATAAATAATATTATCTTTCAAATTCATAGTAATTAATAAAGTAGCAATTATTAATACCAATGAACTTAATAAAATTGTTATTAATCTTTTTTTTACCTTCTTACTCATGATGCTCCTGCAAATCCTTTAACTCTTTTTCTTTTTTTAAAAGTGATGAATAATAATAATGAAATAAAATCAACAGACTTATAAAAGTAAAGCTGTATGCTGACCATACATATACACCATAACCATCCATATAAAATATTTCATTCATTGATTACTTACTCTCAAAATTTTTTGATCAAGTATCTCAATTTTATATCTTATTAAAAATAATGTTATTAAAAATAATACATAAGCAAACGTCATAAGCATTAATGGTGTAAGCATTGATATGTGAATGCTTGGAGCAGATAATTTAGAAATGGTTGCTGGTTGATGGAGAGTGTTCCACCAATCTACTGAAAATTTTATTATTGGAATATTTATAAAACCAATAATTCCAAGAGCTGCAGATATTTTTGCAGCAAGGTCTTTATTTGTAATAGTTTGCCAAGTCATAATATAGGCAATATAGAGAAAAAATAAAATTAACATGGATGTCAATCTTGCATCCCACGCCCACCACGTTCCCCAGGTTGGTTTCCCCCATATGCTACCTGTGACTAATGCAATCAATGTAAATGTTGCTCCTATTGGTGCAATCGATTTTGCAAACAAATTAAATATTGGATTTCTAAAAATAAACCAAGCAATACAAGAAAGTGCTAAAAAAGAATATGAGCTAAGCGCAAGCCAAGCTGCTGGCACATGAACATACATAATTCGCATAGAATCACCTTGCAAATAATCTGGTGGCGAATTTAAAATGGCGTAATAGATACCAACCGTAAAAGTAACTATGGTAGCTACAATAAAAGCTGGGAGCATTCTTCTTAGTGAATCAATAATTTTATTAGGCAGTTTTAAGTACATATAAATTTTCTATCAACTTATGTTTAAATTACTACTCAGCATAAAGACGCAGACTATAAATACTGGTAAATAGGGAAAAAACAAAAGCTGTCATGGAAAGGCCTAGTAAAACTAAGCCTGATTCTTGATTAGATCCAAATATAATAAATGGAATATATAGAGGAACTATAATTATAGTTTTGTATATTCCAGCTCTTTTGCTCCCTAAAGTTAAAGCGCTAATGGCTGATCCAATAAAAACCATGCCTGGTGATCCAAGTGATACATTTAATATAATATTTAAAATATCTTGAATGCCAACTTCAAATAATAATCCTGCAATTGGAATAACAATAATTATTGGTATACAATTAGCAATCCAATGTGAAATAAATTTACTGCACACTATTAGCTCTAAGGATTGTTGTGTTAAAATAATTGTATCTAAGTTTCCATCTTCATAATCTGAATTAAATACTCGATCTAAAGTTAATAAGATTGAGAGTGCAATTGAAATCCAGATAAAACCAGTAAATAAAATTGAAAATGAACCTACATTTGTTCCGAATACAAATGGTACTAAAATTAAGATTAAGATTAAAAAACTAGCAGCAAACAAAAAATTAGTACTCGAGAAGAATGCTAATTTTAGATCTCTAATAATTAAATTATAAAATGGCATAATCATCCATATTAATTAGATGATCATAGTTAAGATCATTATTTGTGTTTGAGGTATAAAGAGTTATTCCCCCCGCGTCGTTATGCTGTAGAATAATATCCTCTAAAAGTTTTACTTTATTTAAATCAAGATAGACTAGTGGCTCATCTAGAAGCCAAACTTTAGCTTTTGATATTAATAAACGTGATAACGAAACACGTTTTTTTTGACCATCTGATAATGTATTAATATCTTTATTCAAAAGCATTCTAATGTCTAGTAAGTCTACTATTTTATTAATATCTTTTTTTGTGTGATAAATAAGTTGCCACATTTCTATATTTTTTCTTACCGTTAAATTATCTTTTAATGAATTTTTTTGACCAATAAATCTAAAGTCTGTCAGTGGTTCGTTATTTTGTTGCAAATCATTATCATTAAATAAAACTTTGCCATTATAGTTTTTTAAATATCCCGCAACTAGTCTTAAGAAACTAGTTTTACCTGAGCCGTTTTTACCACGAACAAGCATTGTTTGATTTGACTCAATCTCACAAGAAAGTCTTTGAAAGATTGTTCTCTCTTCCCTAAAGCACTCAAGATTCTTAATTATTAGTTTATTGCTCATATAATTAGTCAAATAAGTTTAGTATTTTTTCATTGATTGCAGGTAAAATTAGTCCTATTAATACAACGAGTAAAGGATCTATGCACGATAGTTATAAAACAAAAAAAACGCTTAAAATTGGCAAAAAAACATATGTTTTTAATAGTCTTAAACTGGCTGAAAAAAATGGTCTTAAGAATATATCCTCTCTACCTTTTTCTATAAAAATTCTCCTTGAAAATCTAATACGAAATGAAGATGGGGCAACCGTTACTTCTAAAGATATTAAAACTTTCAGTAAGTGGAAGAAAGATAAAAAAATTGATCTTGAGATAAATTTTCGTCCGGCAAGAGTTCTAATGCAAGACTTTACAGGTGTTCCTGCTGTAGTGGACTTAGCGGCCATGCGAGCTGCAATGAAAGCTTTAAAAAGTGATCCTAAAAAAATTAATCCTCTGACTCCTGTTGACCTAGTTATTGATCACTCAGTGATGGTAGATAAAGCAGGTAATGCAGGCGCTTATAAAGCTAACGTTGAGTTGGAGTATAAAAGAAATATTGAGCGATATGAATTCTTAAGATGGGGTCAAAAATCATTTGATAATTTTAGAGTTGTTCCTCCTGGTATAGGAATTTGCCACCAAGTGAATTTAGAAAATTTAGCCCGGACTGTGTGGTCAGATAAAAAAGAAATTAATGGAAAAACAGTTAACCTTGCTTACCCAGATACTGTTGTAGGAACCGATAGTCATACAACTATGATCAATGGATTATCTGTATTAGGTTGGGGTGTTGGAGGTATTGAGGCTGAGGCAGCAATGCTAGGACAACCCATATCAATGGTAGTGCCCGAAGTTGTTGGATTTGAAGTTGTCGGAAAATTAAAAGAGGGTACAACGGCAACAGATTTAGTATTATCAATTACAGAGATCTTAAGAAAAAAAGGTGTTGTAAGTAAATTTGTTGAATTCTTTGGAAGTGGCTTAAAAGATTTACCAGTTGCAGATAGAGCTACTATAGCAAACATGGCTCCTGAGTATGGAGCAACGTGTGGTATATTTCCAATTGATAATGAAACCATAAAGTTTTTAGAATCTACTGGACGCCCTAAAGATGAAATTGCTCTAACTAAAAAATATGCAATGGAACAGGGTATGTGGGAAACTCATACTAAAAAAAATACAGTAGTTTATACATCAAAGATAAAATTAGACTTAGCTACTATTGTTCCTTGCTTATCTGGTCCAAAAAGACCCCAAGATAAAATTGAGTTGCCTGATCTTGCCAAATCATTTGACAATAGCCTTAAGGTTGATTTTCAAACTGAATCTAAGTCTAAAGTGAGCAAGGTTAAAAATAAAAGTTTTAGTATAGATCATGGTCATGTTGCCATCGCTGCAATTACAAGTTGTACCAATACTTCCAATCCAAGTGTTATGATTGGTGCAGGATTACTGGCTCAAAAAGCCTATAAATTAGGTCTTCGAAAAAAACCATGGGTTAAAACTTCTCTAGCTCCTGGCTCAAAAGTAGTTACTGATTATCTTGTTAAATCAGGAACACAAAAATATCTAAATCATTTAGGTTTTCAACTTGTAGGTTTTGGCTGCACCACTTGTATTGGTAACTCTGGTCCACTTGATGAGGATATTTCCAGAACAATTATGGAAAATGAGCTGATTGTAAGTGGAGTTTTATCTGGAAATAGAAATTTTGAAGGTCGAATTAATCCACATGTTAAAGCAAACTATCTAGCATCACCTCCACTAGTTGTAGCTTATGCATTAGCAGGAAGTACTAAGATAGATATTACTAAAGATCCTATTGGTGAAAATAAAAATGGCAAAAAGATATATTTAAAAGATATTTGGCCAACATCAAAAGAGATAAAACAGATGATGAGCAAAACAATAAATTCTAAACTCTATATTAATAGATATAAAAATGTATTTGCGGGTGACGCTAAGTGGAAAAAAGTTAAAGCATCTACTGGTTTAACATATGAATGGAATAAAAAATCTACTTATGTCCAACATCCTCCATATTTTGAAAATATGAAACTTGAAGGTGGCAATATAAAAAATGTCACTAGTGCAAATGTTTTGGGAATTTTTGGAGACTCAGTGACTACGGATCATATTAGTCCTGCAGGCTCAATTAAAACAGACGGTCCAGCGGGTGATTATTTAAGAAGTAAGTCTGTTAAAATTCATGAATTTAATTCATTTGGTGCGCGTCGTGGTAATCATGAAATTATGATGCGTGGTACATTTTCTAATATTCGTATTAAAAATGAAATGCTTGATGGAATTGAGGGTGGATATACTTGTCATTATCCTTCTAAAAAACAAATGTCTATTTTTGATGCTTCAATGAAGTATCAAAAAGCAAATAAGTCTTTAGTAATATTTTCAGGTAAAGACTATGGAATGGGATCCTCAAGAGACTGGGCAGCAAAAGGTACAAACCTACTTGGTGTAAAAGCAGTTATCGCAGAATCATATGAACGTATTCATAGATCAAATCTTGTTGGTATGGGAGTATTGCCCTTACAATTTATTAAAGGACAAGACCGTAAAAGTTTAAAGTTAGTAGGCTCTGAAATTGTTACTATTACAGGCTTAGATGGAGAAATAACTCCAAATATGCAGATACCTATGTCTATTAAGTATGCCTCAGGCAAGACTATACAAACTAAAGTTAATTGCTTAATTAAAACTGTGAACGAAGTTGAGTACCTACAAACTGGTGGAATACTTCAATACGTGCTTAAAAATTTAGCTGAATCTGCGTAAGTCTAACTAATCGATGCAGATATTGTATCGATCAACTTTTTAGAAAAATTAACTGGATCAGATGGTTTTTCACCATCAAGTATCATAGATTGCTCATATAAAAGAATACCAATATTTTCAATATCACCAACAGATGCTTTGTCCTTAGACATCTTAGCTAGCTTCTTTATTAATTTATGATCAGGATTAATTTCTAATATTTTAAGTGCAGCGCCTTGTTGTAATTGATTATGTTGCTGCAATATTTTTTCTAATTGTGGGTCCATTGCTGACTCATCTACAACTAGACATACGGGACTTTCTGTAAGTCTTGATGAAGTTCTTACATCTTTAACTTTCTCTTTTAATTTATCTTTTAATAAAATTATTAACGGCTCTAAAGACTTATCTTCTTTTTTGTCTTTATCATCAGTTTTCTTCTTACTAATTGATTCAAGGTCATCGACGCCCTTAGACACAGATTTAATATTTTTTTCTTTAAAATTTGGAGTCGAGGAGGTCCAGAAACTATCTACTGCATCATCAAGAATTAAAACATTTATCCCTCTAGATTTATAACCTTCTAAGCTAGGATTATTAATCACATTTGCATAACTATCCCCTGTTATAAAATAAATATCTTTTTGCTTTTTACTCATTGAATCAATGTATTCATCTAATGTAATAAGCTTGGTAGAATTTGAATTTTTAAATAAAGCAATCTCAAGTAATGTATCTTTTTTTTCAGTATCTTCATAAATACCTTCTTTTATAACGGGACCAAAATTAGACCAAAACTCTTCATAAGAAGTTCTATCGTTTGTTAATTTTTTCTTTAGATCACCAATAGTTCTTCTAACTAGGGCATTTCTAATTTTTTTAACGACGGGATTATTTTGAAGCATTTCCCTGCTAATGTTTAGAGGTAAATCCTCAGAATCAATAACGCCTCTTAAAAATCTGAGGTAAGGCGGGATTAATTCAGGGCAGTTATCAGTAATGAAAACTTTTTTTACATAAAGCTTAAGTCTATTTTCACGTGCGGGATCATATAAATCAAAAGGTTTTGTAGATGGAATAAAATTTAAAACCGTATATTCAATCTGACCTTCAGCTTTATAGTGTGATGTTAACCATGGATCATCAAACATTTGCCCAACATGGTTATAAAACTCTTTATATTGCTCTTTAGTAATTTTATTTTTTGGACGTGTCCAAAGTGCTAAAGCTGAATTAATTGCTTCAGGTTTTTCATCTTCTTTATCTTTAATATCTCTAACAAATATTGGAATACTAATATGATCAGAATATTTTCTTATAATTTCTTCTATTCTTATTTTCTCTAGATACTCTTTACCCTCTTTAGTAATTGATAAAATAATCTTTGTACCTCTGTTGGAATTAAGTTGTTCTAAATCATCGGACTCATCAATTGTAAAATTACTTTCTCCATCAGATTTCCAAATCCATAATTTCTTCTCACCTGCTTTACGAGTAATAACTGTCAAATCAGATGCCACCATAAATGCTGAATAAAAGCCAACACCAAATTGTCCTATTAATGAAAGATCCTTAGTTTCAGTTGCTTCTTTAATAAATTGAGCAGTACCTGATCTAGCGATAGTTCCTAAGTTATTAACTAAGTCATCCCTATTCATACCAATCCCATTATCAGTAATGGTTATTTGATTTTCTTTTTTATCAATTTCAATTTGAATTTTTAAATCTGGATCAGACTGTAAGAGTTTTTCTTTTGTTGTTGCTAAATATCTAAGTTTATCACAAGCATCGGATGCATTTGATACAAGCTCTCTAACAAATACTTCTTTTTCTGAGTAGACTGAGTTGATCATCAACTTTAAAAGTTGACTGACTTCGGTTTGGAATTCTAATTTTTCTGATTTGGCCATAATTTTTATTTAATTGTTAAACTGATATATTGGAATGATTGCTCATATTTCAAGTCTTTTATCATAAAAAAGAACAGATAATTCTTAATTTTTACTATCTTTTTTTGGCAAATATTAGTTATTATAAAGGATGGTGGTTCGTTATATAGATACTCAAATTCAAAATCCACAAGTTAATCAAAATTCAAAGTCTTCGGCTTTATCTCAAACATTTTTTAATAGAAATGAGTTAAATCAGATTTTGTCTATTTATGGCAAAAAAGTGAGTGAAGGTAAATGGAAGGATTATGCTATTGATCACTTAGAAACTTCTGCGATATTTTCATTTTTTAGAAATACCTTCGAAAGTGCTTCACTAAAAATTGTTAAGCATAAGCGTTTATCAAAGTCTAAATTAAAGTATCATTTAGTTAGCTCAACAGGTTCTGATATTAAACGGAGCAATGAACTAGATTTAATAATTAACTATTTGAATAAAGCCAATCTAGAGGTCATAAAGAAATAGAGCCCCTTATAAAAGAGGCTCTATTTAAAAATTTTTTTGTTATCGTCTTTGGCCAAAAAGTCTTAGCAGCATTATAAATAAATTTATAAAATCTAAGTATAATGTTAGCGCACCCATTATCGCTTTTTTAGATGAAGACTCAGCAGTATCATAGGCATTGTACATATTCTTAATTTTTTGTGTATCATATGCTGTCAAACCTACAAAAATTAATACGCCTAAAATTGATATTGCAAAATATAGAGCTGGAGACTGCATAAAGATATTTACTATTGATGCGATTATGATTCCAATTAATCCCATAAACAAGAAAGAACCAAAACCAGTTAGGTCTCTTTTAGTCGTGTAGCCATAAATACTCATAGCACCAAAAGTTGAAGCGGTAATAAAAAATACTCTAGCAATACTAGAGCCTGTATACTGTAAAAATATTGTCGACATAGACATGCCCATCAAAAATGAAAATACCCAAAACATCGTCTGCGCACGTGATGCTGACATATTTCTAATACCAAAACTCATATACAAAACAACTCCAAGTGGAGCTAGGGCTACTACCCACATCATTGGGCCTTGAAACAATGTCATGCCTAAATCTGTTAGATAAAGTTGTCCTGATGCATCAATAACTGTAGTTGATTGAAACAACATATATGCAACTAAGCCTGTTATGCCTAATCCACCAGCCATAAAATTATAAACTCTTAACATGTAATCTCTAAGTCCAGCATCTACAGTTGATGTGGCTTGAGCGCTTCTATTTTGATAGTCCATTTATTATTATTCCTCTTTGAATTATATCCTATAATAATACATAATGTTTATCTTGATCAATACAAGTAATCAGTATTAATCATATTTAATAAAAAATTGATATATATATCAATAGGATAGGTAAATAATGGATAAAGTTTTAGTTACAGGTGCATCGGGATATATAGCATTACATTGCATTTCAGAATTACTAAAAAAAGGCTATTCAGTTAGAGGTTCTCTTAGAAATTTAGACAGAGAAGAGGAAGTACGATCATCAATTAAAAAAGATGTGGCTGATGATAATCTTGAATTCTGTAAACTTAATTTATTAAGTGATGATGGTTGGCAAGATGCAATGCACGGGTGTGAGTATTTATTACATATGGCTTCTCCATTTATTACCTATGAACCAAAAAATGAAGATGATCTTATTCGTCCTGCAAAAGAAGGAACGCTTAGAGCTTTAAAATTTGCTAAAGACGCAGGTATTAAGAAAGTTGTATTAACTTCATCAGTTGCAGCAATTGCATATGGACATAAAAAACCTATTTGTGGCCCAAGTGATTGGTCAGATATTAATCAAAATATTGGTGCTTATACTAAAAGTAAAACTATTGCTGAACGAGCTGCTTGGGATTTTATAAATTCTCAAGAACAAAAAAATATGACAATGACAACAATTCATCCTGGATTGGTTTTTGGTCCATTACTAAGCAATGACATTGATGGTGCTTCAGCAGATATAATGAATAAACTTATTACTGGGCAATTTCCAGGCAACCCTAATTTAAATTTTACAATAGTTGATGTTAGAGATGTTGCATTATTACATGTTAAAGCAATTAGCTCAGATGAGTCTAATGGTAAAAGATGCTTAACAACTTCAAAAGATTATTTGCATATGTCTAAACTATCTTCAATACTGAGAGAAGGTGGTTATAAAAAAGCTCCCTCAAAGAATATCCCAAATTTTATTGTCAAATTCTTGGCGTTATTCAGCAGTGAAATGAAAGGTGTGGCTAGAAACTTAGATAGAAAATATAAAGTAGATATATCTGAAACAATCTCTCTATTTAATTGGAAGCCAATTGAAATAAAAAAAACTATACTGGATATGGCTGCATCAGTACAAAATATATTGGAGAATAAATAATGGAATATAGAAAACTTGGAAAAACAGATATTAAGGTCAGTTCAATTTGTCTTGGCACAATGACGTGGGGTGAACAGAATACAGAAGCTGAAGCCCACGAGCAGCTGGACTATTCAATTGCAAATGGAGTCAATTTTATTGATACCGCAGAACTATATGCCGTACCTACTAAAGCTGACACGCAAGGCTTGACCGAAGAACATATTGGAAATTGGTTTAAGGCAAGAAATAATAGAGATAAAATTATTTTAGCATCAAAAGTTGCTGGTCGATCTGGCTTAAACTATATGCGTGAAGATAAGGAGCTAACAAGACTTAGCAAAGAACATATTCATTACGCTGTAGATAAAAGTTTACAACGTCTACAAACTGATTACATAGATTTGTATCAAGTACACTGGCCTGATCGCCCTTTTGGTGCTTTTAGCGGTAAACTTGAATATAAATATAATCCTATTCCAGAAGATACCATTGAAATTGAAGTAACATTGGAGGCTTTAGGTGAGCTTGTTAAAGCTGGGAAAATTAGACATATTGGTCTTTCAAATGAAACGCCTTGGGGCACAATGAAATATTTAGAATTGTCTAAAACTCATTCATTACCAAGAGTAGTTTCAATACAAAATGCTTATAATTTAGTTAACCGAGCTTTTGAAGTTGGTTTGTCAGAAATAACTAATCATGAAGATGTTGGTCTTTTATCTTATTCGCCACTAGGTCAGGGTATCTTAACTGGTAAATATCTAAACGGACAAATGCCAGAGGGTTCGCGTATGGCATTGTTTGGCGATGGTCCTTTGGCCTATAGATATAAAAGTGAAAGAACAAAACGTGCAACTGAAATGTATGTAGATATTGCAAAAAAATATGAAATAGATCCAGCGCAAATGGCTATTCGTTTTTGTGACATACAGCCATTCATGACTTCTACAATTATAGGTGCTACTAAAATGACTCAACTAAAGTCTTGTATTGATAGTATCAATCTTGATTTAACCAAAGAAATTTTAAAAGAGATTGATGCAGTCCATAGAGAGCTGCCCCATCCTGCACCATAATGAATAAAAAACTTTCCATTACTGATCGCAATGCTGCTATTAAAAAGTTAAAGGGATGGCAATTAGTAAAAGATAGAAATGCAATAACTAAAACTTTTAAATTTAAAGATTTTAATGCTGCATTTAGTTGGATGACAGCTATGGCGTTACATGCTGAAAAATTAGATCATCATCCCGAATGGTCAAATATATATAATAAAATACATGTGATCTTATCTACTCACGATAGTGAAGGTGTCACTGTACTCGATATAGAAATGGCAACAATTATGAACAATCTTTATATAAAAAATTAATCAGAAAATGTTACCGTTACCCCAGGGTTTCCAACATATAGCATACATCCACTTACAACATCTGAGCCTTCTGTAGATTTTACAAAATTTGCATCAAGTGCATCAGTAACATCAAAAGACATTGCTATAGTTGGATTAGTATCCAGCGTTCGAGTGAAGGGAGACGAAAGCCTGTATATCATAAACAGACTTGTATCCGCATCAGCAAGACCTTGTTGCCAAACAGGGCCGCCGCTAGCAGAAACTGAATAATTATTCATCTGCGAATAATCCGCTGAACCACCATTACTTCCATTAAATGCAGTACCACCATTATCATCTATAAATTCTATGTTGCTCCAAGAACAACCTGCACCACCACTATCATAACAAGATTGCCATTTAGTATCGATAGTATTTCCAGTGCCAACTGATGCATTACCTTGGAAATCTTCATTTCCTGGACCACTCATGAACCTTAATGCTTGTGTAGAAGCAGTACCACCAGTTGAGCCTTCATCAGCATACCCACTAGCAGCTACATTTGAAGAATCTGTATGACACGAAGCTAAATCTGCATTTGAGCCAGAATTAGTAACAGTACCACTTAACCACATAGTTCGATCTAATTCCATTCTGACGTAATTGTATGTAATACCTTTAGGAACTGAAGCTGTGCTACCCATATTGCAGGCAACGGCGCCGGTGCCAGGTGCAGCAGCAATATCACATCGACCGTTATCTGCAGTTACTGTACTTTGAATATTATGAACATTATCGCCAGTGCACACACCAGTAGTTAAGTTGTAATTTTCACATAACCACATTTGTATTGGTTTTACTTTAAAAACTGTGGGTGTTCCAGACTGATTATAATCCCAAGATGTACCAGCAAAACTAAGTGATGATATTAAAACTAAAATTGTAGATATTATTAAATATTTTTTATTCATATTAGTTTCCTCTTGTAATAATTAGACCGCCAGATAGTCTTTCTGTAACGATGGAATTTGTACGTCTTACTTTATGAAGCATTTCATTAGACATGTCTTTTTGAGCAAACATATTATCGGTATAAGTATGTGTGATGATGGTTGGAGTGTCATTGCCTGATGGCCATCTAAATATTATAGAACCAAAATCTTCATTTGCTAGGCCATCCTGGTCATTTCTACCTAGTTCTAAAATCATATTGCTACTTAATCTAGCTTCTAAATTATATCTTTTACCTTTAGTGTCTTTTCCTGAAGTGTCCCAATTATAAGCTTTATAAACAACTTTACCCCATGGCATATATGGTAATTGACCAACTAATGATACATCATATCCATTGACAACAGTTTCACTAGCATTTGTAGAAGCTGATACTGCATAAGTGGTAGCATCTGAAAGTCTTTCATATAAATTAGCATATGCTTCAAATGAAGGTGTTAAATATTCTAATCCAAAACTTGCTCTTTGATGCTCCTGTTCAAATTCATGATCATAAAAAATATTGGCACCAAATATAGCATTACCATCTTGAACTAAAGTTCTTAATCCCAAACCAGTATTTAAGACAATTCTATCATCACCATTTGCGAATGGTTCAGTATTTGAAAGACTGAATTGAGTAAATAACAAGTGATTATTTTCTATTGTTTTAAATGGATTCATTGCTACTGGACGAACAGCAAGAATTGAATATTTTAGATTATATGTATCCTGAGTTGTTATGGTGATTTCTGTATCGCCTTCACCAGGAATAAGTTCTTTAATAACACTTCCAACTTTATCTAAACTTTTAGTAACTGCTTTATTAGTCAAATCATCGAGATTATCTGCAGATAAAGAGCTTATTAAAAGGAGGAGTATAACAGGGATTATATTTTTAAATTTCAGATACATAATATTTATTTTTTGTTAATTATTTAATAGGTTAATTTTAAAAAAAATGCAAATATA
>ERZ887830.905-NODE-905-length-17666-cov-14.971325_pt1 | contig 17666 bp, 15 predicted proteins | sample MGYA00521101_ERZ887830 | MGnify/ENA primary metagenome ERZ887830 (study PRJEB32303, sample SAMEA104408592) | aquatic metagenome | biome: Marine water; feature: Pelagic; material: water | place: Baltic Sea | collected 2014-06-05T16:38:00 | depth 1,762 m ... | reverse complement strand
AAGACAACTGGTGGGGCAAATCTCCTGCCCTTGAGCCCAGCCCGGAGCGCTGGAAGGACGTGCTGATTAAGTCATCGAAGGATGCTTCGCTTGATCTCACAGCTCTGCAACTGGGGGCTTCGGGCTTGGCAGGGGTTTGGGCGTCGGGCAACACCCGGACTGCGCTGTGGGATGCCATGGCGCGCAAGGAGGTGTTCGGCACCAGTGGCACCCGCATGACGGTGAGGATGTACGGCGGTTACGACTACACCGGTGCCGATATCAAGGCGGCGGATTGGGCCAAGGCGGCCTGCGCCAAAGGCGTGCCGATGGGCGGTGATCTGGCCGCTGCAGCTGAGGGGCAGGTTCCGACCTTCCTGGTGCAGGCCCGTAAGGATCCGGACGGTGCCAACCTTGACCGCATCCAGGTGGTGAAAGGTTGGCTGGATGCCGCTGGCAAGACCCACGAGCAGGTGTTCGACGTGTCTTGGAGTGATGCCGACAAGCGTCCCCGTGGCGCGAATGGCAAGGTGCCCTCGGTGGGCAGCAGCGTGAATGAGCGCGAGGCGACCTACACCAATGACATCGGTGCCACGACCCTCACCGCCCATTGGAGCGATCCGTCCTTTGATTCCTCCCAGAAGGCGTTTTATTACGTGCGGGTGATGGAAATTCCCACACCCACATGGCTCGCCTACGACCGTAAAAATTTCAATCTCCACGACGAGATGCCGGCCAAGGCGCCTTACACCAGTCAGGAAAGGGCATACACCAGTCCCATCTGGTACAACCCCTCCTGATGCAATGCCGTCGATGGCTTCGCACCATTGGAAAGGAACCGATTGTTCCTTTCCTGATGGTGGGAGCTGCGTTGTTCGGCTGGCAGGCCTGGTGGAGTCCGCAGGGCAGCCAAGCCAACGCCACGATTGTGGTGAGCGATGAGCAAGCGGCCGCCATGGTGCAGGCCTTTGCGCGCACCTGGCAGCGACCCCCCTCACGGGAGGAAGTTCAGCGTTTGTTCGACGACCACGTGCGCACCGAGGTGCTGGTGCGTGAAGCGATGACGTTGGGGTTGGATCGCAACGACACGATCGTGCGCCGCCGTCTTCGCCAGAAGATGGAATTCGTCAGCGATAGTGACGTGCAGGTCGCCAGGCCGAGTGAGCAGGATTTGCAACGCCACCTGGACGATCATGCCGATCGCTTTCGCTTCGAGCCTCGCTTGAGTTTTGAGCAGGTGTTTCTCGATCCATCCCAACGCGGTGCTCAGTTCAATCGCGATGCTGAGGCTCTCAAGACAGAACTCAATCGCTCTGGGTCTGTTGCCGATCCCGCCACCCTTGGCGACCCATTGGCGATGGCAGGTGCGCGTTGGCGTCAGGAGAGTCGCCAGGAGCTGGTGGCCCAGTTCGGTTCCACCTTCACCGATGCACTGCTCGATCAGCCCCTCGATACCTGGGTAGGACCGATCGCTTCGGCCTATGGCATGCACTTGGTGCGGGTGTCGAAGATCACCCCAGGTGAGCTCCCGGATCTGGAGGAGGTGCGGCAGGCCGTGACGGCTGATTGGTTCCAGAGCCAACGCCAGCGGCAACAGGAGGCGGTTTACCGCGATCTGCTGGCCAAGTACTCGGTGCGCATGCCGGCACCATGACTAGGCGGCTAAGCCGTTGGCTGTTTTTTCTGGCGTTGGTGGTGGCCTTGATCTTGCCCCGCCTGGCGTTGGCCCACGACCTGTTCCCAGGCTTCTTGGAGCTGAAGGCTTCCAGCGACAGCACCTATCAAGTGCTTTGGAAGTTGCCGTTGCTGCAGGGTCAGCGTCTGCCGATTGCGCCTCGCTTCCCAGACGACTGCGCGCTTCAGGGTGATCTGACCAGCAGCCGAGAGGCCAGGGCTCTGGTGTACCGAGCCGAACTCCATTGCCAAACCTCTTTGGCAGGGCGCACGATCAGCATCGATGGCTTGGCCGCAGCGGGTACCGAGGTGTTGCTGCGGGTCAGCCCTTGGCAGACCGATGCCCTGCAAACGCTGCTGATCCAACCGGAACAGCCCACGGCGTTGATTCCCTCGGCGGCCGAGGCCGACCGTCAGCCAGGGGTGTGGTCCTACCTGCGGCTTGGGATCGAACACATCCTCCTGGGGGTCGATCACCTGTTGCTGCTGCTCGGTCTGGTGTTAATCGCGCGGGACGGCTGGATGTTGCTTAGAACCGTCAGCGCCTTCACGCTTGCCAACAGCATCACCCTGTCGGTGTCGGCGGTGGGGATTTTGCAGATCCCGCCAGCGCCCCTCAATGCGGCGATCGCCCTCTCGATTCTGTTTATGGGCACCGAAGTGATCCGCTTTTATCGCGGTCGCACCAGCCTCACCTTGCGCCATCCATGGCTGCTCGCCTGTGGCTTTGGCTTGTTGCATGGGTTTGGTTACGCCCGGGGGCTCGCGGAATTGGGGTTGCCGCATCACGAGCTTCTCCTCGCTTTGTTGTTGTTCAACCTGGGCATTGAGATCGGCCAGGACGTGTTTGTCGTGTTGGTGCTCGCTCTGCAACGCAGTTTCCGCCAGTTGGAGATCCGCTGGCCGCTGTGGGTGCGGCGCTTTCCGGCCTGGACGATCGGCTGTGCTGGTGCCTACTGGACGATTGAAACCACCGTGGCGATGCTCACTGGGGGTGGTGCCTGAGATGAATGAGCGAGCTCCGATTCAACGGGTGGTGGTGCTTTGTGGGCTGCTGACCGTCTGGCTGATGTTGTTGGCCCCTGGGGGCCAAGCCCATGTGGAAGGGGGCGGAGCGGGCAGCGTGGTCGCCGGCTTCCTTCATCCCGTTACCGGCATCGATCATGTGGTGGCGATGGTGGCGGTTGGCCTATGGGGTGCGGTGCTTGGGCCACCGGCGATTTGGTTGCTCCCCGTGGCATTTCCGATGGTGATGGCATTGGGTGGATTGTTAGGACTGTTGGCCGTGCCGCTGCCAGGGGTCGAGACCGGCATTGCCCTGTCGGCTCTGGTGCTCGGGGTTCTGGTCATGTTCCAGACGCGTTTACCGCTGGTGTTGACGTTCCTTTTGGTGGGGTTGTTTGCCCTGTTCCATGGCTTTGCCCATGGGGTGGAGCTGCCCGAGGGGGCCGATGCGCTCCTGTTCAGCCTGTCGTTTGTCGTCGCGACCGGCCTTTTGCATCTGGTGGGGATCGCCCTGGGTGAAGTGCGCCGCTGGGCATGGGGCCCATCCGTGTTGAAGCTGGCCGGAGCGGTCATCGCTGCGGTGGGGGTTTGGTCGCTCACCCAGGTCGGAGGAGCTTGATGCCTGTGCTGTTTGCCCACCTCATGCAGACCGGATTTGGCGGCTTCTACGACGGCATCGCCCATTTGTTCATCACCCCGACTGATCTGTTGTTGGTGGTTGGTCTCGGGCTGTTGGCGGGTCAGCAGGGTCCAGCCGGTGGGCGCCGCTTGCTGGCGCTCCTTCCATCCACCTGGTGGATGGGTGGTGCCATGGGCCAGATCCTGGCGTTCGATTGGTCGTTGGCTTGGCTCAGCACCATGCTGGTCACCCTGGTGGGGGTGCTGGTGGCAACCGCCTTGCGTCTTCCCTCGATGGTTTTCGCCGTGGGGGTGAGTCTGAGCGGGTTGCTGTTTGGCCTCGTCAACGGTTTCACGATGCCTTCAGAAACGGGAGGTGTGTCGCTTGATCTATTTGGGGTTGTGGCCGCGATCGCCGTTGTGGCGGTGTTGATCAGTGCGCAGGTGGCAGCAACGCGCCGATCCGAACTGCAAATTGCTGTGCGCGTGGTTGGCAGCTGGATTGCTGCAGCCGGACTGTTGGCTTTGGGCCTGCTGGCGCGGGTCTAGCCAGGCTGCAATCCAGAGCCCACTGCCTTCTTGCACTGTCTCGATGCATAAAAAAAAGCCCCCTTTCGGGGGCTTTGCACGAAGCCACTGGCGATGTGTGGAGCCTTGAGTGGTTCGAACTTGACCGCTTGATCAAGCGTTGTCGAGGGCTGCAACGCCAGGCAACACCTTGCCTTCCAGCAGTTCCAGGCTGGCGCCACCACCGGTGGAAATGTGCGACATCTTCTCGGCGAGGCCTGCTTTCTCAACGGCGGCGACGGAATCACCACCACCGATGATCGTGCAGCAACCTTTGCCGCCAATTTCAGCCAACGTTGTGGCGATGGCATTGGTGCCGGCAGCAAATTTGTCGAACTCGAACACGCCCATGGGGCCGTTCCAGATCACGGTTTTGCAATCAGCCAGGGCTGCTTGGAACACCTTGATCGCATCGGGGCCGATGTCGAGACCCATCCAGCCGTCGGGGATTGCCGTCACGTCGGCGATTTGGCTGTTGGCATCTGGAGCGAAGTTGTCAGCCAGCACCACGTCGGTAGGGAGCAGCAGTTCAACGCCTTTGGCTTTCGCCTTCGCTTCCAATTCCTTGGCGAGCTCAAGCTTGTCGTCTTCCACGAGGCTTTTGCCCACGGCCAAACCGCGTGCTTTGTAGAAGGTGAAGATCATGCCGCCGCCGATCAGCACCTTGTCGCACTTGTCGATTAGGGCTTCCAGAACACCGATTTTGGAGCTCACCTTGGATCCACCAACGATGGCGGCGAGGGGACGCTTGGGTTCGTCAACGGCACCCTGCAGGTACTGAAGCTCCTTCTCCATCAGGAAGCCGGCGACGCTCGGCTTGAGGAATTTGGTGACACCTTCGGTGGAGGCATGGGCACGGTGGGCGGCGCCGAAGGCGTCGTTCACGTACACATCAGCGAGCTTCGCCAGCTTTTCAGCGAAGCCTGCATCGTTCTTCTCTTCTTCAGCAAAGAAGCGAACGTTTTCAAGCAGCACCACGTCGCCGTTGGCCATCGCACCCACCTTGGCTTCGGCGTCGGGGCCGATGCAGCTGTCGGTTTTGGTGACGGTTTTGCCCAGCAACTCGCTCAGGCGTGCGGCCACAGGAGTGAGGCGCATGGCGTCGTTCACCTGACCCTTGGGTCGACCGAAGTGAGCGGCGAGTACAACCTTGGCGCCCTTGCCAACGAGGTCGTTGATGGTGGGCAGCGCTGCGCGGATACGGGTGTCATCGGTGATGGCGCCGGCATCATTGAGGGGAACGTTGAAGTCAACCCGCACGAGGACGCGTTTGCCGCTTAGGTCGCCAGCATTGAGGCTGGCCAGGGAACGCTTCGCCATAGGGTTGTCTCGTGCGGTAAGAAATCGTCGAGAGATTAACCTGTGTTTCGCGTTGTGAACGCCCTAAGAGGCGACGCAGGCCCAAATGGAGCTCTGGTCACGCCCTGTCGGACGCGTTGAATGGGAGTGTGATCTGGATGAGCACCGCGGCGTGAACTTGGATAGCGAACGTGAGTGCACCGCAGTTCGGGTGATGCCGTGAGTGCACCACCGATTCAGTGGTATCCCGGCCACATCGCCAAGGCGGAGCAGCAGCTCAAACGCAACCTCGAAAAGGTTGACCTGGTGATTGAGGTGCGCGATGCCCGTATCCCGCTGGCCACAGGGCATCCGCATCTCAATCGCTGGTTGAAAGGCAAGCAGCATCTGTTGGTGATCAACCGGCGCGACATGGTCACCAAGGAGGCATGGGCCGCCTGGGAGCAGTGGTTTAAGGCAAACGGTCAGCGCACGGTTTGGTGTGATGCCAAGGTCGGCACTGGGGTGAAGCAAGTGCAGCAGGCGGCGATCCGAGCTGGGGATCAGCTGAACGAGCGCCGACGAAATCGTGGGATGCGCCCGCGGGCCGTGCGCGCCCTCACCCTCGGTTTTCCCAATGTGGGCAAATCGGCCCTGATTAATCGATTGGTGAAAAAAAAGGTGGTGGCCAGTGCCCGGCGTGCGGGGGTCACCCGCACCTTGCGTTGGGTGCGGCTTGGCCAAGATTTGGACCTGCTCGATGCCCCGGGTGTGCTTCCACCCCGTTTGGATGATCAACAGGCCGCGTTGCACCTTGCGCTCTGTGATGACATCGGCCAGGCGGCTTACAACGGCGAGTTGGTTGCGCAGGCTTTTCTGCAGCTGTTGATTGATTCGGCAGGACGGAAAGCATCTGGTGTGGTGATCAGTGTTTTGGAAACGCGGTACGGCATTCCTGTCTCTGGCCAGACCCTTGACCCCTTGTATTGGCTGGAAGCTGCTGCGGCGCGACACACCTCGAACGACACGACCCGCATGGCGCAGCGGCTCTTGGATGATTTTCGTAAATCTGCCTTGGGCAATATCGCCCTGGAATTGCCGGAGCTCCTCGACCGTTGACGTCGCCCGAGCCAGGCCAAGGACGGCCTCCATTGCCAGAGGAAGTGTTTACAAACACCTTCGGTGAAGGAGAAGGGGAGTTGGTGTCGCTCATCTACCCGAAGCCGCTTCCGATGCGTTTGGATCGCTGGCTGGTGAGCCAACGCACAGAGCAGAGCCGTGCTCGGATTCAAAAATTTATTGATGCTGGCTATGTGCGTGTTAACGGCAAACAAGGCAAGGCCAAAACACCACTCCGTGAGGGTGATCAGGTGCAGTTGTGGATGCCGCCGCCGGAGCCACTGCCCTACCTAAAGCCTCAGCCGATGGATCTTGATGTGCTCTTTGAAGATCAGCACATCATTGTGCTGAATAAAGCTGCCGGGCTCACAGTGCACCCAGCTCCGGGAAATAAAGACGGCACATTGGTGAATGGGTTGCTTCACCATTGCCCTGATCTTCCTGGCATTAGTGGGAAATTACGTCCTGGAATCGTGCACCGGTTGGATAAAGACACCAGTGGTTGCATTGTGGTCGCAAAATCTCAAGAAGCCCTCGTAAAACTGCAGGTGCAGATTCAGAAACGGGTTGCTTCTCGGGAATATTTTGCGGTGGTTCATGGGGTTCCGAATGGAGACAGCGGAACCATCGTTGGCGCGGTGGGCCGCCACCCTGTGGACCGAAAAAAATATGCCGTTGTCAGTGATGCGTCAGGGCGTTATGCCCGCACGCACTGGACTTTGGTGGAACGCTTTGGCGACTATTCCCTACTGCGCTTCAAATTGGATACGGGCCGAACGCATCAGATTCGGGTGCATTGTGCCCACATCAATCATCCAGTGGTGGGCGATCCCACCTACAGCCGTTGTCGCAAACTTCCGGTGGATCTTCCCGGCCAGGCCTTGCACGCCGTGCAGTTGGGATTGGACCATCCGATCACAGGGGAACGCATGGTGTTTGACGCACCCCTACCCCCAGTGATGGAGAAGCTGTTGTTGGTGTTACGGCGACGCTCAGGGGCCTCATCCCCGGTGTAGATCGATCGGTATCTGGTGTAGATGATCGGCTTTCGCCTGGACAGCAGCGAATTTTTCCTTTTGATGTTGTCAGCCTCATCCAGTTTCGATGGTGATACGCATTCATTGCCGGAAGCCTTGGCTCTCTGCCTTGATGCGGGCTTTGCGCAATGAAGTGATCCCCCTGTGGATGCGAAAAGCCCTGATCGTGGTGGATGTTTAGCTCCCTGATTGTTGCTTCAACGCGGTAGTCGAGGACAGGCGTCCACCAGGGTGCGGCTGATCTCCGCCTGGGGCGCCTGAAAGATGCGATCGCCCGGACCCTCTTCGACGATGTGTCCTTTGTCGAGGACGATGACGCGATGGCAGAACCCACTGGCGACGGCTAGATCGTGGGTCACAAAAATCATCGCTAGCCCAAGGTTGCGTTGAAGTTGGCGCAATAGGTCCAACACGTCCGCTTGAACCTCGGCGTCGAGCATGCTCACGCTCTCATCGCAGATCAGCACCTTCGGTTCCAGTGCCAATGCGCGGGCAATCGCCACCCGTTGTTGTTGTCCGCCAGAGAGTTGTTTTGGGAAGCGGTCTTGAAATTGATCGGCCGGGCTCAATCCCACTTGCTCCAGCAGGCTGCGGGCTCGTTCTCGGGCAGCCGCCTTCGAGCAGAGGCCATGAATCAGCAGTGGATCGGCGATGGCATCCGCCACGCTCAGGGCCGGATTGAGACAGGCCAGTGGGTCTTGAAACACCATCTGTATCGCCCGTCGAGCAACCCTTAACGACTGCCCACGCAGGCGCAGCAGATTTTGCCCAAGCAGGTCGACTTGGCCTCCTCGGATGCTGTTCAGTCCCATCAGTGCACGGCAAAGGGTGCTTTTGCCGCATCCGGATGCCCCCACCACTCCAAGGCTTTCGCCGGCGAGGAGCTCAAAGCTCACGTCATCGACAGCTTTGAGCCACACCGGGGACCACGGCATCCCACCGATGCCATGCCAGCAGCGCATCGCATCCACCCTCAAGACGGGTTTGCTGCTTGGACGTTCCGGGGATTGCCCCCCTTCCCGAGCTCGGGCCGAAGCCACAAGACGCTGGCCTACGGAGGATTGTGGCTGCGTGAGCAGTTGGCGACTTGGGCCCTCCTCCACCCGGCGCCCCCCGTCGAGCATCGCCATGCGATCGCACCATCGGGAGGCCATGGCGAGGTCATGGCTGATCAGCAGCAAGGCACTGCCCAATTCACGGCAGAGTCCACTCAGCTCCGCCATCACTTGACCGGCCACCGCCACATCCAGGCTCGTGGTGGGTTCGTCGGCAATGAGTAGCGGCGGTTCAAGGGCGATGGCCAGGGCGATGGCCAAGCGTTGCCGCATTCCTCCGCTGAGCTCATGCGGATAGGCCCGGAATCGTTGTGCACCAATCCCAACGCGTTCCAACAAGTCGAGCGCGCGCGTCTTGCGCCATTGGGGACTCGTTGTGGATCGATGCGCTTTCAAGGTGTCGAGCAGATGGTCTCCGACGGGCATCAGCGGATTCAGCCGAGTCATCGGGTCTTGAAACACCAGACCCGCCGCTTGTCCGCGCAACCGGCGCAGGGCGGAGCGATGGAGTTGGCGCGGGTCTTGTCCCGTGAGTTTCAACCCCCCTTCGCAGGTGGTTCCCACAGGGAGCAGCTGCATTACCGCCCGGGCCACAGTGCTTTTTCCGCATCCAGACGATCCCACCAACGCCAGGGTCTCGCCGGCTTGGAGGGATAGATCCAGCCCATTCAGGGTCCAACTGTCGCTGCCTGGATACCGCAACTTCAGCTGATTGAGCTCCAAAACTGGCCGTGCCATATCGAGGACGGACGGGGAGACGTAAAGACGAGTACTGCATACCATGGAATCACCCGCTGGGCCGGATGCGAAACGCCGCCTCAATACCGGATGAACAAAGGGCCACGAAGGGCTCGGCACTGTTCACGCGCGGTTTGCCGGAATTAAGGCAGCGTCCGATTCGAAATCCAGACGATTATCAGATTGTGTTGCCCGAGTGGTTGCGGCAGTGCATTGCCAACGTGCCGCCAGGGGCTGGCCAAAGTTGTCCGACCGATCCAGAAGCGTTGTTGGTGTCGGCTTTCGACTTCGGTTTTCAGCTGCATGAGGGTCAATTCCGGGCGAGTGGCGACCCCTACATCGTTCATCCCGTTGCGGTCGCTGATCTGCTGCGCGATATCGGAGCCAGTGCTCCCGTCATCGCGGCGGGCTTCCTCCACGATGTGGTGGAAGACACCGATGTTTCTCTCGAGGAGATCCAAGAGCATTTCGGTTCAGAAGTGCGTGAGCTGGTGGAGGGGGTCACCAAGCTCGGCGGCATACATTTCAACGACCGCACCGAGGCACAAGCCGAAAATTTGCGTCGGATGTTTATGGCGATGGCCAGCGACATTCGGGTTGTGTTGGTGAAGTTGGCGGATCGGGTCCACAACATGCGCACCCTTGGTGCCCTCAAGGAAGAAAAGCGTCAGCGGATTGCTCGGGAAACGCGCGAGATCTATGCCCCCCTCGCCAATCGGCTTGGCATTGGACGGTTCAAGTGGGAGCTGGAGGATTTGGCGTTCAAGTTGTTGGAGCCCGAGGCCTTCCGGGAAATCCAGCAAGAGGTGGCCACCAAGCGCAGTGAGCGGGAGCAGCGGCTGGGGGTCACGGTTGATTTATTGAATGAACGCTTGCAGCGCGCCGGGCTTGAGGGCTGTGAAGTGAGTGGGCGGCCGAAACACCTCTATGGCATCTGGAGCAAAATGGAGCGCCAACAAAAGGCGTTCCACGAGATCTACGACGTGGCAGCCCTTCGCATCATTACGCCCAGTGTGGAAACGTGTTACCGCGCCTTGGCCGTGGTGCATGACACGTTTCGCCCGATCCCCGGACGGTTTAAGGACTACATCGGCTTGCCGAAGCCGAATGGCTATCAGTCGCTGCATACAGCGGTAATCGGTCGTCATCGTCCGATCGAAGTGCAGATTCGAACCTTGGAGATGCACCAAGTTGCCGAATTCGGGATTGCTGCCCACTGGAAATACAAGGAGGGGGGGTCGCCCGCTAGCTGCAGCAGTGATGCGGAACGGTTCAACTGGTTGAGGCAGCTGGTCGATTGGCAGCAGGAGGGAGGTAACGACGACCACAACGACTACCTCTCATCGATCAAGGAAGACCTCTTCGACGAGGAGGTCTTTGTGTTCACGCCCAAAGGAGATGTGGTCGGCTTACGCAAAGGCGCGACCGCCGTTGATTTTGCCTATCGGATTCACTCTGAAGTGGGCAACCATTGCAACGGTGCCCGCGTCAACGATCGTCTGTGTCCCTTGGCGACACCGCTGCAAAACGGAGATTTCGTTCAGGTTTTAACCAGCAAGACCGCGCACCCCAGCCTGGATTGGCTCAATTTCGTTGCCACCCCCACTGCACGCAACAGGATCCGCCAGTGGTACAAGCGCAGCCATCGTGATGAAACGATCGAGCGGGGTAAAGATCTGCTGGAGCGGGAGCTCGGCCGCGACGGCTTCGACCTGCTCTTGAACGGCGAAACCATGGTGCGTGTGGCCCAGCGCTGCAATGTCGTCACCACGGAAGACCTCCTGGCTTCGTTGGGATTTGGTGCGGTCACCCTCCAGCAGGTTCTCAACCGCTTCCGAGAGGAGATCAGGCTGCAGGCCCAAGAGGAGGAGGCGCCCCTCAGCAATGAAGAGGTGGCTCGGGCTCTGGTGGCACCCAAGGATGCGGCCCAGCCTCAACGCAGTGGAGCGGGGGCCATCTTGGGCATTGAAGGATTGGATTATCGCCTGGGTGGTTGCTGTAGTCCGTTGCCCGGCGAGGCGATCGTGGGCACCGTTGCCCTTGGCAATCACGGCATCACGGTTCATCGTCAGGATTGCACCAATGTGGAGTCGATTCCTCGGGAACGGCGGTTACCGGTGCGTTGGAACCCCAAGCCCGATGGCGACCGCCAAAATTTTCCAGTGCAGCTACGCATCGAGACGATTGACCGAGTTGGCATCTTGAAAGACATCCTGATGCGCCTCTCCGATGGGGCGATCAACGTCAGTGATGCGCGGGTGAAAACGGCAGCGGGGCGACCGGCTTGTATTGATTTGCGGGTGGAACTGCAGAGCTCTGATCAGTTGACTCGCACCCTGGCCCAGATCCGCTCGATGGCCGATGTGATCGGGATTGCGCGGATTGGAGTGAGTTGAGGATCTTGGTTTGACCAACCTCTTATTGGCATTGCCATTCGAGGTTTCGATCGAATCGTTGGGGGAGTCGTACTGGGATGTAGTGGAGGCCGCACGGTTTCCTCGCACGCAATTGCGCTTCCGAAACGACGGCGTACTGCACCAGTTGGGGCTGGATGCCCAGCAGGTTTCGGATGCCGATCTGGAGGAGGCCTTCGGACGCTTTGAAGGCCGTGTCCCTTTTCTGGCTCTGCGTTATCACGGCTTTCAGTTTGGGAACTACAACCCCCAACTCGGCGATGGTCGGGGCTTCCTTTATGGGCAGCTGCGGGATCGGCGCGGTGATCTTCAAGACCTCGGAACCAAGGGATCGGGAACGACGCCATGGAGCCGTGCTGGTGATGGACGACTCACCTTGAAGGGAGGTGTTCGTGAGGTGATCGCTTCGGAAGCCCTGCATCGCCTTGGCGTTACGACGAGTCGAACGCTGTCGTTGATCGAAACCGGCGAGGATTTGTATCGCGGGGATGAGCCTTCACCCACCCGAAGCGCGGTGATGGTGCGCATGGCGCGCACGCACTTGCGTTTTGGCACCTGCGAACGACTCCTGTATCTCCGTGATGCCCCTGGTTTGGAGCGATTGCTGCGCCACGTGGTGGCTGTGTATTACCCCGCGATTGCAGCAGCCCATCCTGCTGTTGATGGGGACAATCCGGGATTGCAGGCTCAACTGCTGGCTTTTTACGGCGAGCTGGTCGAGCGGGTGGCGCGTTTGGCGGCTGAGTGGATGGCGGCGGGCTTCGTCCATGGGGTGCTCAACACCGACAACATGTCCCTGGTGGGGGAGAGCTTTGATTACGGGCCCTTTGCCTTTCTCGACCGTTGGGACCCATCCTTCACCGCGGCTTATTTCGATCAGACCGGGCTGTATGCCTACGGTCGTCAGCCGGCCATCTGTCGGAAGAACCTGCAGATGCTGCAAGAGCCCCTCGCCTTGCTACTCCCCCGGGAGGCCATGGAGGAACGGCTGGACCGATTTGCAGAGGTCTACAGCCAGCACTACTGCGCTCGGATGCGGCGTCGGTTGGGGCTGCCCGAGGCTGGTGCTGATGCGGTGGTGCGCCATACCTTGGCGTTGCTAGCGGCTTGGCCGGTGGGGTACGGCGAATTTTTTGCGTCCTTGTCTCGACGAGTCGTTGAGCAAGGACCTCCAGAGGAAGCGGACGCTTTGCAACCATTCGTTCAGGGAGCACCTGAGCCGCCGCGCGATGGTTGGCAGTCCTGGCGTGATGCCTGGTGGATCGAACAACGCTCATCAGCGGATGTGGTGCAGCGTTTGCAGCGCTGGAATCTGTCGCTTCCCCCCACGCGGCCGTTGATCGAAACCCTCTGGGAGGCCATTGATCAGCGCGACGATTGGCAGCCCTATGGCGACTGGTTAGACACCGTGATCGGGCGGGATGGCTGAGCGCTACGGCGCTGGAAGAGCTTGTAGGCCACAAGTCCACTGACCACCGCAACGATCAGGCCCACCAGGCTCGATCCCAGCAAAATGCGTTGGGTGAAGTCCCAGCCCTGCAGCCATAGGTTGCTGCGGTTGATCGCGCTAAGGCTGTCTGCTCCATTGCTTGGTCCGAGCAGTTGAGCTCCCACCGTGTAGTTGAACCAATACAGCGGGATGTAGGTGAGTGGATTGCTCACCAGCGTCCCGGCTGCGGCCAGCAAATGGTTGCCTCTTAGTAAGGAGGCAACCCCAACGCTCACCACGATTTGTAAGCCGAAAAAGGGGAAGCATCCACAAAACACGCCCGCTGCGAGGCCGCGGGCGCGCTGTCCGGGGGTTCCATCCTGCGCCAAAAGCCAATGAAGACTCCGTCGGAGTCGGTGGCGACTGACTCGCAGCAGCCGACGCATCAGAACTTGCCACAAAAAGAGGATCGGATCCTAGGTATGGAGTGATTCACTTCGCCTTTGCTGTGCCTCGTTCCGACACCATTGCGGCGGTTGCTACGGCTGTGGCGCCAGGGCAGGGGGGCATCGCTGTGATTCGGTTATCGGGGCCGGTGGCTGAGCAGGTTGGCCAGGCGGTCGTCCGTTGCCCCGGTGATCAGGAGTGGGGCAGCCATCGGATCCTTTACGGCCATGTGATGGCGGTTGATGGCCAACGTCGGTTGGATGAGGTGCTGCTGCTGTTGATGCGCGCGCCCCGCAGTTTCACTGGGGAAGACGTGGTGGAAATTCATTGCCATGGCGGGGTGATGGCGGTGCAGCAGGTGATGGAGCGGGTTCTGGAACAACCCGGGGTGCGGCGGGCCTTGCCGGGAGAGTTCAGCCAGCGGGCGGTGCTGAATGGACGTCTCGACCTCACCCAGGCGGAAGCGGTGAGTGAGTTGGTGTCGGCGCGAAGTCGGCGGGCTGCAGACCTGGCGATGGCAGGCCTCGACGGTGGGATTCAGGCTCGAATTACGGCTCTGCGGGAGCGGTTGTTGGATCAGCTCACGGAGCTCGAGGCGCGGGTTGATTTCGAAGAGGATCTGCCGCCGCTGGATGGAACCGCCTTGTTGAACGAACTGCAAGCCGTGCGGACTGAGCTTCTGACTTTGGTGGCGGATGGGGAGCGTGGGGATGCCCTACGGCATGGCTTGCGGGTGGCGTTGGTGGGTCGGCCCAACGTTGGTAAAAGCTCGTTGTTGAATCGCCTCAGCCGTCGGGAGCGGGCGATCGTGACTGAGCTGCCGGGCACCACTCGCGATGTGCTGGAGAGCGAAATCGTGCTGGATGGGGTGCCGATCACGCTGATGGACACGGCTGGGATTCGTGCAACGGACGATGCGGTGGAACAGCTCGGGATTGCACGCAGTGAACAAGCGTTGATCTCTGCGGATGTCGTGGTGTTGATCATTGATGGTCACGCTGGTTGGACCGAGACCGACGCCCAGCTGCTGTCTCGCATTCCAACGGAGGTGCCCCGCGTTGTTGTCGCGAATAAATCAGATCTCGACTGCCCAGCTTTGCCGGGGCTGGTGGATGTGCAGTTATCGGCCCTCAACGGAGCTGGTGAAGACGCTTTGGTTCAGGTGTTGCTTGAGCGTTGTGGCGCTGGAGATGCGGCAGGAATCCTGGTGTCTTTGAACACACGCCAGCGCGATCTGGCCTCTGCAGCGGCGGCGGCATTGGAGCGCAGCCATGAGGTGTCGCAGCAGCAACTGCCTTGGGACTTCTGGACGATTGACCTTCGTGAAGCGATTCGTGGTCTTGGTGAGATCACGGGGGAAGAGCTCACGGAGGCTGTTTTGGAGCGCGTTTTTTCACGCTTTTGCATCGGGAAATAAGCTCAGGTTCCATGCGTGTTGAGCTGTGGACTGGCAGGCCCCGGCCATCAGCCGTGCTTTGGATCGTTGGTTGGATGAGGACATCGGCCGCGGCGATCTAACAGCCATTGCCCTGCAGGGGCAGTACGGGGCGGCGCACTGGGTGGCGAAACAGTCGGGCCGCTTTTGCGGAGGCCCATTGATCCAGAAGCTGTTCCTCCGCCTTGATCCTGCCTGCAAGGTTCAGTTGTTGGTGGCGGACGGGGAGCCCGTGCAGCCTGGGCAGCGGTTGTTGGAGCTTGAGGGCCTAGCCACCGCATTGGTGGCCGGAGAGCGAACCGCTCTCAATCTGGCAATGCGCCTCTCTGGGATTGCAACGGCGACCGGCGAGTTGGTGGCCCAGTTGGACGGCACAGGGGTTCGATTGGCCGACACACGCAAGACCACGCCGGGGTTGCGGTTGTTCGAGAAATACGCCGTGCGCTGTGGTGGTGGCATCAACCACCGCATGGGCTTGGATGACGCCGCGATGTTGAAAGAAAACCACCTGGCCTGGGCTGGAGGAATCACCGCAGCCATCGATGTTGTTCGCCGTCAGGCCCCCTGGCCATGTCGGGTGATTGTTGAGGCGGAAACGGGGGAGCAGGCCTGTGAAGCGGTGCAAGCGGGAGCTGATGGGGTGTTGCTGGATGAGTTCAGCCCAGAGCAGCTCCAGGCGTTGGTGCCGCGCTTGCGCCAGCTGGCTCCTGGTGGAGTGGTGTTGGAGGCGTCCGGAGTGCAGCCCGAACAACTCAGTGCCTATGCAGCCACTGGGATCGATCTGATTTCAACCAGTGCCCCGATGACCCGCAGCCGCTGGTTGGATTTGAGCATGCGCTTCAGTTGAAACAAGTGGCGATCGACGGCAAGGGATGATCAGAGCCGCATCCCTCCGGCCCTGCACTGCACATGCTCAGCCTGTCCCAGACTCTGGACGCCCAGTTGCGGGCAGCGATGCAGCGGGCCTTCCCAGATGCGGAGGCCACCCTGGATCCGCAACTTGCACCGGCAAGTAAGCCGGAGTTTGGTGATTTTCAGGCCAACGGTGCACTCCCGTTAGCGAAACCTTTGAAGCAGGCGCCGCGTCAAATCGCGACGGCCATCGTCGACCAACTCGGCAGCGATGAGGCGTTCAATGCGCTCTGTTTGGCGCCTCAAATCGCAGGCCCAGGCTTCATCAACCTCACGATTCGCCCGGAGCGGCTGTCGGAGGAGCTCGCCGCACGCTTAGGGGCTGATCGTCTTGGTGTTCCCGCCGTCGAGGCTGTGGCGCCAGTCGTGGTGGATTTTTCGAGCCCCAACATTGCTAAGGAGATGCATGTGGGGCACTTGCGCTCCACGATCATTGGCGACTCCTTGGCGCGGGTGTTGGAGTTTCGCGGCCATTCAGTGCTGCGACTGAATCATGTGGGCGACTGGGGCACCCAGTTCGGGATGCTGATTACCCATCTCAAGCAGGTGGCACCCGAAACCTTGGACACCGCCGATGCGGTGGATTTGGGCGACCTCGTCGCGTTCTATCGCGAAGCTAAAAAACGCTTTGATGACGACGAAGCGTTTCAGACCACCTCCCGCGATGAGGTGGTCAAGTTGCAGGGTGGTGATCCAGTGTCGTTGAAGGCATGGGGCCTGCTGTGCGACCAATCCCGTCGTGAGTTTCAAAAGCTCTACGACAGGCTTGATATCCGCTTGAGTGAGCGCGGCGAATCCTTCTACAACCCCTTCCTCCCTGCAGTACTGGAGGGTCTGAAAGCGGTCGATTTGTTGGTGACCGACGACGGCGCCCAGTGCGTGTTTCTTGAGGGCGTGACGGGCAAAGACGGCAATCCTTTGCCCGTGATCGTGCAGAAACGTGATGGCGGTTTTAACTACGCCACTACGGATCTCGCAGCGATTCGCTACCGGTTTGCATCGCCGCCTGACGGGGATGCGGCGCAACGGGTGATTTACGTGACCGATGCTGGCCAGGCCAACCACTTTGCTGGTGTGTTCCAGGTGGCGGAACGGGCGGGTTGGATCCCCGATGGTGCGCGTCTCGAGCATGTGCCCTTTGGGCTGGTGCAAGGGGACGACGGCAAAAAGCTCAAGACCCGCGCCGGGGACACCGTGCGGCTTCGCGATTTATTGGATGAGGCGGTGGAGCGGGCGGAACAGGATCTGCGATCCCGCTTGCAGGAGGAGGAGCGCACGGAATCCGATGCATTTATCTCCCATGTGGCCACCACCGTTGGTCTGGCGGCTGTGAAGTACGCCGACCTCAGCCAAAACCGCCTCACCAACTATCAATTTTCCTTCGATCGGATGCTGGCCCTGCAGGGCAATACCGCGCCTTATTTGCTGTATGCCGTTGTTCGTATCGCTGGCATTGCTCGCAAGGGCGGTGATCTAGGGGTGTCTAACGCTGCCTTGCAGTTCAGCGAACCCCAGGAGTGGGCTTTGGTGCGGGAGCTGCTCAAATTTGATGGGGTGATTGTCGAGGTGGAGGAAGAGCTCTTACCCAATCGCCTTTGCAGCTATCTGTTCGAACTCAGTCAGGTGTTCAACCGTTTTTACGACCAGGTTCCTGTGCTCAAAGCGGAACCCGAAGCGTTGGCATCCCGTTTGGCTCTCTGCCGTCTTACGGCCGACACCTTGAGATGCGGTTTGGCGCTTTTAGGGATTCCAACGCTGGAGCGGATGTAGTGCCGGGGCAGCCTCAGTTGCAGTCCAAGTGGCCACTCAACCCTGCGGAACGCAACCAGTTGGGGGCCGCATTGGTCACGGCTGTGGTGCTGGTGCTGCCCATCTGTCTGTATGTGCCGCTTTACCAAGACGATTTTGAGCGGGCGGTGAATGGCATGTACTACTGGGCCGGGGATGGTCGCCCCTTGT